>Ga0310697_10001577_pt1 | contig 26227 bp, 35 predicted proteins | sample 172DNAGHGlowgp2_FD_203883 | JGI IMG/M metagenome (GOLD analysis project Ga0310697, IMG submission 203883) | Sheep rumen microbial communities from Palmerston North, Manawatu-Wanganui, New Zealand - 1728 DNA GHGlow gp2 (v2) (version 2) | ecosystem: Host-associated > Mammals > Digestive system >...
GGGTATCCTTTTGGATGGGTGTGCCCGATAGAATCATCCGGTACCTTGCCAGATCGCCCAGCTTCCACACAGCCTTGGATTGCTTGGCTGTGGGGCTCTTGATCCTCTGGCTTTCATCGCAAACGACCATGTCTGCCCGGTATTCCTGCAGGTGGTCGGTTTTGCCGTCCGTCAGCCTCCAGGCTGATTCATAATTGATCACCGCCACGCGCAGCGGTTCCTCCATCCCGGTAGGCACGGGAGCGCATAGCCATTTGAGCTGACGCACCCGCTGTGTATGGTCGCCCAGCAGCAGCGCCACCCGGGAAGGGAAATCTCCAAACTTTGCGTACTCCTGTGGCCACACCGCGCACACGCTGGTGGGCGCAATGATCAGCACCCGCTTAATGCGTCCGTCCAGGAACCGCCGCCCCGTGATCGCCACGGTGGAAAGCGTTTTCCCGGTGCCCATGTCCATCAGCAGCGCAGCCCCGCGCAGGGCCAGGGCGATGTTGTATGCCTTGATCTGGTGCTGGTACAGGTGATAGGGCTCTTTGATGGGTACAGGCTTCAGCGGCTCCACGGTTTCGGATCGCTTCACGCTCTCAATGTACCTACGCACCTTGTCGGCCCTGGCCTCGCAAGCCGACAGCTGCTCGGAGAACTCTACGCCGTGCTTCCGAAGCTCTATGCAGGCGTCCAGGCTGGCAGGGATCCTCCAGGCCCCGTCCCTGCCCATCTTCGCGCCCACCATGCGCCGGATCCACAGCGATGTTCCAGCCTCGCCCTCCATCCGGATCGCTCCGTCCGGCGTCAGGTCCGCTATCATCCTTTCACCTCCCGCACCCGCAGCGGGATGCCCCGGCAGCCGTTCAGCCAGCCCAGCGCCCCGGCCAGGTTGTACAGCGCGGTCTGCACGGTCACGGTGACGCCGCTGGCCTGCGCGTCCATCAACTGCCTTGCGTAGGTCGGCACCACCGGAATCCGCAGCGTCACCCGCGTCTCCTGCGGGCTGTTCGGGTCGTACAGCAGGAAATCAACTTCTAATGTCTTCATGTTTCGGTGTCCTCCTTGAAACTTACTGTAAACTTGGCGTAACTTAGTGCTCCGGCCTCCATCCAGCCTGCACATACCGGCAGGGCCTCCGCGCTCCCTGGGCCTTCCGCTTCCGGCTTTCGTCAGCCAGATGGTTCACCCATACGCGCTCGTTGTCTTCGCCCAGCATTTCAGGCCTGGCAGCCAGCACCACCAGGATCAGGGCGATCAAGGCTCCAAAGATCAGCTCCATGGTTTCTCCCTCCTATTCCATGCGGTCTTGGCTTCCTTTCGGGTGGTCGTGCCGCCTTCTTCTTTGGAGGGGCAGATCATCACCACGCCGCACTTTGTGCACTCCACGTCCCAGTCGTGGAACTCGTCCTGGACACCAAGGTCAACGTATCGCGCCCGGCCTCCGCAGAAAGGGCAGGGCTTCAGATTTTCGGCCATGCTTCACGCTCCGTTTGATCAGCGGTGGGCCGTTTATCCCAAACGCGCCAGTAGGCCCCGTAGTACTCAACTCCCCACCACGTCATATTGCTGTCCGGGTTCGATCCGGGATGCATGAAAGGACTATAAACCCGTAGCTCACCCTGAACACAGATGTCAAGGAACGCAGGTGCAAGGCTCCCGTATCGGGTTTCAATCCAAAAGCATCCATCCTTAAGTCCGTTTCCCGCGTGGGCTTTTACATCTTCCAGGCTAAGCAATTCTGGTTTCGTGTCTTTCGTTTTGGTGCCACTTGGAGGAAGCGCCATGCCGTCTGGGCCATAACCCATCGAAGCCATCTGCGCGGCCCAGTTACTCCGCATCATTTCTCGGCGTTCTTCTTCGGTCACGTTTCAGCCCTCCTCACACCGCCCGCACGGAAGCCCTGCGCCTCCGCGCCAGCTCGTCCACATCGTCGAACGGGACCGGCCTGGGTGTCGCCTTCTGGTTCTGCCGTTCCATCCAGCGCCGGAACTCGTCCACGTCGATCCGGTATCGCCGCCCGGTGCTGCCCCAGCGGTGCACCGGCGCTCCGTTCTTCACGCACCGCGTGATCGTCGCCACGCTCAGCCCCAGAATGGGTGCCGCGTCCTTGGGGGAGAGGTACTCTGGTTCTTTCATTGCAGCTCCTCCTGTCTCCATCCCACGCCGATGTAGTCCAACACTTCACCCCAGCCCTGGTCGTACATCCAAAAGCGCCACTCGTCCGGGTTTCTCTGATACAGCAGGTCGAAGTGGTGCGGCCGCTTGTCAAGGTGGATGCCGTACCCGCACATACTGCACCCGGTCCGCTGAGCTTTGGTAGTCCTCAGCGTCCCGTCATCGTCCCGCACAATTTCCCCGTAGATTTCCGGCACGTGTACATGCAGGTCAAGCGCCAATTGCAGCAGGTCTTGCCTGCTGAAAAAGTTGAACGGGCAGCTTCTTGCCGTGGTTTCGCCCACATAATTGCAGCCGTGCATCCGAAGGGAATACTGCCGCCGCCCGCCCTCGCTCTGCATCAGGCCCAGGAACGGCCAGATATTGTGTTCCTCCTGATACCGCCGGGCAGGTTCTTCCTTGAGCCAAAAACAGCACTGATCGCTCACCTTGAACGGGGCTGTCTGGCAGTCCAGGTCTGGACGGAAGTCCTTGTACAGCCCGCCGAACAGCCGCACCCACTTGTCCGGGATTTTGAAGCGTGGATTGGTTTTGTATTTTCCCCAGGCTCCTTCCTCCCCGGTCATGTACGCCTTGATGATGGGGCTGGTGTCGCCCGGCGTCTGCAATCGGCTGATTTTCGCGCTGGTCTGCTTGCTGATAATGGGGTAGCCGTATTCTTTCAACACTTGGACCTTGCTTTTCAGCGGCTTAATGGGGATCACGCCCATTTCCTTGTGCACGGCCTGGATGCTCTTGTCCTCCAATACGGAAACGCTGATCCCGTCGCAGTCGCCCAGCACATCCCGGCAGAACGCCAGCAGCGTGATGCTGTCAAGCCCCCCCACGCTCACGGCGTAGTTCTTCCCGAACTGACCGCAGGTGGTCTGCCAGTCACGGACGCGGCTCTCTGCCAGGGACACCTTGGCCTCATAGGGCAGGGCCAGCATTTGGGCGTTGTGCTGCATCCGCACGGCTTTCTCTTGCTCGGTCTCTTTCTTCTGGCCTGGCTGCCAAATCTTAGCCATCCTCGCCCGCCTCCTTCTTCTTCATGGTCACGCCGTCCGGCGTCTGAATGAAAACCTGTTTCACCGGCGCGGTCACTTCCTCGATCTGCACATACGGCAGAATCGTGTCCACCAGCACCGCCACCGTCCGGTTCAGGTGGTTCCCGGTGGCCTCGGCGATCTCAGCCAGGCGCTTCATCGTCGCCACGCTGAACCGGCAATGAATCTCCGTCCGGTACTCAATGGGGCTCTTTGTCGGAAATGCTACCTTGCTCATAATGTCCTCCTTGTAATCGCTGTAGGCGTCCATTAAATGGACAGATTCGGGAAAAAAAGTTTCATGAAGCGCTCGACCGTCTTCACAGACAGCGCAGAAGAAAGCTGTTCAATATCTCCTGCGGTCATGCTCTGACGGCCAGTAACGACGTCGCGAATTTTCCTACCGCTCCAGCCAATAGCCTTTCCGCACTTTTCCATGCTTCCGAACTTGGCGACGATCTCCCCGCGCAGCTCGTTGGTCTCGTACTCCATCCTGATGCCTCCCTCCGTTTTTTACTGTGTCCATCAAATGGACACGCTTATAGTACCACTGTTTTTTGTTCATGTCAACCATTAAATGGACGTTATTTTGAAAAAATATTGATTTTGTCTATTTTTTGTTTATAATAGTAAGTAGGAGGTGATCCCATGACAGGTGAAAAAGTTAGCACATTCCGGGAAAGAATCGCAGAGCTGGTGGAAAGCAGCGGCCGCACCCAGACCGCCATCGCCGCGGATTTTGGCATTTCCAAACAGACACTCAGCGCGTGGATCACAGGCCAAAACAGCCCGCGCACGCCAATCGTTTATGCCCTCTCCCTTTACTTCAATGTTTCCGTTCCTTGGTTGATGGGATTCGACGTTGACAAAAAGCTGAACCACCAGAACCTCACTCAGGAGGAACTGGAGCTTTTGACGGCCTACCGCGCCGCCGAAGATACCGCCCAAAGATATGCCTTGGAAATGCTCCTGGCCCATCCGCGGGCCAAAGAGGAAGAAAACCTCGCGTGACCAAACAGGGCAAAATCGCATTCTTGGATTTTGAGGAGGGACAGAATTGATTATCCTTGTTATTCTGATCGTTTTGATTCTTCTCGGCGTGGTGGCGGTGGACGTTTCCGCCACAATTATCGGCGGCGCTGTTGGGATCGTCCTGCTGATCATTGCCCACGCCGTGAGGAAGCACCGGGAAACGCAGCTCGCCCGGGAAGCGCTCGATGCCAGGTACAACGCTTCTCCATTTATGCAGCCCCCGGATCATGCGGAGGACGGCTGTTTGTATTGCGATGACTGCAAATACTGCTATGGGCAGAAATACATTTCACACGGAGAAGAAAGAGAAGTCTTTTACTGTCTGAAGAATCACCCGAATCCCCAGTCTGGTCCTTTTATCGATGCATGCGAAGATTTCTTGTCTCGGAGGTGATCCCATGGCCTTCATATCCAAACGCGGCAACCGCTGGTGCGTCCGGTACCGTTATACCGACGAACTCGGCGCTGTGAAGGAAAAGCGCGTTTCCGGCTTCCTCTCCAAAGAGGATGCCATGGCAGCCGCGAAAACGCTGGAAGCCAAGTCCAACGCCGGGATCGATGTCAACGGCGACCGCCAGACCTGCGGCCAGATCATGGAGCGCTGGTTCTCGGAGCACTGCGCCCACCTGGGAGCCACCACCCGCGCCAAGTACTCTGACGGCATCGACCGCCTCTCCCGCCTGGACGTTTACACCCTTCCCGTCCGGCGCTGCACCCAGGCTACCTTGTCGGCCCTCATTCTGGCCCTCCAGAACGGCGCTGGCGGTGGGCGTCCCATCGCTCTTAGAACTGCCATAGCCCACACCGAAAGCCTGCGCATGGCCCTCGCCTGGGCCGCCCAGCGCCAGCTGATCCCCATCAATCCTCTGGCAGGTGCCAAGCTCCCCAAAACGGAGAAACGCCAGCAGCGCATCCTTTCGGAGGATGACATCGCCGATCTGGTCAAGGCTTCTGAGCATAACCCGTTCAGGATTCCCCTCCTCCTGGCCCTCTACGGCGGCCTGCGCCGGGAAGAAGCCGCCGCCCTCCGCTGGCAGGACGTCGATTTCAAGCGCCGCACGGTCACGATCCGCCAGGCGATCACGCGCACCAGCTCCGGCGCTGAGGTGCTCAAGGCCCCGAAAACATCCACCAGCGCCCGCACGGTGTCCCTCCCGCGCTTCGTGATGGATGAACTGCGCCTGGCAGCCAAGCCCGCCGAGCGCGTCTGCACCGCCCCGTCCGGGCAGCCTTACCGCCTGGACAGTTACCCTCAAGCCGTGCGCCGCCTGATCGACCGCGTGAACGCCACCCGCCAGGGCACAAGCCGCCCGCCCATGCCCCAGGCCACCTATCACGATCTGCGCCATACCCACGCCGCCATGCTGATCAGGATGGGCGTCCAGCCCAAAGTGATCCAGGAGCGCCTGGGGCACAGCTCCATCAAGATGACCATGGACCTGTACGGTTACCTCATGCCCGGCCTGCAGGAGTCCGTCGCTGATGCCCTGGACGCAGATTTTCAAATGGCCGCAAGTGGACGCAAAAGTGGACTCACAGACGCGGAAATTTCCGCTATTTCGGGCTAAAATCAGCAAATTCCAGAAAAACAAAAAAGCCCGGAACCCCGCATGAAATAACGGTTTCCGGGAATTTTCAAAAGATTTTCAAAACATCGCGTCAAAATTGACATCGTGGAGGTCATAGGTTCGAGCCCTACTAATCCCACCAACGCAAAAAGCCCCGGAAGCCAAGAAAATCAAGGCTTCCGGGGCTATTTGTTTCAAGAATTACAGAGTGGACGCAGATTCTTTAGAGGTAAGTGGACGCAAAAGTGGACGCAAAAGGCCTCATTTCACGTCCACTTCGGGCAGACCGGCCAGCGCAAGTAGCACCGCCGTAATGGCTCCGAAAGCGCCAGCAGACAGCGCAGCCAGCCAGTTCACGTCCCCCAGCACCAAAGCGCCGGTGCCGATGTAGGCCAGCATGGCCTCGGCGAAGGTGCGCACGGCGCGGATCAGCGCCGCCTTGGCCCATTCTTTCCAGTTGTTCATTGTATCCTCGCTCCTTTCATATAAACGCCCGCCCTGTTAATCGGGCGGGTGTGCTTGCAATTGATCCAGCCGGTGGTGAGCGTTCCTGCAGTCCCGCTCCACGGCGCTCAGGCGTTCAGCCAGGCCGTCCACGCGGCTGCGCATGGTTCTGGTTTCCACGCGAATATCCTCCACACCAGAGGATATGCTGTCCAATTTCGCTTCCAGGCGGGCGGTTCCCGCCGCGTCCTGCCTGGATTCCTTGCGGGTGCTCAGCAGCAGCGCCCCCAGGGAGATCAGCACCGCTATGGCGCTCAAAATGTCTTTGATGTCCATTGGAATTCCCCCCTCTCATCCCACTTCGATCCACGCGCCAGCCGGTGTTTTCTGCCAAATCTCCGAAAACCCGAATGTGGCTGCGATGGTACCTGGAGCGTAATCAGGAAGTTCAGCCAGTTGGCTCTGGGAGAGCACGAAAACGATCCGGCTCTGGCAATTGGTGGTGAGTTCCCTGTTTGCATAGTAATCGTAGGTTCCCGGGATCAGCGCCAGCTCCATGTAAGGATTCTCAGGCATGATCACTCCCCTCCTTTCGTAACGTATGCTCCATCATAGGCAACGGCGAAAGCCTCCGCCGTTGCCTTATCCAAACCAGGAATGTGCACGGTCCAGGTGTCCGGCTTTTCGTCAGGCACCTTATCCAGCGCCGCCCATGTGGCGCGGCCTACGATGCCGTCCACCGTCAGTCCGTGCGCAGCCTGGAAGGATTTCACCGCTGCCAGGGTTCCGGCCCCGAAAATGCCATCAGCGCCCGCCTTGCCGCAGGGGAAGCCCGCAGCGATTAAAAGCACCTGCATCTGCCGCACGCTTTCGCCCACGCTGCCCTCGCGGAGGGTGGGGTGGATCGGCAGGGCATCCTGCAGGGCTGCCAGTTCCTCGTCGGTGTACAGGCCCTTTGGGATGGCGAAGTGCGTCCACCCGCTGTCGGTGGTCTTGCCGCGTTTAACGGTGGTGGAGCAGTGGATGATGTTGCCGTGGCCCAGGCATAACCCGGTATGGCTCATTTTCCCATCCTTGTACTTGAACACGCAGCACACCCCGGCGGGCGGCATGTTCTTGATCTCCCCGCGCACGGCCCAGTCCTTGGTGGTGTTCCATTGCGTAGTCGCGCCCACCGTGCTGATCGTGATGCCTACCTGCTGCAGCACCCAATAAGTGAAGCCCCGGCAATCGAACATGCGCACGCCGATGCCCCACTGGCAGCCCTCGCAGGTTTTCTTGCTGCCATTCAGCACCTGGCAGCGGTTCACAATGCTGGGATAGGCGCTGCTGGAGCGCCGGTCCCGGTTCTTGGGCGTGCAGATTTCCCCCAGCGCCCCGAATACATAGGGCCAACCCAGGCAGGCCGCGGCGATCTGCTCAATAGTCGTCGCCTTGCTCAGACCCCGGGCCTGGCAATCCTCCAAAAGGGTTTGTACCTGTTCAGCGTTCTGCATGTGCCCTCCTTTACAGACTTAAAGCGTCCTTTACGCCATTACCCTCATCATTTCCAAAATTGGTCTGTCATCAATAAGGTATTTGATGTAGGGTGTATTCACCGAATTGATGTCCCAAGTATAAAATAGATACGTCCGGCCCTTAAAGCCAATGATTGCATGGTCAGCGTTTCCGGCGCTTGCTTCTCCTGCAGTCGGCACATCACGGTTGTTGATCAGTTTGTTTTCAATCGTCCACGTCCTCAAATCTTCGGAATACGCACGGAAAATATACGATGCGCCGTTGTGGGTAACGTGGTAAAGCATCATCCATTTCCCGTCTATGCGGAGCGGCCTATTATCAGGGCCTTTGTAAAAATCAGGGTTTCCTGCCGCATCCGTGTTTGATGATTCGGGGAAAGGATCACCGCCCAGCACAGGATTCATGGCGTTGTTTACCCAATTCCCTATCGTCCCATCCCCATTATCGTATAGGATATCTGTACAGGTAACGAGGTAAATCTGCCAGAACGTTGTGTTGTGATAAGCTTCGATGTAGAAGTAGAATGTGCCGCCATCCTTGATCAAATACGAATTACCCCAAATTGTAACCCCCACGCCATTCCCGAAATCGTGCCCCGTTGCAATGGGGATTCCCTGATAGGTGAAGTTAATCCCGTCTGTGGATGTCCACAGCCTCAGATTGCGGCCTGCGCTGTTTGCGTTGTTATCCGGAGCAATTAAATAATAGACACCCTCAATCAAATTAACATTCCCGTGCTCCGGCCTGAATACCGAATCAAATGTCAAAGCGGTTCCGTTATCCCAAAGGATGCCGTCTGTCGTTGCATACCTTGTAGCGGAGTAAATGCTATAACAGTACAGCGTGCCGCCATCCTCTGAAACTATCAAACTTGGCTCCCCGCTGCGATTCGGGAATTTGAGGCTAAAATCTCTTGCGGCTCCCGTATTCAGCTTGGCGTCCATAAACTGCCAGATTGGCACCGTAAACGCATAATTGATTCTATCGCAAATGCATTTATGGGTAATGCCGGGAATATAAACCTCCCGTCTGAAGTTTTTATTGATTTTCGCGTATACTTTATCCCACGTATTATCCGATGTCGTCAGCGAACGGAAACTGATTCTGTCTATTTTGCAAAGCATGGCGTAATCGTCCAGCCCGGCATTAAATGCGTCTCTGAACTCTGCCAGCGTCATGCCAGCATTGATAATTTGCGCAATCCCGGCTGTCGGCACTGTTGCTCCGGTAATCAACCCTTGATTGCTTAAATCGGTTTTAACCGCGTCGTAGCGCACTCCACGGATATACGGAGTTTTAGCCGTCGCGGATGACAGCCAAGCGCCCGATACATATTTTGCCCCCGCCGGGACGGATGCGGTGCCTTCAATCCAGGCGTTTGTTCCTGAGCCGCTGATATACGAAATTGCCGATAAATCCGTGTCCCAGAAAACGAGCATGCGCTGCGAACTAATGCCAACGAGCTGATAAGCTATTTCGTCAAATCCTGCGCAATCAATCCTGCGCGACATACGCCTTTTGGCCGAACTATTCCCACCGGAGGTTATATCCCCATTATTCAGGTAACACACAGGATCGTCAAAAACAGCCTCAAAGTCTACCGCAGTAATCTGCGCTGCGATTTGTACAACGTCTTCGGCTAACTGGCCTATGGAATTATCCTTGTACACGCCGATAACATACGGGGCATTGCTGGAAGATATTAGGTATGCCGCCTTAAAATATTTAGCTGTTGAGGGGACGGGGACTGCGGATTCGACAATGCTATTATTCAGCACCGCGGGAACCGCCGTAATAAAACTTTTCCCGCTGGTAAAAAACGCAATGATTGCCATTGCCGGGCTTATTGATGTTGTCCCGCATAGCTTATATTTGAGGAATGAAAACAAATCGCACTCGATATAGTCGGTTGCCCTATATGAGGAATTTGTCGCTGTTCCCCCATCCATTGTGTACAGGGTTGTGTCCGTAAATTCATTAGCAGAGGACACAAGATTTTTTTCACCGCTCAGCACATCAACCGTGTCGGCCATTGTGTTTATTATCTGGCCTACGGCATCGGCATCGGCCGATTTATTCGGCTGTGAGAGCGTTTTGTCGGTGTGCGAATAGTACACAAAATCGGCTGCTGCGGAAGGGAGAATATCCCCGCCGTTTGCATACCGCGCTACTATTTTATACGCATACGCTTCTCTCGTCAGTTCTCCGAAAACCAGATCGTTGAACCAGGCGGTGGTTATTGCGCTATCTACAGATTTGCTGAAACCATCGTTTGTTGTATAACGGCCTACATAATTGTTGCTGGCATCAAAGGCAAAAACAGAAAACTCGATCCCGTCCGGTGCTTTAACACCAATATACGAACTATTGATCGTGTTGTGCGAACGTATAGCGGTGCTGGTGCTGATTGTAGAGGCGCTTTGCACGCTTAACTCGCCTTGATCGAACGTAGTCCCACCAACTGTCTGCGCCAGCCCCGCCCTGTATACCGCGTTGGTGTTTTTGATGGCGCTCTTTAAGCCTGTAACGTCCTGCCGCGCCTGGGCGTCCTTGAGCATGTGCCGGGTTACATCGCCGCCAGCAACGGAATGAAGATCAATGTGGTCGTAATCACTGCCATTCACAAGGGCCATAAAATTCCCTCCTTAATACTCAATATAAAAACCCGAATCACTGCCGCCGAAATCAACGGCTGTAACCTGGGCAGCCTGGATGTTCTGCCGTGCCTGAGCCTTCTGGGCTCCGGTCAGAGATTGCGAGGTATCATACCGCACTGATTTTGTCGCCGCCGCATTGGCAGCAGCGGTGGCTTCCTGCATGGCTGTGATCTGGGCCATAAGCTGCTCCAGATTCGGGATCGGGTCCCCAGGCTGGATCACGGTGCCGGTGTTGGTAATCTTCACCGTTCCGACTGCCCAAAGGAGGGTGGTCTGCAGCTGCCCGCTGATCCACGTGACCGATACGATGATCGTGCCCTCCACGGTGTAGCAGGTGCTGTTCAGCTCTACATAGGCCTGGTTCCCGCTCACCGCGCCGGTCAGCGGGACGGTGCTGCCGTCCGCCAGGATGGCCGTGCCGCTACAATTGCCGCCCAGGGGCAACGGTTCGCCGCCCTGGGTGACGATAGCCCCGATGCGGTGGGCCTTGTTATTGTTTTGGGCCAGCCATTTCAGCTGCACCACGGGAGCCGCGCCGCTCGTCAGCTCCACCCGTTCCATCTGTCCAAACTGCGCCATGCGCCTCACCCCTTACGTCAGCAGTCCAGCGATCTCGGTGATCGCCGCCTCGGTCAGCTTCTCGCTGCCGATGGTGTTGTTCCCAATGTTGTACCCAGCCACGGTCTGCAGACCATGGTCGATGGTGGTGCTGAGTTTCACCGCCGTGATCTTCTTTCTGATGAAATCCCATTCCAGCTCGGTCACGGTGAGGGCGATATCCAGCCCCACGCGCTCATCCTCGGCCCGCACCTGATCGTACAGCAGCACATGCTCCAGCCCTTTCAGCCAGGCATGCTCCGCCGTGTCGCCCAGCTGCTCAAAGTCCACGGTCACCTCAGCATAGATCACATCGGCATGGTCTACGGTGTAACGCTCCTGGGCCTTGGTGCGCATCTCCTCATACAGCGTATCAGCCGTCCAGGTGGTGCCAGTGTCGGTTCCATCGTCCTTCCCAATCTGGCCCTTCACAGCCAAGCGCTGCATCATTACAACGGGATAGCTGTCAATCAGCGGGCTGTCCACATACTGCTCAGGCAGATACAGATCGGATCCGTCCTGATCCTTGGCTACCGGAACCACCCGCGTGACCAGGTTCTCGCTGCTCCGTTTCCACGTGATGCCGCGCACGTTCTTCCCATAGCGCAGCCGGATACCCCGGTCAGTGGCCGTCTTTTTCAGTACGAACAGATCCCAGTTGTCCCGGGTAAAGCGTGCGTCGAATGTGGGCACGATTCCCGCGTCGGGATCCAAAAAGGCGAAGATGCCGTTTTTCCCGTTGAAGGAACCGGTGTAGGTGCCGTTCTCGTCGGTGGTCAGGTTGGTGGCGATCTGCCCGCGCCAGGGCATCATGAATCCCTCCTGCACCCGGCTGATCGTCATAGAGGGCGAAGCCTGCGCCACCTTCACATCGCGCAGCAGGATCGCCGCCAGATCGTAGCTCACATGCTCCGCATACACCGTCAGCTCCTGATTCTCCGTTTCGATGGTGACGGTTTTAATGCGGAACAGCTGATCGGTGATGGTGCGCTCGTCGGCTTCCTCCGGTGTGATGTGCCGCACAAAGGAAACCTGGCTGGCCTTGATGTAGCCCTCGATTCCCATAGGCGTGCTCATGTAATACCAGCCGTTGCCCATGTCCTCCAAAAGGTACAAATCGGCCCCGCTCCCAAGCTGCACCAGCACGGGGGAACCGGAAGTGGAATCCGCTATCTTCTTCCACCAGCTGCTGTTATAGGGAGGAACCATGATCTGCGGACTTTGGGCGTCGTACTCCAAGCATTGATAATTCCCCCAGCCGGAGCAGGTCACGCGGCTGCCCACCTGGTACTCGTTCATCCAGTCCCACTCGGGATAGGAAATGCTGGTGGGCTCGTTCATGCCCTCGCGCAGCGGTGCGCTCTGGTTGGTGCGGTACAGATCCACGTCCAGTCCGATGAACGCGTTCTCGATGGTTTCAGCCGGAATCGGGATGCGCACGATGGCCCCGGGAATCAGGTAGGCCCATTTCCCTGTGGGGTCAATGGGATGCCGCATGGTAATCTCGCACGCGCCGCCCGCCACCGTGTGGTATTTACCCTCCAAAGGCATCAGCACGGCCAGGCCGTTATTATTGAATCGGTCAGCGTCCGGCGCAAACACAGAAATGGGCTTGTCCCCTCCCCAGTCAATCTCGGGTTCCGGTTCGGGTGGAGGTTCCGGTTCGTCCTCTGTGTAGGCCACCGTCACCATCAAGTTGGTGATGTCCACCCGATCCATGTGCTGGCCGTCGCTCAGGGCGGGGTTTCCGCTGCTCTGAAACTCAAAAACCACCACATAATCGCCGTTGCCGGTGGTGGTAGGTGCCAGCTGGATGGTCTGCGCTCCCGGCGTGATATTGGTACTGTTGATACGCAGCCGCCTGGTGGGTCTGTACGGCGTGCTCACAGTGCAGGTCAGCACCGCGCTCTCTACCACGGCCCCAGAGGGAACGCCCGAAATGGAAAACGTTCTGGATGCCGTCTCGACGGATGGCCCTTCCGTGATGGACCCTCCTGAATTCACCCAGGTGGATTCCAGATCGATGTCGGTGGATGTCGCTGTTACGTTGGGCATGCTGCGCCTCCTTACAAGAATCGCTCGTTTTTATAAATCTCCAGCCTGATCCAGCCCGTGCCGCTGACTTCGTTGTTCCCCATCTGCAGCACGGGGAACGGCCCAGCGGAGTTCTGCGTCACCAGCATGGTCTGCTGGGCGTTGCTCACTTCCTGGGCCAGGCAGTCAATCCGCCGAATCCCGCGAATATCCGTCAGGGTCAGGGTCTTCCCGTTCACCGTAATGGTCATGGTCGTCGCGTCCGATGGATAAGCCACAATGATGGGCCTGCACGCCACGTCGCCATTGTTCCGAATGGTGCCCGCCGCCGTCAGGGTTTCGGCGATGTCGTAAATCCGCTGTTTCAGGGGCTGACAGTAAAACTGCGCCTGCCCGGCCCATATATCCAGATTGCGGCTCACCTTGTCCAGCGTCACCGCGCCGATCACGCGGGCTGGCTGTTCCCTGTCCGGCTCCCCGGAAAAGGTGATATACCCGGACCCGCGCAGCCAGCGGAACACGCTGTGCACCTGGGTGCCGTCCTGCACGCTGAAAGATACCGTCTGAATGTACGAATTGTAAATGTGTTCGCCTTCGGTTTCGGTCAGATCGCCGCTCAGACCTGGAATGGTAACATGCTGCACCCGTTCCTCGGGCCTGATCAGGGGCGCGGCATGGCGCAGCCGGATGCCCATGCTGCGGCAGTCGATGCCGTTCCAAATGAAATAGCTTTGCATTGCCTCGCCCCCTTAGCTGCCCAGCCCGGCCATGGTGCGCCTGGTGCGCTCAGCGATGGCCGATGCCAGGCCGTTCACGTCCGTGCTGTTGTTCATGTGCATATGCTCCACATACAGATTGCTGTTATTGGTCATGGTTTTGTTTTGGGCTGCCGGAACGATGCGCTCCCCTTTGTGCAGTTCAGCAATGTAGCCGTCAAAGGGCACAAAGGGCAGGCCGTTGGCGTTGGATCCGTCCACGTCTACAGATCTCAAATCCGGGTACGCCGGGACAGTGATAGACATCCCATTTGCCTGATTTTGCAGGCTTTCCTGAGCGTCCTCCGACAGTTCAGGCGCGGTCTCCACCTTCAGCCCTTCCGCGTTCGCGTCGATGGCCTCCTGTAGGATGTTCAGCAGCCCGCCCGTCGTGCCTTCCCATTCATCGTCAAACAGACTCTGAATCCACTTATCATAAAACAGATCGGCGATAGCGTCGGCAGCGTCCCCAACCACGCCTCCCTGGGTGGTGGCTTCGCGCACCAGCGGCTCCAGAATGTTTTCAAACATCTGGTTGGTGTTCAGGGCGTTTGTTTCGGGATCGTAATCATTGATGGCCTTGTACAGATCATCATAGATCATTTCTGCGGTGCGCTCCGGGATGCGGCCCTGCATCTGATCCTCTGTCGCCGTGCCGCTCACCTTCCGGCTGCGCCTGGGCGTTCCAGAGGGCAGCGCTGTCGGATCGTAAACGCCAACAACAACTTTCTTGTTGGCTCCGGTCAGAGCGCCCACCAGGCCAGTGCCCAGTTCATGGGATGCCTCGGCGGCTGTTTTCAGCAGCGCCCCAATGCCCAGCGCATCCAGCAGGGAAGAACCCGTGCTCGCGCCCACGGCGGCCCCGGCAGCGGCTCCACTCGCAGCACCACCAGCGGCAGCACCTGCAGCGCCTGCCGCCGCGCCTCCGCTGCCAAGCAGCGATTTCAGCGCGGCAGCGCCCTGCACCAGACCGCCCACAACCTGCGCGGCCTTGAGCAGCAGAAACGCCGTGCCGATGCCCTGGATGGCGTCCACCACGCCGTCCTTGTTATCCTTGATCCAGCCCAGCGCCCCGGTGATCGTTTCCAAAATGCCGCCCGCCGTATCCAGCGCGGTGGAGAAGTCCACGTCGGTGATGCCGGTGAATAGCTCGGTCACGGCGCTGCTCAGGGCCTCCAGCTTTTCCTTGCCTTCGTCGGTCTTGATGTATTCGTTAAACTGCTTCAGCAGCCCGGAAAAGCCGTCCGCAAGCTCCGTGAACGCGGGCGCCAGGCTGGAAAGTACGGTAGTTTTCAGCGTTTGGAATTCCTGATCCAAACCCTGCAGCGCGTCGTCCAGCTGGTTCAGCTTGTCCACGTTTTCCTGAGTCACAACGCTCTGTTCACCCAGGGTCTTCTCGTATGTCTCGCGCCCAGCCTGGAACAGGGGCATCAACTGCTGCCAGCTGTTCCCGAAAATCTTCTGGGCCAGGGCGTCCCGTTCCACTTCATCGCCGTAGCTCTTCAGCGCTTCGCCCGCCTCCCAGAACACATCCATCGCATCCCGGAACACATGCACCTCGCCGCCCTTGCCGGTGAAGTAGCCCAGGCTCACACCCAGGGTCTGAAAAGCGGCCTTGATGTCGTCGGAACCGTACACCATGCCGTTCTTCAACTTCTGCTGGGCCTTGATAATGACATCCACGCTGGTGTCGATGGTGCGGCTGGCTCCCTGCATCCGCTGGAGGGTTTCCACGTCGATGCCGTACATGGCAGCCAGGGTGTTCTCATTATCGGCCCAGGCTGCAGCGGTGGCCATGGTGTCCCACACGTCCCGCGCAATGGCCTCGATTTTGTGCCCGGCGGCTTCCATGCCATCGGTGATCTTTCCAATGCCGTTCAGGACCGCGTCGAAGTTTACTTTCTTGTTGATCCCATTTAGGCTGCTGGCCAGCTGGTCGGTCTTTTGGGCCGTCTCCTGGGCGCTTTCGCCTACGGTGTTCAGATCATCATTCATCCCCAGCAGCGCGGTCTGGGCGTTTAGCACCTGCTGCTGCATTTTCTGGTAAGCCTGGCTGGCAGGGTTCACGCCGTTCTTTTCCATGGCGGCAAGCGCCTGCTGGCCCTGCTTGATCACAACATTCTGCGCGGCAATCTGCTGCTGCAGCAGTTTCGATTTCTGCTGCATGTAGGTTTCTTTATCCCCGGTAGCCTGCAATTGTTTCTCGTTCAATTTCAGAGCAGCGTCCAGCGTTTTCACGCTCTGCTGCGCCTGGTTCATGCCCGATTTAAACTGCGCTATCCCGGTCACGCCCATTTTTACACTTGCGTCGGGCAACTCTCCTCACCTCGCTTGATGCCGTGCATCTGATCGTCATAGTTCCGGCGACGAATGTAGCAATCCAGGATGAAACCTGGGAGCATATCCGTCATTTCTGTATAGGCAAGCCCGGCAATCAACCCACAGGAAATGATGTACCTGAAAGTCAATTGCCCGGCTCTTTTTTTCTTTCCAGTTCCTCCAAAACGGGATCGCGCACAGTGTTGTGCTCGGTTTCCATCTCGAAGCCATGGGTGAACACTGCCAGCACGGCGATCTGGTAACCCTTCAGCTTGCCAGGGTCCATGTGATCCAGCAGCCAATCGTCGGTCAGGTCTGCCGTCTGGCCATCCCGCTCCAGGGCGCTGTTGCCCATGATGCGGATCGCCGCTGTCATGTTGTGCAAACGGTGCTTCCCTTTGAGGATCAGGTCGCGGAAATTATCCATGGTGCCGATAGCCTCTTCCATGTCAGCCAGTTCCCGCATGGTGTATCGCAGCGGGATCTCACGCCCGCCTATTTTGACGGTGTATCTCATCCGCCATCCCTCCTGAAACTGAGAATAAATCCGCACCCCAAAAGCTGGAGTGCGGATTCTCATGTTACGGTGTAATGTTCGCCCGGCCCTTCAGCCAGGCCAGCGCTGCGGCTTCGGTGGTGAACTCCATCCAGTCGAAGTACTTCGCCTTGCCGCTGTTGTCGATGTACACGCCCATGCCCTGGACGCTCATCTGCGGGTGGTTCCATTCGATCTGGCGCTGCTTGGTGCTGGCGTTGATGCCGTTGGGGGAGAACTGGCTCTTGTGGAACCAAAACGCCTCATAGCTGCGCGTGCCCTGGAACAGCTTCACGCGGATGAAGCCCCAGCCCACATAGGGCGCGGCCTCGTCGGTCACCTCGTAATGGGTCACCGTGCTGCCGGTGCCGGTTACCTGCTGCCAGCCAAGCGCCATGGCGCGGCCTTCAGGGGTAATGTTGTTGGTTTCCAGCGTAGCGCTGTAGCCGTTGATGCCGTTGTCGTTGTCCTGGATCACGTCGTCACCGTAATCAGGATTGTCGGCCACGTCAAATGTCAGGTTCGCCGCCACCGCAGGCCCCAGCACCATGCCGGTGCCATAGGTGATGGCGCTGCCGTCCGTGTGGCTCGTGATCGGCGCTACCACAGGGCTCCTCATGCCGATATATGCCATAGGTTTATACCTCCGTTATTTAATGATTTCGTCGAACAGCTGGTCGGCCTTCGCCACAATAGCCGCCGATGCTGCGCCCTTCGCCTGAGTTACAGCACGCCGGAAAACCGGCTGTTTCACCATGAAACTGGTGCCGCTGTTGATGGCATTAGCGATCTTTCGCACGGCTTTCTGTTTCCCGGCAACGTCCGCATATCCGGCCCCGTTCACGCCGATGGCGGTGTTTACTTCAGTGCCGTTTTTGTCGAACTTCGCAATGCCGGTTTTTCCTTTCAGCGCGGCTTTCTCTTCGGGAGATGGATACCGCTGACGGGTTCCAAACGCATAGCGGAAGGGCTCCGTCTGGATGCTTTCCACGGCCTGTGCGTAAGCGTCAGCCATTACGCCAGCCCCGTCATACAGGGCGCGGGATGCCACTTCCTCGGCCTTATCGCCCAGCTGGGCCAGTTTCCGGCTCAGCTCGTCCAGACCCTCCACTTTCATGGTCATCGCCATATCACAGCGCCTCCAGCTCAAAAACGTATTCCCGATGCATAAGCCGGGTGCCGCTTTCATAGGTTTTCAGGTTCAGGTGCCAGCTGGCCCCGCAATGGGTCTCCAGCACGTGCTCCACCATGGATGCGATGTCCCAGCCCTGGCCACGGGTGTACAGGTCTACGCTGCCCTGCAGGGCGGTGCCCTGGTGCCCGTCATCGCCGCTGTCCTGGGCAGCCGCGAAATCCAGCTGCACGGTGCCATGGTTCCCGGTGGGGCGGGTGGCCCATTCGTGCTCCACAAAGTCAACATTAGTCAGACTTTTCAGATCTTCCACCAGCTCGTTATACACCAGCGTCCACCTCCACGGCAGCGTTCCCCAGCACCCGCTGAATGGTCAGCTCGATGCCGTCCGATTCATTGACATAGGTGCGAATGATCTCATACTCCACATCCCGGAAGCGGCAGCGCTTCTCGTCTTTGTACTCAAAGCTGTGGCTGAGTACCAGCCGGTATTCCGGGTTTAATCCGGTTGCCCGCGCCTGGTACGCCTCGGTCTGGCTCACGCTTTTCACTTCGCAGTATACCGTCCGGGATGTGAGGATCGGAGGTTCCAGCACGCCGTGCGCTCGTGGGTATTCTCCATACAGGATCACCGTGTCAGCCCGTACCATGCTATCAGCCTCCGATGTTTACAAACGTGTAGCCGTGCGCTGCCGCGTAGGTTTCCGCTGGGCTCCCGGCCCACCCAAAGATGGTCAGCCCTTCCACGCCCTCGAACGCCGTATCGGCGATCTGAGCGCCTGCGGGGATTTCGATCTGCCTCAGGTTGGGACAGTCCGCAAAAGCGCGGGCTTCGATGCTGATCACGGTGCTGGGCAGCTTCACCACCTGGAAGTTGTTGCCCTCGAAAGCCTCCTCCTCGATCACGGTGGTGCCTTCCGGCAGCGTGAAGTCGGGATCGTCCATCTGTTCCGACTCTGGGCTTTCGCTCGGGAACACATCGTTGATAATTAGGCCATCCCCACCATCGATATGGTCAGGAATACCATACCCAGGGATTCCCTGACCAGTAAAATCAGTGTATCCGGTGCAGTTCATCAAGTGGCCCTTCTGCTCCTCATAGGCAGCCAGCAGCCGGTCATAGTCGGCAGGGGAGTGGAAATGCGCTCTACAGTATGTCTTCACTGCCTGGATCACAAGCGGATCATCCTGCAGGCTCAATGCCCTGATCCCGTTGGTTCCCAGATCATACAGCGCAGCCTTTATCAGGTCTTCGATTTCATTGTCAAAATCGTCCACCGTGATCGCCAGGGCCAGCTTTACCGCGTCCAGCATTTCCAATCACCTCTTTTCCAGTTGTTCCATGTAGCGCTGATGGTCTTCCGGCCAGATCACTTCATGCCCGATGTGCCCCAGGCGCACGCAGGGGTCCGCCCAAATGTGGCAGCCCATTTCACGGGCACGGCGGCAGAAGCTCAGGTCCTCGCCCCATTCGGGATAGGGCAGGAAACAGGTCTTGTGCGTCATCTGCACGGCCCTCAGGATGTCGGTTTTGATCAGCACGCAGGCGAAACCGCACCCGGCCACCTCGAAAGGTTGCGCGGGATATTCCTCGAACCGCTCCAAATGGTTAATATCGTCCAGCCTGCGGAAAAGGCAGGAAACGAACGGCGGCCGCCTGGAATGGGCCACGCCGGTCACGAAATCCTCCCGGCAGTCCATCAGGTTCTCCAGAATGTCGGGCCCAAAAATCATGTCCGCGTCCAGCCATAGCACGTGGGTATATCCCTCGTTGATGGCTTTGCATGCGATCTTGTCCCGCGCTACGTGCACCAGCGTGCCGTTATTGATAAACACGTCAAAGTCCACCCGGTCCCGGGCCAGCCTTGTCACCAGTGCGGTCAGGCACTTTACAAACTCCGCGTGCATGTAATCATGGGAGGGAATCCCAATCAGCAGCTTCATGGAATCATTCCTTTTTCTTTGTGCGTTTGGGCTTATCCGGCGCGTCGGGCTTCACCGCGTCGGGAACCCTCACCGCGCTCCCAACAGACGTTAAAAATCCCGCCTCAGCTGGGGAAACCTCCACGATTTCCCCAGCCTTGTGCAGGATTTTAGCGTCCCGAGTCAACCTGATCTTCATCAGGTGGTGGCGGCTGCAGGCTTGGCGATGTTCACGAAACGCCCGAGCTTCGTGATCTTGTGGCCCGCGTACTGCCGGCCCAGAACCTCCACGATGTCCTCTTTCTTCCGGGTGAGCTCGTCGTACTTGATCACCATGCCGTCGCCTTCGGGGAAGTTCACCCGCAGGCCGCTCAGATCGCCGACGATGGCGTACACCGCGCCGGTGGACGCAGAAGCGTAGGCGGGCAGGTGGCTGGTGTATACGCGGGGCAGGCCGGCGAACGGGTCAATAGCGAAATTGCCGGCAGCGTGCGCAGCCAGGAACTCCACCTCGGTCATCCGGTTCATAATCACCACGATGCCGCGTGCATCCTCGTGCAGATTCGCCACGGCAGTGGGGATGGTCAGCAGGTCGGGAGCCATGGTCACCTTCGGCACGCCGATGGCGGTGCTGGTGTTGGTGGCACCCGCAGTGGTGATGTCGTCGATGCACTTGTCAGCCAGCAGCTTGGTCACCCGGTAGGTCAGCTCGTCGTAGATGTAGCGGAGGAACTCCTCGCCCTTCATCGCAACGACCTCATCGGAGAAGCTCACCCACTTCTTGATCATCTCGGGAATCAGGGTCACCAGACCGAAGGTCAGCGCTTCCTCGGTGGGCGCGGTGGTGCCTTCAGGGTGCACATAAGCGGGATCTGCGGACAGCTCGAAAGGCACCTTGATGTTGCCCTTCAGGTAGGTCTTAGTCACGCGGCTCAGGATGTCGTCCCGCTCCCAGGCGGTCTCGATCATGCTCTGCAGGAATTCAGGCACGGGAATGGTGCCGTTGGCAGGCGCGTTCACGGTCAGCAGCTTCCTGACCTCCGCGTCGTTGCCACTCTTAATGTACTCGGCATAGGCGTTGATGTACGCTTGGCTCTTCCGAATCTCAGCCAGGCCGGGCTTTTCAGGTTCAGCCTGGTGCACGGAGATCACCTCGCCCAGGCCATCGGCAATCAGCTTCCGCTTTTCAGCGTCAGCCTTCGCGGCCTTGCGAAGTTCTTCTTCGTTTTCCTTCAGTTCCCGGACTTCCTTCTCCAGAGCGTCCAGGTCAGCGCCTTCCTGCTCCATCTCTTCCTTGATCTGGTTCCGGCGCTCCATGATTTCTTCAATGGTCTTGTACTTCATGGTTTCATACCTCCATCATGATTCTGATTTTTTGAATTTTCCGCTTGCGTGCCTGGACGGCCAGAAGCTCCTTCTCAATCTCAGCGATCACTCCCTCGCTGAAACTCCGCGCGGATATTTCAGTCGCGTCGTTGGCAGGCAGCGACACGGCAGAAACGTCATACAGCTTTTTGACCCCGGTGATCTTCCGGTGCACAACGGTTTTCGCCTCCACCTGTTCCTCGGTGCGTTCATATTTGGAAACGGTGAAGCCAAAAGACATTTTGTCGGTATAGCCGCCCCGGATTTCTTCATAGAGCTGGCGGCCCAGCTCGGTGCCGCCCAGATCGGCGCGGATGTGCAAGCCCTTTTCATCGGGTGCCACTTCCAGCGTGCCGTTGCTCTTCCGGGCAAACACACGGCCCTCATGGTCGTACTGCATGATCACGTCGGCCATGTCGGCATTGTCGAAAGCATGAGCGTCGATGCTCTCCCGCACCTCATAGTAGGCATCGCCCCACAGGCGGTACTCGTTTCCGAAGGTGGTAGCGTACCCTTCCACGATTTTTTTACCGTCCTGTTCTTCCCGAACTTCCAGTCCGGTTACATCAATGCGCCGATATTCACGGTCACTCTTGATCGGCATTGTCATCCCCTCCTTGGAGCTCGTTCACGTTGTAGTACTCGCCGCGTGCCGGGATCTGGGATCCATACGGCTCAGGCAGCGGTGAAAGGTTCAGGATGTCGCGCAGCTCGTTGCGGGTCATCAGGCCACGATCCGCCAGCTGCGATATGGCTGCCAGTTTGTCGGCATTGCTCATATACTGCAGCCGGTTGCTGGTAAACCACACCCGGTTCCCAAATTGCCGTTCCCGCTCGGAGAACAGCATCTTGGTGATTACCTCGGATGCGTTAATGGCAAACCACTCCACCGCGCCCTCGTAAAAAGCCAGCCAGGCATCGCCGAAAGCACGGTTCTGGATCACGTCCTCATTCACGGCGAAATAGTCGTAGACGTTCTCCTTAATCAGCTTCATCTGGTCAGCGTCTACCTTGTAACTCTCCTGGTTGATCTGCTTAACGTCCTTGTAGGTGTTGGGGAACAGCAGCACGCCGCCGCCCTGATCCCGGAAATTGTAGGTATCGAAGCGCTGGCGTTCCTTTGCCAGATCCTCGTCCGTGTTCCAGTTGTTGCTGGTGGCCATGAACCGATAGCTGGCCGCGTTTTTCACGCCCACCTCGATGCTCTTTTTCTGCATCTCGATCAGATCGAGTACGGGCTTCATGGCGTCCTCGTTGTTCTCTCCGAACAGATCGTTCTTGTACTGGTAGCGGGTCATAATGCCCACCCGCCACAGCTCCACAGCAATGCGCTTGGCGTCCCGGAAATGGAACCGGATGTACGGCGTGCCCCGATCCTCCACCAGCTCCCAGCGCTCCGGCAGGATGGTGTATATCCCGTTCGCCTCGCCGTACTCGCCCAGGGTGGGCACAATAAAAGCCGTGTTCCTCGCGTAGAGGATCACGGCCAGTCGGTACAGGAACTGCGGCCAGGTTTGAAATTCATTCGGCATGATCGCCAGCCGGCTGCGCAGGTTCGGTTTTGCGCTTCCTTGGATATTCGGCTGCAATTTCGCGGCGTGCCGCCCATGGGCGTCCAGCGCCGCCCGGATTAGATCGCTTTCAAAAATGCTCCCCTGCCAGGAATGAAACGCGGTGTGGTAGCCCTCCAGCAGCTGGAACGTCTGCCGGGCGTTCTGCGCAGGCCCCTGCCGCCTTCCAAAGATTTTCTCAAAAAGTCCCATTCTATCACCCCGCGTTCATTAGCCGCCCGCCAAGCTCGGCCCATTTGTTCTGTCGCATGCACAGCGCGTCCAGGATGGCGGCCACCCCGTCCACGTGGGCATATTTGCTCAGCTTCACCAGCTTCTTCCTGGCGTGGGCGTTGGTGTTGGTCTCGATCATTTGTGCGCTGTCCAGCATGTGAATTTTCAGCAGGTCATTGTCATCCGCGCACCGGATGGTGCCCTCTTTCAGCATGCCTTCAAAGTTGTCGCTGATCCCGCTCAGGTTAAAGCCCTGGAACACGGAATCGGTGTGAAAACCGTACTGCTCCATGTCCTGGATCAGGTACTGGCTGCTGTACCGGTCATAGCCCACCATCAGTGGGAAAATCTTATAATCCTGCACCAGACTGGTGAACCAGTTGTACACGTCCTTATAGTCCACGAAAGCATCCCCGCTCAGCGTCAAGAAGCCCCGGTCGATCATGGCCTGGTATGGTATCTCGTCCCGCTGTGTTGCTTCGCCCAGCTTTTCACCCGGCAGCCAGAAATGGGAAAATATCCATATCACGCCCGCCCGCTCGATCAGGATGCAGGCGCTGGTAAGGTCGGTGGTCTGAGAAAGGTCGATGCCACCCAAACAGTAGCAATTACGGAAATCCTCCAGCCGGTAGTTCCACCCAAACGCCTTGTCCACCGTATCCCGGCTCAGCCATGCAGTGCTGGCGTTTTGCTTGCGATTACAGTACTTGGTGATAAATTCCGTCTTCTTGCTCAGGCTGCTTTCAGCGGTGGCGATCTCGCGCAAAATGAATTTCACGCTCACGCTTTCGCCCAGGCCCGGCAGACTTTTCTGTAGCTCGTTCAGGTCGTTCCACTTGCCAAGATCGTCAATCATGTATAGGATGGGCAAAATGTGTTCTTCCCGGCTGTTTCCGTTCAGGAAAGCGGTGCCGCGCCGCACCAGCTCGTCAAAGATTCCCTCGTTCTCATACCCTGCGCTGCTGATCGCGATGCCCAGCGGCTCCTCTCTCGCGCCGGTACCGGAAGCCATCGCTTCCCATTGGCGAAGCCCGCGCTGGCCCGGCCAGCTGGCAACCTCGTCCCCCACATACAGCATGGGGTTATAGCCTTCAGATTTCCGGTCGCTGAAGGGCAGCTTTTTAATCGTCGTGTTGCTCTCGGCGATGTACAGTCCCCGGCTCTTGGTGCTCTTGGTACGCCGGGCCAGATCGCCCTCATGGTCCACGTTGAATTGAAAAGCCCCAAAGCACAGATCGGCTTGATCCAGCTTCGGGGCCAGATAATAGATTTCGGAGCCATACTCCCCAGCGGCATAGGCCACATAATTTCCGATGCCCCCGGCCAGCAGCGTCTTCCCCTGCTTGCGGCCCACCACCAGAATGACCTCGTTAAACTGGCGGTGCCCGTCTGCGTCCACGATTCCGAAAATCAGGGAAAGCGACGCTTTTTCCCACAGGCTCAATTTCAGATACCCAGGGGCAAGCGGCCCCTTGTTATGGTGGCAGTACGTTTCCATGAACCGGATGCAGTTGTTGGCCTTCCGTGCATCGAAGAACCAGCGTTTCTTCTCCAGTCCGTCCACGATTACATCGTACAGCTTCCGAATCCATTCTCCCACCACCACGCTGCCGTTCACGATAGCCTGGTAATACTGCAGGATGGCGTTCTCGTCGCTCATAGCCTAAACTGACTCAGGCGGTCATCCAGCGCCGCTGCGGATTTCTCGTCGGAGAAGCCCTCCACGATTTTAATCAGCGTCACAACGGTGCCGTTGGCAGCGGTGGCCGTCCGGTTGTACTCTGTAATCGCAGGATTGGTGTAAAGGTTTTTCCGGCCCTTCACGTATTCTTTCTCGCACACAGGGCCTTCCTCGTCGATCTGTTTCTCCAGCTCGGTCAGGATCTTCATCTGCACCTGGTAGCGCTTAAAGGTCGTCGTGAAAAAGAAGTTCGTGCTGACTCCTTTTTTCTCGGCCTGCTCCATGATTTCATTAGCCTGGGCTTGCAAAGATTTTGTCGATGCCATGTCACTCGCCTCCTTTCGCCTTCCGCTTCTTCCACGGGCCCATGGCCTTTATTTTTTCGATTTCCCGTTCCGAAAGGTTCCACGTTGTAGCAGCGGCACGCTCGGAAGCGGCACGCTCGGCAGCGGCACGCTCGGCAGCGGCACGCTCGGCAGCGGCACGCTCGGCAGCGGCACGCTCGGCAGCGGCACGCTCGGAAATCAGGAAAAGCCCGCCAAAGGCGTCTTTGCCGGTTTCGGCCTGCATATCCAGCCGGTTCTGGTATGCGGCCTCGTCCTTTGGAATTTTCAGCGTCTGTCCATAATGGGCCAGCCGGTGAATCTGTGCGGCGAGCACTGCTTCCATTGGGTAATTGTATTTCGGGAGGTCAGCGTGCGCCGCTCTTAGGTTTTCGTCGTTCGCCGCTTCCACAGCTTCATGCAGCGTGGGGGAAACATAAATCCGATATTGCCCCAAATTGTTAATGAACGACGTTTTGACGCTGGCCCCGTTCTCGTACAGAATATCGCAGCCCTCCGGCATATACTCCACGTCCTCGCCCACAGCAGTAAAAAGCGTCAAGGCCGGAGCAAACAGAAAGAACTTGATTCCGCGGCTGCAATAGAATTTAATGATGTCAGCCAGGATGGAGAACGGAGGATTGTCAACCACTACGCATCCGGGCGGGTATGTATACCCCCTATAGTCGCCGCCAGGGAAGAACGGTCGGACGAATCTGTCAGGGTCCAAACTATACTCATTGGCCACCCAGTCAGAAACGGCCTTGTAAATATTGTCTGGAGTGAAACAATCGTCGGTGGTTTTCTTGGGCTTAAACTTTCCGACGAACGCGTTGTACTCCTCGTTCCCTTCTTCTTCTTCTTCTCCGTCTCTCGTTTCTCGGCTGAACCATTCGTCCAAATTGACGTCAAAATCAAGCCCAGAAAAATCAATATGCTGGTCGCTCAAATCCTTAAGCTCGAAATTCAGGTTGATATCATCCCAGGAGGAAAGCTCGGCTGTTCGGTTATGCCGGATCGCGTAGTCGCGCCGCTGCTCGTCAGTCATGTGATCCAGCCGGATGCAGGGCACCGTTTCCATCCCCAGCTCCAAGGCGGCGATCTGCCGCCCATGGCCCTCCACGATGAGGTTCTCCGGGCCCCAGATGCCGATGGGATCGTTGAAACCGTCCAGCATGATGCTCTGCTTGATCTGTTCGATGCCGGCAGGCTCATGCTTGCGCGTATTCCGCTCATACGGTTTCAGTTTTTCAGGGGGAAGCCAAACAAGTTCCAAAGACAATGGGGTGTCCTCCTTCATGTCGGGCCTTCTCCACGCACCTGGCCCGCAAATCCAAAAAAATCCGCGTATCTTGGGCGCTTTTTTTCGCAG
>Ga0310697_10001578_pt1 | contig 26212 bp, 16 predicted proteins | sample 172DNAGHGlowgp2_FD_203883 | JGI IMG/M metagenome (GOLD analysis project Ga0310697, IMG submission 203883) | Sheep rumen microbial communities from Palmerston North, Manawatu-Wanganui, New Zealand - 1728 DNA GHGlow gp2 (v2) (version 2) | ecosystem: Host-associated > Mammals > Digestive system >...
GTGAACTTGAAACGCTCCGGGTCCCCCTGCTTCGCGAGCCGGTCGATGACGGGGCCGCCGGGGTAGCCCAGGCCCAGCATCTTGGAGCACTTGTCAAAGGCCTCCCCCACCGCGTCGTCGATGGTCTGGCCCAGGATCTCGAAATGCAGCGGGTCGTCCACCCGCACGATCTGGGAGTTGCCGCCGCTCACCAGCAGGCACAGGTACGGGAACGCCGGTTCGCGCACCGGCTTGTCCGGCTGGCGGATGAAATCGGCCAGCAGGTGGCCCTGCAGGTGGTTGACCATCACGATCGGAATGTCCAGCGCCAGGCCCATGGCCTTGGCGAATGAAGTGCCCACCAGGAGCGATCCGAGCAGGCCCGGGCCCCGGGTGAAGGCGATCGCCGTGAGGTCGGACGCCTTCACGCCCGCCCGGGCGAGGGCCTCGCTGACCACCGGGACGATGTTGAGTTCGTGCGCCCGCGACGCCAGCTCCGGGACGACGCCGCCGAATGCGCGGTGGACGTCCTGGCTGGCGATGACGTTCGACAGGAGCCATCCGTCACGGATGACGGCCGCCGAAGTGTCGTCGCAGGAAGATTCTATGCCGAGAATGATGTCTGCCATCTGTGATACCAAATTTCAAGTCTGCAAATTTAGCAATAATTCCCGAAGTGGCTTCCAATGGAATTGCGCAAACTATTTCGTATATTTGTAGGTTACATACAATGTATAGGAAAAGGGGATATATCATCGCGCGCATCGTCGGGTTCCTGGCGGTGCTGGTGATGGCGGCCATCCTGGCCGTTCAGACCCCGCTTGTGCAGACCTGGCTGTCCCGGATCGGCCTCCGGCAGCTCGAGAAAGTCCTTGACGGACGCGTCCATTACGACGAGCTCAAGGTCACGACCTCGGGCGTGCTGGTCATCCGCAACCTCACCCTCGTGGACGGGAGTCCCTACACCGAGGACGCCTACGGCCGCGGCTGGGCCCCGGTCGACACCGTCTTCCACGCCCGCTCGGTGACGGCCACCTTCACCCTCGCCGGGCTCTTCAAGGGCGAGGGGCTGCACATGGGCCGCGTGACCGTCGAGGACGGATTCTTCCACCTGGTCACGGAGCCCCTTCCCTCCGGCACCAACCTCACCCGCATCCTGGGCCTGCCGCCCCAGGAAGGCCCGGCGGAACCCGGTCCCGACATATTCGACATCAAGAAGCTGCGCGTCAGGAACTTCCGCTTCCAGCTCAACAGCTTCCTGGAGCGCAAGGTCCTGCCCAAGGACAACGGCGTCCCGAAGATCGACTTCGACGACCTGGACGTCCTCGTCGAGGAAGTGACCGGCCACAACATGCGGATGGCCGGCGGCAAGATGAGCGCCTTCTGCGACCACCTGCGCGCCGTCGAAAAGTCCGGCTACGTCATCGAGGACCTCACCGGCAGCTGCGACGTCGGCCTGGGCAAGGCCCTGGTCGAGGACATCCACCTCACCGATCCCTGGTCGGAGGTGCGCCTGCGCTACTACTCGATGACCTATCCGTGGGCCATCGCCTTCCGCGATTTCATCGGCGAGGTCAAGCTCGAAGCCGAGTTCCAGCCGACGAAGCTGGCCCTGCAGAGCCTGTCCTACTTCACCGGCATCTTCGGCGGCGCCTCGACCGTGCTCGACATCCGCCGGGGCCACCTCGTGGGCTATGTCAACGACTTCCGCGTCGACAGGCTCGACTTCTCGGATGCCGCCTCGGGCGTGTCCACCATACTCGACGGCACCTGCATCGGCCTGCCCGACGTGCAGCAGATGCTGCTCGACGTGCGCCTGCAGGACCTCCGGGCCACGACCGAGGGGATCACCCGGACGATCACCGGCGTCGCACCGCGCGCCCAGGTCGACCTGGGCGGCTATGCCCGCAACCTGCCGATGACCCTGCAGCTGGCGGCGCAGGGTCCGCTGGACCGCCTCCAGGTCCGCGGGACCCTCGACACGCCGGACGGCGCCGCCGCCTTCGACGGCAACGTCCGCAACCTGCTGGATCCACGCCGCAAGGTCGAGGCGTCCGCCGACCTCTCCCTGCAGGAGCTGAACCTCGGCCGCGTCCTCGGACAGGATGGCTTCGGCCCCGTCACCCTGCAGACGCGCGCCCACGCCACGCTGGGCAAGGGCCTGCCGAACGCCACGCTGGACACCCTGCATATCGAGAAGATCCACGCCCTCGGGCGCGATTTCGAACAGATCGAAGTCGCCGGCGCCCTGACGGACGGCACGCTGGAGGCCCGCCTGCGCTCCGCGGACGCGGCCGCCCGGCTCGACCTCACCGCAACCGCCGACCTGCAGGACCGCGACGGGAGCCGCCGCTACCGGATCGACGGCGACATCTCCGAGGTGGACCTGACCGCCTTCGGCGTAGCCGGGGACCGTCCCTATTCCCACCTCTCCTCCCGGATCCAGGCCGACCTGGTCCAGGTCGGCGACTTCTTCCGCGGAGACGCCAGCCTGCAGGGGCTCAGCCTGCTCGACACGACGGGCGTCCACCCGGTCGGAGACCTGCTGCTCGGCGCCCGAATCGAGCCGGAAGGACAGGTCCTCAACCTGGAGGCCCCCTTCCTGGAAGCCACCTTCAGCGGCAACAGGCCGGTCTGGCAGTTCATCGCGGACGCCCAGGCCGCCACGGTCGGCCGCGACCTCCCCGCCCTGTTCCCCAACGTCCCGGCCTCCGAGCCCGGCGGGCGGTACTCGCTCGGCATGCTGTTCCACAACACGCGGGACATCCTGGCCATGCTGCTGCCGGGCGCCTACGTGGCGGACAACACCACCCTGCACATGGACATGCAGGAGAATGGCCTGCTGGGCGGCAGCATCCTGTCCGACCGGCTCGCCCTCGGCAAGAATTTCCTCAAGGACGTCGACATCGAATTCGACAACCAGGGCGGAAGCCTCTTCGCCGCCCTCTTCAGCTCGGAGATGCGCGCCGGCTCCTTCGCCATGAGCAATCCCTCCATCTCGGCCGAGGCCGATGACGACGACCTGTCCCTGGGCATCCACTACGACAGTTTCTCCGGAGCCGGCGGCAACGCCGACCTCTACCTGGACGGCCAGGTCTACCGGGATTCCCTGGGCGTGCTGGTCGTCAAGGCGCATCCGCTCAACTCCTACCTCACCACCGGCGACGACACCTGGACGCTCGGCGAGTCCGACATCGTCCTGCACGGCAAGGACCTGTATTTCAACCAATTCAACATCAGCAACGGCCCGCAGCAGCTCCTCGTGGACGGCGGCGTCTCCAGCGCTGGCAGCGACACCCTCACCCTCCGGATGGACCGCTTCGACCTCGCGCTTGTGGACGAGTTCCTGCCCAACCCGCTGGGCATCGAGGGCAAGATGAACGGCCGGGCCTTCCTCACCTCGGAGACGGACAGGACGCACGGGATGCTGATGGATTTCCAGATCGACACCCTCCGGCTCGGCGGCGTGGACGCCGGCACCATCCAGCTGTCCAGCATGTGGAACGACGAGGGCAAGGAACTGGGCCTGCTGCTCCGCGACCGGCTGGACGGCCGCGACGCGCTGTTCGCCGACGGCTCCTATTTCGTCGGCGAGAAGCGGCTGGACGTGCGTGCGAACCTCGACCATCTCCCGCTCGAAGTCGCCGCGCCGTTCCTGACGCAGGTCTTCTCGGAAATGGGCGGCGGCATCTCCGGCAACATCCGGCTCGCCGGCCCCACCGGACAGCTCTCCCCTTCCAGCGACGACCTCCAGCTCGAGGACGCGCTCATCCGCGTGGCCGCCACCGGCGTCCCCTACACCGTCCAGGGTCCGCTGCATATCGGCGCCGACGGGTGTTTCTTCGACGCCCTGCAAGTGCGCGACGACACCGGCGGCACGGGCACGGTCGGCGGCTCCATCCGCTACGCGAACCTGCAGGACTTCACCCTGGATAGCCGCCTGAGCTTCAACCGCCTCAAGGTCGTTGACACGCCCGAAAAACCCGGGAATCCCTTCTACGGCCTGGTCCGGGCTTCCGGCACCGCCTCCGTGAGCGGGCCTTTCGACGCACTGCTCATCGACGCTAACGTCAGCACGGCCGGCGAAGGCAACATCCATATCCCCCTGTCCGGCAGCCTGGCCAGTTCGTCGGGCAACCTGCTGACCTTCACCGAGCCCACGCGCGTGCTCGACCCCTACGAGCAGATGCTGGCGGAGATGGAGACGGAGACGACCCGCTCCAGCGACATCCGCATCCGCGGGCGCCTGACCGTCCACCCCGACCTGAAAGGCTTCGTCGAGATCGACAAGAATGCCGGCAACATCGCCTCGTTCAGCGGCCTGGGCACGGTCAACCTCAACCTCCGGCCATCCAGGGCCGTATTCAACCTCAACGGCGACTACAACATCAACGAAGGGAACTACCAGTTCGTCGTACCGGGGATCCTGTCCAAGGGATTCGACATCCAGCAGGGCAGCACCGTCAAGTTCGGCGGCGACATCATGAACACCGAGCTGGACATCACCGCCACCCACAATGTCCGCACGTCCCTCGACGCGCTGCTCGGCACGAACACGGGCATCCGGCGTCCCGTCGAATGCGCCCTCAACGTGACCGACCGGCTCCGCGCCCCGCAGCTGGCCCTCGACATCGAGATCCCGGACCTGGATCCGACCACGCGCTCGCAGGTCGAGACCGCCCTGAACACGACGGACAAGGTCCAGAAACAATTCGTGTCCCTGCTGCTCCTGGGCAGCTTCCTGCCCAACGAGTCCTCCGGCGTCACCAACCAGTCCAACCTCCTCTTCTCCAACGTCGTGGAGATGATGTCCGGACAGGTCAACAACATCCTCCAGCGCCTGGACATCCCGCTGGACGTCGGCTTCGCCTACCAGGAGGCGCAGAGCGGACAGAACCTCTTCGACGTCGCCGTGTCCACGCAGCTCTTCGAGAACCGCGTCATCGTGGGCGGCAGCTTCGGCAACCGCCGCTATTCGACGGGCGGCTCCGCCGGCGATTTCGCCGGCGACCTGGACATCCAGGTCAAGCTCGACCCGGAAGGCAAGTTCCGCTTCAACATCTTCTCCCACTCCGCGGACGAGCTCACCAACTACCTGGACTTCTCGCAGCGCAACGGCGTGGGCGTGAGCTACCAGAAGGAATACAGCAGCGTCAGGGACTTCTTCCGCAGCCTGTTCACCCCCAGGAAGCAAAGGGAGCAGGAGGCGGCCCCCATCCAACAGGAACAAACCGTCATCGAAATAGAAAAGGATGAAAACGACTCCGGGCAAACTGTACCTGATCCCGACCCCGCTCGGTGACAACGAGCCGGCGGAGGTGCTGCCGCAGGCGGTCATAGACCGCGCCTGCAGCCTGCACTGCTTCGTGGTGGAGGAGCTGCGCACCGCGCGCCGCTTCCTATCCCGCTACGGCCTGCGCGGCCATATCGACGAACTGGATTTCCACGTGCTCAACGAACATACCACCCCGCAGGAAGTCGAGGCCCTGCTCCCGCTCTTCGACGGGCAGGACGTCGGGCTGCTGTCCGAGGCGGGGCTGCCCGCCGTCGCCGACCCGGGCGCCGCGCTCGTGGACCTGTGCCACCGCCACGGCATCGGGGTGGTCCCCCTCGTGGGGCCCTCCTCGCTGATGCTGGCCCTGATGGCCTCGGGCCTCAACGGCCAGTCCTTCGCCTTCCGCGGCTACATCCCGGCCAAGACCGACGAGCGCCGCGCCGCACTCAAAGACCTGGAGAAGCAGTCGCGCCTGCTGGACCAGAGCCAGATCCTCATCGAGACCCCCTACCGCAACGACGCCCTGTTCGCCGACATGCTGGCCGGCCTGTCCGGCGACACGCGGCTCTGCGTCGCCGCGGACATCACCCTCCCCACGCAGTACATCCGCACCGACACCGTGGCCGGCTGGCGCCGCAAGCCGGCGGAGATCGGCAAGCGTCCCTGCGTGTTCATCCTCCTGGCCGCCCGGCCCCGTTAGAAGCTAGTTGAACCAATTATAAACCACATGAAACGTACACCCCTCCTTCTGCTCTGCGCCGGCCTGCTGGCATCAGTCCCCGCCCCGGCCCAATCCAAGTATGTCGTCGACGGGATCGACATGACCCGCGTCGAGTACGAACAATTCCGCGAACCCGCCCGCGCATTCCGCGGCGTGCGGTTCATCAGCATCCCGCTCGACCGCGCCACGGAAGAATCCATGCGCGCCGCCGTCGAGCGCGACTTCAAGACCGACAAGTGGGGCACCTTCGTGCTGATCGCCGGCGGCGGCAGCACCGAAGGCCTGTCCGACGCCTACCTGGAAGGCTCGCGCCGCCAGCGCAAGGACACCGGCACGGCCTACCTGAGCGAGAACTATTTCAAGCTCTACCGCGCCGCCATCGAGAAGGGTCTCGAACTCGGGTTCAAGTGCAGCACCCTCTATGACGAATGGGAGTACCCCAGCGGCATGGTGGAAGGCCATTTCTACAGCAAGTACCCCGAGGACTGCAGCAAGAGCCTCGAGATGGAAGAGACCGACGTGGACGGCAAGGGAAGGAAAGTCTCCCTCGCCATGCCCGAGGGCGGCATCTACGTCGGCTCCGTGATCATGAACCTCGACACCTGGGAGCGGCGCGACGTCAGCAGCGGCTTCAAGGACGGCAAGCTCACCTGCAAGGTGCCCGCCGGCCGCTGGAAGGTGATGCTCTTCTGGCTCGACCCGTCGTTCGCCCCGCGCTCAAGCAAGGGCGGTTTCGTGGACTATCTCGACCGTGACGCCGTTGCCAAGTACATCGACATGAGCTTCGGCGCCTACTACGAGCACCTGTCCGAGTTCTTCGGCACCGTGATCCAGCGGACCTTCTACGACGAGCCCACGATGATGCTCAACGGCGGCCGCATGTGGACCCCGAAATTCAACGAAGGGTTCCGCGCCCGCTACGGCTACGACCCGATGACCCTCTACCCCGCCCTGTGGTACAACATCGGTCCGGAGACCGCTTCCGCCCGCAACGCCCTGCACACCTACCGCGCCGACCTGTTCGCGGAGAACTACATCGGCCAGGTGGAGGAATGGTGCCGCGCCCACGGCATCAAGAGCGGCGGCCACCTTGACCAGGAGGAGACCCGCAACCCGGTCGGCCCCAACGGCGACCTGATGAAAGCCTTCAAGTACCAGGGAGTACCTGCCACGGATGACATCTATTACCCGGGCCGCTCCAACGTGGGCTACAAGATCGTCTCCTCCTCGGCCTTCAACTGGGACAAGCCGGAGATGTTCACCGAGACCTTTGCCGCCTACAGCCGTCCGCAGTATGCCGCGCTCACCCCGGAGAACTACTGGCGCGTCTCGCTCGACCAGCTGACGATGGGTACCAACATCCAGATCGAGTTCGAGCAGAAGATCGACGGCATCGACCGCTTCCTCGGCCGCGGCGGCTACATGCTCCGCGGCGGCCGCCACGTCGCCGACGTGGCCGTCGTCTACCCGATCGCCTCGCTCCAGGCCGCCTACTCCTTCCCCAGCAAGCAGCAGAACGGCCACTACTACGCCTACATGGGCGGCATCGTCCCGCCGGAGACCGACTACATGGACATCGGCGAGAGCCTCTTCCGCGGCCTGCGCGTGGACTACACCTACCTGCATCCGGAGGTGATCGCGCAGAAATGCACCGTCGAGGGCAAGGAACTCCGCCTCAACAACGAGAACAACTGGGAGCAGTACAAGGTGCTCATCCTTCCCGGCGGCGAGGTGCTTTCCGCCGACGTGGCCGCGCGCATCCGCGAATTCTGGCGCGCGGGCGGCACGGTGATCGCCACCAGCAAGCTCCCCAGGTACGCCGCCGAGGCCGGCCGCGACCAGGAGATCCGCGACATGGTCTACGAAGTCTTCGGCATGTCCGACATCCTGCCGATGACCTGCAGCGTCCGCCACGCGAGCTACCGCTTCCTCAACATCTTCTCCAAGACCAACGACAACGGCGGCCGCGGTTACTTCATCGCCAAGCCGTACACCTCCACCCTCGGGGACCTGATCGCCGAAGCGGTCCCGGTCCGCGACGTGGACCTCGGTATCGCCCCGGATTACTATGTGAAGATGGACCACGACTATGACGGCGCAGTGACCTATATCCACAAGGTGCGCGGCGGCAAGGACATCTACTTCATCGCCAACTCCACGGCCCAGCCCGTGTCGCTGAACCTCCAGCTTCGCGGCCGCAAGGGTTCGGTCGAACTCTGGAATCCGCAGGACGGCACCCGCCAGGCCGCCGCGTTCAAGACCGAGGAGCGGAAAGGCGGGGCCGTGACCGCCCTCCCGCTGGAAATCCCCGCCCTCAACGGCATGTTCGTCATTGCAGAATAATCCCATGAGACTTCGCTTCCCGCTCATCTTGGCTCTGCTGACCCTGTGCGCAGGCGCCCATGCGCAGCCCGCAGCCCGCGTCTGGTCCGAAACCACGGGCCGGCAGTTCATCCACCGCTACGCCGACCCCGACGAGATCCGCTGGGGCACGCAGAACAACTCCTTCACCTGGCAGGCCGGCTACGTGATGTTCGCGATGGAACACCTGTGGCGCTGGACCGCAGACCCCGTCTACCTGGACTACATCCGCAAGTACGTGGACCAGAACGTCGACGCCGAAGGGCGCCTGCGGCAGTTCAAGCCCGACGCCCTCGACAACTTCGTGCCCGGCTACGTCTGCCTGCTGATGTATGAACTCACCGGCGAGGAACGCTACGCCAAGGCCGTCGAGACCATCCGGCGCGGATTCGACGACTACCCCAGGCTGCCCAACGGGATGTTCTGGCACTCCGCCCGCATGCGCCAGACCTGGGTGGACGGCGTCTTCATGGGCCAGATCTTCCTCGCGCGCTACGCCAAGACGATGAAGCACCCCGAAGACTTCGCGGAGGTGGTCAGACAGATGAGCGGCATCACCGAACTGTGCGGCAAGCCCGACGGGCACTTCGTCCATGCATGGGACGAGACCCGCGGAGCCTACCCGGAAGTCTGGAGCGAAGGCATGGGCTGGCTCGCCGTGCTGTGGGCCGACGTCTTCGACTACCTGCCGGAGGACCAGCCGGGCCGCGCGGAGCTGCTGGAGCGGCTGCGCCTGATGTGCAGCGGCCTCAAGGCATCGCAAGACCCGCGCACAGGCATGTGGTGCCAGGTCGTGGACAAGCCCCTTGCGCCCGGAAACTGGAATGAGACATCCGGAACAGGCATGTTTCTCTACCTGATCCAGAGCGCGATACAGAGAGGATACATCCCCGCGGAAGAGTATGCCGGGGTCGTGGACCGCGCCTACGCGGGACTCTGCTCCAAGGCGGTCGTCAACACCGACGGGTTCGTCAATCTGCTCGATTGCAGCAGCATCGGCGTCAAGCGCAGCTACGAAGAGTACATCCGGCAGCCGCGCGAGGTCAGCACCTTCGCCGCCTACGGATCCTTCCTGCTCGGCACGGGCATCTACGAGCACCGGCTGGGCCGCGTGGCACCGGACTTCTACGCCACCGATTACTCCGGCGGCAAGGTCCTCCGCTTCCGCGACGGACGCATCGCCTGGGAGCATGACGCCCCGCTGAGCAACGACATCCAGCTGCTCGCGGACGGGGGCCTGCTCTTCTCCACCGGCACGGGCGTGCTCGAACTGGATCCCGACGGACGAGAGGTGCTGCGCTACGACGCCCCCTGCCACGTCTTCGCCTGCCAGCGCCTGGCCGACGGCCGGACGCTGGTCGGCGAGTGCGAACGCGGCCGGCTTCTGGAGCTGGATGCCCGCGGACGCATCGTCAAGCAGGTCCGCATCCTGCCCAAGGGCGTCAAGGACGGCGGGATGGCTTTCATGCGAAACGCGCGCAAGCTCGCCAGCGGCCACTACCTCGTGGCGCACTACGGCGGCCAGAAACTGACGGAATATGATTCGCGCGGGCGCGTGGTGCGCAGCAAGGACCTCCCCGGCGGGCCGCACTCCGTGCAGGAGCTCCCCGACGGGCATGTCCTCGTCTCGCTGGCCGACCGGAGCCGCAATCCCCGCATCGTCGAACTCGACGCGGACTGGAACGAAGTCTGGAGCCTGTCCAACCAGGACCTGCCGGGCGCTCCCCTGCGCTTCTGTTCGGGGTTCCAGTATATCGAGGGGAAAGGCCTCTACCTGACCAACTGGCAGGGACACCAGCGGGGCAACAGCCAGCCGCACGCCCTGCTCGTGGGCAGGGACAAGCGCATCCGCGCCGTCCTGTCCCCGATGGACGGCGTGCAGAGCCTGTCCAACATCGCCATCGTACCGCAGCCATGACGATCGCGCTGCTGACCCTGGGCTGCAAGCTCAATTTCGCCGAGACGGCCACCTACGAGCGCGGTTTCCTGGCCGCCGGCCTGTCGGTCGTGCCCTGGAGCGAACGCGCCGACGTCTACCTCATCAACACCTGCTCCGTCACGGCCACGGCCGACAGCAAATCCCGCAACCTGGTGCGCAAGGTGCACCGGATCAACCCGGACGCCAAGGTCATCGTGACCGGGTGCAGCGCCGAGCTGCGGCGCACCGAGATCGAGCGGATCGAGGGCGTGAGCCGCGTGTTCGGCGCCGTCGAAAAGGGCTTGGTGGTGCAGGAAACGCTGGCGATGCTGGGCCTTCCTGCCGGTGGTCCGGATGCACAGCCGTCAGAAGCATCGGGCATGCCGGATCGCGAAAGCGATCATCCGGCCATCCCCCTTGAGGGGGCGAAGGGGGTGAAAGCTACGAATACGCAGCAAACATTTGCTGCGTATTCCGCCGCTGAATCCAGGACGCGAGCGTTCCTGAAAGTCCAGGACGGGTGCAACAACTTCTGCAAATACTGCACGGTCCCCTACGCCCGCGGCAGGAGCCGCAACATCCCCGTCGCCGAGTGCGTGCGCAATGCCCGGAAGATCGCGGCCGAAGGGGTGAAGGAAATCGTGCTGACCGGCGTGAACACCGGCGATTTCGGCCGGACCACCGGCGAGTCCTTCCTCGACCTGCTGAAGGCCCTGGACGAGGTGGAGGGCATCGAGCGCTACCGGATCTCGAGCATCGAGCCGAACCTGCTGACGGAAGAGATCGTGGACTGGATCGCGTCCGGCACCAAGTTCCAGCCGCATTTCCACATCCCCCTCCAGACCGGATCGGACACCCTGCTCGCCGCGATGGGACGCCACTACGACACGGCATTCTTCGCGGAGCGGCTGGAGATGGTCCGCCGCAAGATGGAGCAGCCCGGCGGGCCGAAGGTCTTCTTCGGCATCGACGTGATGGTGGGCCTGCCCGGCGAGACGGATGCGCTCTTCAAGGAAACCTTCCGCTTCATCGACCGCGTGCATCCCGCCTTCATCCACGTCTTCCCGTATTCGCGCCGCCCGGGCACGCCGGCGGCCGCCATGCCCGGCCAGGTGGACGAGACGGTCAAGAAACACCGCGTGGCCGTGCTGGAGGAGCTTTGCGCCCGCCTGCATGCGGAGTTCCGCGAAGCCAACCGGGGCGTGCGGGAGCGCGTGCTCTTCGAATCCACGGACCGGGGCGGGATGATGGAAGGCTACACCGGCAACTACATCCGCATCGCGCGGCCGTATGATCCGGCCCTGGTGGGCACCTTGACAGATATCGTGATAGAATGATGCAACAACAGAAAGCGAAACTGACATTCCTGGGCACCGGCACCTCGTCCGGCATCCCGATGATCGCCTGCGACTGCGAGGTCTGCCGCTCGTCGGACCCGCGCGACAAGCGCCTGCGCGCCGCCGCGCTGGTCGAATACGGCGGCCTGACGGTCGCCATCGACGCCGGCCCGGACTTCCGCGCCCAGATGCTCCGCGCCGGGGTGCACCACCTCGACGCCATCCTGCTGACACACAACCACAAGGACCATACGGCCGGACTGGACGACATCCGCGCCTTCAACCTGGCGGAGCGCCATCCCGTCAACATCTACTGCGAAGCATACGTGGAGGATACCTTACGTCGCGAGTACGGCTACGCCTTCGCCGAGCAGAAGTATCCCGGAGCGCCGGAATGGCATGTGCACCGGATCGACGGCACCCGCCCCTTCACGGTCCACTCCAATGCGAACGAAGAGGTGCTGAGCTGGGAGCGGGGCTTCGGCTACCACCACCTGCCGCCCCAGTCCGACGCGGACGCCACGATCGAGGTCGTCCCCATCCAGGGCTGGCACCACCGCGAGAAGAAACTCTCCGTGCTCGGCTACCGTTTCGGCAACATCGCCTACCTGACCGACATCAAGATGCTGGACAGCGAGGCGGAGTTCGACAAACTGAAGGGCGTGGAATACGTGACCCTGGGCTGCGTCAAGATCGGCGACCACCACTCGCACCCGTCACTGCAGGAGACCCTGGACTTCTTCGCGCGGGTCGGGGCGAAGGAATCCTACATCACGCATCTCTCCCACCAGCTGCCCTGCCACGAGGAATTCGCGGCCATGCTGCCGGAGCACGTCCACCCGGCTTTCGACGGGTTGGTCATCGGCTGATCACAGGATCAGGTCGCTCTGGTCCACATCGCCGAACCAGTCGTAGACCTTGCTCTCGGCCTGGCTCTTGACCAGCGGGGTGATGCAGTTCCAGACCTTGTAGATGGCGAAGGCCAGGGCGGCGATGTCGTCGGTATACCCGACCCCGGGCAGGAAGTCCGGAAGCATGTCGAAAGGCAGCAGGAAATAGCCCAGCGCCCCGAGGATGATCCCTTTGTCCTTCTTGGAGATCTGCGGATCCTGCATGGCATAGTACAGGATCAGGGCATAATAGACAGCCTTGGCGCCGAGCCGCTTGAAGGAGCGGCTCAGTTTCTTCCAGAACCGCTGCGCGTCGAAGTTCGGGATGTACTTCTCCAGGTTTTCGGGTACTTTCATGACGCAAATGTACAGAAAAAAGTGGTTTTTGCCTATATTTGTATAACCTATGTAATCAACCTGTAATGAAACTCGGCAAACTCCTTCTTCTCATCCCGGCCGTATGCCTCTGGGCATGCTCCGGCACCCCCAACCCCGACACGCTCGAGGACCTGATCCCTCTCTTCACCGCCGGCAACGTGCCGGAGAACGGTCCCGCCGAAGACCTCAACATCGGCGAGAACTTCAAATGGCGCTCCGACAAGGTCACCCCGGACGAATGGCCCGGAGAGGGCCTCGCCCGCTACCCCATGCTCTACGTCGGAGAAGGGTATAACCGGATCCTGCTCGTCGACAAAGGGGAAATCGTCTGGAAGTACGACACCGGTCCCGGCTGGGAGCTCGGCGACATCTGGATGCTGCGGGACGGCTCCATCCTCTTCTCCCGCCAGACTTTCGCGGCCCTGGTGACGCCGGACAAGCGGGAGCTCTGGCGCTACGACTGCCAGGACGGCGAGGAGGTCCACACCCTCCAGCCCATCGGCGAAGACCGCGCCTTCATGCTGGTCAACAAGAAGCCGACCGGCCGGGTCGTGATGTTCAACCGCCACACCGGCGAGGTCCTCTGGGAGCACACCCTGGATTTCCCCGAGAGTTCCACCCACGGCCAGAGCCGCCGGATGCGCTACACCGACGAGGGCACCTGGCTGCTGAGCTACATCACCGAAGCCAAGGTCGTGGAGTTCGACAAGGACTGGAACATCATCTGGCAATACGACTGCCGCCAGCCTTGGTCCGCGATCCGCCTCAAGAACGGCAACACGCTCATCAGCATGGAGCGCGACCGCAAGATCATCGAGGTCAACAAGGCCAAGGAGACCGTCTGGGAACTCAACCTGGACGAGCTGCCGGAGCCGTACCGCCCCCTCAAGTGCCAGACCGTCATCCGGCTCGAGAGCGGCAACACCCTGCTGTGCACGCGCGGCAATTCCGGCACCGGGCCGCAGCTCGTGGAAGTGACGCCGGACAAGCAGGTGGTCTGGGCCGTCGAGGACTGGAAGAACCTCGGCCCCTGCACCACCGTCCAGATCCTCAGCGAGCACGGCTGTTCCGAAAATCCCGGCGATCTCGAACGGTAGCCGTCTTCTGTCAGGAACCCATCACAACAGTCCACGCCGCTGGGCCTCGGCAACGAGCGCACCGGTGGTGTGGACATCCAATTTGGCGTGCAGCCGCTTGCGGTACCAAAGGACCGTATTGTAGCTCAGGCACAGTTGATCGGCGATTTGCGGCGTAGTCTGTCCTCGTGCAAGCAGCCGCAGGATTTTCTCTTCCTGCTCCGTCAGCCGCTCCGATTCCGCGTGGGTCGGACGGAGTTCCTCGATGGTCTCGTCCAGCACGGCCTCGGTCTCCGAGAGCGTCTGGCGCGTGCGCCTGAGGCGGCGCGAAACCACGTAGGCTGCGATGGCCAGCGCCAGCAGGAACACGGCGCCGACAGCAATCAGGCGGGCGTTGCGGTAGAGCTGTTTGTGGGCAGCGTTCATCACATCCAACGTGTCCGCCCTGCCCACGACTTCTTCCCTGGGATGGTTTCCGTAGTATTCGTCCGCCTGGACCAGGTATTTCAACGCTTTGGCCGTCCGGCCGGACTCCTTGTACCAGCGGCCCAACCCGTACATCGCCCGGGCGATGATCAGCGAATCCCCGCTCCGGCGGGCGAGCTCCAGGGCACGTTCGTAGGCGGGTTTGGACGTCTTGGGATCGCCCGCATCCAGATAGACCTCCCCGATGTTGTAGTGGAGGGTCGACGCATCTTCCCACCAGCCCCATTTCTCGAAGATGGCACCGGCTTTGTCATAATAGGACGCGAACTGCTCCAGGGAGTCCTGCATCGCATAGAAATTGCCCAGCGTCCCCCACAGGCGGGACTGACTGGCTTCCAGGTCGTGCCGGTCGGGTTTGTCCCAACGGGCCTCGATCAGCGCCAGCGCATCGCCGGCCTGGCCGTAGTACACCCGGGCGCTGTCATACTGTTCCCTGGCCCAGAAAATCTGTCCGATGAGGATCGACATGTCGAAAACGGCATCCGGGTTGTCCAGTTCCCGCCCCGTACGGATGGCCTGCCGGGCGTAATACATGCTCTTGGGCCCGTCCAGCTGGAGATAGCCCCAGGCCAGTTCCCGGCAGGTCTGGGCATACTCCATCTTTTCCTCGTCCGATGCGCCAAGCAGCCGGTCCGGCGTATAGCGCGCCGTCACGCGCTCCAGCGAGTCCAGATTATGCCCGCGATGGTCGCCGTAGCCATAGGCGGCTATCGGGACCATCGCGGCAAGTATCAGCAGGATGCGCTTCATAAGCGCAAAGATAGTTATTTCTTGATGAACTCGACACGCCTGTTCTGGGCACGACCCGCTTCGGTGCCGTTGTCGGCCACCGGCTCGTGGGAACCCTTGCCGACAGGGCGGAGGTTGAACGGATCCACGCCCAGGCCCTCGAGGGCCTTGACGACGGCCTCGGCGCGCTCCTGGGAGAGCGGGTCGTTGACCTTGTCGGAGCCGGAATTGTCGGTGTGTCCCTGCACCTCGAAACGGGCGGACGGGTTCTTCTTCATATAGTCGGCCACCTTCTGGATTTCCTCCATCGACTCGGGCTTCAGCGTGGCCTTGCCGGTCTCAAACAAAATATTGTTGGTCACGAACTTACCCGTCTCGACAATGGCTTTTTCGACGGCAGAAGAATAGTCGGTAGCATTGCGATCATAGAGTTCCACAGCCCCCTTCGCCATCACTATGTTAGTGACATAGACACCCTTTTTGCTATCTGAATAGCCTTCCATATACCAAGAGCGAGGCTGTTTCATATTCGGAATATTCACGATGCGCTCGTAATTGAGGTACATCTTGAAAGCCCGCTTGTTGAATGAGATGGCAATGTGGTTCCAGTCGTTTTTCTTAAAAACTCTGGCGATAGTAGCTGTTCCTGGTTCTCCGTCAATTGTATCATCATTGGGATTACGTGCTCCCCAACCCCAACCAATACCATAATATCCTCCACTCGGATTGTTGAGCGTATGTGTCTCCACGCTGGTACGGATATCGAAGGCGTCAGCGCCCTCTTCAGCTTTCAAGACAATGTTGAGGGTAGCATCCCAACCGGATCCTTCCTGTGCGGGTTGTGAAAGTACGTCGAATTCGATGGTGAACTCTTCAGGCAGATAATACTTTTCTTCCATCAGAGGCTGAATCCTTCCACCCTCCATCTTGATGGCATTCACGCCCTTGATATTCACGACTTCCACTTCAGAGCCACTGAGGAGATCCCATTTGGAAGGGAACTCGCCCAGCTGCTCACCTTTCAGTTCGTCATTGAAAAATACGGTGCCGCCACGCTTGAAGTCGCTCTTGGCCTGGATCGCGGCAAAATCGACGGTTTCACCAACGGCCTCTTCCCCTTCTGCTGCTTCCTGCGGGTTGGCAGGTTTAGCGGCCTCCTGGTTCTGGTTCTTATTTTTGTTGAAGACGCTGTTGATGCCTTCCTCGACCTTGTTGCCGATATTGCTTTCGACGGCTTCCTTGGCGCGCTCCTTCAGGCGCCCCAGCATCCCCTGCGCTGATGCGGACGCACACGCAAACGCGAGGACGGTTACCAGTAATACGATTCTTTTCATATCCGTTTGATTTGTGTTAGTTCAGAGGAGGCCCTGCTTGGTGGCGGCGACGACAAGTTCGGGGGTGCTGTGGACGTCGAACTTGAGGTGCAGGCGCTTGCGGTACCACATGATGGTACTCGGGCTCAGTCCCAGCGCTTTCGCGATCTTCGTGGAGGACTGCCCCTGCGCAAGCAGCTGCAGGATCTGCAATTCCCGCTCGGTCATCGGGTCAGATAGTTTGCCACTTATTGCCATTCTCATCGTGTTTACTTGACAAATATGAGGTTTTGGCAAGAGAAAAACACCACCTAATTATGTGGTTACAGGGGGAAAAGGGGGGTTCTCGTTGTAAAGCTGGGCTTTTCTGCGTACTTTTGCGTCATGCATGCATCGAAGGAATCCAACCTGTCGGATCTCGGCGAATTCGGCCTGATCGGCCGGATCCGGGAGCGGTTCCCGGCCCCGGAAGGGGTCACGGGGATCGGGGACGACTGCGCCGTGATCCCGCAGCGCAGCGGCCGGGACACCCTCGTGAGCACAGACATGCTCATCGAAGGCACGCACTTCCTGCGTCGCGACATCCCGCCCTACCGGCTGGGATGGAAGTCGGCGGCCGTCAACATCAGCGACGTCGCCGCGATGGGCGGACAGCCCACGGCGACCTTCCTGTCCGTCGCCCTGCCCGCAGACCTGGAGACCGGCTGGATGGAGGAATTCCTGCGCGGCTACGCAGACATCTCCCGGCGGTTCGGCGTTGCCCTGCTGGGCGGCGACACCACCGCTTCTCCAGACCGGATCTGCCTCAACGTGGCCGTGCTCGGCGAATGCCCCTCCGGGGCGGCGCGCCTGCGCAGCGCTGCGCGGGACGGCGACCTCGTCTGCGTGACCGGCTCCCTGGGCGACTCCGCCGGCGGACTCAAGGCCATCCTGGAGGGCGTGGCACGCGACGCCGACGTCCAGGCGCTCATCGACCGGCACTACCTGCCGCTGCCCCGTGTGGCGGAAGGCCTGCGGCTCGCCGCCACGCCGGGCGTCCACGCGATGATGGACATCTCCGACGGCATCGGCTCCGACCTTGAGCACATCCTGGAGGCTTCCGGCGTGGGCGCCGTCATCGACGTGCCGGCCCTGCCGCTCTCCCCCGCCCTGCGGCGCGTCTGCGCGCGCCTGGGCTGGGACGCCGCGGCGCTGGCCACCGGCGGCGGCGAGGACTACGAACTGCTCTTCACCTGCACGCCGGAGGCGGAGCGCTCCCTGGACGTCCCGCACACGGTGATCGGAGTCATCCGTGACCTGCCAGGCATCGAATGGCGCGGCGCAGAAGGCCCCGTCGCCGGCTTTGATCACTTCAAGAAAACCCCACACCCATGACCTTTCGCCGCTTTATATCCTCACTCCTGCTGCTGATGCTGTCAGCCAGCCTGCCGCCGGCAGTCTGCGGACAGCAAACCGCGCGCTTCGGTGACCTCGGGAACGGGAGATTCCGCAACCCCGTGATTCCGTCCGATTTCAGCGATCCCGACATCATCCGCGTCGGAGAAGACTACTATGGCATAGCCTCGACCTTCTGCTTCTCTCCAGGCATGCTGATCTACCATTCCCGCGACCTGGTCCACTGGGAGATCCTCGGCCATGTGGTCGATGACATCACGCAACTCAATCCAGACCTGGGCTGGGAGCGGATGAACGGCTACTACCACGGCATCTGGGCCGGGTCGCTGCGCTATCACGACGGCATATTCTACTGCCACTTTGCCACACCTAAGGGCGGCTGGTTCGTCGCACGGACCGACGACATCCGCGGCAAGTGGGAGGTTCAAGCGATGCGCGACAGCGCCGGTGAGGAGCTGCGCGGCGCCGGCTGGGACGACCTCTGCCCCTTGTGGGACGACGACGGACAGGCCTACATCGTGGCCAGCAATTTCGGACGTCACTGGTTCCCGCACCTGTTCAAGATGAGTCCCGACGGGACGCAGCTGCTCGATGGGCTGCTGGCCGCCCAGGAGGACCGTTCCCAAAACATGGAGATCATAGGCGGCTATGTCATCAAACCGTTCCGGACGGCGGAAGCCGCCAAGCTCTACAAATGGAACGGCTTGTACTATATCTACTTCAGCGAGGTCCGCACCATCCACGGCAACCGCGTACGCGTGCCTGTGATGCGGCGCTCCAAAAGTCCTTACGGACCCTATGAAGAAGAACTGCTCCTGCACTCGCAGGGCAAGGAAGCAGACAAAGAGCCCAACCAGGGCGCGATCCTCGACACGCCGGACGGAGAATGGTATTTCGTGACCCATCACGGCACGGGGGACTTCGACGGCCGGGTGATCAGTGTCCTGCCCGTGCACTGGTCGGCAGGTTGGCCACTCATCGGGGAGGATGTGGACGAGGACGGCGTCGGCGAAATGGTATGGGAGCTGCCCATGCCGCAGGGCGCCGCCGTCCCCCTGCTCATGCAGACCTCCGACGACTTTTCCGCCAGCACCGTCGCACCTCAGTGGGAATGGAACCACCAGCCGCGCGAAGGGCGCTGGTCGCTCGCCGAGCGGCCAGGTTTCCTGCGGCTGCACGCCTTCGGACAGTTGCATGAAGGTGACTTCTTCACCACCCGCAACATCCTGTCCCAACGCTATATCCGCTGGGGTCGCGGAGAAGCGGCCACACGGATCGACCTGTCCGGGATGGCTGACGGACAACGGGCCGGGATGGCCCATTTCAACGGCGGAAAGGACTACGCCTGCATCGAAGTCCGCCGCGATTCAGGCAAGCTGTCCCTCTGGTTCATCCGCCGCTACCGCGGAGAAGACCTTTACGAGAAATGCCTGGGCGACCTGCCCGGCCGGACCCGTCGACTCGTACTGAGGACGACGATGGATTTCGACGGCACGGCCGGCTTCGCGTGGAGCCTTGACGGCAGGCATTTCCGCACCTGTGACGAGACCTACAGGCTGACGTGGGGCAACTACCGCGGCGACCGCATCGGGCTCTACACCTTCAACAATGTCCAGGAAGCCGGGGTCGCCGACTTTGACAGCTTCGTCTATTCCCCGGTATAGAACCGGACCATCTCGCGGATCGCTTCAGCGCAGACGGGACAGAAGTCTGGATACGAGTTGGTGCGCATCCGGCAGTCCTCGGTGGCGCGCCAGACGCCCCGCGTCTGGTAGCCAGCGCCCTCGACGAGCCCCACGCCGTCCCGGCCCATCATCCCCTGCCACTTCGCGGCGAAATCCGCCTGCGTGGTGATGTTGGGCTCCCAGGGTTCGACATCCGGGAAATACTGCTCTTCGTACTGGTCGTCGTAGGCATACTCATCCGCCAGTCCGCCGAAACTATGGCCGAACTCGTGCACCACCACCGGGCGGAAGGCGCTGTGGTGCGCCGTCGTCAGCGTATAGGAGTTGAAGATGCCGCCCCCACCATAGGTGTTGGTATTGGCCAGGATGATGATGTGCTCATAGGGCAGCCCCGCCAGTTGGTCATGCATCCGTTTCAGCTGCAGCGTGGTCAGATAGCGGTCGGAATAGAACGTGTCGAAGTGCGAACCCAGCGCCGTGTCCTTCCACTCCCCCCGGCGCGGCACGCTCACGCCGCTCTCCGCCGAAGGCAGCTCCACCGCCACGAAATTGAAACGGTCGCGCAACTCGCTGAACACCTGATGGTTCATGAAACTCTCCACGGCGATGGCCGCATCCTGATAGAAGGTCTCCATCTCCGCGGCGGTGTACCCCTCGGGCAGGATCACCACGTCGATGCACTCCTCCGCAGGGCCGCTGCGCAGGATATCGCGCGTGCGCGGCCGCTGCGCGCCCAGCCGGCGGATCAGGATGTCGGAAGGATCCACCCGGTGGGTCAGCCGCGCTGCCACCTGGCGGTGGAAATCATACAGCACGACCGTCACGTCCACAGGCACCGAAGGCATCGGCAGCAGGAAGACGTTCTCAAAACTCTTCCGCACGCGCGTCGCCTCCTCCGTGGCCTGCCACTCCTGGAAGAGCGTGGAGAAGGAGTTGCAGTACAGCAGCCTGCCCGTCTGCGCATCGTGCATCCGGATCTGGCCGTTGCCATGCAGGGCCAGCGAGTCGAGATGCACGCGCCGCCCGGCCCAGCCGTCGAAGCAACCCAGCGCGTCCAGCGCGATCGTGGCGGTCTTGTCCGTCCCGGAGAAAACGTAATCCACCCGGAGCGTACGCTCCGTCAGCGGCGCGGGCAGCGGCTGCGCAGAGAGCGAATAAACAGCAAAAAACGTAGCGAGTAATGTCAGGATTCCAGTCTGTTTCATAGTTGCCATTTTATTCTGCAATAATACGAAAACTATTGCTCATGGCAAAACGAAGCCCGCTTCGGTCACGTGTCAGTTTCGGATATAACTGTTCAGCAGGGTCATCTGTCCATCCGGCACAAACGAAACAGAATCAGCACAGGCAGGGAGCAGAAGCGTTTCGCCTCGGCGGATCGGGGCCGCGCCGACATCTGTACGAACCCACCCCGTACCTTCAGTGCAGATGATAATCAGGAATGAATCCCACGCTGCCTTGTAGAAGGTCAGGCTCTGGTCCAATTCATACAGGGCTGTCGTGAAATAGGGGCAGTCTGCCAAGACGACCTGATGGTTCTTTTCCCGCACGTATTCTGTACGCACATGGGTGGCTGCGTTATAATCAATCGCCTTTTCGGCCTGATCCAAATGCAATTCCCGAGGCTTTCCATCCAGGCCCATCCGGCCATAATCATAAATGCGGTAGGTGATGTCCGAAGTCTGCTGGATCTCGGCAACCAGGCACCCTGCCCCCAGAGCATGAATCCGTCCGGACGGAATGAAGAACACATCGCCGGGGCGCACCTCGCAGCGGTTCAGCTCATCAGTGATCGTGCCCGCTTCCGCCATCTTTCTCAACTCTTCCGGACATAGGCCGCGCTTCAGCCCGGACAGCAAACAGGCACCCGGGTCATGGTCCAGCACATACCACATCTCCGTCTTCCCCCTTCCTCCGGGCTGGCTGGCTGCAGCAAGTTCATCATTCGGATGGACCTGGACGGAAAGGTCCCGCTGGGCGTCCAGCAGTTTGACCAGCAGCGGGAACGCCGCCCCGTATGTTCGGTAAACATGTCCGCCGACCAAAGCCCCCCGGAAACGACGGACCAGGTCCGGCAAAGTCTGACCGGCCAGAGGTCCTTCTGAAACAATAGATTCCGAACCAGAGATTCCGGACAGTTCCCAGCTTTCCCCAATCTGGTTTTCAACCGGGGGCAAACCTTTATAAGTCAATATCCGGTCTCCGCCCCAAACGCGGGACTTATAGACAGGCGCGAATTTCAACGGATACAGTTCCATGCTCGATTTGTGTTATCTACCCACAAAGATCAGAAAAGAACAGCGCCCTGGATGTATGCCGGCAAGACAAATAAGTTTTCATGCACCGCGAGTCGAAATAGCATACATTATTGACAGTCCACGATTCCTCAAGACGAGATTAAATGACGATCTTTGAAGTAGAAACGGTTCGAAGTTGGTTAATTGGTTTCAAAAGGCCGGATCTGAACAGGACAAGGAAAAGCTTTGGTTTTTGGTTAAATAATGGTTGGTTATATTGTACGGACCGTTTCTGACAAAAAAAGAGGAAGCCGCCGGTCGCTTCCTCTTTTCTTATTCAAGTGATACCGCTCACAACAAACAACTTATCTTAAAGGGCGACAGTATCTTCTGGTCTTGAGCGCCTTCTCCACAGCGGATTTCACCAAAGGCTCCATCACATCATAACCGGCAGAAGTCGGATGTACGCCATCCTTGGTATAAGCCGGATTCAGGGCCCGCTCCGGGCCCTCGACCAGCGCGGAATAATAATCGATGTAGAATAGTTTTTCACGTTGGGCATACGCCCGTATGCGATCATTGAGAGAGGCGATCTTGTCTGCTCCGTCCGTAATGGAAGGCCGCCAGCCGAAGCGGGCAGCCGGAAGCACGGACGAAAGGATGACCTTGATACCGTTGGCCCGCGCCAGCTGCACCATCGAAATGATATTGCCCATCGTCCTGTCCTCATCATAGGGCCCTTGATTCTCTGCTATATCATTGGTCCCCGCATTGATGACCACAATGTCCGGATGCAGGTCGATGACATCCTGGCGGAAACGCGCCAGGAATTGCGTTGAGACCTGACCGCTGATTCCCCTGCCGATATACCCGTCCTGGAAAAAGCCCGGATGTTGTCCGGCCCATCCTTCCGTGATCGAGTCTCCCAAAAGGACAATCCGCGGCTCGCCGGCAACGGGTTCCGCCAATTCCGCATTGGACTTGGCATAACGGTTGATTCCGGGCCAGTCCTGCGCAAGGCCCAATGTAGTGTTCATGGTGATGACAACGATCACCAAGGCCTTGATTATTGAAACATTCATGGTTAACAAATAGTTAAAGTGATTCATCCTTGACTTTATTCTGTTGGCGATACTCTTTGGGAGTCATGCCGTAGAGTTTCTCAAATTCTTTGTAGAAATGGGGACGATTATTGAAGCCGCAGGCATAGATAACTTCCTGCACGGTCATATCGCTTGTCTGCAGCAGACGGGCCGCCCGGTTCATTTTACGCTCCCGAATGAAATCCCGGGGAGGAGCCAGATCCAACTCTTTAAACCTTCGATACAGGCTGCGCAGACTCATATTAAAATGAGACGCCATCTGCTCCGCCGTAATCTCTCCCCCGAGGTTTTCTTCCACCCACTCGGTCATCTGCAGGACGAACTGCCGGTCCTCAACCGTCATCAGTTTCCCTTCCGCATATCCATATGCGCTCGCTGAAGTCCCATAGTATTCCTTCATCACGGCATCCCGATTCAAGAGTCGCGAGATGACAGCATCCAGATAACTGATCTTAAACGGCTTGGTCACATAAGCATCTCCCCCTGACAACAATCCGGCAGTCTGATCCTCCACCGAATTCTTTGCAGAAAGGATGATAAGCGGAATCTGCATCGTATGCTTGTTTCCTTTCAACTGACGGGTCAGGGACAGTCCATCCTTACCGGGCATCATTATATCCGTGATGATCAGGTCTGGAGGATTGTTCTTTACCTGCTCAAGAGCAGCGTCTCCATCCGAGGCCGTCTCGATCTTATAACGGGATCCGAGCGCTTCGCGCAACATGCCGAGGATTTCCGGATGGTCATCCACAATAAGCACGGTCGGAGCCGAGTCAGATGGCGCTCCGGGCTGCGTCTCCGGGAGTTGTGTCTCCTTACGCAAATCGTGGGTTACTTCCGGCATATGTGGATTCAACTGGAAAGCATCCGGGTCCGATTCGGGAAGGAGCGGAAGGGTCACGATAAACTCTGCCCAGGCTCCTTCTTCGCTCGTGACCTCGATCTTGCCTTGAAGCAGTTCGGTCATGCTGTTGCAGATGGCCAGACCAAGTCCATTGCGGGAACTGAGCCCCTCCATCGAATCTTTCTCAATGTTGTCCAGCACCCTGTAGCTGTCGAAAATGGACACGCGGTCTTCTTCCTTAATCCCTTTACCCGTGTTATAGACGCGTAGGATCAATTCGTCTCCCTGCTGATGCAGATTGACACGGATTACCCCACCCGAAGGCGTGTATTTCAAGGCATTGGACAGCAGATTGGTCAGGATTCTGTCATAGCAGCGGTCATCCATATTCCACATCAGCGGAGTCTCTATGTCTTCCTCCAGTCGGATCCCACGCTCAAAGGCAACATCAACAAAAGCGCCTGTCTTTTTCCGGGTCAGGGCCCCCAGATCCATCCGGACCAATTTGTAGGTCTGGTGCTTGGTCTCCAGCCGGCGGTAATCAATGATTTCCTGGATCAAGGCATTGAGCCGGACAGCATTGTCGCGAATGACAGTGACATACCGGCGCACATAGTCATCCACACCCGTATGCGAAAGAATCCGCTCACAGGGACTATAGATCAAGGTAAGCGGCGTACAGAACTCATGCGTCACATTGGTAAAGAACCGCAATTTCTCTTCATAAAGCTCTTCCTTGTGTGCCTGCTCGACTTTTTCCATCCGGGCAAGGTTCTTTCTTTTGTTCCTGCGCAGTGCATCCATCACCAAAATGCCGACCAAACCCAGGCAAAGGATCCACCAGATCATCTTCATCCACCAGGTTGCATACCAAGGGGCGGCAATGTGCAGCATGAAAGAAGCCGGGGGGCTTTCAACCCCGGTCTGCCGGTTAATGGCCTTTACGGAGAGCCGGTAATCTCCTGAATGAATTTTGAAAAAAGAAATCGCCTTCCGGGCACCATTGCTGATCCATTGATCCGGTGATTGCGATGACAATTGGTAGTAAAAATCATAATGATCTTCGTCTACACTGTCTGTCACTTCATATTGGACTGTGAAAGAATTGTCCCCCGCATTCATGCGGACACTGCCATCCCCACTACGCGTCATGGAAAACAGATTCAACTCCTGGCCGTTCAGTGCCAAATAGGTAAAAACAACTGCCGGCACGAATTCTTTGCGTTCACGAAAAGAAGGATTCTGCCGCACTTCCACCCAACCGTCCACGCCGCCGAAATACAATGCCGAAGGAGAAAGAAAGGCCGCGCCATCCGAGAATTCATTCACACGAAGTCCTTTTTTTCGTCCGTAGAGGTCAATGTCCTTCAAATCCGGGCGCAAACGAGCCAGACCGTCATTCGTCGCGATCCAAACACCTCGGGCAGAATCTTGCAGCAAGGCGTGGATCGTATTGTTCGTCAGCCCGTTGTTTTTGTTAATATAGATTTCCGAACCGTCAGGGGTCAACCCGACCAATCCGGCCCCCGTTCCCGCCCACGTTACACTATCCCGCGCGAACACGGCGAACACATCATTGGCCGGGATTACTGTTTTCCCGATCGAGGTGGGCACGGACACCAACCCGGCGGTTGTCATCTGGTACAGGCCGCTCCCCCGGTTACCGAACCAGATTTTTCCATCCGGACTTTCACTCATACAGAAAAAATAATTTGAAGAATGTGTGCCATTGTCGAGCGTATAGTGCCGGATTTTCTCCAGATACACCATCCCTCTTTCCCTCCGGATTTCTGCCACAAAGATACCATATCCGACTGAGGTCATCCATAGGGTGGATTCATCCGACTCCTGGATGCCGTGAATATACGGAAGCGGTTCCGCAGATACAACGGAGCGGAAAGAACGGGAGAACGGATCATAATAATCCACTCCGCCGTCACTACCAATCCAAATGCCGCCGTCCGAAGCGGCGGAGAGTGCATAAACGGAATTGTCTTTCAGCGGGGAGTTCTGTACCGTATAGCGAGTACTGTTCTGAAAGACACCCTCCCGATAAGAGTGACGGTCCACGGCAAAAAGGCCGGCACCTTTGGTTCCAAGCCACAGCACACCGTTACGGTCTTCAAAAATGGCCCGGATCGGTTTGTCAAGAGACGGGCCGATTTCCTCAGAGAGGTGTGACGTAATCTGGAACGGGTTCTCAATATATTGGTAGATCCCTTCTCCATCCGTGGCGATCCATATAATATCCTGGCGTTTGTCCCGGAAAAGGTGGAAAACGCCGGACCGGATCCCAAGGTCAACCATGGGCGCGGAGACATCACTGCGATCCCAGCGCACGACACCCCCCTTCTCAAAGGAGAGGAACAGGTTTTCGTCCATCTCAACCACCCCGGACAGTGTCCCCCGATCAGAGAGTTCCTGTTTGATTGACCGTAGCGGCTCTTTACACCCATCCAGAAGATTGAAAGAACAGAGGATCCCA
>Ga0310697_10001580_pt1 | contig 26169 bp, 49 predicted proteins | sample 172DNAGHGlowgp2_FD_203883 | JGI IMG/M metagenome (GOLD analysis project Ga0310697, IMG submission 203883) | Sheep rumen microbial communities from Palmerston North, Manawatu-Wanganui, New Zealand - 1728 DNA GHGlow gp2 (v2) (version 2) | ecosystem: Host-associated > Mammals > Digestive system >...
CTTCAAAAATATTATCATCATCCAGTTTTTCTAACATATAATCTGCTTCATCTGTACAAAAAATAATACTATTTCTATCATCATTTTCAAGAATATATAATTTTTCTTCAAGTTCTTCATCATTATCCATTTCATATAAAAACTCTTCTGCTTCAATATTATCGTAAATTTCCTCAAACGGACTTAATTTTGTTACACTAATTTTCATATTTTACTTCTCCTTTTTCATTAAATTTTTTAATAATCTATCAGTTTCAATTACTTCTTTTAAAAGCTCTTCTTTTTTTGTTTCATAAAATTCTCCAACTTCATTTCCATCTTTATCACGAACTATAATATATTCAGAAAACATATCATAATCTGCGGTATATTTTTCATTTAATTCTTTATAACCGATTGTGTTATAAAAATCTTCACAAGAAAATAATTCAATAAGACTATCATATCCTCCCATTGAAATTACAAAATAATCAGAATATCCGCAACGAATATCTCCATATAAATGAACCATAATAATAGCAATATTTGAATTATCTTTTTTATAAATTTTCCAGTCTAAATCATTTGAAATATTTGCATTCCAATTATATGTATTTTCTGCACTATAATATTCAGATTCAAGATATTCTTCAATTTCAGAATTTGAAATTTCAATTTCATATTCTTTTAGTGATTCTAATAAAGGCAATACATCACAAATTAAAACATCATCTTTAATATTTCCTTTATCATCAAAAATCCAAGGTCTCTTTTCACCTTTTCTTGCTTCTTTTACTTCTTCAATAACTTTATCTAATCTGCTCATATTTTAACTCCATTCAACTAATCCAAGAATGTATTCTTCATCAGAATATATTTTATTATTTGCTCCATCACTACTAACATTTGCTACAAGTCCATAATCTTTTGCTAATTTCAAAATTTTTCTTACTGCATAATCATATGGTTTTCTTTCTGTTTTACAAAAATCAAAACCAAGTCTTTTATTTGTAATTATAAAAGATTCATAACTTAAATCTTTTTCAGCATTTGCATTTCCATTTAATGCAATTTCTTTAAGATTTACCTTTGGTTTTCCATTTCCATCATGTCCACAAATTGTAATTCCTTTTTTAGTACAATCTTCAATAATTTCTTTCACTTCTTCTACAAAATCATCTGTAATAGGTTTATCAGTTCTTTCCCAGTATCTTGTATATCCCATTGTTTATCCTCCTTTTATCTATTTCCAATTATTTTTTGTGCTTGTTCATATACAATATCGTTAAACCATTTATATTTTGTAAATACTTTGTATAACTTTTCATTACGAATTATAAATCGTAAAATATCATTTATAATTTTATCTCTTTTTTTCATATTTTATCATCCTTTTTCTTTTGTGATTACATTATATTATATTATTTTTAATTTGTCAATAGGTTTTTAAAAATTTTTTAATGTCCATAATGTAATACAACTAAATCACTCCATTCATCTAAATTAAAACTTTCTAATAATTTTAGACAAGGTTTATATCTTCTATAATAATTTCCGTTTTTCATTGCTTTTTTAATTATTTTAATTGTGTCTTTAATTGGAATTTCTTTAAGTTTTTCTCCACATTTATCTTCTAAAATTTTAGTATTTCCATCATCTGCATAAATATATGCATTTGTATCTGGATATTTACGAAGTTCATCACTAACTGGATGGCATTTGCATAAATCAAACATTGCCACAACTTCTCCCCAAATCATACCATCATCAGAAGGGTAGGGGTATTTAGATTTTTCTACTACATACAATTTACTTTCATATCCCATTTTTAAAATCTCCTTTTCTTTTTTTTAATTCTATCACATAATTTCTTCTTTGTCAAGTAATTCTATTGGATATTTTATAGAAACAACTAAATTTTTTCCATCTGCTCTTACATCAATCCAACGGATATTACTTTTATCGAATTTGTCTGATATATTCCAAACATAACCTTCATAAACCGTTATTAAATCTTGATTTAAAATTTCAATTATCAAACTACTATAAATATTTTCAATAAGTTTTTTAAGTTTCATATTTTCTCCTTAACCTCTATAAATTTCAACTATAAGATAATTATCCATAAAACCAAAGCTTCTTACATTTTTGTCAAGCAACCAAGCAACCGTTACACTTCTTGTTTCGTGATTTTCTCCAACAAAAAACGCTCTTTCTTTAATTTTGTTGATATCTACTTCATTTCCTAAATCATCAACAATAATAATTTTTGTAATGTACCAAGTTCTGTTTAATAAATCTCTCAATTTCATCATAGTGAAAATCTCCTTTCGTGTTATTGTAATGTCATAATATCATATTTATTTTTATTTGTCAAGTAATTTTTAAGAATCTTCTTAATTTTTATTTTTAATTCTCCTTTTCATTTTTAGTTCTCGTTTTCGGTTACAAGTTAAGAATAGCACATTATTTTTTATTTGTCAAGCATTATTTTTTAAATTTTCATTTTCCAATTTTCATTTTCAATTTTCGATTTTAAGCCGTTTTTATTCTTTATATGATAACTTTATCGTATAAACCATTTAAACTGCTTATATGGGCAAAATATGAATCCAAAACGGTATTTCATTTTTGATTTTCGTTTTGGATTTTAATTTTCATTTTTGATTTTGAAACAAATAAAAAATTCGGGCTTAAATATTATTTTAATATTTTATTATTTTAATATTTTTAAAATCAGTTTTAATAAAATCAGTTTTAGTAAAATTAGTTTTAATAAAAATTTAATTAAATTATATATTGACAAATAATATAATTTATGGTATAATATTATATTTATATAATATATATATAATACTAATATAAAAATTATATAATAACAAAATAAATAATAAAATAAATGTTATATTAAAATATTTATATTATTATAAATAATAAATAAAATGCAATATATTGAATATTAAGTAAGAAAATATTATTTAATATGTAATATATTGTATTTTATTTATTTTATAAAATTATTTATTTTATAAAAACGCTTGACAAATTATTATAAATATGATATGATATATTTAACAACAAGAAAGGAGTTTCAGTTATGGATGAAAAATTAAAAGAATTAGTAAATGGAAGAATTAAAGACTTGATTGAAGAATTGATTGATTATAAAAAAGCGTCAATTCAAGGATATTGTCCGTATCGTGTTTTTGGTTATGAAAAGAAAGTATGTGAAGAAAGTTGCAGAGATTGTACTTATGGATTTTTTAAAGATATGAAAAGAGAATATGAAAAGGAATATTTGATTGACTAAACGGCGAATCCGTGGCGAGGTATTACTGAGGGCTGTGGGGGCTATTAAACACACGCTATTTACCATAACTGGTTTTGTCTCGCAAAATCGCACACACGATTAAATTAAGTCTTGATTTAATTTTTATAAAAAATAAAAGTTAAATCGAGATTTAATTTTCTATATATTGAATATTGAAATATTTTGTACATTGTGTACACTTTTAATATTTCAATATTTAGACAAAGATAATATTTTAATATTTAGTGGGAAAATTTGAAGAAATATTGCAATATTTATTTATCGGCAAAATTAAAAAATTTTTTTGTTTTTTCAGAAAAAAGCTTGACAAGAAAATCAAAGTGTGATATTGTATAATCATACCGAACAACAAAGGGGGGTAACAAAAATGAGAAAACTTTATCACAGAGAAGTATTATGGAAAGAGAATTTTGACAGAGACGCATTAAAACTTGTTTGGAGTGCAAAAAGATTATCCAAACACATTATGGAAGATTATATTCATAATGATAATATTGATGAAAAGCACAAGTATACTTTAAAAGGATTATCTAAAGTATTCAATGAAATTAAGTTTGAAAACAAAGGATATCTTTTTGAAGTAGAAGAAGAAGACGGAAGAGTTATTAAAGCCGTTTATAGAATCTCTTATGATAATGAAAAAGATATCTGTTTAGTATTCCGTTATGGTAAAATTGCAACGGCATGGGTAAATTTTAAAAATGATAAACATTTTACACTTGACAAATCAAAATATGTATGTTAAAATGTAATTACAACAAACGAAAGGAGCGTTTTATTATGGAGTACAAAGGTTATTTTATCGAGTACAATATTTACGGAAAAAATGAATATACTGTACAGTTTTTTGGAGATGACTACTGGTTTTCCACAGAAAAAGAAGCAAAAGATTTTATTGACAGAGAAATTACAGAGTGGGAATGTGAAGCGTAGGAAGAAAAAACTCAGATAAAACAAAGGAGGACAAAATGGTAGGTTACAAATTATTTGAAATGAATGCAGACGGAAAACTTTTTCCTTTATTTATTGGAAAGAATGAAGAAACGCCTATGAATGAATGGGTTCATGCAGAATTCATACCGACAAAAGGTTTTGCAAGCCGTGGTGGTTTTCATATCGGTGCTGATGTTCCCGATGCTCCGTGGCTTAAAGCTTATGACGGAAGCGACACTGGATTTTACAGAAGCCGTTTTTCAAAAGGAAAAAGAGTTTGGTGTGAGATTGAATATAATTCAAATCACGACTACAACGAAGAAGTTGCAAAGTTGCCTAAAAAGTGCTTTGTTGATAAAGTTCCCGAAGACGGATTTTATTTCTTTAGAGAAGTAGGAAAAGGCACTTGGGTTATTACAAGCGATATTAAAATCTTGAGAATCATTGATGAATCTGAAAGACAGCAAATTATGGCAAATAAAGGCTATAATGAAGTAAAAGCCTATGCAAAGTATAAAGCAACAATGGAAAAGAGAATGGGGCTGTAAAGCTCCGTTTTCTTTTTTTCATATTTAATATTTCAATATTTCTATAATTGAATTGTTTCACATGAAACATTAGAAAAAAATTTTTTGATAAATTTCAGAAAAGGGGTTGACAGTAGAAAAATACTATGTTATAATTGCATTATCAAATGAAAGGGAGGTAAATCAAAATGAGAGATTTACAAAGATATGCAAATGAATGTATAAATGATTTAAAGGTGTTGGGAATCAATCCACGAATTGATGTAAAAGATTTTTCTGTAAATACAAGGGCTAAATCAAGATATGGTCAATGTAAAAAAGTAGACGGAAAATTTACAATCAATATCAATTCTGATTTATTAAGAGATGAATGTCCAGTTTTATCTTTAAGAGAAACAATATTCCATGAGTTAATTCATACATTACCAAAATGTTGGAATCACGGAGAAGAATTTCTAAAATATGCTGAAATTGTAAACAAAGAATATCTTGTTAATGTTAAAAGGTGTTCAAGTTATAAAGAAAAATATGGTGCAATTTTAGCCGAACAAATTAGAAAAGAAACTAAGAAGAGAAAAGAAAATAAAACTATTGAATATAAGTTATTCTGTGAATATTGCGGTAAAGTTAGAGCAAGCGGAATGTATAAAAGAATGCCTAAATGGTATGCACATAATGAAGATTTCCATTGTGGAGTATGTGGAGGAAATCTTACAAGATTAGATGGTAGTTATATATTATTAAGTGCAAAGGGGGTATTCTAATTGGTTCTTGTTTCATTTTTAATCATTGTTATTATTGTTACACTTGTAAATATGTAAAATAAACGGCAGCAAAAAAGCTGCCGTTTTCATTTTGAATTCAGTTTAATATTTCAATATTTAAAATATTAAAAGATTAACTTTTGGCAGCAGTATAAAAAAATTTTTAAAAAAAGTAGTTGACAAATAATAAAAAGTGTGATATTCTATAATCAGCAAAGGAAAACAAGTCTTAACAAAGTAAGGGTTTGCGGATGAATAAAGGCTGTGGGCTTTGAAAGTTAAAGACAATAAAGGAGATTAAAATATGGATATGTTTAAAGAATATGGAATTACTTTAGAAGAAGCAAAGGCGTTTATCAATACTATTGGAAAAATAGTAGAAGATAATACCGAAGAAGGAGAAGAAAGAAAACATAAATATTTTTCGAGTCTTTGGAATATAAAAATGTTTTTGCAAGAAAAATTTGAAAAGTAGTTGACAAATTGAAAAAACTGTGATACAATAAATTTACAAGATAAGATAAGGAAAGGAGATAAATTAAATGAAAAAATTAAATGTAGTAAAAAAACAGGTAGAAAAAAATTGTAAGAATTGTGGGCGTGACGATATGTGTTATGAATGTATTGGATGTCTAAAATATAATTATAAAAATTGGACACCAAAGCATAACAACGAGATGGAAGGAGATAAAAACTATGAGAGATGATTATTTTGAACTTAATGAATGCACCGAAGATGAATTACAAGAATTAAAAGATAAGCTTTTTTGGGCAGACGGAGACGAATTAGAAGCGTTTTCTCGTGATGATATGATTATCATTGAAAACTGTGAAACTGCTGAAGATATTCCGTTTGAATTACTTGAAAAAGCATATGGAATGTATACTTTTGTAGACGAAGATTTTTTCTGTAATTGTTAAAGGAGGTATAATTATGTTATATTTTGTTGATTATAGTGCTACTATGATAATTGAAGCGGATAATGAAGAAGAAGCAAAAGAAACTTTTTATCAAGTTTATTGTGACGATACAAGACAATTTGCAGAAGTTAATTGTGTAGAATCAGAAGAAGAATATAAAAATAAGTGTTGACAAATTAAAACACTTATGATATAATAAAGAAAAACGAAAGGGGTAAAAAGAATGAAGAGAAAACTAATTTATAACACTTGACAAGTTTTAAAATATGTGTTATAATAGTTTTACAAGGTATGGGGTGAGTGATAAGCGTGAAAGCGCATAAACTTTACTACCAGCGGAATTAAAAGGCTTGATAACCTTGCCGTATGCAACGACCTTTAACATGAGCAAAAAGACAAGATGTCCGTTAGAACTTACGAAAATGTCGGTGGGCTTACCATAACAACCAGTGCTGAACTACTATAGTGGAGCAGTTAGAACATCTGTATAAAAATCTGTTGGTAAACAAGAGATTCCAGTGCTTACTACTATAGTGTGGCGTGAGTTCACCACGAAAGTGTAACAGTTAGTCCATCTGTAAAAGGGCAACGGCTAAAACAAACTGACGAGTGAGTGGAAGCCACGAGCTGAAATTAAGGTTGACGAACCAAAGGCTCGAATAAAAACCGTCACTGACGAGTGGCGGTTTTTATTTTTATTTTTCATTTACAAATATTTAAATATTATGGCAGTATTTTTATGTTACTGCCACAATATCTAAATATTTGTAAAAGTATCTTAAAAATTTTTTTGAAAAAACATAAAAAATACTTGACAAGTTTGTTTTAATATGATATACTGTATTTAGAGTTAAGGAAAGGAAGGTACTTAAAAATGGTTGAAAAGAATCTCAAGAAACTCAAAGCAAAAAAACTCCGTGTTACGAATGATATGAATACTGGCACTCGTGATATGAAGTCAGAAAAGTATTATGACAGAAAAAATTCTAAAAAAGAGTTAAAAAAACTCTTGACAGATGAAGAATAATCTGTTATAGTATAAGAAAAGAAGGGAGATAAAAACATGGGTAAAACATTTAAAATAATTACTAAAGGTGATAAAATTGATACTTCAGTTGGATATTTAAAAATCATTCAGCAGAATGACGGTGGATGTATTTATGTTGAAGAATATGAAATTGCAGAATGTGGATATCCGATTAAGATTGACGAAAGACTTTTAACAATTAAAGAAATTGAAAGAGAAGCAAAAACTTTTGATGGAAGGAATCATTCTTTTGTATATCAAAATTAAATTAACGAAATTTTCGATTAAATAAACCTCCTTTTTATCTCGAAAAACGGATTTCATTTTTGAAATCCGTTTTTCATTTTGTGTATTTTTTAATATTTTAATATTTTCAATTTTGTTTTTTCATTTTAATATTTCAATATTTGTTATTTGTTTTCAATTTTCATTTTTGATTTTTAAGTAAACCTCGGTAAAAAATAAAAATTTGCCGATATTTACTTAAAAAATTTTTTATTTTTTAAACTAAAATAGTTGACAAATAAAAAGTTATGTGATACAATAATAATAAAAAAGGATTGTTATAAATTTTATGGAATGGAAATATATAAAAGGATATGATAAAAGATATATTATAAACGAATATGGAGATATTATATCGTTAAATTATAATAAAACGAATAATCCAAAACAATTAAGCGCAAATGAAAATAGTAATGGATATTTAACTGTTTCATTGTGTAAAAATGGAATAAGTAAATCATATTTTGTTCATAGATTGGTTGCAGAAAATTTTATAGAAAACAAAAATAATTTACCTTGCGTTAATCATTTAGATTGCAATAGAAAAAATAATTATTATAAGAATCTAAGTTGGTGTACAACGAAAGAAAATACAAATTATAATCCAACAAAAGAAAAGCAAAAAATAAATGGAAAAAGAATTTCTAAAAACAAAGAAAAGAAAGTTTATCAATATAATTTAGATGGAGAACTAATAAAAATATGGGATTGTGTTTGCGACATTCCAAAAGAAATAAAATTATCAAAAGGAACATTGATAAATCATTTAAACAATAAATATAAAACAAAAAAATATCATAATTTTATATGGAGTTATAATTTAATTTAAAATAAGACGATTTAAAGGCGGTAACAATAAAGTTATCGCCTTTGAGATTTCAAGACTTATATGGGGTGTGTGGTGGCTATAATATATGTGTTATTTACCCACAAGATTACGCACACAATTAAGAACAAAAACGCAAACAAAAAAATAAAAGAGATGTAAAGAATTTAATTTTTTAACATTGATTGAATATTAAAATATTTTCTTGAATTGAATTTTAGTTTTGAAAGTTAATATTTCAATATTTCCGCCCAAAATTTAAAAAAACAGTTTGAAAATTTTTTTGATTTTTTTTCAAAAAAAGTGTTGACAGATAAAAAATTGTGTGTTACAATTTAGTTACAATCAAACAACACGAAGGGAGACCCAAACAATGAAAAATTTCAAAAACTTATTCAAACTTTCAAGTCGTATTACAATTTATGTTCCGTCAACGATTGACATTGACAAAACAATTGATACTACGGAATATGTAAACAAAACTCATGAATTATTAAGTACTTGTTTCGGTGGAAGTACTGAAACAAAAGCCGTTGGCTGTTGGATGAGTCCTACAGCTGGACTTGTAAAGGAAACGACTACAATGGTATTTTCCTACTGTAAACAAGAAGATTTAGAAAAATACATTGACGAAGTTTATCGTTGGTGCTATACTATGAGAGAAGAATTAAAGCAAGATTCCATCGCTGTAGAATTAAACGGTGAAATGTATTTTGTAGAAAAGGAATAAAAATAAAGGCGGAGAAATCCGCCTTTATAATTTACATTTTAATATTTCAATATTTTATAGTAAAAAAATTAAAAAAATTTTTTAAAAAAAGTGTTGACAAATTAAAAATTATGTGCTATCATTATTACAGAAACAGAAAACAAGGAAACCTAAAAGGAGGGTTTAAAAATGGAAATTAGAAAAATTAAAATCAACGGAAAAGAATTTGAATTTGTAAATAAAAGCAGAAGCACAAGAAGCGGCTTTGCACACGATTCTCTTTTATTTATTAACGGTTGTGGAAAAGCAAAACACACTTGCCATTATTTAAACAGAACTTGGGAACGCTACAGATATCAAACTGTTATGCGTGGTGCAATCAATGAACTGATTCAAAGTCGCACTGAAGAATTAACTTATGAATTCAAAAACAAAAACGGATATAATAAATTAACCGCAAAAAGAAAAGAAGAATTGAAGCCTATTATCGAAAATGATTCTTTATTAAAAGAATATAAAGAAGTACTAAAGGAACTTGACTAATTAAAAAGAAAAGGGAAAACATAAATTGTTTTCCCTTTTTAATTTTCATTTTTGTTTTTAATATTTCAATATTTATTTTTAATTTTCGTTTTCTATTTTCAATTTGTTTCACGTGAAACATTATAATGAATAAATATTTTAATATTTATTTTTGATTTTCATTTTTAGATTTTGTTTACAATTCTTAATAAAAAATAAATTGAAAAAAATATAAAATAAGGGGTTGACTTTTTGTTTGTTATGTGATATCATTATTACAGTAGCAAGGAAACAAAAAATAAAAGGAGAATAAGCTATGAGAAAATTTACAACATTGACAATTGATAATAAAACAAATAAAAGATTAGTTTATAGTGAATGCAGTTATAATGAAGCTATGCACCAGTTAGAAAATGAACTTTATAAAAAAGGGCTTGATGTTTCTTATGTAAAACAAACAATTATAAATAATGTTCCTCTTATGAAAATAAGAACAACAAGATACGACTTGTATTATTATTACGATGAAAATAGAGGGTATTTATTGAAAGATTAAAAAAAGTATTGACAAAGTAAAAAATATATGGTATAATGTATACATAAGATAAAGATAAAACGGAGGGCAACAAAAATGAAAATGAATCAGATTATGGCAGTTATTAGTGATTTAGCACAAAGTCAAGGATTTTACGGAAGACTTAAAAGAGATATTCTGTATTATCGTGACAATGAACCAGAGACCTATAGCAACATTGTTGCAGAACTTGAGGGTCAGAACTTTAAGGATAGCTTAGATTTGATACTATACCTTGAGTGTTAGTATCAATGTACATATCATAGTAACCTCCCTTCCTTGTGAGAACAGCACGGCAGCAGTCCGTGCTGTTTTTCGTGGGGCTGTGGGTGCGCTATAAATATTGAAATATTTACCCCAAGTTTAATGCGTGCAATTAAGAAATAACGCACGAACAAAAGTTAAATCAAGACTTAACTTGTTTGTTAATTGTTTAACAAATAAATATTGAAATATTTTTTTGTTTCATGTGAAACATTCTCTAAAAAGATAATATTGCAATATTTAACCCACGAAATTCGCATTGACAAATTGCACAAAAACAAGTTTATAAATTTGTGCAATTTTAAGGCTTGTAATTGTTGTTGCACTATGATACAATGTTTACAGAACAGAAAACAAAGACCCAAAAGGAGGGGCAAACAATGGAAAATGTAAAAGCAGTAGCATTAAACAAAAAAGGACAGTTTAGCAATATTCAGTATGCAAGACCTTGCAAGGTGCTTAAAGGCGCTCCCGAAATCGTAAAGACTACGAAAGCCTATAATGTGAGAATCGGTGCTGAATATGACGCACTCAAGACCACTTTAGAAGCAAAGGGTGTAGCAAACAAAGAAGAAGCACACAAAGTCAATCAAGGGCTTTTTGGTATGGAGTGGGTATCTTATCCAGTAGTTCTTAAAAGCGTAAAGAGTGGAAAAGAGTATATCCGCCTTGAAACGGCAAAGAATACACGCTTTGAAACTGTTTACACTGTAAACGGAAAAGAAGTTTCAAAGGCTGAAATTGAGCAGTATTTACAGTCAAGCGAAAAGAAAAGCGGAGAAATGCCTACAGTAATGAATATCGGAGTTGATAATATCAATTACATTAAGTAGTTGATATTATCAAAAGGGAAAAGGGCGAAAGCCCTTTTTCTGTTATAATAGATAATATTTCAATATTTCTTGAACGTCTTAATTGTTTCACGTGAAACATTTATGAGATAATATTTTGATATTTTAATATTTTAATATTGTATTTTGAAAATGTTTTTTAAAATTTCTTGAAAAATTTTATTGAAAAGTATTGACAGATAAAAATTAAGAGTATATAATCTTAAGTGTAAGGTAAACAAACAACCACAGAAGGGAGACTTAAAAATGAATAACATTAGAGTTTACGAAAAGAACGAAAGACAGTACAAAGTATTAAAGATGTTTGCTGAAATGGTAAACGACAACCTCACAGATGGATATCTCACAGTAGAAAACATTTACTTTGATATGGGTCAGAATTGGAAGTATACGGCACTCATAACAAACAAAGAAGACGGAGTTTTCGGAAGTTGGCAGTCATTTTGTCCGAGGGATTATGAATTGATTCTTTACACAGACAGCATTGCAATCCTTGAGAAAATGGCAAAGTATTACGCTGAAGAGTTAAACAAAGGAAAAACGAGCGTTTATCTTTACAAAGTATTCTAATGAAAAGGGGAGAAATCCCCTTTTCACTTATATATATTTAATATTTCAATATTCAATTTCAATTTTGTTTCACGTGAAACATTGTTTAATATAATCTTTTAATATTTACTTTTAAGATAATCTTTTAATATTTACCCTACAATGTAGTGTATGTAAAAGTGCACAAAAAAACTAAAAAACTTTGTACATTTTGCATATTGTATTTTCTGTTTATATAGTTTATAATTTACTTATCAAATAAAGAAAGGGCAACCGATAAAAATAGGTTGTAAAGGTAAAAAGGAATGAATGAAATCGTTAGTAACTTAATCAATGCAAATGGAAACGCAACCGCAAATCAGTTTGTAATCGACTATGATTCAAACGTAACAAAAGAGCATTACAGAGCATTTCAGAGCTATCGCTCAAGGGTTTGTGAAATCGCTTTGAATGGTGGAATGGGATTCCGTAAGGTTGTAAAGTTTGGGGCTGACTGGGACTACTCAAGAACCACTATGAAACACTTAAGCGAGTTTTTAAGACAGAACGGATGCGGAGTGCTTGCGAGTGCTAAAGACATTCGAGAAGCAATCGACAGAGGACATGCAAGACATGACCAAAGCATAGCGGTTATATATGACCCGATAATGCAGTAAAAAAAGGGGCGGAGAAATCCGCCCTTGATTTTTTATATGATTTAATATTTTAATATTTTCATAGTTGTTTCACGTGAAACAATTTTAATATTTTAATATTTTTTGGCAGCAGTACAAAAAAATAATGCTTGACAAGTTTTTTGTTTTGTGATACAATAAAGAAAATCGAAAAGGAGGTTTCATTATGAAGCGTAAATTTAGTTTTAAAAATCTTATTTTATGGATTGCATTCTATTTTAACTTATCTGTATTTTTATTGTCTATTTGCTGTTTAGACAGTGATATTTATTGGTTGTTTGTTATAACCACATTTTGCAGTCTTGTTTACCTTGTTTTGTTTTATATTGCAAACTATGGTAGATTTGAACGCTGGATTGAAAGAAAAGGAGGTTTTTAAATGAGAGATTATATAGTTTGGAAAAACAAAAGAAACGAAAACAAGTATATTTTTATCAAACGCTATGCAGATGGACATTATTATTTTAAACAAGTTATGAAGTGGGATAATGGAGTTGAAAATCCACTTGGTCAAGGTTTACACCATAACAGATTTTTTAGAGTTAGAAAATGGTGGTTAAATCAAATTGCAGAAGATTATTACAGAGTGGGTTGAACCCACTCTTTTTTTAAACATAAAAATATTGAAATATTATCTTATATATAATTTGGCAGCAGTACCTTAACCTTTTATTATACCATACTTGTCTATAGATTGTCAATAGAAAATTTGTATAAAAATAAAAAAATTTTTTGTATAAAATTTTTGTTGACTTTTTCTTTTGTCGGTGGTATACTTGACTTATCAAATAAAGGAAAGGAGTTTTCAATATGGAAAACAGAGAGATTAAATACTACGGAGTAATGTTCAACAAGAAGAGTGGAAAGATTGTAACAACTTTGGAGCACACATTTAGCTCCGCAATGCTGACGATGTACGGATTACAGCATACAACAAAGACAAGGGATTTTGTAGTGTTCGACAGCAATGGAAAAATTGCAAAGTATCTTGAGGGCGGAGATTTTCCGAAGGTTTGCAAAGATATGGAAGGAAAAAATATTGATTGTCTTTGCAATGGATTGCTTGAAGCAGTAACAGCATAAAAATTTTACCAGAATAAAAGGGGAACAGAAATCTAACATCTGTTCCCCTAATTTTTTCTATATATATAAATATTACAATATTATTTTTACACGATGTTTCATGTGAAACAATCTTATAAAAACCTATAACAAATTTGAAATTTTATTTTTCATTTTTGTTATGAATAATATTTTAATATTTTCAGTAATCGTAACGGATTTTTTGCCACCCTATAAAACAAACAAATGTTCGGCAGCAGTTCGGCAGCAGTCTGCAACAGAGAACAAAAATATTATAATATTATCTAATATTTTAATATTCAATAGTAATAATGTGATTTTAAAAATTGCATAAAAAATTTTTAAATCTTTGTGCCATTTTTATCTTTACAAAGAAAACTGATGTGTTATAATGTACACATAGACAACAAACAAAACACCTTAAAGGGAGGGCTTAAAAATGAATAACAAAAAAGAAGCAGCAAAACAGTTTTCTATCTTACAGATGGGATTATCTCTTCTCAATATTGAATATGCATTCAAGATTGACAGATTTGGAGATGAGAACGGATTACACATTCTGATTGATTTTGCTGATGAATCAATCTCTATTGTATGGAATCCTATGAGCATGGGATATCGTAGCGGATTACTTGAAGCTTGGAGCTTTGAGCACGGAAAAACCTTTGCAGACGAAGAAGGAAATCCATACGGATATCTCACAGCGTTTGAAATCCTTGCAAAGTTAGAACGCAAAGTTAAATAATCAAAAGGGGAACATCAGTTCCCCTTTTTTATATTCCATTTTAATATTTCAATATTCAATTTTAATTTTATATTTTTGTTTTTGTTTTTCATTTTCCTTTATTGTTTCACATGAAACAATTTTTATTTTTATTTTTCATTTTTGAATATTGAAATATTATTTAATATTTTAATATTTGTTTTTGTTTTTCGTTTTTAAAAATCGAAAATGAAAATCGAAAATGAAAATTGATTTTAAAAAAAGATTGACAAAATAATTAAAATGTGATAATATATAGACAAGATAAGAAAAGGAGGTACTGATTATGTACAGACAGTATGAAAACGCTAAGGAACTTGAAAAGGAACTTGAAAAAAGAAAAGCAATGCTCAACAAAGCTTTTGAAGACGGAGCAGATTTTGATGATGTAATTGAGTTAAAGCAATACATTGATGAACTTGAAGACAGAATCAATTTTGCCTATCAAGATGAAGAATATGATGAAATATTCTATGATTATTATGGAGGTGGAGAAATTGAAGATTTTGAAGGCTGGGATTAAACCCAGCCTTTATTTTTTAGAATTAAAATAATATTTCAATATTTATAATATCTAAATATTAAAATGAAATTTAACAAAACATATGTTCTTAAAAAATTTAATAATTTTTTAATAAAAAAATCTTGACAATATAATTCAATAGGTGTATATTATAATCAGAGCAAGGCAATAAGCCTTAAAACAAAATTCAAAATCGAAGGGAGATTTTAAAAATGGAAGACAGACAGATTATCAAAGGATTAGTTGAAGAACTTGAAAACTATGTTTTCAATTATGATGACGAAGAAGAGATTGAAAACGCAATCATTGAAGCGGAAACAGATTGGAACTACAGAGGAATCCCCGAAGACTTGATTGAAAAGGCAATTGAAGAATTCAAAACTGAATACGAAATTGACGAATAAGAATTAGGGGCAGCAGCCCCTTTTCTTATATGTGGGGCGGTGTGGGAGCGTAAATAAACACGTGTTATTACATATTAAAATATTTTTTGTGTGGACTTTTAAATGTGCGATTCAGAAAAATAAAAGACTCTAAGAACAGATGTTCGATTAAAAAATGTTATTTGAATATTTTAAATATTTCAATATTTTGCTCACACTTTTTAAAAATATAATTGCAATTTAATATTTTAATATTTTAATATTTTGTTCTGATTTGTTCACAATTTGTTCACAAAAAGTTTACAATTTAGACATTGACTTCCTTGTGTGGTTTGCTATAATGGTATTATCAAATAACGCCAAGGGAGGGCATACATATGGAAGCATTAAAAAAATTTATCACTTTATCACAGAGAATCGAGATTTACGTACCGTCCACTATTAATGTGAATACTGAAATTGATAATTCCGAGTACGTAAAAAAGACCGCAATTTTACTTGCTAATTGCTTTGGTGGCGCAAGTAGTGAATTATTACTCGGTTATTGGATGAGTGATACAATGGGTCTGGTCACTGAAAAGACCACAAAGGTTTATGCAAACTGTAACAGCGAAGACCTCGAAAAGCACATTGAGGAAATTGTGAAGTGGTGCAATACAATGAAAACAGAATTGCATCAAGAATCCATTGCAATCACTGTTAACAATGTAATGCATCTGTTATAATAAAAAGGGCGTAAGCCCTTTTTATTATTATTGTTTTTAATATTTTAATATTCAATTCTTAATTGTTTCACGTGAAACAAAAAATAATATTTTAATGTTTTTAATCTTTTAATATTATAAATATTTTAATATTTTGGACTCGGATTTGCGGATAAAAAATCATTTTCAAAATCAAAAATAATTTTTTCAAAAGTCTGCAAATCTGCATAAACACTGGAAAAATTTATTGTTGACAAATAAAAAATAAAAGCGTATAATACGAAGTATAAACGATAAAGCCGATAGGCAAGGAGGAAACGCTATGATTATTATTGAATTAAAAACATGGAACGGAAATGGAACGATTGAAAAAATTGAAACAAAAGCCGTTACACGTTGGAAAAACACAATGGATGTTGAATTTTATTATTTCGGTTTTGAAAATCTTGCGGAAGTAAAAATGTTTCTGGATGATAGAAAAAACGAAAAATTGATTAAAACTTTAGAATCTTTAGGCAGAGAAAACTATAAATATTGTGAAGAAATCACCGCAATGATTTATGTCGATAGGAAAGCCACTGAAGAAAACAGAGAACACGCGAAAGAGATTATGGATAAATATTATAAACTGGTTTAATTAAACTATAAAAAATCAAAAAGGATTTTCCTTTTTGATTTTTTATTTTCAAAATAAATATTTCAATATTAATTTTAATATTTTAATATTCATTTTCCATAATGTTTCACGTGAAACAAAAAAACAAAGCGAAAATTAATATTTCAATATTTTTAATATTTTAATATTTATAATATTTATTTTCCCCGTATATACATTTATATATTTGAAACTTACATTTTAATTTTTGATTTTTGTTTTTATTTTTCATTTTTAATTTTCATTTTTCATTTTCACGGATTATTTTTTAAAATAGAACATATGTTTTGTTTTAATATTTTAATATTTTTTCCAAACAAGTGTTCGATGTTTTTATTTCCTTTTCCTTTTTAATTTTTAATTTTGATATAAAAAATAATTCTATAAATAAAAAATAGCTTCATATTTTGACCATTTAGACACCTAAAACAATTTAGACAATAAAGTTATCGTCTAAAAACAAAACAGCCTTAAAATCGAAAATATGAATCCATTTTAATTTTCTGTTTTTGTTTTTAGTTTTGATTTTTAATTTTTAATGTCAATTTTAATATTTTAATATTTTTGGCAGCAGTCCGTTTTAATTTTTAATTTTATTTTTAGTTTTTGATTTTAGTTTTGACTTTTAGTTAGTTAAAACTAATTTTAGTTTTTGATTTCTAACTTTAGTTTTAGTTCTCTAACTTTAGTTAGTTGAAACTAATTGGCAGCAGCACAAACAGATGTTCGATTTTAATTTTCGATTTTAATATTTTAATATTTGATTTTAGTTTTTAATTTAATATTTTAATATTGATTTTTCGTTTTGCTTTTTGCTTTTCGATTTTCGTTTGCGATTTCAAGCGTGTATTTCGCTGGGGGCTGTGGCAAGCGCATATATAGGGGCGTGGTCGGCGTGGAAAAAAAAGGTCTTCTATTTACCCAACGCTCGCCTTGAGCTCGCTCGGAAGCGTCGGGTCGAAAGCGTGATTCGGGATTTTGTTTTCGATTTTGGTTTTTGATTTTAATATTTTAATATTTAATATTTAATATTTTAATATTTTAATATTAAACAACACATAAAAAAAGACCACCGTTTGTGGTGGTCTTTTTGTTTTATGTATTTACATTTGAGATACTATGAAAGCTTTTAAGTCAAAACTTTGTAAGAATTCAAACACGGACTCCATACCACTTATATCAAAACGGAATTTTTCTTTTTCCACTACTTTTGACTCTCCGTTTATCCATAAACTTGTCAATCTCATATGTCTGTCAAACGAAATATCGCAATTGATTTTTTCAACACTGTTTTCTGTGTAAAAATGCATTGAACATTTTATTTCAAAATCCACAAAATCAATGTCACAAAAATCGTACTCTTCTCTATTGCTTACACAATCGGTAACATCCATATAACACTCTTCCATCATTTTGATAAATGCGCTTAACGTCACGAAATTCTTTCTCACAATAACTCTTTTTTCCATAATCTTTTCCTCGCTTTCTTTGTTTCGGCAAGGGGCTTTTCAGCCCCTCGCCTTGCGGTTTTTTGTAGTTACTTTACAGACTTGTTAACAACTGCGTTGCGGACTTTCATCTCGATTGCGTCCCTCACCTCTTCCGTATTGTGGCAAACCTTGGTATTTACAAGTACTTTCACGGTTTCATCGTTGGTAAAAATGCTATCCAACATGGGCGAAATTGCTTGAAAGTTTACAGCCTTGTAGTTTGCTACAAACTTGTCGTTGATGTCGCTAAAAGTCCAGCCTTGCTGCGTCATGATATAGGCTCTGGTTTCAGGCAATTCCGATACGACATTTACAGAATATCCGATAATGTCGTTGTATACTGTCAAGTCGCCTACGGTTTTCTTTGCCGTGTTTCCGCTTTTCCTTGCGATAATGTGCTTTGCATAGCACTGCGGGCAAATTGCGTAGGTGTTTTTAGCAGTGGTGATTTTTAACACGTCTCTATCCTTAAGGATAGCCTCACCGCAAAGGATGCAAGTGTTTTTTCTCATAGCCTTCTTTGCCTCAATGATTGCATAAATTCTTGTCTTTTCCATAACTTTTATCTCCCTTCGTAGGTGTTTTGTTGTGGGCTTGTTGCCCTTGCTGATGATTTAATGATAGCATAGTATTTTAATGTTTGCAAGCCCCACTTTTTAACAGCCCATTTAAAATTTTGTATAGTAGAAAACTTTTCAAAAAACGATACAAAAAAGCCCTCAAACCATTGATTTTACTGAGTTTTTAAGCGTTTTAAAAAATTTTTCAAAATAGGGGCTATTTTTAGTTAACATAATACAGAAAATCGAGTAGTTAGTTAACACTAACCAAGGGGGTATTTTCCGTCAAAAAAAGCCCGAAAACCCAGTATTCATCTGGATGCTATCCCAATCCACCCACACTAAAATTAAAATTAAAATCAAATAAAAAAGAGCATCTTCCGATACTCTTTCTTCATACATTATTTTATTTATTTCAAATCCCAATCGCTAACATCATAAATCTTTTCGCCATAAACAGTTACCCAGCCATCTTCAATTTTGAAATCATTATCTTCAATCTTTGGTAACTTCTTAGCCCATTCTAACAATTCATCTATCTTTCTTAATCTATCTTCATTCTTTTCTTGAACTGTAGCTTTTTTATTTCCTTCATATTCTAAACTATATAAACTATCATTACTTAATTTTATATCTTTAAAATCATAAATCTTTTGAAAAGAAATATATATATTCCAAGTTCCATATTTTTCAATCTGTTCTAAGTGTCCAGAACAACAGCCATCTGTTCTATAACCCTTTTCATTTAATTCAATCAATACTGGAACTAAATCATCATCAATATCATCTAATTCATCCCATATATTATTCCATAAACTTTTATCAAAATCAACCATTGCCATTTGATAAAGGTTAACACATTTACAAAATTCATATTCACAAATCGTTTTCTTTAATCTTTCTTTTGTATACTCCATTTAATCTCCTTTGTAAATTTTAAGGTGGTTAGTTTAATTAACCACCTTAGTTAATAAAATTTAAGGACTCTATATATTGTGTTCCTAGTCGGAACAAATCACACGAAAGGGAGGGAGGTGATGCTATGAAAACTTGTATAAAGAATTTAATATATTTTTTCTATAATTAAGTTTGCTGTATGAGTCCTCTGATATTAAATTGTAATGACACATTAAATCTTCTGTCCAAATTTAAAAAGTTTGTAGAATACCTTCACTTTGCTGTAAGTGTCATCCGTGCCACAGAAATATTTGTAGCGTAATGTATAAGGGAATCGAACCCTTGTGTCGTAGCGTTCCGCAAAACTGACATCAGACACCACCCTTCATTCATATCTCCAGTCATAAAACTTGCGGATTTATATAATCCAGAAATATAAATTGCAGTCTGTATACATTATATTAGCAGTTCCGATAAGGAAGATTCATTTAAAGACCTCTCTCATTACTATCCCAGCGAGGTATATGGGCAACCCTTTTCGGCATTTTCATTCTTTGTAAGGCGTTCTGCTTACTCTCACATCAGTTGGTAGCTATCCAACATCTTGAGATGTTAGGGCTCGAACCTAAAACTCTCACTTCTGCGTGAGCGTGTTATCCAATTACACCACATCTCTGACAATTATTATACATTTGAAATCCGCATCTCTCATTGTACTTCTGAGACCCACCTACGTTCACTATTTGCTAATATCTTACCCAAGATTTCTATTCTTTAATAATTGTTTCCACAATGTTTGCAACCATTGTAGGAATTGCAGAGGGCGGATTTGAACCGCCAACCTTCTGGTTATGAGCCAGCTATCCTTCCATTGGACTACTCTGCGTTAATGTCGGTCTTTTCCCGACTGTCAACTGTTCTCTTAATGCGTTGTTTGCTCATTATACACAATCAAATCGAGCACTGTACACCATACGCACTTGATGTAGGTTTAGCATTACACCGCATCCCCTCGGTCTTTTGTGTAATTCGACTACTATCTCAGACAAGGATTTGCACCTTGTATAGTCAAGTGCTGTTCAAGCGATGCTCACGCCTTGACCTTACGCTTAAAGCGTCTACCTATTCCGCCACAGAGATAATAAATTATAATTTTTATTATATTTATATTATACCATATTTTACTTAATTTGTCAACTATTTTTTTTATTTTTATATAATTTTATAAAACGGAGACTATAGGACTCGAACCTATGACCTAGTGATTAACAGTCACTCGCTACCACCTACTGAGCTAAGTCTCCAAAACCACTGCTTTGTGCGTTAGTGATAACGTGTTCACTCCGTGTATTTCAATGCTTGTGCAGTTATTGAGCAACTAGTATTGTACTCATTTCGGGTACGCTCAACTACACTACATATCACTCATTTAATCTATACGAACTTAACCGAATAGACCAGTGGTTTATTGTAAATATATTATACCACAAAAATTATTATTTGTCAATAGTAATTTTTGAATATCTTTCAGAATTAATGACTTTTTCCATCATCTCAACTGGAGTCATTCCAATACAACCCATAATTTGTTTAAATGTATTGATAGAAGAGCCAGAACAGAGTTGTACTCCTTTTCTAGTTGCATCTGCGTGGAATGTGTTATTACGAGCATTTACATTCCAGAAAATGATATTTGGAATTTCATAGCCATGTTCTGCATACATATCACACATCTTGTCATAGAATGACCAGCTATTTTTTCCGCCCTTTCCATTATATGTACAATTATCAATTTCCATATCAGAAATTACAATAATGGATTTAACCATCTCTTCTGGGGCTACATTATTGTCAATAGCAACATCAAGAACCTTCTTAAAGGCTGACTCAAGATTTGTGTTAAAACCCCAACTTACATTGTGAATAGAAACAATTTTTTGAGACAATGTAGTTCCTTTAAGTTTAACAATGTTTGGATTTTCAGAGAAAGTCATAAATAAATTATGATATGCTCCAATGTTTCTCTCTGCAAAATACATTGCTAAACCAATAGAAGTTGCCATAGGGCGACCAGTCATAGAGCCAGAAACATCAGCCATAACAATTGCATTAGTTCCTTCTTCTACATAATTTGGTAATTGATTCCATTGTGCTTCAAGAACCTTAGAATCTTCACCACGATAAAGATATTTTTCAATAATATCATAAGGATATAATGTGGAAGAGTTAATTTTAACTTCTCCATCTACAGCCTTATCAATAAATTTCTCAAATCTATCTGCATCATGACGATAAAAAGCACAACGATATTTATTCATTGCATTACTAGGAACGGCTGAATATTCAATATTTTCCCATCTATTAGCGGTCATATCTACTTCCGTTACTTTTAAGTATGCACGAAGAGCACGAAGAATCTTCTTAAACGCACTAATATTTGCATAGCCTAACTTGTGTGCTGTTAAACAACCAAGATGTCTCGTTTCTTTTGAAGAACCATCTGGAGTCTTAATCCATTTTGCAAGTAAAGAAATTGGTTTGCCATCAAAATAATTAATACAGTCATTTTGAAACTGTTCAGACATAATTCTCCACATTATGTCTTCAACTGGAGTTCCAACAAGACAATATAAATCATCCCAACGACCATATTCTGCAATTAATTCGATATTTGGATAAATTGCTTCTGGGTACTTCTCAGCAAGATAATGGATGGCGGTTCTAAAAGTGTCTCTTTCGCCGCAACCTTCACGAATGTCTCTTGCATAGAAAATAATTTTAGTAGCAAATAAAGGGTCTTCCTTATATGCTTCTTCAATCGCAACATAAAGGTCGTTTTTATTTCTTTCTCTGAAAGACCCAATAGTTCCAAAAAGGTCTAAAAGAGCATTTGAAGTAGAATTATATGCTTCTGCTCCATTTTCAGTATACTTCTTTCTTGATTCATTTGTTAATGCTTCTGAAAAATTCATTTGATTACCCTCTCTTTCATTAAAAACTGGACTCGTTAAAATAAAAACATAAAATGGTTGTTTTCCTCTGAGTAATATAATAAAGTTTGCTGTGTGAGCCCAAAAACAATGACACAAAAATCATCTTGTCCGAATATATGAGTTTAAAAAGTTTGCTGTTTGTGCCATAATTCTGTGGATAAGGATTTGCACCTTACATGGCAACCTATTATTTTTAGCTCCCCTTCAAAAATTCGCTCTCGTATGCATACGAGTGTTGCCCATGGGAGATAGCGTCTACCTATTCCGCCACCACAGATAATATTACTTTTTAGTCTTATCTTCTTTTTCAGACTTTTTCTTTTTGGTTTCTTCTTTCTTGGCTTCTTCTTTCGCCTTTAATTCATTTTCTAATTTTGCCATAATGGATTTATTCGCACCGATAGGTTTGCAAGTTACTCCCATTTCTTTTTTCTCCTTTCGATTATATATGTATTATACCATAAATTTAATCATTTGTCAAGTGTTTTTTTAATTTTTTTAAAAATTTTTTTAAAAATCTAAAATTTCAAGTCCATACTCTTCTGCAACTTTTCTTTCTACACGGCATCCTCTTGCTTTCTGCCAGTTTTCCGCAAACACAACCAAGTCTGCGTCCGCCATTTTTTCAATAGCCAAACCAACAAAAATAACTGGAAGATTTGAGTGTACTTCGTTAAAGTCTGTAATATATGAATCAATGATTTCAACTTTATTGTCATATCTAATATTCAAATAACGCTCAATTTCTTTTCGTTCTGCAATAATCTCTTCAGATTCTCTATCTCTCATTGGCTGTGAAATAAAAACCTTCACTTTATTCACTCCTTTCATCTTTCTTCAACAACATTCTTTTCAAAGCCGCCATCTAATAAATCATCAAGCCTTACGATTTTATCCAGCAAAGACTCAAAGAACTCTCCCGCTTCTTCATCATAAAACCCATATCCATCAAGATTGTTTGCAATATTATTAATAATCTTTTCTGCTTCATTGAGCTTTTTCCATTCTTCTGGAGTTAACTCAATATATAATTTTCTCTTCTCTTCTATCTTCATTTTTCATCTCCTTGTATTGAATTATCGTATCAAGTAATATTATACCAAAAGATGCGATAAATGTCAAGTACCAAAAATTAATAATTGTAAGTTTCGTCATCGTCATAATCATCGTAGTCATCGTAGTCATAGCAATATCTGTCCATTTTATTTCTTGTAATATATGGAAGATAGCTCGCTTCTTCTAAATATCTATCTCTTTCTGCTTCCCATCTTTCATACTGCTCATATTCCCAATCTTCAATAGCTCCACATTTCCAATCACTATAATAACTCATTATTCGTCTCCTTCCTTTTCTTCAACTTTATCTTGATGAATAATTCTATTGATTCCATCTTCAAAATGAATAAAATAATAAGGCTTGATAAACTGATTTACCGTTCCATATCCATACTCTTCAACATATACTCTCATTTATTCGTCCTCTCCATAATCTAAAGTTTCATCTTCATTAAGATGCATTTCTTTTAACAACTCATCATAATATTCCATTTCTGCTTTATTATAATCATCATCATCATCATCATTTAAATAGTCATCCAAATATCTTTCATTATCTTCGTCCCATTCATAAACTTCGTCAGAGCCGCACCTTGGACAACAACTAAAGGTTTCATAAGCTGGAGCACCCCAAAATTCTCCAACACATTCTTGATAGCTTCCAAGCTCTTCTTCATAACAAACTTCTCCACAATTATCACACTTATACAACATTGTTGTAGTCTCCTTTCTATACATCATTATAAGAATAAAATTCAACACCGTCAATAAAAAACCAGAATTTTTTAGTAATAGATGGCTTCTTCGTACTATTTAGTATTCTATTATTGACTCTGATTACTTTTTCTTGATATTCTATTCCAAAAACTCTTGCATCTCGGAGATAAACACCGTCAGAATCTATTGAAATTACGCCATTTTCTTTATATTGATTATTTTGAATTTTTCTGACGATTTTTGCTAACATCATTAAGTCCATTTAATCACCCCACCCATAAACTTTTTTTTGAAAGCTATTTGAAAGTCTCTTATCAATGTAATCCAGTGCTTGGTCATAATTATCATATTCTCTTTCCATATGAACTTCTCTTGCACTATTAAGAAGCTTAAGTCCAATTAACTTTTCAATTACTGAAACATCCACATCCATAAATCTGGCAAGACTTACGATTTTCTTTTCAATATCAACAATCTCTCTATCAAAGTTTAATTTTGCCATATCTGTATAAACAATCTCATCTTTTGCTTCTTTAAGCCACTCTTCTTCTTCAAGTCTGTTGATTGCAAATAATAATGCAAACGAATAATCTTCATTCTTCTCGTTTCTTTCCATTGTGTACAGATTATTAATAATTGATGTTATGTCTTTCTTTTCAGTTGCCATCTCAATATCTCCTTTCGTGATTGTAATTGCATTATACCATATTAATTTACGGTTGTCAATAGTTTTTTTTATTTTTTCTTATTTTTTTCTGACGGACTACTCTTGGTAGACCGACAGATTTATTTGTCATGCGTCAAATAAAATAAAATTGATTATTGATTCATTTATATATTATATTATAATACAGTAATTAAAATTTGTCAAGATATTTTTTGTGTTTTTAATTATTGAGGTATGGGGAGTAGTTGTTGGTTTGGGAAAATAATACCCCCAATCCCCCCACACCATTACCCCACACCAAAATCCCCCCTAAATTTTCGACCACATAATTATGTTAATTAACTACTCCCCAAAACTGTCATTTTTACCCCCTCCAGAAAAGCTCAAAATGTCAAAAAAACAACTATAATTACAAAATTTTCAACTATAAATTAAAATTTCAACCATTTATGGTTATTCTTTGCACTTATAATAATGTATAATTATGCAATATTTGCACTTTATAAAATTAATAAAAATTTAATATTATTACTACTTGACAATATATATAATATATGTTATAATATATATTTATTATATAATATATATAATAATATATAATATAATAATAATATATAATATATAATATTTAAATATTAATACTTACAAATACTAAAGATTACTATTATAAACAAATCACCAAAAAATATTTATAATAATTAACATTATTCCTTGACATTACAATAAAAATATGGTATAATACAGATATGAAAACAGAATACTTATTATTAAATCAACCAGATAATTACTTTGAAAGAAGGAATCTGGAGAATAGAAAACTGAATATAGAAAGATATAAAATGCAACAGTATTATAATTATAGTAATGAAAATATGAAAGGAAAAGGTAAAGATGAATATTATACTATGTGGAAAAAGTGGAAGTGGGAAGGATAGGATAATT
>Ga0310697_10001582_pt1 | contig 26149 bp, 10 predicted proteins | sample 172DNAGHGlowgp2_FD_203883 | JGI IMG/M metagenome (GOLD analysis project Ga0310697, IMG submission 203883) | Sheep rumen microbial communities from Palmerston North, Manawatu-Wanganui, New Zealand - 1728 DNA GHGlow gp2 (v2) (version 2) | ecosystem: Host-associated > Mammals > Digestive system >...
GACACCCAGCCGTCCCACATCACCTGATGGGCAAAGAAGGCATCCTTCGGAATGCGCATGGCATCGACCACGCCACTGGTGCGGTAGTTCGACTCGCCCCGATGATGGGTGTTGGTGTCGGAGAATACAATCTTCACGCCACCCGAATTGACACGTTTTCCTGTTCCGGGACGCTCCAGCCAGTATTCATGCCAGCGCTCCACCATGCCGCAGGCCAGGGCATCCATATTATGATTATAGTCGAAGGCCGGTGCACCGCGATAGAGCGGACCGTCACCCTCCTTGTGATAAGGATAGGAATATTCGTCCCAGTACTTACGGAGGCCCTCGTCGCGATAGTACTCCATCGACCACATGGGCTTCGAAGCACTCTTGTTGATATAGAGCATCTCACCGCCATACTCCGCCTCCGGACGGTTCAGCATCTCTCGTGAGCCGATGGCGCGTCCGCCGTATGGGTCGAACTCGTCACGAATCTTCTTCATCTCCTCCATGTGTTCCTTCGAGATACGGAAATTGCCACACTCATAGAAGATAATCGAGGGGTTGTTACGGTTGTAGATGATGGCATCGCGCATGAGCTGCGTACGCTGCTGCCAGCGGGCACCCTCCACATCCTTCTCGGCATCGCCGGCAGGCATGGCCTGCATCATACCGACGCGGTCGCACGACTCGATGTCCTGTTTCCAGGGACAGACGTGCATCCAGCGCATCAGGTTGCCACCGCTCTTCACGGCGAGGTCATTGCTGTAGTCGCTGAGCCAGGCAGGAATGCTGATGCCTACGCCCGGCCATTCATTCGAGGTGCGCTGGGCATAGCCATGCACCATCATCACGCGGTCGTTCAGATAGAACTTGCCCTCCTTGAATTCCGTCTTGCGGAAGCCGGTACGGGTAGATACAGCCTCACCACCGGCCCCTCCATCCCGAGCGAAGCTCGCCCCCCCATAGCCTTCCGCGGAGGAGAGGGGAGTAGTTTCCTTTGGCTGTAAAATTGTTTCAACTGTATAGAGATAGCCGTAGCCCCATGACCAGAAATGCAGGCCTTCGACCTGTTGCTGAGCCGTGACCGTTCTCGTCTCGCCTGGCTGCATCGTCACGGTCTCGCCATTGAAGCGAGCTACCTCGCGCCCATCTGCATCCGTCATCCGCACACCCAAAGTAAAAGTTCTCGCCGTTACATCCTCATTCTTCACCTCGCTCTCTGCATGAATCACGGCCTTGTGCGACGTCACATCTATGTCGGAGGCATAAATGTAGGTGCCAGTGGTACCGAGGCTGCTATAGAGCGGCAGCGTCTGATAGAGTTTGCCCGTCTTGTGCAGATAGACATTCTTGGGCAGACCGCCATAGTTGGCATTGAAGTTCTTGTCGTTCCACTGGTAACGGCTGTTGAGCACACGGTCACGATAGCTCCAGCTGTTGTCGCAGCGTACGGCCAGGACATTGCGGCCAGCCTTCACATAAGGTGTCAGGTCGAAGCCGAAAGCCATCACACCATTGTCGCTGAAGCCCACCTTCTGCCCGTTCAGCCACACATCGGCTCCCTGACGGGCTCCCTCGAACTCGATGAACACCTTGCCCTGCACATCGGCCTCGGTCAAGGTGAACGTCTTGCGATACCAGCAGACCGTATCGGTCAGGTCGACGATGTCCCGCTTGAAGGCCTCATCGCCATTGAAGGCGTAGGGCAGCGTGACGCGCTTCCACGCCGAATCATCGAAGTCAGGACGGGAAGCCTCGCTGATGTCGCCCACTTCCAGTCGCCAGCCGGCATTGAAATTCAATTTTGCTCTCTCAATAGCTCCTGCCTCAAAGGTCAGCATCAGCATCAGAACGGATAGGAGAAATTTTCTCATTGCTTTAAGTAGTTTGTTATTTTTTGCTGCAAAAATACTATAAAACAGAGAAAACGGACAGAGGGATTCGTCCGTTTTCCTGTAATTCCGTTCATGAACGCTATTTGATGTTCACATTCTTCACCACACAGTTCTCAATCAGCGAGGCATCGAAGGCTTTTTTCTGGTCGGTCACGTCGATGTCCTCAAACGTGAAGTCGACGAGCCGGTACTTGTCTGACGTGCCCACATCGAAGAAGTTCTTGCAGTCCATCCGGATGTTTCGGAAGCAGATGTTGTTGCACTGCGACAGCGGCATGTCGTCGCGCTGTTCGGGCTTGAAGAACTGTGTCCACGGACGCACGACGAGGAACGAGCCACAGGTGCCGGTAAAGTCCTCCACGCGCACATATTCATAATGCTGAGGTGTGTCGGGACGCATCTTCAGCCACAGCACACGGCTGGCGTTGGTCACCTGACAGCGGCGCATGATCACATTCTTGTCGTGAAGCGATTCAGAGCCGAGCGTCATGCAGCCATGCACACGTCCATAGACGCAGTCGCTGACTATGATGTTCTCGCAGGGGCCGTTGTCGGGGTCTTTATCTGCCCAGGTGCCCTTACCGCCCTTCAGCACGACGGCATCGTCGTTGACACTCATGTAGCAGCCCGAGACGAGCACGTTCTTACAGACATCGAGGTCGATGGCATCGCTCGACGGGGCGCCACGCTTCGGGTCGACAGGTGTCACGTTATCGAACGGGGCAAAGATGTAGCAGCCCAGATAGCGCACGTTCTCGCATTTATAGAGATGGTTCGTCCAGAAGGGCGAGTTGATGATACGCACGTCCTGCACCGTCACGTTCTTTGAATGGGAGATATAGACATTGCGGGGACGCATGGCATCGACGTTGGTACACTCCTTGTTGAACTGTCTGCGAATCCAGAATTCTTCCCAGTAGGGCTGACCGTTGCCATTGATGGTTCCGGGACCGGTGATGGTGAAGCCGTCGCAGCCGTCGGCATTGACCAAGGCGGCAAAGTACATGCGAGTCTGTCCCTCAATGCGCGTCTTCAGCAATTTGAAGTCGCGAATGCGATCTGAACCGCGAAGCTCGCCGTTCTCCTCGACAAGCAAATGGGTGCCGGGCTTGAAGAAAAGCGACCCGCTCACCACAAAGCCACGGGGGATGACCACGACTCCCCCACCCTCACGGGCGGCACGGTCAATAACGGCCTGCAACTGCTCGGTCTGCACCTGCTCAGAATAGTTCTTCACACCATACTGAGTGACCACATAGCGCTTGCCCAGCTTTGACACGTCGACGCGGCTGGTATCGCTGAACCAGGCGGGAATGGGGGTTCCGTCAGGCCAGAGGTCTTGCTTCACTACTTTTTTCTTACCCATTGCTCCCGTGCAGGCCAAAACCAGCGCGAGGCAGAAAAGAATACGCTGTCTCATTGCTTCTGATTTGTTTTATACGTTCGTTTGATAGGGGCAAAGATACGAAGAAAAAACGACAATCCGACTCTGTTTTTTGAGAAATATCACGTGGGAAATGGAATGCGTCTGCAATTCAGGCTGAATTAGCCTGCAATTCAGCACAAATTACGCCGCAATTCGGGCTGAATTGCGGCGTAATTCGGTATGAATTATGAAGAGGTTGCGAAAGGGCCTTATTTCAGCACGATCTTACGGGTCGTTCCGTCGGCCTGACGCATCAGATAGACGCCCTGTTTCAGGTTGCCGGCTGGCACGGCCTTGCCGTCGAGCGAATAGTAAGCGGCAGCGGCAACAGCAGTCTTCGGAGCCACGACGCCTAACGACTCGAGCGTGGAGAGATCGAAGCTGGCGGCGTTGACCACATCCACGTCAGTCAGATTGTCCTCGCTCACCGTTTCGGCATACTTCGTAATCAAGGCTACCACACGCATCTTAGCCGGATTCCAAGCCTCGTCGAGCGTCTTGCTGAACGTGGCCGAATAGGTATCGCCCGTCTGTGTCAGAGCCGTTCCCGTAGGCTTGGTCATATAGCCGCGCAACACGCTGTTGTGCTGATAGTTCTGATTATACGTAGAGCGCTGCAAGAATGAGTTATAGACCAGCTGCTTGCTCTTCACCTCATCCTCGACGAGCAGAAGCGTCACGCCCAGCTGACCATAGATGGCAGCTGCTTCGGGCAGCAGCTGACCCTCGGTCTTCACCGTCAGCTGGCGGCTGTCTGTATCGTAGGATGCCTCAAGAGTGAGCGAGACGAACGAGGGTGAATAGTAGTCCTGATAGACCATGTCACTGAGTATGCCCGAGATGAACTCTGTAGGCACCTGCGGCAGATAGTCGTTCATGTCGTAGGAGACATAAGCCTCGCCGGGGAAGTAGGCGCGGTTGATGGTGAACGTAGGCCACGTATAGGCATAGAGCAGGTGCAGATAGGCAGCCTCCTTGACGGCCAACGGCGTACCAGGGCGGTGCACATTGACCACCGACAGCGGAACCTGACTGCTCTTGAGCTGGCTCAGGGCATTGTTGAGGAAGGGCACGTATGCCGACTCCTGGTCGGTATACACCTCCAGATAGACCTGATTGCGCTGCAGCTTGTCGCGATAGACGGCAAAGGTGGCCACAAGCGTGTCGTTGACCGACTTCTCCGGCATGGGCTCACCGCCTACCTTGTCGACAGAGACCGTAAGACGGTGCAGGCCGATGGTAATATCGGCAGGCAGCGTCACGGTGAACAGGGCGGCGCTCTGCTCGCCAGAAAGCAATGTGTCGGGCTTCACGACGGCCGTTACCGGCTGGTCGTCAATCTGCCAACCCAGCTGGAAGCCTCTCAGCTCTTCACGACCGACATTGCCTAAGGTGACCATCACGTCGATGTCCTCGCCCGGCTGCTTATACTTGAAGCCTGCATCCAAACCCTGAAGGTCGATGTCCTTGGCTGCCAACGAACTGACGTCGACAATCAGCTGTACGCATAAACGTCCCAGATTACTCAACGAATAGAAGCCCAGACCCTGGCCAAAGTCGCCAAAGGCATAGAAACCGTCGGTCGAGTCATCGCCATAACCGCACAGGCCTCCTTCCTCGGCAGCAACCATCTCGGCCGTCTCATGATAGTCGAAGCCGAAGAACAGGGTCTCGCTGCCCTGTATCTCATAGCCATCGCCATTGAAGAAGACGTTTTGCCACCCTTCGTAGAGACGCTGGGTCTGCTCCAGAACCGGGTCGACGCTACCATCGTTCACCTTATATACAAAGGTACGCGAACGTCCCAAATTGACAGCCGCAGCCAGACGGACACCCACCACACGGCAACCGGCATAGCCGGAAAGCACCCTCGGCGTCAGCATGGCACCCAGCGTGTAGGTGCCCTCTTTGCCAAAGGCACCACCGCTCACGGTGATACTGTCGGTACGGATGTAGCCCAACAGGCGCTGATTGTCGGAAAGACCTTGCACCCGAAGGGGAACCTGCTGACGGGTCTGCCCCTGCATGGGCAGGCGGGACACCACAGCCTTACGACCCTGTGCCTGAGACGACAGGGCAAAAACAGCCAACAAAAGAACTGAAAGAATATGACGCAGTCTCATCTTACTTACTCATCTTAATGGTTCTTCCATGTTGTTTCACGAAATAAACGCCACGGGGCAAGTCGTTGATCTGCTGACCGACGTACATGCCCGAGAGGTTGTAGACCGACATCGGAGCCGAGGGGTCAAGACGAACGGCAGCAATACCCGTGGAATAGGTAAAGGTGTACTCCACCACCTCGGACTCGCCGCTCTGATAGACCGCCTTGATGCCTACCACATGCTCACCCTCGGAAAGCGGGGGCAGCACGAAGACGGGACTCTCGCTCTGTCCGACGGACTGACCGTCAAGGCTGATCTCAAAGCGAACTACGTTGCCGTAGTCGATAATCTCACCCTGACCGTTCTCCGGACCTACGGTAAAGTCATCGACCTGCAACAGGAAGGCATCGTAGGACGTGTAGTGAACAGCCAGACGAATGGTCTGACCGGCAAAACGGGACAGGTCGGTCTCGTAGAGCGTCCACTGCTCGGCACTCACCGTCTCGACGACACTAAGCTGAGAGAAGTCGGCTGGCTGGTCGCCACCCTCGGAGACACAGAACTCTAACGACTCCGGATACATCGACGAATAGGCCTTGGCCTTGAGGGAGAGCTTATAATCCTCGTGGATATTAAGCAGCGGAGAGATAAGCCATTTGTCGTTCCTGGTCTGCTGGGCAGAGAAGAAGATGACGGTCTTGTCGCCCGTCGGAGCGGCAATGGCCGGGTCGGTGGGCATCATGGCAGGCGTGGTATGCCACGGATTGAACACCATCGGGGCGATGGGCAGGGGCTTGCTTGCCGTACCTGAGCCGGGGAAGGATACAATGTTAGAGGCATTTCCCAAAGCTACGGGATAGACGGGCATCTCGTCCTGGTCGACCGACTTCCATTCGCCGAACGAACCTGTGGCAAAATCGTCGTAATCCTCAAAACTGTCTGAGAAGATCAGCTCTTGATTCCAGCGCAGCGTGAAGATGCCTTGCTCGTCGGCTGTGGCAGTGATATTGTAAGGTGCGAGGATATGATCCTTCAGGTCGATGGTGAAAGTAGCATCGCCGCTCACGGTAATGGTCTGCTGATACTCGTTGAACGCGCCCTCTGCAATGTTCAGCACATACGAGCCGTTGGGCAACGAAGCCACTTCGGCCTGACCGTCGGACACCGTCAGTTCATAGGTTTCCGAGGTCGTCAGACTGGTAACAGACAGTTTCTGCCCGTCGGCAGACAGTTTGCTATCGGCTGTTACACGGAAGATCACGTGCGAATAAGCCTCAGCAGGCACCGTCACCTGCAAGGTAGCCGTCTGACTCTGTGCCTTGATATAGGTAGCCTGAACGCCCAGCTCGTGCGTTCCGCCCGTCACGTTCTGGAAGACATAAGTATAAGCATCGGTGGTTCCCACCTGCTCTCCGTCAAGAAACAGATGGAACGTCTCGTTGGGATTGGCCATCGACTTCCGCGGCATAGCCCTGCGTGAGCCGGCCTGCTGCTGCCCCACGTAGACATCGTCTATCATGAGCATGAACGAACGGTAGCGATTGTAGTCGCTCACATAGCGGATGGCAAACTTAATCTGCTGACCTGCATAGGCAGAGAGGTCGTAGGTGTACTGCTTCCAGCCCTTATAGTCGGCTGTTTCGTAGTTATCCTTATCGATACGGACGAAGTCTTCCTGCACAGGCTGGTCGAGCTTCGTGGTCACATAGACCATGAAACGCTCCGCAAACTGGTCGGCAGCCTTGCCCATAAACGTCAGGATGTTGTCGGTTCCTACCGTAATGGCGGGCGAGATGAGCCAGTCGTCGTTCGCATTTCCAGAACTGGTACGGGTGAATCCCACATACTGCTGACCACTATACGGGCGAAGGATGGGATAGTCATACCACCACGTAGGGTCGACCGTAAGCGGATTGATGATTTGTGCATACTGCATCACGCCACGGTTCGGATAGACACCGATGAGCGGAGCAGCGGCTTCGTTGTCGGCATCGATGCCCGTCCATTCACCAAACTCAATGGAAAACGGGTCATAGCTCTCAAAATCGTCGAAGAACGCAGGGGCTTCCTGATTCCAGTTGAGGGTGATGGAGTTGACGCCTGTAAACACATCGTGGGCCACTTCAGCCTTGAGAGCAAACGGATTGCGCGTCTTTTCCTTCAGTTCCACCCTGACAGTCCGCTCGGTTTCAGTCTCTTCAATCGCGAAATCAGTCTGGAACGTATCGAAGCCGTCACGCTCTATCGTCAGCCGATGGTTGCCGGCATAGACATTCAGGGCGCACGTTCCCTGACCGTTCAGCGTCAGGGTGCCGTAGCTCACCTCATAGTCGGTCTGCACCAGATTCACTTTCTGCCCATACAGATTGTCACCTTCCACCGAAGTGACCTCTATCGTGAGCCTTTTGTCACGCTCCTGAGCCATGACTGGCAGGGCAAGCGTCAACAGAAAGAGAAGTAATATCGAAGTAAAATGTTTCATTTCTACACAAATGAAGTAAGATGTTTCATTTCTATATAAACAATGAATTGAGGTAATGAGGGCACACAAGCCTTCTCATTACCTCAATTGATTGCTGATAACTTATTTACGAACCACGCGCATTGTCTTCACGTTCTGTCCGTTGGTTGTCTTCACCACATAGATACCCTTCACGGCACGGCCTTCTTCCACCTGCACACCATTCAGGTTGTAGAGGGTTGTCTTGCCGTTACCATCATCGGCCTTCAAAGCCTCAACGCCTGCGGGATCAGGATCACCCACATGGGTAAAGGTGAAGTCATCGAAGAATGCCATCCAGTTGGCGTTGACAGTCGTATGGCGCACAGCCACATAGATGTTCTTACCAACATAGGCCGAGAGGTCTACCGTGAAGTGATGCCACTCGTTCTCAGCCAGATATGCCATCTCAGTCGCATACATCAACGTAGCGAAGTCCTTGGTGCTGGTATTTCCCTTTTCGCTGACGAGTACCGTGACAGTATGCAGGTCGTTGTCGCCTACAAATACAGAGTTGGTCGTACCGAGGTTGCGGGCGTAGAAATCGAACGTAGCGCCTTCCTTCGGGCAGATCTGCTTCGAGATAAGCCAGTCGTCGGCAGCCGAGTTGTTATCAGGTGCCGTAGCACAGATGGTGTGCGATCCCGAGTGTGCGGCCAGGTTCGGATTGGTGTGCGTCACTTGCGTAAAAGCATAGCGTCCGCCGTTGTTTTCGAGTACGGTCAAATAGTAGTTCGAATAGTAGGTCACCTGTCCGTCGGCATCGATTTGCGTGAAGTCTGTCTTCCAGTCATACTCCAGCGGATTCATCTCGAAGCCATAGAAGAGCACATCCTCGGCCATCGTCTCGCCCTTGACGGGGAAGTCAGCCTTGAGACCGCTCTCAAACTCGACTGTCATCACATCCTCAACTGCCTTAGCAGCCTGATTGGCCGTAAAGGTCACGTTGAACACGATGCCTCCGTCGGCAGGAATCTCCTGACCTGCGGCTATCGTACTCTGGAAATCATTGGTGCTGAAAGTGACGCTCTTCACCTTCTGGGCATTCTTACCCTTGTTGAGCATTGTAATATCCGGCGATACGACTGCCTTGCCGAAGTTCACCTTCTCAGCGTCCCAGCCGTCTTTGTTGAACTCTACAAAGTCATCGACGATACCGTTAATGACAATATTGTCAAGACCGGCACCCTTGTGGTTCCCTGCATAAGAGTGGTTGATCCAACGGAACTGCACCTTCTTGCCGGCATACTCCGTCAGGTCGATCTTCTCTTCGCGCCAGTACTTCTCGTCGGTACCCTCATTATAGTTCTCCGACAGGTAGGCAGCCTGTTTCCATTCGCCGTCGGCATAGATTTCGAAGACCACATCGCTGTAGCCATTGCCGCCCTCGACGTTCTGCTTCTTCAGCAGACCCGTCTCGTCGACCACCAGGTCGACGGGGTGCGTGTCGCCCCATACGAACGAGATGTTCATGGCCTTGCCCTCAGCCGGCAGGTTGAACTCCGGCGTCGTAATCGTAGAGTACTTGCCGGGATTGAGCCACATAGTATACATCGAAGCGCCCTGACCGCCGTATGCCTTTGCGGTGTTCAGCGGTTCCCAGCGACGGTTCTCCCATTCTGCGGTCGTGGTGCTGAGCCATCCCGTAGGTATGGGCTGATCCTTCGTGCAATTATCAAAGTTCTCTTCCCAGGGGAACTCCATCACCGAGGCATCGGGCTGTGTGGTGAAGCGCCAGGTTGTCACGTCGGTAGCGTCGCCCTTGTCGTTGTAGGGCACCACCTTCCACTTATAAACGGTCTCATAGTCGGCCTGTGGGATGACGAACTTCAGGTCGGTCAGCACGTCAGCACCGTTGACGAGGTTGTTCACTTCGTCGTTGCTGCCTACATAAACCTTATAGCCCTTGGCAAACTGAGCCGGTCCCCATGTCAGAACGATGTCCTTCGGATAGACTTCCACCGCATTGTTCTTCGGCGAAAGCATCGTCACCTTGCCGGGCAGACCGCCTACGCCATAGACATTAGGCAGCAGCACACGGTCGAGCGTGAAGTTAGAATGGTCGTAGGCACCCTCGTCATCGCTCTCAATAGCGGGATAGTACCAGCGGATGTAGCTCTCATCGGTACCCATGCCCAAGTTGACCTCCTCCGTCAGCAGCTGGTTTAAGCCGTTCTGATAGTCGCTTACCCATTTCCTTGTCCAAGTCTCACCACCGTCATACGACACCTGCAACTCGATGTCATACTCAGGAGCGCTCTCGCCGTCGTACTGATTATAATAGGTGAACTTCACAACACCGCCATTGGTCAGGTCGAGACGGGGCGAGCGCAGGGTAGACACGCTGAAGTTTCCGCCACAGTAGGCGCTCTGGTCGCCCTCAATGGCAGCAGTCGAGCCATTCCATCCGTTAGCTTTCCAACCTGCAGGGGGGAAGTAGCCGTTGAAGCTTTCGAGCAGACAGCCCTCGGGCACAAGCTGCTTGCTGGCCGTCACGGCAATCTTCACGTCACCGCCGGTAGTGTGAAGGACGACGTCACCGCTGGCAGCCGAGGTCATCTGAGCCTCATAGACCAGCTGGAAGTCTACCTTGTCGTAGCTTCTCAGGTTCACCGTCTCGGCATCGAGCGTGGTGCTCACGCCCTTCGGCAGGTCGAAGCCCGTGATGCGCAGGCCGTTCTTGCCCACGTTGGTCAGGGTAATCACTTCACTATATACCTTCTCGCCGATATACAGTTCCTTGAAGTCATAGCGGTCGAGCGTCACCGAAGGCACGGGGCCGGTGGGCGGTGTGAACTTCTTCACGCTGATGTCGTCGAGCCAGGCAATGTTGGCGGTCTGAGCCATCATCTTATAGACGAAGGCCAGCTTGACCTTCTCGCCCTTCCAGTCGCTCAGGTCTACCTTCGAGGTATGGGGATCCCAGGTTGTGATCGGGAACACCGTGACACCGCTTTCGCGGAGCATCTGCTCGTTCTGGATAGAGAACACAGTCTCTGCTCCCTGCAGATTGTCGCCCATGACGACGCGCACCTGCAGGTCGTAGCGCGAATTGTCGTAGCTGTTCATCGGAGAAACCTTCCAAGAGAACTGCAACTGATAGTTGTCGTTGAGATCAAGCTCAGGCGAGAGCAGGATTTCCTCACGGGGACCTGCACCGTCGGCGTTAGAGCTGATAGGACCGTCACAAGCGGCACAGTTGGCACCGCTGAGCGTGGGGCCACCCGTTCCCTCGGGATCGGAATAGTAATTAAACCAGTTATACAGGTAATTCCCTCCCTGGTAAGAACTGATGACTGTCCATCCTTCCCCACGCGTCAGGGGAGCAGACTGCGATGTGGTTACTCCTGTCTCGAAATCCTCTTCGAGAATGGTCTGTGCCTGCGTTGTCGTCAGCGACAAAGCCAGAAGTGCCAATGATAAGTAAAATTTCTTCATACGTTTTTATTGATTTAACTTCTTTTCTTTACAAACATCCTGCAAAAGTACAAATATTTCTTCGAAATTGCAACAAACAGCCCTAAAAAAAATAAAAATTGCAATGTTTTAGCTTTCTTTCAACTCGCAAGAAAGCTCCCTCCAAACAGGGGGCAACATGTATGTCGATGGTTTACAGCCTCCGAACACGGTGTTTGTGACTTCCGAACACCGCGTATAAAGCCTAAGTACATCGTGTTCGGAAGCCCCGAACACTGTATACGGAGGTCAGACGGCATCTCCGAACACGTCTATCCCCCTGTCTAAAAAGGCAAGAAAACAGCAGCAGCAAGCGAAAAACACGCATTATTGTTCGTCTTTTTCGTTTTTTTTTGTTTACTTTGCAGGCCATGAAGAAAGCATTCCTATGGATCGGGATTATCCTGCTGAGCCCGGTTCTGCTGTTTCTGATACTGACCGCCCTGCTTTATGTGCCGCCCATTCAGAACTGGGTGGTCGACAAAGCAGCGGCTGCGGCCTCGGAAGCAACAGGACTGCAGATCACCATCGACAAAGTTGACCTGGACTTTCCACTCGACTTAGGCATCGACGGCATCTGCGTGAAGAGTCCGGCGGGCGACACCATCGCCGACATCAGCCGGGTGGTGGCCGACGTAGAGCTGTGGCCCCTGCTGAGCAGTCAGGTGATGGTCGACGAGCTGACTGTAGAAGGCGCGAAAGTCAATACGCTCGACTTCATCAGCGACCTGCAGGTGAAGGGCACCGTAGGACGCCTGACCGTGCAGTCGAAAGGCATCGACCTGGATAAAGGAACCGTCCGGCTGAACCGTGCCCTATTAGACAAGGCCGACCTGACCATCCTGTTGAGCGACACCGCTGCCGTCGACACGACTACGTCGGAGGTGCCCTGGCTCATCCAGGCCGACGAGCTGACCATCCTGCAGTCGAGAGTGCAGCTGCACATGCCCGGCGACTCCATGCGCATCATGGCCTATATGGGACAGGTCGAGGCCCGCCAGGGCATCATCGACCTGCTGAAAGGCGTATATACCGTACAGTCGTTCAACTGGCACGACGGTCAGCTGGCATACGATCTCCCCTTCGAAGCGCCCGTTGCCGAGGGCATCGACTACAACCATATAGCGCTGTCAGACATCCGTATCGGGCTCGACTCCATCTGCTACAGTTCGCCTAATCTGGCCCTGACCATCAGGGAAGCTGCCCTCAAGGAGCAATGCGGACTCACCATTGAGCGGCTGACGGGCACGGTGCTGCTCGACTCGACCACCCTCCGGCTACCCGGCATGTCGCTCGTCACACCTTTTTCTAATATATACGCGCGAGCCGACATCGACCTAAACCTTATGGACTCGCTCCATCCTGGTCAGCTGCACACGCAGCTGAAGGCAGACGTGGGCAAGCAAGACCTGATGCTCTTCATGGCCGGCATGCCTAAGACCTTCAAGACGCAATGGCCCGAATGGCCGTTGAGTCTCGATGCCCGCATCGACGGTAACATGCAGCAGGCCGAGATAGCCCGTCTGGACATCAGTCTGCCGACGGCATTCCAACTGTCGGCGGGCGGTACGGTAGGCCAGATGACCGACGTTGACCAGTTGCTTGCCCAGCTCGACGTGAAGGCACAGACCTTCAACGTGGGGTTCCTGACGGCCCTGGCCGGCCTGAGCTCGTCAAAGCAGTTGCGCATCCCCAGCGGCATCACCCTCACAGGCAATGCCGAAGCCAGAAACGGACGCTATGAGGCCCGGCTGACCGCCAGGGAAGGAAAGGGAAAGGTTGTCGCCAACGGTTTCTGGAACCAGCGGACGACCAGCTATGATGTCAGCATCGACATCGACAGTCTGAACCTGCACCACTTCCTGCCGCAAGACTCGCTCTACGAACTGACTGCCAGCGCCAAGGCAAAGGGCCAGGGCACCGACTTCATGAAGGAAACGACACGACTGGAGGCCGATGTCTACATTGACCATCTGCGCTACGGACAGCTGAACGCCGACAGCCTGTCGCTCACCGCACAGCTCAGCAACGGACACGGTCTGGTGGACATTACAGGACATAACCAACTGTTGCGAGGCAATTTCAATGTCGATGCCCTACTCGGTACGTCAGACCTCAACGCGACCATCGGGGCAGACGTACAGCGGCTGGACCTCTATGCGCTTCAACTGATAGAGGAGCCGCTCGCCATCGGCATGTGTGGACACATCGACATTGAGAGCAACCTGGAGGACTGCCATAACCTGACTGGCATGATCGGAGAGCTCTACATCAAGGACTCGCTGCAGACCTATCGCCCGCAGGATGTCGGCCTAAGGCTGCTTACCAACAAGGACACGACGCTGGCACGGCTGCAAAGCGGCAACTTCATCCTGAAGGCCGATGCCAACTGCGGATATGAGCCGCTGTTTAAACAACTGACGACCCTGGCAGACACCATCATGGAGCAAAACGAGCGGCGCGTCATCGACCAGCCACGCATCAAGCGCAACCTGCCCACCATGCGGCTCTACCTGACCAGCGGCCGCGACAACCCCATTGCCAACTTCCTGCGTACGGCGGCCGACACCGACTTCAAGGAACTGCTCGTCGACCTGACCTCCTCGCCAGAGCGGGGCATCAACGGCGAGGCACACATCTTCTCGCTCATTGCCGACTCGACACGCATAGACACCATCCGTCTGAACCTGAAAGACACGGAGCGAGGACTGACCTATCAGGGCGTGGTGGCCAACAACCGGCGCAACCCGCAGTTCGTCTTCAGGACGCTCTTCGACGGAAGGGTACACGAGAGAGGAGCGCTGGTGGGCGTGAGATTCTTCGACGCGAAGGGGGTGATGGGCCTGCGCTTAGGCATGACGGCCGAGATGGCAGACAAAGGGGTGATGTTCCGCCTGATGCCGGAACGGCCTACCATCGGCTACAAGGAGTTCAACCTGAACAAAGACAACTTCCTGCTGCTGCACGAGAACCTGAAACTGGAGGCGAAGGTAGACCTGATTGCCGACGACGGTACGGGTGTGAAGATCTACAGCGAGTCGCAAGACTCTACTCTTCTGCAAGACCTGACAGTCTCGCTCCATCGCTTCGATCTGGACAAGCTGACCAGTGTCCTGCCCTACATGCCACGTATCTCGGGCATCCTCGACGGCGACTATCACCTGATCATGGACGAGAAGCGGCAAATCTCGGTGGCATCCGACATGCAGGTGGCCAACCTGATCTATGAGAAGAGCCCCGTGGGCAACCTGAGCACGGAGTTCGTCTATCTGCAACGTGAAGACGAGACCCACGCCTTGGAAGGCCGCCTGATGCTGGATGAGAATGAGATTGGCAGCATCAAGGGCGAATACCGCAACGAGGATGAGGGATACATGAACGCGACCATGCAGCTGGCACACTTCCCGATGGCCATCGTCAACGGCTTCATTCCCGACCAGCTACTGGGCTTCGAGGGCTTTGCCGAAGGCGAGATGTCAGTCCTAGGCAAACTGAACAAGCCGAAGGTTGACGGTGAGGTGTTCTTAGAGTCGGCCTACATGTTGAGTAAGCCCTACGGCGTACGCCTGCGCTTCGACAACGACCCTGTGAGAATCATCAACTCAAAGCTGCTGCTGGAGAACTTCACGATGTATGCCTATAATGACAACCCGCTCAACATCATGGGCGACATTGACTTCCACGACATGGAGCGCATCACCATGAACATGCGGATGCGGGCAGAGAACTTCCAGCTGATTAACTCGAAACAGACGAAGGAGTCTATCGCCTACGGCACGGCCTTCGTCAACTTCCTGGCCAGCATGAGCGGACGGATAGACCAGCTGCGCATGAGGGGCAGACTGGACGTGCTGGGAACAACCGACCTGACCTATCTGCTCTTGGACTCGCCGCTGTCGACCGACAACCAACTGGACGAGCTGGTAAAGTTTACGGACTTCACAGACTCTACCCAGACCGTCGTCAAACTCCCGCAGCCCCAGGGACTGGATGTCAGCATGAACATCTCGATTGACCCGGGCGTACACGTGCTCTGCGGACTGAACGCTGACCAATCGAACTATGTCGACCTCTTCGGCGGCGGCGACCTGCGCATGAACTATACCAACGAAGGCATCTCCATGACGGGCCGCTACACCCTGAGCAGCGGAGAGATGAAGTATTCGCTGCCCATCATTCCGCTGAAGACCTTTACCATCCAGGACGGAAGCTACGTTGAGTTTACCGGCGACCCCATGAACCCGAAGCTGAACCTGACGGCCACCGAGCGCACAAAAGCCACCGTAGGCAAAGAGGGTGAGCAGAGCAGAAGCGTACTCTTCGACTGCGGCGTGGTCATCACCAAGACCCTGAAGGACATGGGACTGGAGTTCGTTATCTCGGCGCCGGAGGATATGACCGTCTCGAACGAGCTGAACGCCATGACAACCGAACAGCGGGGCAAGCTGGCCGTAACCATGCTCACCACAGGCATGTACCTGGCCGACGGCAACACCAGCGGCTTCTCGATGAACTCGGCTCTCAGCTCGTTCCTGCAGAACGAGATCAACAATATCTCAGGCAACGCCCTGAAGACGCTCGACCTGAGCGTGGGCATGGACAACACGACCGACGCCACAGGACAGATGCGCACCGACTACTCGTTTAAGTTTGCCAAGCGTTTCTGGAACAACCGCCTGAAGGTGCAGATTGGCGGTAAGGTAACAACCGGCGAGGAGGTGGAGGGCGAGAAGCAGTCGTTCTTCGACAATGTGACGATGGAGTACCGGCTCTCGCCCACGTCCAACCAATACGTGAAACTGTTCTACAAGCAAAACGTCTACGACTGGCTGGAAGGCTATACCAAACAGTATGGCGGCGGCTACATCTGGAAGCGGAAGCTGGACTCCTTCTGGAACATCTTCAGGCTCTGGGGCACCGAACAGAAGAACACGCTTCCACGGTCTTTAGCCCTTCCCTCACGTGAGGGGAGAAGACCCAAGACAGACAGCGACTCGACAGCCATCAAAAAAGATTCTATAAAATGATTGCAAAGATCACAGACAGTATAGTACGCATTGGCCTATCGGCAAAGCTCCCGAAGTTCCCCACCGCTTGTAGAGGGTTGGGAGCGGGCTTCGTCTTGCTGCTGCTCACGGCCTGCTCTACCACGAAGCTGGTGCCGGAAGGCGACCAGCTCTTTATCGGTCTGACCAAGATAGAATACAACAACTACGAGGAAAACGAGCACTTCGTGTCTACGCAAGAGGAAATTGAGGCTGCCCTGGCCACCGCGCCTAACGGAGCCCTGTTCGGAAGCAGCTACTACCGTACGCCCTTCCCCTACGGCCTCTGGATCTATAACTGGGCAGAAGGGTCGAGCGGCAAGTTCAAGAAGTGGCTCAACAAGTCGTTTGGCAAGGCTCCGGTGCTCATGAGTCAGGTCAACCCTGCCCTTCGGGCTTCGGTAGCCAGCTCCGTGTTGCGCAAGAACGGCTATCTGCATGGAAGCGTCTCGTATACTGAAGTGCCGCAGAAGAATCCGAAGAAGGCCAAGATTGGCTATACGGTCAACCTCGACACGCTCTTCCGCGTAGACTCCATGCAGTACCTGAAGTTCCCAGCCGACATGCAGGCGCTGCTCGACTCTACCCGCCACGAGGCGAAGATAGCTCCCGGCTCGGCCTTTGCTGTGTCTACGCTCGATGCTGAGCGCAACCGTCTTTCGCAACTGTTCCGCAACAGCGGCTACTATTACTATTCGCCCAGCTATGCCGCCTATCTGGCCGACACGTTCGACATACCCTACCGCGCCAAGCTTCGCCTGCAAATGGCTGACTCGCTGCCCAAGGACGTACTGAAGAAATGGTACATCGGCAAGATGCGCATCAACCTGCGGAAGAGTATGCGCGAGGAACTGAAAGACTCGACAGAACGACGCTTCCTGACGGTCTGCTTCAACGGCAAGCGCGCCCCTATCCGTCCCCGTGTGCTGTTGCGCGGCATGAAGCTGCGCCCGCGTCAGGCCTACAGTTATGATAACTATACGCAGTCGGTGCAGACCATCAACTCGTCGGGCATGTTCAGTCAGACCGACTTCGTCTTTACGCCCCGCAAAGGCACCGACACCCTCGACCTGCAGATGAACTGCGTGTTCGACAAACCATACGACTTCTATGTGGAAGGCAACTTCAACCACCACACCATCGGCCGTCAAGGCCCGGAGGCGAAGATTGGTTTCACGAAACGCAATGCCTTCCGTGGCGGTGAGAAGCTCGACATCAACCTGCACGGCTCGTATGAGTGGTCTACCGGCAGCAACGCCTCCGGCATGAGTTCCTACCAGTATGGTGCCGACGGCTCTATCGAGTTCCCCCGCATCATCGCCCCGTTCTTCAACGAGAAAGCCCCGAAGCGCGACAAGGACGGCCGTATCAAGCGCCCTAAGCGCTACTTCGCTACGCCCTGGACTATCGCTAAGGCCTCTACCGATATTATCCGCCGGCCGAACTACTACAAGATGCATATCGTCTCCGGTGAGTGGACCTACCGTTGGCAGACCTCAGAGCGCAGTCAGAACGAGTTCTCGCCCCTGACGGTGAAATATCAGTACATGAACAGCCACACAGAGGAGTTCGACCGTATCATCAGTCGGAACACCTATCTGCAGGCCAGCATGAGCGACTACTTCATCCCGAAGATGCGCTACACCTACATGTACGCCAGCGACAAGCTCAGCCGTTTCCCGTTCCGCTTCGAAGTAACCGTTGAGGAATCGGGTAACGTGGCCTCCCTCTATTTTCTGTCGAAGGGCCGGAAATGGAATGAGAAAGACAAGACGATGTTCAAGGCCGCCTACTCACAGTTCGTCAAGATTGAGGCCGACCTGACAAAGACGTGGACGTTCGACTCGAAGACGCAGCTCGTAGCCCATGCCAATGCCGGACGTATGTGGGTCTTCGGCAACTCGTCGGTAGCCCCTTTCAGTGAGAAATTCTACGTAGGCGGCGCCAACAGCATCCGCGCCTTCCCCGTGAGAACCATCGGTCCGGGCAGTTTTCCTGGCCTCGGCGACCGTCAGGCCTCTTATCTCATGCAGAACGGCGACATCAAACTGGTGCTCAACCTGGAGTACCGCCGCCGTCTCTTCGGCAATCTCTATGGTGCCGTTTTCCTCGATGCTGGCAACGTATGGACACCGCAAGACCTAACCATAGACGTGACCAGCGACATGGATGCCCAGACACAGAGCTCGGCCAGGGAATGGAACTCACTCGTAAGCAAGACAAACTTCAGTCTCGGCAAACTGGCCGATCAGCTGGCTACGGGCACTGGCCTCGGTCTGCGCTACGACCTTGAGTTCCTCATCGTCCGTGTCGACTGGGGCTTTGGTCTTCACCTGCCTTACCAAACAGAAAAATCGGGATATTTCAATATACCCCGATTCAGAGACATGCACACTCTGCACTTAGCGATTGGCTATCCTTTCTAAGAGTTTTTGGTTTTATGGGGCCAATAGGGCTAATGGGGCCTCTATGGCTAATGGGGCTAATGGGGCTAATGGGGCTAATAGGGCGAATAGGGCTCATTGGGCCAATAGAACTATAAGCCCAATGAGCAAGGCCAAAGCCCTTCCCCCTCAACGACGGATAATCTCCACCTGACCGTCAGGCCGGAGGCGGATGATGGCCGACGGCTGGTGAGGCTGATGCTCCTGCCGCCGCGTCCAGCACACATAGTCTACCGCTTCGAGAATCCTCGGGTCAATGTCGCGGTAGTTCTGTGCTGCAGGCTCGCCGCTGATATTGGCCGATGTGGAGACGATGGCCTTCTGGAAACGATAGCACAGCTCCTTCGAAAAAGGTTCCTGCGTAATACGTATGCCGATGCTCCCGTCGTCGGCGATGAGGTTGGCAGCCAGGTTTACCGCCCCGTCAAGGATGAGGGTCGTCGGACGCTCGCTGGCGCAGTCGATGAGCTGCCACGCCACATCGGGTACATTGCGCACATAGCGCTGCAGACGGGCATCGGAGTCTACCAGACAAATCAGTGCCTTGGAGTCGTCACGCTGCTTAATCTCATACACACGTTTCACAGCCTCGGCGTTGGTGGCATCGCAGCCGATGCCCCACACCGTGTCTGTCGGGTAGAGGATCACCCCACCCTTTCTCATTACCTCAATGGCATTCTTGATGTCTTGTTCCTGTGTCATTTCACTACAAATTTCTTTCCGCCGCGAACATAGATGCCTGAAGGCAGTCCATTCAGGTCGGCATCGCTGTTGCGCACCTTGCGACCCATCAGGTCGTAGACAGCATTCGGGTCGATGTCCACACGGGCGGCACCGATGCCCAGATCAATATCCTTCACGATGAGCAGGCCCTCGCTGATGCGGCTGGTATCCCACGTGATGCCTTCCGACATCTCGAACTGCGGATTGCCCGTGAAGCTGGCCACCGTCCAGAGGCGGATGCTGTCGCCCACTTGCAGGGCATGGTTCTTTCCATACGTGATGCGGATGGTGCCGTTCATCGTGAGCTTGCCGATGCCACCCATACTCGTACAACCGTTGCTCGTAGCCGTAGCGTTCTTGCTGGCGCAGACCGCATAGACCGAGCCCGAATTGAAGGTGACATCCTTGTCGCCGAAGAAGATTGTGCCAGTAGTAGCGCCGTCATAGACACCGGGGCGCACCATGCCATTCACGACGACAGCCGAGTTGCCAAGTGCCTTGTTGACGAGGTTCGTACCCATCAGGATGCCGTTCTTGTCGATGGTCAGCTGTCCGGTACCTAACTTCGTTGTGCTACTGATGGCCAACTCGCCCTCGCTGATAGTCGTCCGTCCGGTATTGGTGTTCACAGCGTTCCACGTCACCTTTCCGGCACCCACCTTCACCAGGTTGGCGTTGCTCACCACCCTGACGGTCGTTGCCCAGTTATCGTCGTTGCCCACCTGCCAGGTATTGGCTCCCACGCTGGCTCCGTTGCTGAATGTGCAGCTGCCACCGAGGGCACCTGTTCCCGTCACCTTACCAATGCGGTAGGTCTGACCACTGTTCTGTATCTCCACCTTCTCGGCAATGTTCATCGTGCCCTTCGGCATGCCACCGCCCATGTCAAGCGTGAAGCGCAGCAAGCTCGGATCGTCCTGACTCGAATTGGGCACCAGCGTACCCTCGAAGTCACTGAAGTTACAGCGAATGGGCGTACGGGTCGCATAATAGTTGGTTCCTTTCTCCGTCGTTCCGTAAACGGTCAGCGTACCCTGTCCCGTCACCTTGTTGGTATAGGTGGAACGGTTGGCCAGATACCACGTGCCCTGCTTGCCGCTTGGCACAGTCACGGCATAGCTCGTTCCCGTATTCTCTCTCAGTATACCGCCCTGATACTCCACCGTCTTTGCCGGCACATTGGCGTTGATGCACTGCACGTTGCCTGCCGCGATGATCATACGGTCGAGCGAGCTGTTCGAGGTGTTCAGCTTCATCCAGCCACTGCCCTTCTTCGTCAATACGGTGCCCGACATGGCACGGTCTACGACAAAGTCGCCCGAGTTATTGATGACACCGCCGCGCTCACCTTCCATCTTGATAGCTGAGCCGTTGGTCACGGCCGCAGTGGTACGCAGTTCGCCGGCGTTCTCCATCACAAATTTGCTGGCCACCGTGGTCATAGCGCCCAAGTTACCCTTCGGCTGGTTGGCATTAGCCAGCGAACTCACAGACACGGCACCACCTGAGATGCGGTTACCGCCCGTATAGGTGTTCTCCGTCTTGATAGTCAGCAGTCCCTTTCCGCTCTTCACCAGCTTCGAGTTGCCCACGATGGCACCATTGCCCTGGAATACATAACCCTTCGTGTTCTCCACGAAGATAGTGTCAGCCTCCAGTTCAGTATTAATGTTCACCGTGAACTGCGATGCATCGTCGCCGAAGTACACATCGTCGCCCGTAACGAAGGTCGACTGCTCGTCGCTCTTCAAGAAGTTAGCAGTATGATCCAAGTCCCACACCGCACTCTCGCTGCCCATCCAGGCGATGGTTGACGAGCTGCGCATGCCCTCTATCTTCACGTAGAGTTTACCCTCCTTGACCGATAGCCGTACCTTCATCGTAGAACTGATGCCCTCAATGCGGATATTGTCGAGCGAGCCCTTCAGGGTCTCCACCTCGCCAATCAGATATTCACCCGGCTCAATGTCGCCCTCGCCGTGATACACCAATTCGAAGACGGGAGTCAGATACTGAGGACCGTACTCCCACGTCTTCGTCTCAATCGAGAGCAGCTTCGTCTTCACCTCGTCGGCCGTCAGGTCTTCATAAAGGTCGAAGATGATGCGCGAGCCGAAGCCTAACAGCAGCGAGTCGGTCGTAATTGCACCCTTGTTGTCGGCACGTCCCGGACGCAGCTTGGCGGCATAGTCCATCTTGATGGAACGGAAGCTGCCGCCATTAGAGTTCAACTCGGCAAAGCGGTTCAGCCAAAGCGGCGATTGACGGAGCGTACCGTCGAAATTCACGGTACCGGCCCACACGTTGGTCTCGCCCGTATAGGTCATGTCAACCTTCGGCAGGTTGAGGATGCCGTCGCCCTGCTTCACCAGTCGCATGGCACCCGTAAAGGCAGCACCCGTGACATCGCAGGTGTAATACGTATAGTTGATCTTAGGATTGCCCGTGGTATTGTTGCTGTTGGTGCCCTGCACCCACGAAGGTACGTTGAACGTGACCATATAGGGCTTTGCACCCTCGGCCACGGCAATCTTCGTGTCATTTGTCTCACAGACAATCACATGCTGGTCGTTCAGCGCCGTACCGATGGTTCCGTTGTTGGCTACCTCCGTCCGACCGGTCATGGTGAAGGGCGGTGGTGCCACGGTGATATTCTCCAGTTCACCGAGGAAGTAGCTGGCGTGGGGCGGCTGGTTATAGCCCATCGACTCCCACACCATACCCTGACGATACTGGTGATCGTGCCACAGAGTGTAGTTGCGCCACTGCGTCGCAATGTTCGTTGTATATACGCGTACATATTTATTATCTGAGGTACGCACGATGATCTCCTCACGCCAGTCGCCCAGCACGTCGCCAGTGGCCGAGGGTGTGTTCTTCGTCCAGTTGCAGTTGGCTGTACCGTCGGCTGTGAAGACGACGGTTCCGTCGGCCTTGAACACGCGGGCTGCTCCCTCACGCGAATTGGCTCCGTCGAGTCCTTCCTCAAGCAAGTCACCGTCCCAATAAATACGGAAATTGCTGGTGAAGCCACCAGGACCTCCGCTAATCACCTTGTCGGCAACGCAAGAGATAGTACCCGACTGGCTCGAGTGGCCGATGGCGCCAGGATAGCTGTTCGAGAAGTTACCGCAAAGGGCGCGTCCGTCGTCACCCGTCGACTGCAGGCGATAGTATATCTTCGAAGTCGTCGCATTACGGTAGTTCATGGCTGGCTCGTCCTCGTTGCAGGCAAAGATCTCCTGACCGTGGCGGTAGGGATCGAAGTCCGAGCAGTGCTGTGCGTCGCCGTGCCCCAGGCCCGTGGTCGAGAGGCCCTTGCCGTTGTCGTCGATGACCATTGAGCCGAAGCAAATCTCGTCGCGTCCGTCCCAGTCAACATCGGCAATGCCAAAGTTATGATAGCCGTTGCCAAACCAGGGGTCGCTCCAGTCGTTATCGCTGCTCTTCCACTCCCAATAGAGCGTCAGCTTGTGCGTTACGGGGTCTACCGAGAAGGCCTTCATGTGGTGCTTCGTATAGCAGCCGCGACCCAGGAAGATGAAGGGATGGCGACCGTCGAGGAAAGGCGCACCGAAGTAGTGCTTCGTCGAGCGGTGGCCGTAGCCGTCGCCCCAGTCGTTGGCGTTGCCACGGGGCAGAGGATAGCTCATCCACAGCGCACCGTTCGTACCAATGGCGTAGGGCTTGCCCGTCGCTCCCTCCAGGTAGAGCAGATACTCAGACCCCGTGTTCGTATAGGTCATGTTGGCGGTCTGGTTCACCGTGTTACGCGTATTCACGTTCATGTTACCGATGTTGGTCACGGTGCCGTCGGCATGGTGGATAATCATATTGTCAGCTCCGCGCATCAGCACTTCAGCCTTACCATCGCCGTCCCAGTCGTAGCCCACGGCGTCATACTGCTCGTCCGGGCCGCTCACCATGTTCGGACCCAGGTCAATCCACCACAGACGCTCACCCTTGATGGTGTAGCACTCGATGCAGTTGTAGGCCGAGTCGTTGGCCACCGACGAGCCGTCTGGCCCGTAGTTGCGCTTCAAGATGAACTCGCTGACGCCGTCACCCGTGACATCGGCCAGCGCAATGTCGTTGATGTTATAGTCGCCCGTGATCTTAGTACCACGACGCGACCAGAGGTCTTTCACGGCAAACTGCAGGTACTGCTGGTTCAGGCGCATCACCTCGGCACACTTCGCCTGCTCCTGGCCTCTCACCACAGCGGCCACCTGATACTTGGCACCCGCCTGGCCGTCCCTGTCCACGTAGTTCGACACCTTCAGCGGTCCGGCAATCTTCACTCCGTTACGGTAGAGGTTATACTCCGTGTCGTAATACTCCTCGCCCATGATGCGCCAGCTCACGAACGAACCCGACCCCTGTGGCACAGCCACCAGGCCGCGGTCCAGCACATCAGTGGTGCGCTGAGCCACCGCACTGCCTGCAAACAGGAATGCGGAAACAATCAGCAGGAAAAATCTTTTCATCGTCATTTCTTTTATTTAGTTTTTAGTTAGCATTTGATTTTGAATGTGCAAAGATAAGAATAAATACCGAACTATCAAAGCAATTTGGGAAACATTAACGTATGACTAGAAGTCCCTTTGTCTAAATAACAACTATGCCTCAGTTTCGATTCTTTGTCACCAACTCATCACTTGCTCGGAAAAAGGCGCATTTTGAGCATAGTTGGTATCACACTGATTATCAGTTGTTTACGTTTTTCCCTACCAAAAATCATGGCTTTTCTCCTTGCAATTCATGCTGAATTATCGTGTAATTCGGCCTGAATTACGTCATTCTTTGGTGCAAATTGCATGAGTATTCAGCCTGAATGCTATGCGTATTCAGCCTGAATACGATGTGCAATCGGCTTCGATGCTCCATTTTTCGGGGTAATTCGGCTCAAAAAGGGTGTATGGAGCACAACCGTTCGCTCTATTTCACGATTTCATTTTGTCTTGAAAATCGAAAAAATCGACCCCTTATTTAGACAAATCCAAGTGGGGAATTGGATCAGCGAGAACCGATTGATTACTTTCCCACAATAGTGATTGGCGGGAATGATTCTTATCACTTTTCTCCTTATTTTCTTGCAGAATAGAAGATTATATATTATCTTTGTCAGCAAAATCAAACAGACCAAAAGATTATGCCAGAGATTAGCCACTTCTACGGAATCGTCATCTATATGTATATTGATGATCACAACCCACCTCATTTCCACGTGTGGTACGATGACTACCAGGCTGAAATCACCATCAAAGACGGTATCATCACAGGCTCGCTGCCGCGCCGTGCCCTACGCCTCGTATATGAGTGGCTTGATTTGCATCGTGATGAACTGATGGAGAACTGGGAGCGCCTGTCGAATTGCGAGGCTCCCAAGAAGATAGACCCATTAAAATAATAAGGAGGAAAAGAATATGACAACAAAGAATCCATTGCTCAAAGTCGTTGCTGCTGAATATGTGCATGATTATACGCTACGCCTGACATTCAATACAGGAGAGGTACGCTTAGTAGATTTCACTCCACTAATGCAAAAAGGCATCTGCCGCAAATTGCAAGACCTTGAATATTTCAAGTCATTCCGTCTCGACCCTTTCACCGTTGACTGGAACGATGAAATCGGTTTCGCACCCCGATATTTGTATGAAAGAGGAATAGCTGCATAAAGATGAATTTAGAGGCCCTTGATTATCTTTTTCTCTTTAGACACCATGAACAGGAAGTAATCAACGAAGTCGCCAATCCAAACGCTCGTCATCAGCCACTTTTATCACAACTGTTCCCATCAATCTGGAAATATAAGAAATCAAAAATAATATTGATGACAATTGTATCTCTAACAACAAACATATATGATTATCTCAACAACTCCCTCCACAGACATAAGATACTTTAAAAACAGGAGGCTCTTTTTTTTATATATCATTATTCTGTCTTTTTACCCTGTAAGTGAAATAAACGCGGAAAAAGATGAGTTCAAGGAAAGCATATTCCAAGACTCATGCTATGTAAAGTCTAAAGACGAGTGGTACATACTCAAAGCAGATTTTAGAATGCCCAACAGTTTGCCTCTATGGAATGCTGTCTCACAACAACTTTTTCATAGAGAAACTATTTCTGCTGATTCTGCCTATGTAAAATACATCCATTCTTTTGTCGAAATGAAAGATATGAAGAAGTTTATTCAGACACAAGAACGGCTTATTGAACTATCTGTAAAATGCACTTCTCAAGTACCTGGAAGGTACATAAACATCACGGCTAAATATTTTAAGCAATGGAATAAGAAGAAAATGATTTATGAGATTGTCAAAGAGAAAAACTTCATCTATGACGTAAAAAACGACAAGGTGCTAACTATCCAGGATGTTTTCAATAGTTCGAAAGTGAATGAAATAGAAGCCTATGCAGCAGATTCTCTGACTTACTACATGATAGCCAACAACAACCGTGTTCTTCTTATCTATACGAAAAAGGACAAACATGGTAATTCAATGGGGTTACCTAGAAAAACCGAAACACTACAATATAATAATAACCTGAAAATCTTTAAAGACG
>Ga0310697_10001583_pt1 | contig 26145 bp, 41 predicted proteins | sample 172DNAGHGlowgp2_FD_203883 | JGI IMG/M metagenome (GOLD analysis project Ga0310697, IMG submission 203883) | Sheep rumen microbial communities from Palmerston North, Manawatu-Wanganui, New Zealand - 1728 DNA GHGlow gp2 (v2) (version 2) | ecosystem: Host-associated > Mammals > Digestive system >...
TACTTCCGTCAGGTATTGTTCCTGTCGGTGCTGTTGCGCTGACATATACCCTTATACCGTTGATAATTGCATATCCGTTACCACCGTCAGCAATAGTGTTTTGCTGAGATGAAATATTAGTTTCATTCGTACTTATTTGCTGTACCTTTGTGCTATCAATGCCCGAGTTCATAGCCGCGAGCTGTGCTTCTGTCGGTACAAATCCACCGCCTGATCCGCCACTTGCACCGAGTTTCTTTGCTTTAAGTGCGTTGTAAAGCTCTCCCATTTTACTCACCTGCACTTTCTTCCGAACCGGTCTGCTTTATCCATACGCCTGATGAATTCAGGCCGTAGAAATCACCGGTACTGATGTCCCAGGCGATTGAGCCCTGTGCAAGAATGAAGCCGGGTATTGCATCATAAGCCGGGAGATCAGCAGATGAATCAACGTTTAATTCACCTATTATGACTGCTCTTTTGCCCTCGTATTTGAGGATAACTTTATCAGGTCTTAAACTATACATAAATATACCTCCTTATTTTTAAGTCCAAACAGACCAAGTGCTTGAACTATAATAACGTGTTTTCTTTGTGCCATCCACAAACTCTGCTATCTGCATATAGACTTCTGCATTCTCGGTATCGTCAAGGATATAAGCCCTGATTACACCGTATGTATTCGCTGTGCCGTGTATTGTTGCATCAATAGTTCCGGTCATAACCGCACTATCTGTAATAATATCGAGTAACGTGTTATCTATTATGCTTCCTGATATAGCCGGGGCCACTTTGTTTTCAATGCTGTCAATGCGATCATTCAGCGTGTTGAACGCCCCTCTTGCAGTCTCAACCTCTTCCTTTGTCTCAGGATAGGCATTGAGCGCATTGTCGAACGCTTCAAGCACCTGCTCCGCAGTAAGCTGTGTGTTCAATGCGTTTGGGATTTGTGCCATTTTTCTACCTCCTTATAATTCATAGGTGATATACCAATAGTCGCTTGTTGTCAGGCATTCTCCGTCTATTGTCATTATTGGTGTTTGTATCAGCGCATAGAACGCTACTTCCTGTAACTCGCTGTTATACTCTGCCTCTTCTGAGGTCTTGATTTTTCGGTATTTCTTAGGATGTGTTACATAGCTCTTATCTCCGAATTGCACCTCTAAAACGTCACCGGTAATACCGTCTTTTACAACCTTAGTTACCTTGACTTCAACTTTCTGCGTTGATATACCGCCGAATGCGTTAATTCTGTCCTCAAAGAGCATTCCCTTATCACCGACTTCAAACTCGAAGTTGTTAGTATAACCCTGATAATCCGGGTTGTTTTGAAGATCGTAAACATTTATAGTCCATACGACCTTAGGCATTTTATGTTCATTGAAATACTCTGTAACAACTTCTTTGACAGCATCCATACCGGCTACATCGTCAGATATATCCACTTGACGTACTATATGCCGAGGAAGAGATGTGTCTGACTGTGCAACTCCTACCGAGTATTTGTTGCCGTAAGCATCCTGCCCCTGACACCAAGTGCACATTTGGGAAGTGTCAACAGTACGCTGAACGCCTTTCATATTCAGACCGATTCTGAGCTCAAATGCGTTGTCTTTGGTATACTGCTTTCTCTCGTTTATTGAGAAATAGAAGTTATCGCGATATAATTCACCGCCACACGCCGATATAAAACCGTTACTTCCAAGAACAAAGTCACCGAAGGTCATACCTGAGGTTAGCTCTTGCCATTCGTATTTTGTTATATTTGGATCATCTTCAAGGTCTGTGTTATACTGATACGTGTAATTTATATCACCGAACCTTGCTTTTGTCTGAGCTGCGTTATATGCGGCATTCAGTATTCCATACATAGTCGGAGAAGACAAGGACTCTGTACTAAAAATCCAGCGATCATTCAGGTTATAGAATACGTGCCGCGCCCATACGTTTATCTTTCCGACTGCTCCGGTATACGTCTGCGTTACCTTATAGATGTAAAATATCTGTCCAAATACCTTAAGATAGTTCATCTCCATAATGTAAACCCATTTTCCATATGGATCTATCGGATGTTCGAGATATACCGAATAATCACCGTTTAATTCCTCAGTAACACGGCATTGTGTAGGCATCAGAACTGCTAAGCCGTTATTATCAAAGCCGTTCTGTGCTGTTCTCATATCGTGTACTGTGATATAGCCTTTCTGTATTACCGGCTCAGCAGGCTCTAAACGTGGAAGGTCTACCATAAGCGGAGTAAAAGGCTTTCCGTTGTTTACAAGCTGTTCTATGCGCCACATTGTATACGGAGAATCATTCTTAAACGGTTCATCCGGAAGAGATATAAAGTCTGTGTTGGTGAGCTGATCGTTTTCAATTATCCACGCCATTCACTCACCGCCTTAGACTTGTATCGGGAATCCAATACTATGCAGGTATTCGGCCGACTTCATCTGCTCTGTTGTGACCGGCAGAATGCCTGAAACATCCGGGTAGTCCTCGCATTTGTCACTATTCACAAGCGTAAGAGTTGCTGTGCCGTATCGTGGTATAGTAATCTTAGGAGTTGTTATATCAACAACGTTTGTATCACCTGATATCTTGAACTGTGTTGCTGCAGAACCGGTTATATAGCAGTTATTACCATATAAGCCGAATGAAGTGCCTGTCTGACTGCCCGAGAACTCAAAGTTGCAATAATTCATAGGGGACTCTTCCGCATAGTTCCAAGTTCCGAAGTTGCCCCATATCTCAAATCGGAAAGAGCATCGAGAACACACTAAGTCGTATATCTCCATAAAATTTGCAGTGATAGAGTCAGCTTCACTTCTGCCACTAAAAGCACATTGTGATATGGTCAAGGCGGAATCTTGCATACTGCGTTTAAAGAAACTGCCTGTATTCCACCTTATATTTTCGAAGTTAAGGCTGTCTATCATAGCTCCCACCACGTTAAAAGGTGTGTGATCATATGAAGCAAAGTTTTTTATAACTGCATTATTACCGTGTATTCTCGGAGAATTTAATGCTATTGTTCTATTGACACCCTCAGGCGCTACATCGTTCATATCTATCACAGCCCCCTGTGCAAAATTGATGTAATTACCGCCCGGCTCAACTACTGAGACAAATTCGTCCCACGTTGATACAACGTAAGGGTCTTGTTCTGTTCCGCTTCCTGTCATACTCTCACCTCTTTCGTATATTCGGTGTTATTGTGCCATCTATGACCTCATAGCCACTTTGAAGCACACGCTGTATTTTGATCGTATTATCGCCCACGCCTAACATCGGATAGTTGCCTTTTGTTGTTGCATTTACTATCTCGCCGTCAAGTGTTGTAAGCATCTTTGTGCTATCTATCACAACGTCAATAGTGCTGACTATATCGTTTACATATACGTAGAAATAGTCACCGTTCGTTGTTATGCGGTATTCGCCGTTGCTGTATGCCTTAAAGCTGATTAGCGGTCTGCAATAGATGTTTCCATAGTTGCGGACAACTGTTTCTCCGTCTATCTCTACCGAGCTATTAAGCACAGCATATTTGAAAGGTGAAACCGTAAACTGTACCGCATATTTGACCTTATTTGCATCATATGAGCCTATCGGTTGTATAGCCGATACATCTATAACCTTGTAATACCACCCCTCAAAACGGCTCATTTCAAGCGTCCTCGCGGCTGCTATGAAGGAGAATATATCAGAGTTATCATACACATCATCGCTGTTGAAGTCGTTGATCTGATAGAAGTAAACAGTAATTGAAAGGTTATCAAAGCTGTCTAGCACCGTTACTACATCTTCATCAAAGCCTATCTGTGAGATTGTACGCCTGCGCTTAGCCATTGGTGGTATCGGTGGTGTGTCAACCCATATATTGAGATCGTCAGAATGTACTCCGTTGATTTTTATCCAGTCTTTGCTCACCAGTTAACACCTCCAACCGCCGCGTTCTGTGCAAATTTAAGGGACTCTAAGCCCTCAGAAACACGCTCAACAAGCCTGTCTGCATCGTAATCAGAACCAATTGTCAAATTTGGGAATGTGATATACACGCTGTCAACGTGTGTACCGCTGCCGTTCAGCCGCTCTGCCACTCTGTCTATCCACTCTGTGTTTCTTTCAAGCGGTATAATCGCTTCTGCACCGTCCTCACCGATAACGCCGACCTGTGGACTTGTCACTATGCCGCCTTTTGCGTGTCCGAATCCGTATCGTCTATATCTTCCATATAAGAGTTCGTATAAGAGCGCATCGACTCCCCCTGATGCAAGACTTGCACCGCCTAATACATCACCGCCGCCTATTTCCTGTGGTCCGAATGCTTCTTTTAGATTATCTCCCCAGGTTTCGAGTTTTATCTTTTCAAAGATAGGATGCAGAAGACTATCTATCTCATCATCGAAATGCTCATATATCTTTGTGCCTATCTGCCAGCCTAATAAAGCCGCTTCCAAAGCAATAAAGAATTTACCTGCAAATCCAAGACCAGATGATTGTGAGCCTGCCGCATTTTCTCCGGCTTCGCCCATTTTGCCACTAAGTGTTGTCTTAACACCGCTCCACTTCTCACTTAAGCCTAACTCAGATGCTAGCTTCATTAAGAACTTCGGTGCAAAGGCTAATGTGGCTACAAGTGCTAGATCGTCAAAATCAATCGTTGTTACAATGCCTTTGATTAATTCCGGAGCTGCTTTTATAGCGGCAATCATACCGTCACAAGCTGCTTTAAGTACACCGTGCCAGTCTATGCCATTGAAAGCCTCTGCAAGGTCAATGCCGACCTGTTCCCAGTCAATATCGGTTATGAAGTCCGCTATGCCGGTTAAGCCTGACTTTATAGCATCGCTCATTTTAGAGCCTACGCCCTTAAAATCAACGGTCCTGAGTCCTTCGTTGATCTTTCCGGGGAGCTTATTGATAGCTGAGATAATTTCCTCACGGTTATCATATATGCCCTTACCAATAGCAGAAACTATCTTAAATCCTGCTATAACCAGTTCAGGGACCTTCTCTATGATCTGAGGAAGAGCCTTAAAGATATACGGTATTGACGTTTCTATCAGGTTTTGTATGTTGCCTAATATAACATCTATTCGCGGTAATATGTTGCTTCCGGCTATTTCCACCGATGTAATGAACTCGTTAAAGGCTGTATCAACATCACCGTCACTCTTGCCAAGTTCAACGACAAGGTTTTTCCAGGATGCTTTCATCTGCTTTGTAGAACCTTCAATTGTTGAGCTTGCTTCTTTGGCTGTTGTTCCTGTTATACCTATTTCATCCTGAATAACGTGGATAGCCTTGATTATTTCTGCATAACTGCTTATATCGTACTCAACACCGCTGATAGCTTCCGCATCCTTAAGAAGTCGCTCCATTTCGGTTTTTGTACCGCCATAGCCTAACTTAAGGTTATCAAGCATTGTATAATTCTGTTTTGCAAAGCCTGAGTATGCGTTCTGTATCATCTGCATATCCGTGCCCATTTTGTTGGCATTATCGGACATATCACGAATAGCTAAATCTGATAGTTCAGCGGCCTTTTTGTATTCTTCCGCAGTAAGATTGGATATACTTGAACCGCCAATGTCAGTTACAGCTTGCTGATATAGCTTCTTTTGCTCTGTGTAGTACCCCTTTAACTCTTCTAGCCTATCTTCATTATGACGTTTTAGAGCGGTCAGCTGTTCTTTCTGCGACTCTTTCATCGCATTGATCTGCTCTGTTTCACTTTCCTTTAACTGCTCTAATTCGTCTTTCTGTTGTTGTTTCAGCTCACTCTTTCGGGCATCGGCATCAGTCTTAATAGCATCTTTCTGCTTCTTAAGCTCTTCGATCTGAGCCTTACGCTCAGCATTTTTCTTATCCTGCGCATTCTGCTCTTCAATCTGCTTAGTATATTCAGCAAGCTCTTTTTCAGCCTTGAAACGCTCAGAGGAATTTCGAGCATTAGCAACCTTCTCTTCAAGTTCCTTCTTCTTATCCTCTTGCTTCTTTTTCTTGTTAGCCTCGTTTTCAGCTTCTGAGAGCTTATTAATTGCGGCGATCTGTTCATCAATGGCAGACATCTGACGGTTTGCTTCATCATCTATCAGCTTTATGCGCTCTTCATATTCCTTGTTTACAAGAGATATCTTTTCGTCAGTCGCCTTTTTGTAAGCATCTATCTCTTTGGTAAGGGATGTATTTAAAGCAGTATATGTGTCCTCATAAGCACGCTTTGCTGCTTTGTACTCTTCATCATATGCGCTAAGAGCCGCGCTGACTGTCTCTTCTGTTATACCCTCAGACTCTTTCGAGGCTTTGCCTATCGACTGGATAAGGCTTGCAGAGAAACTTGTTACTGTCTGCATATACTCATTTGCAGACAGCCCGGCTGTCTTGTATGCTTCCCTTGCATACTGCTGCACCTGAGGACTTGCAGATTTGAAAAGAGTATCAACACCGCCTGTCAACTGCTCATAGCTTGAATATTCGCTAAGCGATGACTTTGTAAGTCCGGCGATAGCTGCCGAAGCCGCTGTAACAGATGCTATAACAACCTCACAAGCTGCTTTTATTCCTGAGCCAAGAGCAGAGGCTAACCCGCCGAGCTTGCTTGTAGTTGATTCTGTGGTATCGCCGAGATGCCCAACAGAGCTATCAAATTCTTTTGTACCGTCTCCGGCAGAGTTAAGCTCTTTGCTTACATCGTTAATCTGTTTCTTGTATTTTTCTGCTGATTTCTCAGCTTTCTCAATTTCAGATATAAGAGCCTTTGTTTCCTCAGAGGTTACACCGGTACTTTTTGCAGATTCTTCCAGCTTTTTTCTTAAGTCGGATATCTGAGTCTGTGTCTTCTTGTATTCCTCGGCAGCTGACTGCAAGCGTATTTTCAGCGTGTTCATTTCTTCCGCTGATTTCTTAACGCTCTTTTCAAAGCCGGATGTATCAAGGCTTATCGAGCCTTGCAGGTCAAATACATCAGCCATTATCCCACCTCCTCATCATCTATCATATTAAGACCGCACATTGCATTAACGCTGTCTATAACCTCTTCTGCGGTCTTCGGAGCTTCTGCCGGCTTCGGATCTATCATCTCAGCATATGACTGCTTAATATATCTACCCTTCACAAAGTTAGCAGTATTTTGCGCTATACACATCAAAGAATCAGTTATATAGTTCTTGTATATATCTTCCTTGTGTGTCTTCTCGATATGCTCAAAGTAATACTCTTCTCCGAAAAGCTCTAATTTTTCAAGATCAATGCTTAAACAAGCACTTTTGACAGTTTCGACATCTGCAAGAGCGTAGTAAAAAAACGAATGCACCGCTTAGAGTTGGCAATATCAACAAGTGCAAGGATACCGTCATTTTCTCCCTCTTCATCAGGTTCAAGGCTTGCAAATTCCTCTCCGCTCATAAAGCAGAGAGCTCCACAAATCTCCATAGTATCATCTACATTATCATTGCAAATAAAAGATATAAGACTGAAAATATCCTTTGTATCCTCATTCTCTCTGAGTTTCTTGATGTTATCAGCGTATTTCTTCACGCTGTTTGCTATCTTAAAAGTCTGAGCTGCGAACTCCTTAGGAGAGCAGTTAGCTATTGTTTTCATCTCTGTACCTCCATATAAGGCGAATACCCCGACTATTGCCGAGGTATTCTATTGTCTGTATTCAGTTGTTTATGCTTATACGCCTGCATTGACAGTCAGAATAGCGGCATTTGTCATAACGCTATCTGTGCCGTTGCCGACCTTACAACGATACTGTGTACCGCTGTTATCAACGATAACTTCGCTTGATGAAAGAGAAAGTGTTGCAGATGTTTCTCCGGATATATCCGTATAACCTGCATCAGTTGTTCCCTTTGACTGCCACTGATATGTCAGTGTTCCGGTTGTTGTTGTTGCTGCTACTGTGAAAGATGCAGTTGAACCGGCTGTCTTTGTTACGTCTGAGGGCTGTGTTGTGATAGCAATTGTGCCGTCAGAACCGCTCTTGATGTATACCTCAAAAGGTACATCGTCAATATCCTCAATGTCATAATGACCGTGGAAGTCAGCTGAGAACTGGCCCTTACCGTTCTTTGTAGATTGGAACTGGAAGCCACCGGTATTAAGAGCATTCTTGATGTGAATTGCCACAAAACCGCCATTTGTGTTGTTATTCTTGTCGGAATAGTCACCAACAAGCCATATATCCTTGAAATCATCGTCCTTAAGACTGTTTCTCGGAATAATATGGGTAGAATTATTGGTATCAAGATCGGCTGCTGTTATAAGCATCTTTCCGAGGTTGTTGTCAATGGTGACAAAGGTTGTGGAAAGAGCCGGATCATAATACTCAATCTTCTTGCCCTGCTTTGTATTATTCGGTACGTTGTCAACATCTGCGAAGTAATCGCTGAATGTAGGGTTTGTGCTAAAGGAATTACCGCCAGTTGTTGCACCGATAATGTTAGCCTTTGTATAGCTTCCTGTTGCCGGATCGAATGTATTGAGAATGACTCCGGCATTGATCTGAATTGACTGGAATGTGTCAAGTCTGACCTGTGTATACTTAGCCATTAGCCTTATACCTCCTATCTCTTAATTTTCTGTAAAATACTCAACCTGTATATTGAGTATGATCCTTTTTATCATATTGTCTGTGCTGTCACTTGAAAGCTGAGAGAACGGAGAGCCGCGTTTTATCCATATTGTGCCGCCACTGATAGCCGATTGAACGCCGCCCATTCCGAGGAACTCAGATATTTCATCTTTCTTTGTGATAGCCGGAAGCCAGGAAGAGTCACGATACCATAACGAAGCTGTAAGATATACAGCATCACCGAAAGAGTCAGTCTGTACCTCATATGTGATATATGGGAATGCAGGTTGCTTATCCTCAGAAAAAACGCTGTTCTCTTCATATGCCGGAATGCCAAAACCACTCCAAAAGCTGTATAGAGCTTCTTCTTTCACCGATACCGCCCCTCTCTGACTAACTTAGTATAATTGCCCTTAAAATTTTATAAGGGCTTTAAATGCATTTAAACGCTTGCTGGAAGTGTGAATAATTCAGCGGAACTCTGCCGCATATCAAGAGATGCGCTTTCAGGAGTTTTTTTGTTGTTTCCGTCACTTGTTATGCGGAAATACTGTCCGTCAGATACTCTCTTGATAACGTCCATAGGTTCAAGCGTGACCGCTTTACTTGTGGTAATCGTGCAGTTTACACGCTCTGTAAGTGCATCTGCTACCTTCTGCAATGCTGAATTATGAAAGTCAGCTGTTGCCGGGAACTCTGCTCCCTCCACATATGTCACTATATAGCTGCCAACACTATCTCTCACCATTGTCTTTTCCATAAACACAAAAGGCTCATACGACTCTGATAATAAGCTCATATTGAAATCCTCCTGTATGTGTTAAGCCTTGACGAGAACTGTGATTGCCACGTTACTGCAGAGCCACCGCTTGCAGAACTGCCGCCGCCTTTAGAATAGCTATATCCTCCAAAACTCTCAGATGTATAGGGAGACATATTTGTGCTGTCAGCGGCTTCGTTCTTTGTTCTCCACGCTGTTATATCATCGCAGAGCTGTTCAAAGTCTCTAGGTACTGACATACTCCATATCTCACCTGTAAAGCTCTCAGATCTCAGATTCGCTAAGTCCTCAGCTGTATTTTTCCAAACTCCGTCATTGAGTACAGAGCCTTTGATGCGGAAATACTGTCCATCAGCAAGAGTTGAAAGCGGAGCAGTACCGCTTACTATGGTAAATGTGCGCCTTATGATATCGCTGTCAGAGCGTAAGAAATAGTTCTTAATACTTGCACATACCTCTGTTAGTTTAGCCATATTGCTCCGCTACCTCCTTTATTCTTCACGCTTTCTGCGCTTTTTGGGCTTTTCTTCCTGTTCAACTGTTTCATTTTCGGAAAGTGCTGGAGCTTCTTTAACAGGCTCAGCAATTGTCTCAGAGACAGCCGCAATAACAGGTCTGTGTCTCACATTTTTATCAGTTGCAAGCTCTTCTATGCGCACATCAGAGGGAGTATACCCCTTGCGTGGGTATATATCTCCGATATTGTACGCATAATCACTGTCCTGTAAATCTGTGAAATACTCGATAGCTTTATACATCGAATCACACTCCTGAGCTTACTACATCAGCAATGTAGAGTGAGTCAGGATTAACAAGAATCGGGATAAATACTGCGCTTGCTCTTGTCCAAAGAACAGCCGGATCGTGTTCTGTCCACTGATCGATATAGATAAATCTGCCGTTAGAGCTGCCCTGTGTTGCGATAAGCTTGTTAAGCTCTGCCGGAGGTACACCCCAAAGACCTGCACCTACTCTGCCGTTCGGCATTGTTGCAAAGAATGTGATCTTGTTCTCAGGGTAATATCTCAGTGTTGAGAGTGAAGCAACAGAAGTTGATGCTGTGAAGCCCTCGTTATCAGGATTGTAAAGTCCGTCAGCCTCAACAATCTTCTCAATACCGTACTCAGTTGCAAGGTAATCATCAAAGCTTGAACGCTTTACAGTTGCTCCGCTTGCAGAGCTGCCGTTGATAGCTGTCTGAATCTTCGTATTCTGACGCATCTTTGTGATATTCTTGCGACTTGTCATAATACCGTTGATAACAACGCCCTTAGCCTTTGCGCTGTCAATTACATTCTGAATTGCTCCGAGAATGTCTGCGTTAGGGCTGAGGTCAACTGTAAAGCCCTTCTGATCGTTGCTGAGACCAAAGTCAATTGTAAGGTCAAGGTTATTCTCACCGATTGTTACCTTACCAGTTGCCATAATCTCATACTTAGCAACGAGTGTTCTTGTCTTTACCTGCTCCGAAAGTGTTCTTGCATCGTTGAAGACGTAGTCAAGAAGTCTGTCGGGAACAGTAACACCGCTCTGCATAGCTTCGAGAAGTGTCTCAGATGTATTGATCTTAACCTTGATAAGGCCTTTCTCGATTTCGTGATTTTCAAGTGTAGGTCTTACAGTCTTATTAGCTTCTGTATCAAATGCGTGATACTTAGCCATTTTAGGAACAAGCTGCTGCTTGCTGATTGAAGCCCAGCGTGCCTTAAGGTTGTCGCTCTGCTCATCGTTGAAGAGCTGATCTATTGGCTCATTAGGTCTCTCAGGATTGAAAGGGAACTGTAACCACTCTGCTTCTGAGAGCATACCGTTTACGCCGTTTGCCCAGTTAATAGCCATATTCCTTATCCCCTTTCTTAAGCTTTAGTGTCTGCTGTCGCAGAGCCGGAAGCAACTGCACAACCTGTTGAGTCAACAGATGCAACAGTTACCTTGTAAGTGTCGGTGATTGTATAGTCGGAATCGTCTGTATATGCAGACCACTCTGTTGTATCAAGCTCCTGACCATAGTAAACAGCCGGTGCAGTTGTAGCATCGCCCACCTTGTAAAGATACTTCTCACCTGCAGCCGGTGTATAGCCGGATACTGCAAGATGTGTCTTACCACTTGCTGCACCCTCTGTTGAGGTTACAGTAATTGCTGAAAGTGAGCCGTTAGGCTGCCACTTAGGACGGATAACGTCAGGCTTTGAAGCAATAAATGTAAAGCCCTTGCCCTCGAGTGCAGACTGAACGCCGCTCTCAGCACTTGCAGGGAGTCTGTCAAGGTATACAGTACCGGAAAGGACTACTGAACCAGGCATAGCGCCGGATGTAACATCAACGTCCTCATATACGATGCCCTCAACAGTTGAGCTGCTATTTGCAGGGTAGAATGTACCTGCTTTAACGATCTTGCGACCGTCAGCGAGAGTTGTTGCAAGTGTCTGCGGAATCTCTCTTGTAAGTCTTACACAGTTTTCATCGTCATTTGCAAGGAAAAATCCGGGAGCAAATGAACGAGCCGTGTTGTCGTTCTGAATGAATGACATATTATTCCTCCTTTGCTGCGGAATTGCCACTATCAGGCTTTACGCCGTAGTGATCGTAGTTATATTTTTCAGTAAACTTCTGCATAGCCGCCGCAATTTCATTCTTAGGCTTTTCCTCAGTTTTATGAGGTGTAGGTGGAGTGTGGCTCTCTTTGCCCTCAACAGGCTTGTACTCACTCCATTCCTTTTCGATACTCTCAATAAGCTTGTCAGTATCTTTCATTTTGCCCTCATCGTCAAACTGTACACCGTCAACATAACCACCGAATTTAGTGATTTTATTGATGGCATTCTCAGAATAGCCCTTATCCTTAAGCATAGCCTTGAAAGCACTTGTCTTCTTAGCTGTTGTCTCTTTGGACTGGATCTCATTCTTAAGCTTGTCGTGGGCTGCCTTTTCAGACTCATACTTTCCCTTGTAATCGTCTTTCTTTGCGGTTTCCAGCTCTGCTTTTGCCTTTTTAAGCTCTTCCTGTACCTCGGATAGCTTATCGGCATCGTCTTTGTACTTTTCAAGCTCTGACTTCAAGGCGTTTACTGACTCCATATGAAGCTCTATAAGGCTTTCCTTCTGTTCGTCAGTGAGTCCCATTGCATCAAGCTTTTTTCTTGAAAATGTACTTGCCATTTTTAATACCTCCGTTACTTTGGTGACGTTTCTTTGTCATTCGGTATGTTTTTGCAGAATTACTTCTCTGCTATTTGGTGTTCATCGCCGGTATTTACCCGGTTTTGAGCATATAAATAAAAAAAGAGGTAATCAGATTGTATCCAACTACCTCTTAGTTCTTTACTGTTAAGCGACTTATAACAGCGTATATATTCAGTTATCAAATAAAAAAGCGGTACTATCTCATTTGATAGCACCGCTTGCTCTTCTTTATCAACAACTTAGATAAAGGCTATTTTAGTTCTTTACGCTGTATAGCTATAATTTTGAAGCCCTCTTTGCAAGGTATGACCTCGAATCTGTCAACCTTTGCAGCTTTATTCTCCATTGCTGTTACCTGCTCCGGAGTGAATTTATATTCTTTACCCATAGTATACCCCTTTATTCAGAAAATGTCAATAGTTTTTATCCATTTTTTAGCTGTTCTTCGTATATTTCCTTATACTCTTGTATATGATCTGCTCTTGATAAAGCATTTTTAAGAAAATGTCTCGGCTGGATACCTCTTGTATAGTGAAATTTGCCGTTTTTATCTCTCCATACCCACGGAGATTTCCGTCCATTACCGTCAGATGCATATATACCTGTACCAAGCTCGACAAATAGAGGATAAGAAACAGATTTCCCACCGCTTGTCACTCTCAGATTAGTGCCAATGTACACAGTATCACCAACAACCTTATGCGTTATAGACTTTTTAAGACTGCCGCCGTGATAGTTCTTAATACTTGTGCTTTCAGGTGTTCCAACCGGTGTATTTTCCTTAACGTGTGTTTCTGCCGCTATTCCAACAGCTTCATTTGCTGCCGCTAAGTTCTCTGCGAACTGAGAGAGAATCTTGTTTTCATCAAAATTCATTTTTATTTCAAAGCTCATACTCTCACCTTCTTCAAGCGGTATATAGGCTTAATATAGACTGTTTGCTTTCCTATTGTGTATTCGCCACACGTAAAGTTTAATACGAATTTCTTTTTTCGGTGTGTGCATATAAAGAATAGTATTCGTGGTAAAAGCGTTATACTTGTATACTCTATGAAGATTTTGGGGCGTTCTATGCGCTTATTATTACAATATTTCATTGCTTTGCTCTCTTCTTATTTCTCGCCACTCTTGCCGCAGATACCATTTTGCGCCATTTCTCAGGCTGTTTGTACTTAAGCTCCTGAAAGTCCTTAAAACGCGAAGGAACTTGATTTCCGAGTAATGACATATATTCTTCGTGCATATCAAGGTCCCTGTTGGCATTCCTTGCAGCTCTTGTTATCGGCTGTCGGCTCTGTCCTTTGGACTCTTCCCACTCTTCATACGTCATATCCCATCGGTTAAGTTCTTTTACATCTCGATCTGATAAATTGCTTTGTTGCTTATTGACTACACCAACAGAGCAACACCGGCAGTTAAACACTTCCTCAGGTGCTCCGTGTGGATCTCCGGGGAAGAGCAAACCGTTAGAGAATTTCTCACCAACTGCTCTTATTTCTCCGTCACATTGTCTGTGAGTCGGTCTTGTATGACCGTCAAGCGTTGCAAGCCACTTATGCTTTACATCTATTCCCATATCCTGAGCACGTTTAAATACGTCCATTCTGCCGCCGTTTTGAGCCGATGTTGTCATAGTTGCCGCATTTCTTACCGCAGCATTCTGATTCATATCTGTAACTGCTGCTAGTCGCTGTGCTATTTCGTCTATTGTTTCCCCTTGCAATATTCCCTGTGTTATCGCAGATGTAAGTTTCTGCTTATTCCACCGCTTATCAAGAGGAATATCAACTTTAGCTTTCGGGAGCAGGTCCGGATGATCTCTTACAATCCTTTCTACTGTTTGTTCGTCATACAGGCTAAAGCTTGTATCAGCTTTCAAAGCCTTTTCTATGGTGAACTCTGTCCAATTGGTATTGACTGCATACACTTCCGGCATATAGCCATTTATAACGCTTGCAGCTATCATATTGACATTTGACAGGTTTGTTGACAGCACATCAAGCATTGCAAAGTTCTGCTTACCGGTCATCATATATGTCATTCGCCAGCGTTCATATTCATCTTCTGTCAATTCGCCTGATTCAAAGGCTTTTCGCTTTTCAAGGTCCTTAGTTTCATACCATTTCAGATAATTCTCGGCCTTTTCTTTCATTTCATTGTATGCCTGACCGTATATGCTTTCAAGTTCTGCTGTTAGCTCAAATAGCAGCTCTTCTGTCTGTATATATCCTTTATCAGCTAATAATTGAGGGTTGTATCTGTCGGGGAGATATTTGGGCATTTAATCACCCCAATCTAACCGCTGACCGCAGTTATAGCAATAATTGAAAGGCTTTACTTCGGATAGTTTTACATTACCAAAACATTCATCACATTCCGGGCAGTAGAAATAAGTTTCAATAAAATGCGCGTCTCTTATGTCGTATTCTTCTTGCTTTGTGATTACCTTTTTTTTAATATTTCTTTCTGGCATTGTATCACCTCATATCATAGAAATTCTCGCCTGCCCCGATTGCTTCGCACAGCTTTTCAAAGTGCTTTTTGGCTATTTCATACTCAGGGAACGATACCTCAATGCACCTATCTATGTGCTCTCCGTATTCTAGGACAAACACCACGCACGGCTCACCGGACAGGGTACTTTCCGGCGTTACATATACGTTTTTCACGCCGTCAAGATTTATTAAGCGCCTAAATGAAGCCACGAACATTGTATCACCTCTTTATCTTAGCTCCCTTGTATCGCCTTTCTATCTCAGCGACTATCTCAGTATTGACTTGTTCAGGATGTGTTGCTCCTGACTTATCATACCAATCATCTCCGAGAAAATAATGACATAATTCATTAACAGCGGTTTGTGCTTTCATAGGCGGTGCAAATATACCAAAGTCGCCTTTTTCGCATAAACTAAGTATATGTTCTCTGTCAAATCTCTTACGCTTATGTATCATTGTATCACCGCCTTATTTCAGCTCCACGCAGAAAACATCATCGAAGTTATATATTCCTATCCAAGCACCTTTCTGCTTTACCATAACCGCCTTACCGTCATAGCCGTAATCGTCCCATTCGTTCTTACCGTAAGAAATAGTATCTCCGTTCTTGAATGTGATCTCAATTCTCTCTGCTGATTCCATATTATACCTCCGTTTACTTCCGCTTACCGCTAAATCTCTTAATTCCCATAGCTTCACGCATAATCTCTTTTACTTTGATTTTATGCATATTACAATAATAGAGAAGATCTTCTCTGTCATTATGTATAGTTAAACTGTCAGTTGCTTGATGTTCTTTTATAATTATCTGCTTTGCAAAGTTTACAGCTTGTTTATGACTGTAATTTAACGTTGATCTTTCCATAGCATTATTATACTGCCGTGCCCTCAGAGCCGCCTTGTGCGTTATTCTGTGCAGCCTGTGAAAGTATTTCAAACTGTTCCATCTGTTCTGCTTCTTTATCCTTGATAATATCTTCGTATTCATCGGATAAGCCGTTAAGAGCTGCAAGTTTCTTTGTAGTTGCTTTATCTCCGAGCCACGGAGCAGATGCAATTGTATTCTGTATTTCCTCAGTTGCATTGATAGGCTCATTATATTCGACTGTGAATGTTTCGTCTTCGTCAATGCCGGCTATACGCTCTATACCGCGTATAAACTCAAAGACGTTGCTTTCAATCTCTCCGGAAAACTCTCTAAGCCTTGAATATGCCGCTTTAATAGCCGTTGCTGTTAGGTTTCCGGCTGATAATACTTCGTGATTAGCACCGCGCATATTCTCGAATAGCTGAGCTTTAAGGCGAATAAACGCCGTGTTATTGGCTTCAACAGGTACTGTTATCTGATGTGGCTCAGCACTGCCCTGATCGTCAACGTGGATAACGTGAGACTTTACAAGGTTTATGATGAAATTAGCATCTGCTACATCATCCATACCGCCGTAGTTCTTAAGTACCCAATACACAAGCTCAGCCTGTGAGACGTTGTTGCACAGCTCAGACATAAGAATATCAATAGCTATGAGTATTTCAAGGTTTCCTATGATCTCAGACTGTTCCTTAAGGTTATACATTGTGAATATCGGAAGTCTTGAACTATTCTCAGGTATTAACTCATATTTGCCCTCAACATTATTCAGCTTGAATGTGCTGTTATAAGCTCTCTTAGGCTGTGCAAGCTTAAGTCTTTCGTTGTTCTCCTGTACATATACGGTAAATCCGTCAGGCTCATACAGGTAAACAGATAACGGCTTATCACTTGCAAGCTGCGTGTAGTATATACAATCTGCAAGCTCTCCGTTGTAATCATCCAGTATTCTTACAGTATTGAGGAAAGGCAGATGTACCATCTTCTCTCCGGTATAAAATCCGTATGATCTACCGCATATAAGAGCATCACGATAAATTTTCTTGATAACATCGTCAAAGTTGTTACCAAGCTTTGTTTTATTATCCGGGTTGCTGAAAGTTACGCCATTTGCAAGTAAGTGTGATACCTTTTCACCGATGATAAGAGGATAATACGCATTTCTTATCTTGTGATTAGGGGAAATATAATCCGGATGTGCTATACCCTGCATATCATATATAATCTTCTCGACCTGTGCTATATCAGGGTTTTCCTTGTTATCATAAGCAATAGACCGTTTAGCCGTCTTGTATTCATTCGACTGCTGAAAGTCACTCATAGCCTGTTCAATGAAGTCTATGCGTTTTCCTTCATCATTGCCGCATTTTTCTAAATCTGAATGTGTAAGCAAACTGCTACCCCCTTACCATTGAGCTTGATATTGTGTTCTCGGATTCGCTATGCCGGACGTTGCAACAAAATAACGTGTTGAGTCCATACAGTTGTGAACGATCAAACCGCCGTTAATTGCAAAATTATGATTATCCTCAACTTCCATATTGTAAACATCTTCTACACCGTCAAGCTGCACCGCTTTTATGCCAATGCTTCTCGCAGTATTTCCTTTTGGAGTATTTATTTGTGATAAAGGTTTCTCCACAACAAATGCACTCCCTTTCTACGTTATCTACTTGTGAGGCTCTTCGATATGCAGATTTACAATTGTTACTGCAAAATTTACCTTTTTTGTAAGTCAAAAATGTTTTATTGCAGACAACACATTGTTTTTCAATTCTCTTGTGTAGTTCTTCCTTGTATTCTTCATAATGTTTCCTGTGCCACTCTCTGCCTTTGTCGGATTTATGCCACTCGCACGCTTTGGGACGTGCGTGTGCATTAAGGTTGTCTGCTTTGGATTTTCGTTCTTCTTCTGTCATTTCATCTATATGTCTGCGTGTGTGTTCTTCTTTTGGGAGCAATTCAAGGTTGCTGATTTCGTTATTATATTTGTTATGATCTTTATGATGTATTTGGTATCCTTTCGGAATAGCACCGTTGAAATATTCCCATATAAAGACGTGCAACCTTTTCCGTACACCATTGAATGTCTTACTTGCTAAATAGTATCCTGTTTTCTTATCTCTCCGGAAATATCGACCTAATACCATAGCAAGGTCATTATTATTCGTGTAATATATCATCATAACAAACCTCTATAATTCGGTCATTCACTGTTAGTTCGTCTGCTCTTTTATATCCTCTTTCTGTTAAGACAGGATGTTCACCGGTACATCTGATGTATCTATCGTCTTCAAGCTCAATTTTATAGATTTTTGCTTTTTTCTGAGTTAACCGGCAGTCTTTATACGGCTTGATCTCAGGCTGATTTGTTGTTGTATTGTAGCTTAACACATTTCCTACCGTTCCGACTAATTCAGAAATAGGCTTTTCACCGCTGTCTGTCATTACAAGTGTTTCACCGGTTAGACAGTGATCGTTGACCTTAACCGGTCTGTCTTCTATGGCACTTTCGTCCCAAACGTAACCGCCGAACTCTTTTTTTGTGTTCTTACACTTTGAAGAGAATTTTATAATACCTCTCTGCATAGCGACTGCTGTCAACTCTATTCCCTTAAGAACATCGTTATTTGCTTTCTTGACATTGTATCGCTTTGTATTCTTCCTCAGTAAAGCAATAAACGAAGCCGCAGAAGGATCTATAACTGTATATAATTTGCTCTCTATGCCTCTTTCATCAAGAAACTTCTCTATGTCTTGATAGTATTCATCATCTGTCTTTGTTGCTCCGGCATCTCTTCCGGAATAATAATATTCATCAATGCCCCACCACACAGGACCGTATTTGCCCCATAAAGTGACTGCAAAAGCATTCATAGTACCATAGTCAATGCTTAGAGCGTAAGCCTCTGCTTTGCTCTCAGGAGGCTCTTCAAAGGCTTTTTCATACATAGGATATATGAGGCCTTGTGCGAGAGTCCATTCCCCCAGGATGAGACGATTATAATAGACTGTTCCCTCATATTCCTTGCAGAGATTGTCAACAAACTCCTTTGATAGAGCTGGATTGTCAAATATAGTGTACTTCTGCACATATATATCGAGTCCGTCACTATCTATGAACTGCTTAAGCCAATGCTCAGGGCTCTCAGGGTTGCAAGAACCGTCAAACCGCGAATATGGCTTATCAAGTCGAGACTTAAGCATATCAAATACGTTTGGTGACCACTTAGCTATTTCGTCACCATAACAATACTTGATTGACATACCCTGTATTTTACTTACCTGTGATGCTTTCTCAGCTCCTAAGCAGTAAACCGGTACGCCTGCGACCATTGCTATATTTCTGCTGTTAATAGTTCCGACCACATCAGAGGTATATATTTCCCTCATTGGCTGCAGAACGTTACGCTCAACAGTTTCTTTTGATACGCCTATAATAACATTCAGTCCGGCTTTATCCTTTACAGCTCTTAGCCGGGAGAGAATAACAAAGGCAATATCACAGTATGACTTGCCCGATCTTACAGCTCCTACCTTTAAGCACCATCGAGCGTGAGCATCTCTTATATACTCATTCTGTTTCGGGTTTAATCTCGGCATTGTCTTTCATCTCTTTCAGGATATCATCGAGCTTGTCGAGTGTTGATGTATCTGCACCGGTCAGCAGGTCAGCTTTTGCCTTAAGCATATCTGCCTGAGCTTTGATAAGTTCGTTCTCGACCTTGCTCTTATCTTCTCCGGTAAGCTGTAAAGCATACTGGACAGCTTTTGCCCAGTTCTTTGACTTCTTATTCATAGCTTCTTGCATTATTGAAAGAGCTATTGCTTCTTCTCCTGTAAGCTGCCGGACCTCTCCTGTTTTACTATCAGTAAGGTTATATGTTTCATTTAGGAGTGCTTGCATAGCTTCTCTTATGCCTTTTTTACGCTTCTTTGCTTCATCGCTTTTCTTCTTGCACTCGACCGCCGACCGGCCGCCGGGCTTAAATTGCGTTGCTGGATTTCCACGCTTAAGGTTTCCGTTATTAGCTATACCGCTCACTCCTTTCTGTTGTTTATTTTGCACATATCAGCTTGTATCCTGATAAGTGTCTGTTTATCATATTTGCACAAATCATTTTGTTTTACGCATAGAGAAGAATGTTAATTGACCTTTATTTTCCTCTCTGCCTGCTTTCTTGATAGCCTTGATTTCCTTTTCAATGTCACTTATCTGCTCATTGTATTCTTTGATGTAGCCCTTGTATGTGTCTATAAGCTCATTATCGAGCTTTGTGCGCTCTTTCGGAGGTGTGTCATGGATAATATCATTAAGAGCTGATACATATTCGCTCTTTTCTTGCTTGATATCATCTATTTGAGATTGTAAGCGCCCTATGGATTCATATGTTGCTGTCTGCATTGTGCCGCCTGCACTATAAGCACCGCCGCCCATGTTGCCGCACATAAAATCAGCCCCACTTTCTTCTTAATTCCTGATACCAATACACATAATCGTCTCCGATTTCGTGCATCATATCTTCAAATGATTTATCCTTGATATGCAGCTCCCACGCCTGTGACTGTTTTCTACTTCTGAATGGGCGTGTACTGCCTGTTTCTTGCATTGCTTCTGTTGGTATACCATCTACACCGTGTGCTAAGTGCTGTATATTGAATGTATTAGGCTTGAAGTTTTCAAGTCCCTCTGTGCCACAGCAGGAAAGGCTATCGCCGAGGAAACGTATACGATCTTCTCCTGAGAAAAACCGTAGATTGTGCTTGTGACATTCCTCTTTGATATTCTTGAACATAGGAACTAATACTTCTATCGGGAAACAGTATTTTCCGTCTTTGATAAGCCCCTTCTGTTTCTTCTTAGTGTGATATCCCTCACATATAATGCCGTATGCTCCGCTTTCTGCGTATCTCGGGACCTCTGCAAGTATATCTTTGTAGCAGTCTGTCAAAAACGGCTGTACACGCACTATAAGCCTTGTAACGTGCCGTGAGAGTATCTTTGCAGCTCTGAGACGTTTTTCATAGTTTGGTGCTCCCGGCTCTAATTTATCATACTTACTGCAAGCCATTGATATTTGAAATACACACTCGCATTTGCTTAGTAATGTCAAATAAGGCTCTTTACAAGCTAAAACCGGATTCTTTGTGCTTATGATAAACGGATATTTTGTCTCAGCGAATATCTCTAAGCATTCAAGCGTTCTCTTCTGCTCTGCCTCACACTCTTGAAAAGGATCTGACATACCGCCCCAATGGATAGGTATATTCCAGTCGCACCACTTTGTTTCAAGCGTTCTGTGACCGTTTATGAAGCTCCTGAGGGCCTTTGCATTATTCAGCGGTTTAATATTCTTGATAGTGAGCTTATTGTTGGCAAAGCAGTATTTACAAGCGTGACTGCATCCTGAATATGTGTCCAGGTGTATCGGATAGTCACATACTAAGCATTGGATTCCGCAGGAGATCAATAGTCTATCTCCTGCATATCATCCATTGTCATATCATTTGCGTTAAGATACTGCCACAGCCCGCTTGTATCGCCTGTCTCGGTGCTAACTACCATAGGGAGAACACCTATGAACTCTTCGTCAGCGTTCTCAAATACATAGTCGTTGCCTAGTTTATAGGCTTTATTTATTGTAGCTCCAAAAGCTTTAGCTCTTTTTTCTGCTATATCTCTGCATTCTTCATAGTTTTTCATTATTCTTCACCCTTACTTTTTCTTTCTGTTCTGTAACATCCTGATTGTCTCGGTCATCGGTGTTACTGACTTCTTTGCTCTTTCCGATACCCTCAGATTATCAGTTCTAAGCAATTCAACGTTTGAAGCTTTCTTGCCGAGTCGTGAAAATACGTTGTTAGAGTTATAGATCGTGTTTGTCTGAGCATCCACGTATCTTATCTTACCGCCTACATTTTCAACATTGAATACGTGACCGGGGATTTTTACGATACCTCTTGAACCGTTTCCGTACTGCTTCATCAGCTTTTCAAGGTTAGCCTGTGCAGTTCTCGGATTGGTAGAGCCTACATTAACGGATTTTGCTTTTTGGAATGCTCCCTGCCATCTACTGCCTGATGGGAGCTTGTCTCCTGCATATGTCGGAAGAGCAACAACGTCATAGCCTCTTCGTCTCAGCTCATATGCTACTACACATCGCTGGCAGTTCTCAGAGAAGTCTCCCTGCGCTCCGCTTGTGTTATAGAATGGGTTTGCACCCTCAATAGCTTTCTGTATGCCAATTGCCTGTCCTTTTGTACCAATGGATGCTTTCAGCTCTGCCGGATTCGGTGCAAAAGGCTGTACTGTAATCGGATCAATTCCTTTTCCGTTGCCACCGCCACCGCCTAACGGTTTCTCTCCACTTTCTTTGAAATCGCCTGCACCGCCGCCTGAATTACTGCACATATTTATTCACTCGCTTTCTGTATAATTTTATCGGTTATTTCTTGTTTGTGCTTTCTCAGATATTTCAATATCTGCTCTTTCTGAGCCGTTGGGAATGTAAATGCCGCTGTGAAGAACTCTCGTTCATCGTTGTTTTCATCATAGCCATTGACTTCCTCTATTTCATCCATTGAGAACGAGTCGAGTTCAAAGTCGCTCAAATCTATCTCAATATCGCTCAGCTCTTCAAATTCCAGTTCAAGATCATACTCTCCTTCGCTGATTCTGTTATCAATGAGTCTGTACGCTCTTATTTCATCATCTGTTAGGTTATCTATCAGCTCACACGGTACTGTGTTATATCCTAGCTTTTTTGCTGCTAGATATCGGCCGTGTCCGCAGACTATAACATTATCTTTGTCAATTACTATCGGCTGCCTGAGTCCCTTTGTGAGCTCAATAGAGCTTGCTATCTGTTCTATCTGCTTCTTTGTATGCTTCTTAGGGTTGTTCTTGTAAGGCTTAAGTGCTGTGATTGGTAGTTCGACTATGTTCAAATTATCACCCTTTCTGCGTATATACAGCAAACCGTCTCGGCTGAATGCTGAGACGGTTACTGTACTTAGAGGTTCAATCCTATGTCGCTTCGGTTATGGTGCTTGTGGTAAGCTGTGCTCTTACCGGACTTTCAGCCGTGAAGTCTTTTACAAGCATAATTAAAGAGGGGATTTCGGGCAGAGAAAAGGAGAATCACTCTGCCCTGAAAGAATAAGGAACAATTAAGGATTTGTGTAAAATGAAAAAACGAAGGAAAAACACAGAGATACTATCTCTTATGCTTATTATACCACGTTATTTCGCTTGTTTCAAGCGTTTTAGTTATCAAGGGTATCACTTTCTATACCTTTGTTACTTCCGCGAAATCCCTTATGTCACATTCAAGATAATCTGCTATGATAAGCGCGATCTTTAGCGACATACCTCTTTGCGAAGAACTTATCCTCTTGAATGTCGGTATTGATACTCCTGTTTTAATGCAGAAATCCTTGTCAGTATATATTCCCTTTTTCCGGTATAGTTTCCGGATCTCCTTAATGTCAATTCTAACTTTCATTCTTTCCCCCTTGTTTTAATAATCTTTCCTGTTGTACCAACACGCCAGCCACGTCAGGCATCCACCGATAACAGCTCCGGCTATGAATAGTGCCATTAGGTATCACCGTCCTTTGGTGGTTCGGGTAAAGGCATCCAGTACATTACTCGCATTTGTGGCTGTTCCAGTGTAGCGTATGTTCTGCACGTTTTTAACCACCAAGTATCATTGTGGTACGCTCCAAACATAAACTCATTGCCCTCGCCAGTCGTTGTCTTGCAATAACACAAAACATAATCAAACTTATCAGGTAACCTATCCTTAACGCTTATCCACTGATTAACAGGTCGTATCTTCACAGGCTCTTTCTCAACATACGGAGTTTGATTCTTCAAACTTTCTTCAAAGATTCTTGTCTTTTCTTCTTCAGAGATATTCATAGGCTTTATGTTCATAATTCTGTATCACCGCCCATTGAATCCATAGCCTGCTTATATGCAAGCACTCCCTGTTGTGTTAGAAACATCGCCGCCGCTTCATAGCTCATACCCATATTCTGCGCTATAAGCTTTGTTAAGTGAATAGTCGCCATTATAGCTTCTGCAATAGCTTCTTTAGGCTCTGCTTGCATATCAATAGCGCATTTAGCCTTATTTACTGTTATCTTAATCATTCTGCTCACCGTCCATTCTTGCACCGCACCGAGGACAGAAGTTCATATTGTTGTCTTTTGGCTTGCCGTCCTCTAAATACCATTCTTCACCGCATACTGAGCAGCGGTAATGTGTATCGCCCCAGCCGCCGTAGTCGGTTACTTCTTCCCACTTTCCATGCTTCACAGGCTGTACGTCTGCGGTTTTGAGCGTTCTAATGTCATATATTGCTTCATCGAGTGCATCTCTTGCACCTCTGTTCTCACACAGTTCTGAATACTCGCCCTTGTCTTGGTCTGCTTCAAGGTCAAGCAATTGCATTTGTAACTTTTTCAAAACCGCTTCTCTGCTTATATACTCCATTTTATCATCTCCTTATCAAATAAAAGGCATATTTCATAATCGTCATTTGTCTCTTAATTCCTTTTCGATTATCTTATCGGCTTCTGCTATTGTGAGATATTTTTGGCAATCTACACAAGAGATTTTTAACCCTGTCTTTCTGCACATATAAATATGTGTTCCGAATATAGGGAAGTCGAAAAAATAATAGCAGTCTCGCTTCATTCTCTTTTCAGCCTCTAAGTCAACACAGCAGCAATTCATAAACTGATCTTCGGCTGGATATGGAACAAAGCTAAGCGTTTCATTCTCACTCATGTTATCTCCTTATCTAATTCGCCATTCCTGACGCAACTATCAACACAATCTCTTAGTAGCCCTTCATACCAATTACCTTTTATATCTTTTCCTCTGAATAGTATTTCACGCATTACTCAGCACCTCCTATCAGCTCAGGGTTGTCGTAGATGTTGCCAACGACTGACCAATTATCGCTATCGAAGTCCTCAAACCATTCGCAGTTGTCATCACTTATGCCACGTACAGCCGACTTTGGATTTTTAAGGGTACATAAACCAAAACCACAACAGCCGTCATCAAACCATACGACTTCCGCGTAGTAGTTATATTCTCCGTCTGAACAATAAGGATACTCATCACCTTGAAGAATGTCTCCCTCAAAGATTTTCACGCCGTTCTTGTCGGTCAGGCCGGTGAACTGCCCGAGAGTATCAGTATAAACAACCTTTTTATCAATGCCAGGCTCTGTCTGATATATAATGCTATGGTCACCAATTCCCTGGAGTACACCGCCATACACCCAGTTGCTCTCAACAGGACTACCGTCCATCCTGACTTTTTCACCTTTGCGTCTTGTCTGACCTCTGAATAGTATCTCACGCATTTATGTCACCGTCCTTTCCGATTAGTGCGAGGGCTTCATCGGTGTATCGCCAATTATGACATGGTTCAACGCTATCATCTACCGAATCCCAACTTAAAGGGCAATCCGCACAATCCATATCAGGAATCATGCAATTTCTTACTTTTGTGTTCACTCTATCCAACTTTGCAAAATCCTCAACTGCCGCTTTCAGAAGTTCCTTTGCCTTGCTCAGCTCGTCACTGTAATGAGCTATCTGTCCGCACTCGTTGTGGTGTTTGCTTTCAAGCTCTTCAATTCTTGCTTTCAACCTCTGGTTTTCTTCGTAGAGGTCAGCCATAATTCTGTTATCGCCCATTGTATCACTCCTTCTCGGCTATTGCACCAGCCGCGCAGTAAAAATTCGGCTTTACTTCTGCAAAATGTAATGTTTTGTTCTCAATGTAACACATCGGACAGGTGTTGTGATTGAGCTTTATGCAGTCTTTACAGCGAACAACTTCAAGCCCTCTGTTTTTCTTAGTCAGCTTGTCACGCTCTTTTTCGAGCTGTCTGACGCTGCCTATAAGTTCTGCGGCTCTCTTAGTGTACTCTGTAATGAGTTGCAAATTGTTGTCAAGAAGCTTCTCTATTTCTTGTAATCGTGTCATTGTATCACTCCTTTTCAAGATTTATCGGCGTTCCCACCGTTCCTGCGCTCTCGCTTGAATCAGTTGCTTTGAAGAACTCTCCCGGCATTGGGAACATATACCTAAACATTGCGTAGTTCGCAACGTCAAGCAGATATTCGGTGTTGTGCGTTTTCTTGAATTTCTCCAGGCACAGCTCTAAGCTCCCGATAGCATCTACTCTTCCGCTGCCGAAATTGTCTTTCGCAGCTCCGTATTTGTAA
>Ga0310697_10001587_pt1 | contig 26087 bp, 43 predicted proteins | sample 172DNAGHGlowgp2_FD_203883 | JGI IMG/M metagenome (GOLD analysis project Ga0310697, IMG submission 203883) | Sheep rumen microbial communities from Palmerston North, Manawatu-Wanganui, New Zealand - 1728 DNA GHGlow gp2 (v2) (version 2) | ecosystem: Host-associated > Mammals > Digestive system >...
TACTTAAATTTTCTAAATCCTCCTAAGATATATCATAAATATTCTAATATTCTTCTCGAAGATCTTTTGTTTCTTTTGGTAAATTTTTATACTATTCATTAATAAATTCTTTAATTTTTTCTGGAGTCCATTCACCAGATTGCATTAATTGTAAAGTAGCAAGATCTTTTATTTCATTGTCCTAATTATTTAATTTTTGAGTTGTATCTACTAATGACTAAAAATATTTATTAGTAGCATCTAAAGCTTGCTATTCTTTTAAATCAATATTAGCTAAAGCTTCTTCCACTTCTGCATCCGTAGCATTTTGATCTAGCCCAATAGCTTCTTTAAATTTATCAAATACAGTATTTCCATGAAGCGCTTCATTTATATTTGCTGCTTCTCCTCCTACTGTCTATTTTATCCATTCCATTGGGTCATCCCAAAAATCAAAAGATGGGGCATTATTTGTTCTAGAAATTGTAGCGTATAATCCACTCTACTTAGCAAAATCTGTAAAAGATCCATTTGGATTTACTGCATGATAATTTTTATACCAATCAATAATATCTCCAGAAGTAACAGAAACACTATCATAAAATGGCCGCTCTTCTGACTCTCCAGTAAAGAAAAGCTATTTATCTGTTAAATTATTATATTCAACTAATGATTTACTTAAACCAGCTAAGTTTGAACCAATTAAAGCATTATTAGTTAATTCTTTAGAAGTATCTAATAACTATTGTTCTAAATCAGATTGAGCTTTTGGATTTATTATAACTTCACCATTACTGCCAATATCCCACTAATCAGATGTAAGGCCATAACTTTCTATCATATCTAAAGCAGCAGCATTATTTGCTACTACTGCCGCAGTATTAGCAGTTGTACCTTTAGCTGTTGAATAAACATTTTTTAATAGCTAAGACTAATTTTCTTCGGTTGCTAAAAATGAATTATAAGATTCCTAAGCGCTTGCTGCAGCTTCTCGTGCTCCTTGCGCAAAAGATTGAATTTCTTTATTCTAATATTCTAATGTTGTTGGTAGATAATTTTCTTTATAAAATTTATTTCCTGCATAAGCAAGTCCTGCAATGGCTGCAGTGGCTAAAGTTAAGCCTCCTTGAGTAATGCCTAGTCCATGATTAAAGACACTTATTTCTTGTCCTGCGTTTTTAAATAAATTTTGAATAGGATTTACCGCCATTGCCATAGTAAGTAGCCCAGATGATAATGCAGAAACTTTCTCTGATGCAGTAGAATTTTCATTAGAGAATGTTTTTACCATATTAGAAAAAGCATTTCCTGCCTATAAAGCTAAACCAAACCCCTAAGTTAATTGAGTCAATGAACTTGATAAAGCTATCATTGGTTGCTATGCTTTATTTAATCCTAAAATATTAGCAATCATTTTAGCTTCTTCAGAAGTTGCTCCAGCTTTCATTAAGGAATCAATACGTTGAGCTGCAGTCATTCCAGCTGATTCTCTTAAATTATTTATGAGTCTTTCTTGTCTATAGTTATCTGTAATTCCTGCTTCCGTGAGAGCATCACGCATCTATCCTTCAAGAATTGCTGCAGTAGAAGTCCCAGCAAAAGCTCCCTATCCTTTCGCGAAATCAGTAATATTTTGAATAAGCTAATCATTTTTCATCAATACGTCTCTCATTTGAGAGATTTTATCAGCATCAGACATATTTGAATTTGCGATAGTATTTATATCATTATATAAATTCTAAACATCTCCTGCTGCAGCACCTGTTATACTTTTTAAATCAACATTTAAAGCTTTTGCTCCACCAACCACCTTAGTTAGGGTATCTACTGCATTCTTGACGCCAGCATCAGTATACCCTCCGGCAATTGACTAAGATAAACTTTGACTTAAACGGTTAGTCATACTTTCTTGAATATATCTTTGAGTATACTAATCCGCTAAAGTGTTAAATTGCTATGCCCCAGCTACCTATGTAAGACTCTATTGCTATAATTTGGTAAGAGTAGGATTATTACTAGTAAGATTTGGATTTTTCGCCTATAATTCTTGTATCTATCTATTAGCACTTAAACTAGCATAATTTACTTCTTGTTTTGTCATTCTAGCTAAATCTTCATTAACAAATCTCTAATTTTCATAACTTTCTAAAGATGCTAATGTCCTAGCTTCAGACTACTCTAAAGAATTAAACATATTATTATAAGCTGCTTGCTAATATGCTGGAATCCGTCCTTTTTCTAATTGAGTACGATATTCAGAATATCTTTGGCCAGCCTCTCTCGCATATGTCTATGCTAAACTATCAACTACTGCATTGCCAGAAATAGAAGTTGGTTTAGCTAATTCATCTAATGCCTATTGACGAATGTCATTAGCTTGTTTTCTTCCCATTACCATTCCAGCTAAAGTTAATCCAGCATTAGCAAAACCTTCACTCATCTACTTTCCATATAATGTACCAGCAATATTTAAACCTATTCCAGTAAGACCACTCAATCCACCTATAGATTTTGTAAAATTACCAACTATATTTAAAGCAGAAGCAAAATTATTAGTCATTCCTTTTAAGAAACTATCATCTAATAAATTTTGATATATAGTTTCAGTTGCTGCTCGAACTCTTGTTTGCGCAGCTTGCCATGATTCTGCGTAAATATCAGCCTATTGCTATAAAGTGCCCTAAGCTGTCTATGCGGTTAATAAATTTTCCTAAAACTTATCCCAGTTATCCATTAGGGACATTAATCCAGTATAGTTACGAGCTCCACCAACTGTCTGAGCTAAAGCTACTCGTTCAGCCTAAGTTAATGTTTCCCATTTTGAACCAATTTCATTTAAAATAGTATCCATATCTTTTAATGAACCATTAGCATTTTTAACATTAACGCCAACAGTCAATAAAGCTTTTGAATACTTGTTTAAAGTAGTGCCATCATCTAGCGTTTCTCCTAAATTTAATCCTTGAAATCTAGAAAATAATGTCTTAAAAGAAGTACCAATACTGTCTGCACTTTGACGAGTTGCTGCAGTTACAGTAGCTAATGCACTTGTTGCATATTCATAACTAAGACCTGTAGTCTAAGCAATAGAACTAAATTTAGAAAGACCTTTAGCAATTTCTTCTGAACTAGATGCTGTACTTGCACCAAGCGCAGTAATAACATCAGCATAATATTCTAATGATTTTCCACCATCATAGAAGTTATTCCAAATAGCTGTCATCTAGTCAGAAACTATTCGTGCACTCTATCCAGATACATTTGCTAATTTAATAGTAGCTTCTGTTCTTTCTTGTACCTATTTATTACTTAATCCCTACTGATAATAGATTAAAGAAGCCTAAGCATATTGATTTGTAGTAGTACTTAATCTTTTTGCAGCTTCATTTGCTGTAACTGCAAATTTAGCCATTTGTTCATCGTTTTGTCCAGTAACAATTCTTATACTATTTAAAGAACTATCTAAATTACGAATATAATTCATTGCTTGAGAAGCTGAAGACATAACCCCATGCACTAAACTTGAAGTCATTTGCCACCTAACAGTATTACCCAATGTATCTAACATTGATTTAGCAGCATTGCTTGTTCTAAGCATTGGGGTTTCTGCTGTTAATATAGCACGAGATAATGAATTAAAAGCTCTATTCCCTTCAGAACCAAGTACAGAAAGTTGCTCTCGATATTCGCTTAAAGTGCGTCCTGAAGTCTTTAATGAATCACTAAATTTACTTAAATTTAAATTTCCAGTTAAAGGATTTACAGAATCACCAATTGTATACTTTAATTCACTAGCATACTTATTAGCTAAAACTAAATCCTAAGTAATACCTAACTAATTTCTACCAGAAACAATAGGACTATTTGTTAACTAACTAAGTTGTCCATATAAAGATTTTAACTATTGACGCGCGTAATTAGTATCAATATCAATCTTTAATTTTGATTTTAATTCTTTAGGCATAATATAATCTCCTTCCTCTCTTTCTCTATAAAAAACAAAAAAAGTCAGTGAGAGAATGACTCTCACTGACTTTTATAAATTCATCATTCTACTAAAGTATTTTAAAAAATATTTAATAGAATTAACCCAATTTGGTTACTACATCTTTTATCAAAGGAAGTTTTTCTTCATTACTTAAATCTTCGATTATTTCTTTGCCTTTTAATTCTACATCTTTATAATCTTCTACAATTGCTTGCATAATTCCCAAGGCAGAATCTCTGTAGCGATATATTTCAGTAATTGTAGAATAAATTCCATTTTCAATATATTCTATTTCTTCTTTTGGAATTGCTTCTTTAATTATTTTAGCGAAACCACTACTAATAAACAAATCATATAATTTTAATATATCTTCACCTTGTTTATCTGTAATATTAATATTTGTATATGTTAAAAGAAGCTCTATTGTTTCAAAAATTTCTAATTTACATGGATTATAAAAAGTATGTTCATCTGTAGAAAAACTTATTACTCTAGAAATTAAATCTAATTTTTCTAATGTAGATAAAAACTGTTTAACTTCTATTTTCTATCCATTCCATTCGATCTCTTTAATTGATTCTTCTTTTTTTAAACCTAATTTTGTAAAAGCAACTTTTGCCATTTTTACTCACTCTCCTTTATCTCTTTTTATTATATCATAAAAAAAATACATTGTCAAAAAAATTATTGTTCCCAGGGATATCCTTCTTCGGGTACTTCATAATCAGTAAATTCTCCCAGCTATGATCCAACTACTTCATACCCTAAATTTTCGCCCCATTGTTCAACGTTAAAATTTTTCGTCCCAAACATATCATCAACAAAACTATTCATAGCTTTTGTATCATGATTAATACTATATTCAATAATCTAATTCATCTAATCTGCATTACTATAAAAATCAAAAGCTGAAATTAAACTTTCAATACTAGTTCCATTCCATCCAAAATATCCATTAGCAAATTTTGACTAAATAGAATACTATTGAAATTCAAAATTATTTGCATTAGAATCATTTATTAAAGTGCCTAATACTCCAACATCACCAGCTGCAAACTATGAAATATTTTCAGCATAAAATCCTTTTTCTCCGCCCCATGTACTATTAATAATATTCTAAGCTTCTTCTAACGAAGTAATGTTAGCAAATTTTCCAGATAATAAAATTTCCTAACGGCGTGATTCAGTGATCTATTTAGCTTTATCATACCCAAGATTTTCTATCTATTTCTAATACCTAATATCTGATTTTGATAAAATATCCCATACTTGCTAATATGTTATATCTCCATTTGTATTAATTTTTGCTTCCATTAAATTTTTATTAAAAATCTAATCCATAATACTACTATTTTCTCTTAAACTTCCTTTTACCATATCAGAAGTTAATCCTTTTCCTCTTACGCCTAACTAAGTTAATTTTCCATTTTCATCTACATTTAATTGGAATATATTTCTAGCATTAGCTTCAAATTTTTCATATGAACTTGCAGACATTAAAGATAAAACAACTCCACCTTTTTCTTTAACTCCTAAACCATATAGTAACTAATCATCACGAATAAATTCACCAAGTTGTCTTAATTTAGTACTGCCTTCAATCATTAAAGAATAAGTATTTTCATAATTATCAAAATATTGTGATAATTTTAATTTTAATTCTCCATTAAATCCATTTTCATTCATAAAACTTTGTAATAAATTATTTCTTTCTGCTTTAGAACCTACTTGAGAAAAAACTTGTTCCTATAGCTATGTTAAAATATCATTTGAATCAAAAGCATTTTTTTTTAAAGCCATATTTAATTCTGCCCAAGATGATTCAAAATCATTTTTTGCACTTTTAAAATTATCAGAATAAGCTTTCATAGAAGCAAAAAAATCTTTATCTCCCATAATCCCCTAAAGCCGTTCTCTTAAATAAGAATCAGAAGCAGAATTAAAAAGCATAGTAGCTAAATCTCTTTCAACAGTACTTGCCATATTATTAATATCACCTTCTTCTCAAAAAAAGAAAAAAGGAGAAAACCTTATAAGGTTTTCTCCTTTTTGTTTCTTATCAGAACCATTCAAGGCCATCATGAGAAGGCTCATGACTGGTGCTATGACGATGAAGATCATCACCCTCAAGATATTCAATAACTTGAATAGCAGCGAAGACCTTATGAGTATGGTCGAATCTAGTATAATCTGGGAATGCATCCATTGTAAAGGTAAATGTGGAAGGATCACCAGAGTTAGCCATATTAAAGTTGAAGTTAGACTGAATCTTGCAGTTAGGAATTACGAACTCAGCGGGCATATCCTGACCCTGTTCATTACGGAAGAGAGTCTCAGCTTCGAGATAATAGTTACCGCCAAATTTATCAGCAGTGATTTCAATCTGAGTTGCGCCACTAGTACGTGCAACATAGTAATCAACAAGAACACTATCAAACATATCGATTCTCTGCTGGCCATCACCCTGTCCAATTTTGACAAATGGGAACTCACGAACGTCATAAGTTTCATGCTGGTCACCATCAAATCCACCCTGATTAGCAGGAATATTGTCGCCTGGCTCATAATGATGCTCTTCAGCAGAAAGATCAGCATAAGAATTAGGAATAACATAGTTACTATGGTCTTGGACAGTAATCCAATACTTGCTAATATTATTCTCAGTTACTTTTGCAGGAACCCCATTTTCTGGATAATTAATTTTTCCATCTTCAACAGTAGCAGTTTCAACAACACCATGAATAGGAATGTAAGGTTCAGTTACAATATCGCCATCCTTACGGAACATAACATAAGCAAAGTTATCTCCTTCATCTGTTGGGAGATAAGGCTCATTAGAAACAGGAATACGAATTACTCCAGTTTCCATAGCAGAAATATCTAAATCTTTCTTATCAATAATTTCAGTAATATGTTGATAAACAGTCTTATCCTTTGCATCAATTAAACCAGCACCAGTAAGAATACTTAATCCTTCTGCAGAAATAAGAGCATCTTCCATGGTGAATGTTACTTGACGCTCACCTTCCCAAGCAACGAGACGAGGATTGCCGCGTCCGCCCTGAGCATAAACTGTACTAGACTGGCCTTCCATGCTAGAAGTCTTTAAAGTGTCAAAATACATGACAGGTTCATTCTTGTAAAAAATCTTTTTTCCGACTTTTTGAGCTGCTTTTGCCTTTAAAACGACATTGCATATCTCGCGTACACCGAACTTCATAGATTTTTTCCTCCTTATTATTAATGAATATTTTTCATCCAATTTTCTGGATGTTCTTCAGGCTTTGCTCCGGCCAATCTAGATCTTAAATCTATATCCCAATTTATCCAAAGCATAAACCTTTCAACTAAATCGTATAACTAAAACATAGTAAACTTCTTGGACTCAAGCGGAGAAATATGAAGTCCAATAGTCAGCATAGACATATACTACGTAAAAACACTGGAATTACTTGCGCCTTTTATATCAGCTACTTTTTTTCTTCCAGCCATAATCTTATCAGCAATCTATTTAGCCTTATCATTTACAGGATTAAAAGACTACTAATCCATAGGCCCTTCCTGCATACAAAATATATCTCTTAAAATAGCCTAAAATTCTTCAAAATTTTCTTGATCAATTAAATGCTATTCATTCTTTTCTTCATCTTGAAATACTAAAGAATTAGGAGTAAAATATATTTTATATTTTGGAAATAATAAAGTAAGAACCTATTTAACAGATTCTTTCTTTTCTACAGCCTACTTCTCCTACATAATCATCATAAATATCTAAAAATTAGTAGTAGTTAATAAAAGATTTCTGTCCTCTATAAACATTTCTTTATGAAGACATAAGGTCTGCGCGCCTGAGAAAAAAACTTTTTCACCTATCATAGATATTTCTTCTAAAATAGGCTAATGCGCAACTATCTAACAAGAAGGAATTGGAACATCTGATCCGCACATCATCGCAAGACGACGATCAAAATCATCCATTTTTTCTATCGTTAAAATCCTTTAGAAATCTTTCTTCATCATTCGGATTGGGTTGTCTATATTTATCCTCTCCGCCATGATAAGCTATATACTTTAAACATATAGCAGCATATTCATCACTTAATACTTTTTCCTATGCGCTCAAAAATTCCAATAATCCAATACCGGTTAATTTAACTTTATTAAACATAGAATCAAGTTCTCCAGCAATTTTAAAAGGCCGCAACTAAAAATCTTTTAATTGCCAGTTATCTAAATGACAAATAATATCAAATTCAATAACATTGTCTCTAAATTCTGGATTGCTGCTTTCGATAAAATTATTAAAACTTACAACTAAATAATTAATTACTTCTTTATCTACTTTGATTTTAGGAACAATCTTTATATTCTTCTCTAAAAGTTCTAAAATCTAATCATCATTTAAATTTGGTTTGTCCAAAGCATCTTTAGAAGTATAATATAATAATCTTAAAATTCTAGGATTATCTAAAATTTTATTTAAAATTATTCCCATATCTTTTTCCAACGAAAGGAAACTTGATTTAGGTGGAAAATAATTATTAACTCTCATAGTTTAACTCCTTTATCTCTTAAAACAGTGATTCTACTACAATAGTTTTAGTATAGTTCTTATACTTTAACTCAAACTATCCACTATATGTAGATAACCATTTCACTCCAACACATGGGAATCCTTCTTCATTTGTGAATTCCCGCAATTCAACAGGATACTTTTTATCAACCTACCAATGTAGATTTTCTCCTTTTATTCTAATAGTATATACATATTCTTTTCTTGGCTTAATAAATGTTTCACCAGAAATAAATATAATAATTTTTGGATTATCAGAATTTGGATTCTCTGGCTCTTTAATAAGAGTTCCAACTAACCCAATATCTGCTTCATCTTCATCTTTATTAGAATAATATTCTACAGCCACAACTTCTAATATTCCAGGAGTGGAAATAGAGTCAGTAGCCTCAACTCGCCAACATATGCGCGAATCGGGATCATAAGCATCTGTTAAATAAAATTTTGAATATCTCTAAAATTGCTACATAGTGTCAGGATTCTTTGGCATTAAAATATTTAAAGAATAGTTAGGAATATCAATACTTTTATTATGCACATCTAAACCTTTAATCTTTGTCTCTACTGGCCCGCGTACACTTACATAAGTATGTTTAACGCCACCATTTCCATCAGACCATTTTACCTAATAATTACATCTACGTACTTGTCCTTTAAAATAAGCTAATTCACTTACGTCCTATAAATAAATTAACCAATAACTATTTGTTCTATGCCATTCAAATACATCCCCAACATCTAGATCATGTTCAAATCCTACTGAAAGAATTTTTTCATCATAATCTACCTTTAATTTATTAGAGTTCATTAAAGCCCTAACTGGAATTGCATTTGTATAATCAAAATCTAAATCTAAACAATCCTAAACTTTCTTTATCTATGCAGCTTGGAAAGAATACATTGTTGCATTGTCAAATGCATGTCTTCTATCTCTTATCATTCTTTCTTGTTGCGGCAAACCACCACGGGCAAGTAAAGCTTCGGTCATTAATTTATCACCATCAACTGTGCTGCCATAATATTTAGGCATTAATTGTGTATTGCCTAAACGACTATTCATTAATTTAAAGGCTATATTATTGCCAAATCCAACTGGATTAACTGGAAACTTCATTGATAATATTTATACATTCAAAAATAGTTTTGCGATAAATATTAAATTCTACTTCATCTACACGCAATCCTTCTAATTTTGAAAGAAGCTATAAAAAATGCGAGTCATGGAGAAATATTTCATCCTTGCCCGCAATGTCTAAAATTACTGTTTCTAACTATTTAGTCCAATCCTCTTCATTTTCCCGCATGGGAATTAATTTCCAAAGTTGATTAGTTAGTCGAATAACTTCATTTCTTATTTCTTCTTTCGTAAAATAAATATTGTATTTATTGTACATCATAATAAACACCAAATCCAAGGGCATTACCCCAATTGGACTAGTAATTATTATCCTTTTTATTTATTTTACGACGTTTATATAAACGTTGCATATGGTGTGATTGCCGATGGCATTCATTTAACAAAGTTAATAATTTTTGTAAATGGTTTGCTTGGCTTGTCATTTTAAAATCACTACCACTATATTTCATGCGTGTATTTTCAATAGAAGTGATTTGGCGCTATAGCCATCCAATCATCATTAAGATAGCCAAAATGTTGATTTCTTCAGAATTAAGATCTGCCGCAAATGCTGATTTTTCAACAACAACTAGAGGCGCTTTCCCCAAGTCATCATCTTCAATTGTATCATCCCATAGGAGACCAATAATTAATTCATCTTCTTTAACTTCATCTTCTGGTTTTATTTCCTATTCAATTTCATAATCATAAAGATTACATCTAGGAAATTCAAACCCTGGGATCGCATTTATAAGCAAATTTCGTAAATCTTTTACTGTATCTTCTGGAGTTAATTCAACATATAAATCATCAGTGATTTTACCAAGAAAGCGATTATAAATATCTGTAAAGTTAGTCATAGCCGCCTCCTTTACTCAAATATTAACCTTGAGTAACGACTTTATAGTTAGGAGCAGCAGTTCTACGTCCAGTGTTTTCAGAAGCTTCTACTGTTTGTTTAATAGCTTCTTCTTTAGTTTGATCAGGTTCTTGTCCAGAATTTGCAATAGCGGCATCAACATCAAAGCCTGTCTTAGCTTTTAATGCTTGACGTTTCTCATAATTATCAAGAGGAAGAGAAACTGCAAACTTCTTAATTAATTCAATTACACCCTCTGGCGCAAAGTTCAAACAATCTAAAAATTGATCAACAGTTCCATTTTTTAACAAATCAATAACTTGTTGTTCATTCATATAATATTCTGGTTCTGTTTTAATACCTAAACTCTTTGGCACTCCTTCGCTTTGAATCTGAAGGAAATTAGCCATAAGTTCACGTCCACCAGCTTGATAACTTAAATGAAGAAGTTCTTCATAAGAAATTCTTTTAACCTCACCTGGCGCAAAGCGTCTACGAATATTATCTTCTGGAATCGTATAAAGTACAGCCCCTGCACTACGATTTTTTACATTGTAATAATACATTTTTTTTGCCATAACTATTAAATCTCCTTTTTCTCATAAAAACAAATAGGGGAGTGGGAGATTATCTCCCTCTCCCCTAGTAAATAAATTATATTAAATTAGATTATGGATTTACGGGTTCAGTATTAGAGCCGGAACCAGAATCATCGCCAGCTGCGGAACCATCTTCATTCACAGCGCCATCGAAACGTCCATCATAAGTGATAACGTTACCAGAAACGCCATTGAGATACCAAGTATCCATCTGACCCATAAGAGAAGTATCAACATAGCAGCAAATATCATTGGTGAGCATTGCAACAACACCGACCTTACGATAAACCTGAATCTCCTTGGACCAGTCACCGCGGTTGTCTTCTTCACGAACTAAAGTATTGCCTTCGAAAGCAATCTTCACAGGCTTGCTGTTTGCGCCAGAAGGAATAATCCAGCAATAACCTGGATCAATAACTTTGCGGCTATTGGTTTCATCTTCGAAGCCCTGCTCAAGAATAGTCACAGTATGTCCCTTATAATTTGCGAGACGGCCAGTTCTCCAGAGTTCTTCTTTCATGCCTTCAGTATAACGCCATGCTTCTTGTGGGAGCATCTTAACAGCAAATTCATAAGTGCAGTAGATTGCAGGAACACCATATGCGCTAGCAATGTAGATTAAACGATCAAATTCGTTCTCATCAAAACCATTGGCTGCAACACGGTTTGCAGGAGGAAGCTGATTGACGGAAGCTTTAAGAGCATGTGCAACTTCCTTAGCGATGAGTTCTTCCATTCCTTCATAAACGATACGAGTAACTTCAGCGAAATCAACACGACCATCAAGGAATTCCTCAAAGCCAATCTGAGCTGCGCCGCCAATAGCACTGGTGCGCACTTCAAAAGCTTCTTCATTACGACCAAGCTTAAATACTTCATAAACACCAGCAAGTCCAATACGAGTAATGAACTGCTTTGCACGATTATTAGAATTGAGCTTTCTGCGGAAGATGGGTTTGTCACCCTGTCCAAAAACTTTAACATCAGCAAATTGCATATAAGTCTCGGTGATTTTCTTAGGAAGAACTTCATCAAGAGTCTGCTCAATTAGACTGAAGATAGTATTTTTATTTTCACGATAAGCTGCATTAGAACCACAAAGTTCATTTAATTCCTCACGGAGAGTCTCATTAAGAGCCTCATAGCTTAAGTTCTGTCCATTAAAGCTATAAGCAACAGGAGCAGAAGAATCAGCCTTTGCAGCTGCCTTCATTAATTGAAGTAATTCTTTAAATTCTAACATTATTCTTTCTCTCCTTTCTTATTACTTAATGCGCATGACCTTAACGCCTGGCTGATGATCGGGCATAGTATAAATTTTAACAACCTGCCATACAATAGAGCCATCGCCACTCTTGGAAAGAATACCCTTCTCGTTTGGAGAAAGTTCATCTTTAAGAGCAACTTCTTCATCAGCAATCATATTAGTAGTAAAGATATCACCAATATGAGTCTTGATAAGACGAGGAACCATAGAACTACCATTCTCTGGCATCATCTTCTCTTTATAAAGAGACTCAATATGGAATGGATCTTCATTGTAATGAAGTTCATAAATATCAGGAGCAGCAGTTACATCATCATACTTATAGGTCTTTTCACCAAGAGTAATAGAATCATTGCCCTCTGCATCTACACCATTGTAGTAACGAGATTGCTTATCCCAAACGGTATCAGGATTACCATCGCGATCGCCACCAAATGGGCTATAAACACGAGCCTGATAATTGTCTCTTAACATTGCAAATTCTGCATCAACTTGATGGTCACGATAAAGTTTAATTTCATTATAGACGAGCATCCATTCGCCTGGACCTTCAAAATCAACGACCTCATCTGCGTAATTATATTTTGCAAACTGGCCATTTTCAAGAACTTCTATATCCTTCTTAGCAGGTAACTGCGCATAAACTTCTTTTGTTGCCTGTCCAGAGAGGTGGTTAGGTTCTACTTGACCATAGCCATAACCATTAGCTTGAATATAACCTGCTTGGCTGGTAATATTCTTCTTTAAGAATTCACTAAGCATTTTATATTTTCCTCCTCATTAAATATTCTTTTCTTTTGCAACTGCTTGTACGCGCTGTACCCAAGCTGGAATAGAATCATCAATATCTTCAACATGATCAATGTTATAAGTTACTGGCTCTTCTGGCTTGTTAAGATCAAAGCTGACCTTATTGCGTACGCAAATTACGGAAAGTTTTGCTTCGATATCATCATAACTATAAGTATCAATATTATCGATACAATCTTTTTTCTGCTCATCAGAGAGCATATAGAAAGAAGCTATTAATTCATTCTTCTTTTCTCTATCAATATTAGCTTTAAATTCAGCAAGACTATTATTTTCAGAAGTTAAATTTTCAATAGTAGTATTTAATTCAGCAACTTGATTATTAAGACTATTAATTGTTTTATTTAATTCTTCAATCTTGCTTTCAAGAGTAGAATACTTTTGCATAAGTTCCTGATATTCAACAACATCATCAAGATTATATTCTACTTTCTTATCGTCTTCTTCTGTTACCTCTGGAACAACTGCGGGTTCTTCTTGTGCCGCAAATTCCACAGGCTCTTCGCTTTCAGGTTTCTCTTTCTTCTTTATAAAGTCAGCTTCATAAGCTTGAACTTCCTCAAGAGCAAATTGTGGAGTTTCTGGTGATTTATAATCTGGAGTAACTTGCTCAAGATCACCAATCACTTGAAAACCATCTTCTTCTGTTAAAGAGAAATTTAAACGATAATATGTAAGATCTTTACGATTGCGAAGAATGGCGAACTTTTGGTCGTTATCTTCGAAGATTCCATCAATATCATATGCTAAACAATAATCAGCATCAAGACAATGTTCCCACATATAATTATAAATGGCTTCCCAAAGAGCACCACCAATTTCAACAGCATATGTATTAAACACTGGTGTTCCTCCTTCATCTTTACTCAAAATTTCTTGCATTTTCTCTATTAAAGAAAATAATTCATTCTTAAAATTATTTTCAAATGAAAACTATACATTAGTTATTGATGCACCTTCAAAACAAGGTTCTACATCTTCACCTAAAATACATAGTTTAGACATTATTGCTTCATTAATAATGAAAAACTATGGTAATCCATTATTATCTTTTGTCCAGTATGCATTTAAAGTTTCTGCATCTAATTCCATTGACTAATTATTTCCTTTTTCAATAATTCTCTGTGCTTCAGGGAACTATCCTGTCCATATATAGCCTTCTGTCATTAGATATTCATGAGGAACTCCATCATCTTCAAACCATTGAAACCATACTTGCGCATCCGTCGGCACAAAACCATATGGAATTGTAGTATCTTTAATTTCAAATTTTCCATTTGATAAATCAATAATTTTATTATGTTCCTCAAAATCACCTTTAGTGTCATTATAATATCCAACTATTGGACATCCTCTTAGGGTTGGAGCAAGCTCTTCTGCAGTAGCTTTTGTAATAACACTTCTATTTCTATTTGGTTCATCGCCAACATAACAAACTTTTATTTGACATTTTGAAATTAGAGGATTAATTTCAGTAGATTCTACAATCTGCATTGGCATATCATCCATTTTTATACTAATATGAGACATGGTTTAATTAATCACTCCTTTCAACTCATAGATTCTCTATTCTAAATAGTTTTTTCAGATTTCTCTGAATCATCTTTTTCTGGTCTTCCACCTGTATTATCTGATGAATTAGATGAATTTCTTTTTTCCCTTATGCCCAAAATATCTTCTCCACTCATAGTCGAACTCATTAATGGAGGAATCATAAGACTTGGTAAATCAAGAATTTCATTTTCAAAGTATGCAAGATTAAGCACAGAACTCTAAGAATGTCCAAGAGCAATAACTGGTAAAAACTTTGATTGTCCATTTGCAGTTAATTCTCTATACATTTTAGTTAAATCTTTATAATTATACTATGTAGTTTCTAACATTACAAATCTAAAATTATACTTTTTATTTGAACTTTTCTTGTCCACAATATTATCAAAGAAAATATTAAATTGTAATATTAGATTTCTCATAGTAGATTCATCATCTAAAATAGATTTTTCAAGAGCAATATTTCCATCGGTGTTAAATAAATTTCTAGAAACACCTAATGAATTGTATACTGTTCTTTCTACTTTCTCTAAATCATCAGTTGATGTTGTTGTATTTTTATCACTAATATCAATTGCTTCAACATCAGCAAAAGTAGTAATAACATCAACACCAATAGCCCGACGTAACATTGCAACTGCGGTATTGTGGATATCGCGGGCTTCATCTACGTCAAATATTAAATCACCATTTTTATCCATTGGTAATTTCTATACTAAAATCTTTAATAATTTTTGCATTTGCTTTTTGCGATCTAATTCTTGTGCCGCATCTAAATCTAAAATTGCGGGAAGCGCATTTATAAAAATAGGAATATCACTTCCATTAATATTAAATTTAATAGTATTACCTGGATTTAATAAATACCAGCCATAGCGTAATATATGATGCGCTGTACCATCTGAAGAATAATAACCTTCATCTTCTGCCATTAATCTATTTTGCTTATAAAGCGCATATCCTTTAGCAAATTCATCTGGAAACATTTTTATAACTTTCATGCGATAAGCTGGATCAATAAACTTATCATCGAAGAAAGCCATATTAAATTCTATCGCAGGAACTCCACCTACTGAATATCTTGTTCTACAATATTCTGGTGGTAACTCTTGAACAGTTACTCCTCTATTAGAATCAATAATATATCCATAATAACAACCATATTTTACAACCTTAAGAGCAATATCTCCACAAAGCTTTTTAATATATGATCCATCTAAATAACTTAAAATTTTAGTATATTCTTCAATAACATTTTTATTTTTTGCAGATTCTTTTACGTTCTCTGGATAAATATACCAGTCATACCTGTAAAGATACGCAAAATAATTACATACAGTTTGATAAATACCACTTGCCGCATAAAAAAAATCAGAGATTTGTCTTAATCGTTTATAATCTCTTTCAACGATTGCGCGCATAATTTCTTTTTTATTGCAAAATGGTAATTTTGTCTAATTTAATGTACCTAGCTCTAAAACAGCATCCTCAAGCTATTTTATCCCAACTTTAATTTTTCCATATTCAGCTACCTATTCAGGAGTCAGTTTGCTAGGGTCTGCATATCCAAAATTAAATAAATCGAAACCTTTAGCATGGATAGTTTCTTGTTTAGGTTCATAAATTTTTTCGTCCAATTTACTTCCTCCTTAATATCCAGCTTTTTTCATTATGTAGTCATAAGAAATAAGACTTTCTTCAGTATAAGGAATTTCTATTAATTTATATCCCTATAAGGCGCAAAATCTTCGTTTCTTATTATCATTAAACTACTATTGGTATAAGCCTCTTTTTCCACCAAATTTAGAACTTGCTTCATAATGTTGCCTACCTTGAAATTCAATTAAAAAATCAATATTACCATCATCATCAAAAACTGCAAAATCAAATCGAAGAGGTCTACCATTTGAACTCATTAAATTGGGAAAAGAAAATTCTTCTTCAAAATGTAGTCCAGATTCTTTTAGTACTTCATAAATACATATTTCTCCTCGACTAGCTTTCATTTATATTACCTCTTTTAATTAGAAAACATCATATCTGCTATTCTAAATTTTTTCTTTTTCTTTTTATTTTCTTCTTCCATTTTTATATAAAGCAAACCATATTCAGCCGCAGAAAATTTATCTTTGCGGATTCCTTTATTTGCCTATTTAAGGATAATATTAATACCTTCATTTTCTTCACGAAGATTACCTAATTCCTCTTTTAAAATGGAAGTTAGAGTAAATGGTTTTAAATATTCTGCCCTTTTTTCTGGACTCATTTTTTGCCCAGCTTTAGTATTTAATAATTTAGTTTTAGCAATACGTTCATCAATTAAAAATTTAATTTTTCCTGCATTTAACTAAGTCTAAAAATTAGCATGCGCTTCTGTATTAACGGGTGCATTAGCTTTAATTAAATACATCGCTTCTTCTTCTGTGTTTTCAGTTCTAAAACGTTTATACTCTTCAGCGGCATCATCTTGCGTCCCACCATATACTCCGAAATCAGGAAAGTCGTCTCCGGTCGCAGGATCATGTTGTGGTTTTACCATATAATCAACCAGACCAATACCAATACCATTAGCATCTATTACTATTCTTCTTGCTTTATATTTATAAAATAATCTTTTTAATTTAATTGCCTAATCCTCAAAATGAGCATCTGCCATTGTATACATATTAACTAAAGATTTTATAGCAGGTCCCGCAGACTAAGGAGTTACTTTCCAAACACATACAACAGAGTCACATCCTTTGCGACCTACATCGACAGATAATATATAATAACTTTTTGAGCTAGATCTACCAGAAAATTCATATTCTGGCTAGTTCAAAACTCTATGTCTATCAAATGTCTCTCCATTGAAGAAAGCATTTTCTGTAGTACCAGACCATTTTGATTCATATTCACGATCAAATGATGCTTCATTAAAAGTACCATCTTGCTATAAATCTTTAATAAATGAACGGTTTTGTAGCCCGACAAGGACAGGAATGCGCCATGTCCCTCCCATTACAAAAGCTTTTTCTGGTTCAGTAACCATCCACACAAGAAGCTAAATTAACTTATCATATGCAAAGGTTCCTTTCCATCCAGCAGTAGTAACATATATTTGGCTCTTATTTAAAGTTTCTTCTTCCTAAGAAGTACCATCCATACAGAGTCTATCAACGTTCATTGTTGGTATGATAACTTCTGACAATATCTTACCATCAACGCCAACACATTCTTCTATTAATCCGCCATGTCTACGTTTACCTCTACTCTTTTCAGTAGCAGTAATATTATCAAAGTAAGACCCATTCTTAAACATAAAAATACAATAGTCTTTACTTATTCTTGTCTTACCTGGTCGCCTATCTAATTCTTTATCTAAAGCAGGAACTAAATTACATAGCTCATCAACTTTTTCTTTTATGATGCTTGCAGACTATTCTTTACCACCAGAAGTAACAAATAACTTAGATCGCGGGAATAGAATACATCTTATCATAAGAACTAACACAGAAAGAAAGCTCTTTGAATAGGCTCTAGGGAAGACCATATAGACATACTTATAACGCATACAAACTCTTAAAAAACATCTTTGATAAAAATAAAACCGCAATCCATTCTCAGGAACTTCACCATCTAAACCTGTCTATAAGAAATCTATAAACATATCTGGATATTCTCTCCAATATGCTATATACTATCGTATATAAGGTTTTATAGGTTCAAGTCTTTCTTCTGATATTCCTATCTTTTTCTAGTCTCTAGAAGAGAGATTTAATATATCACTTAAAGCCATTATACTAAATCCTCTTCATCCAATAGAGAAGCTAGATATTCTTCATCATTAACCTCATCCTCTTCAATAAGACTTTGTAACTACTAAAAGTCTTCATCATTAAGAAAGGCTGTTTTATCCTAATCAAAGAGTTCTGTTTCAAATGCGTCATCATCGTCGGCCGCATCAGCATTAACTTCTGCTTCTTTTTCTTTATCGCTTTGGATTTGTTTAACAGCAGATTCAATAAGCTCACCAAGATTCATTTCTTCAGTGACTAATTGTCTTGTATAATTTTGTAGATCTTGTAATGTGCGGTCAACCTTATCTTTAGGAGTGTCTACATAATAGCGTGGAAAGAATCCATCTTTTTCGCACATTGCAACAAGCTCTGAAATAGAGTCTACTGCATTACCGCTTTCTGTTTTATTTTGAGCTGCGGTGAAGCGTCCAGATTTCATTAACATATCATACATTTTAACCATTTTCTGCGCCCCATCGACATCCCCTATATCGAGTAACTAGTTAGCTTTTAGAGATGTTTTGCAAATCATTTTTAAGGTATCTATGTGTCCCGCAGACTAGATATCATATGACTCCATCATTTCATTATATAGTTTCTCTAACTATACCCATTCATCAGGTTTATATGTTTTACCCCACTTAACTCGAAGCATCAATTTATCTTCATCGGTTAATTGGGCGGTTATGCTATCATCTTCTTCTGGAGCTGCATTATATGAATATGTTGGTTCGGGCAAATCATAAGCAGTAGGAGTGTATTCTGGCTAATTATTTTTTACAAGTACTTCTTGAGGAATTGATAACTCTTCTTCTGGCACTTCAAAATCTACTTTATTAATAGCTTCTGTAATAGCTTGAATATCATAGCCTTGCTATTTCATTGCTTGTTCAATTTTATTATTATTTAATTCTCTTAAAAAATCTGTATCTTTCCATCTATATTCTTTATACTATTTTAATTTCATTTTAGAAAGATATCGACCAAGAATAGTTGCACCTGTTAATTTAGTTTTATCTTTACCATATTTAGCTAATAAACTATTCCATTCATCTGGGATATATGGCACATCACATTCTTGAAGAATCCATAGATAAGTTTCTGGATCCCAGTTATTAACATGCATAGTAATGCATTTTTTGCATATATTTAAATATTTGTCTGGATATTTTTCTTCATTTTTTGACTAATAAAAATTATCAACGTTCATTGTTCTATTGCATTTAGAACAATATCGTTGTTCCATTCCAGCCGCCATAATATTCACCTTCTTTACAAATTAAAATAATTATTTTAATTCGATGAATTAACTTTGGCCAAGCGCATATTTTTCTGAGAAGTCGCATTGCGGCAACATTTGCATATACTATAAAACCCATCTCTGCTAGTTTTATTTTTGGAAAAGTATCTATTATGTGCAATTTTTATTTGACCGCATCTGCTGCATTTTTTGAACTGGCCTTTTTCTTCAAATGTATAATGGTATTCAAGCCATTCATCTGTAGCAGTCTCAGCAATTAATTTTGGAATTTTATTACGCCATAGAGAGGAAATATATTCAATACTATGTTTAATACCAAACTCAACTTGAATTGCTTCTTGAATATCAAGATTTGGCATTTTATCTATTTTATATTCAACAATCCGCATATATAAAGGATATTTTTCTAAAGCTTTATCGCAGAGTCTTTCAAAGTCATAAATCATATACCAAGTATCATTTTCAAAATTACCATAACTATCTTCTTTTAATTTAGAATAATTACATAATACTGCTTCACAAACAGCAGGGTTTAAAAAGGTAAATCCAGAGTAATTAATCTAATCATCTTTGTCCAACCACACTTTTCCATCAAGCTGCACAGTATGCTTTGAATGGATCAATTTTATTGGCACTATTGGTTTACGGTATGCATTTTTGATAAGATATTGATCTTTACGCAAATCGATAAGTGTGCGTTTAATTATATATGCTTCACGTCCTGACGCATTTTTTGAGCGTTGTTCCCAGATTTCTATGGCTTCTCGCAATTGGCGCAAAGGTTGTATTTCTTCTAAATCTTTTTTTGTTATTGTTATTTTTGGATGAAAAATTATATTTTTATTATTAGTAATTAAATTATATATGCCATCTTCGCCATTTTCAAATTGGGAAACAAGACCTTCAAAAGAAGTTTCACGACGATTTACTGTTGTCATTCTATTATCAGTAAGTATCTTTTTTTCTTTTTTCTCTTGTTTCTCCATACAAAGAATAAGATAGTCTGCCAATATTTCTAAATAACGATCTCCTGGATCCGGATTTTCTTCTAATATTTTTTTGACTAACTCATTTCTTTCTTGCGGAGAATCGAGTGAATAGTCTAATTTTATCAAACTATCGACCTCCAATCAAGTATTATTATAACAGAAAAAAAAATAAAAGTCAAGTTTTTGAGTTCGTACTTGAAAATAAAAAAAAAATATGTTATAATATATATAGAAAAAAGAAAGGGAAAATTCATAGAAAATGTTTTATACGAGTTATTTTGGAAATAAGAAAAATTTTCCACAAGGAGCTTTGATATGCGGGATTTGTAGATATCCGCCGGATGGAGTTATTAATTTGATTGGATTGGCACCGCAAGAGGAATTATTGAAGAAATTAAAAAGTAAAGACATTGATGAATTTATCTTTTCTTATAATTATGAAAAATAGTTAGATGATAATAAAGAACAAATAAAAAAGTTTTTTTAGGAAGTAGACAAAGATGTAGTTTTGTGCTGCTATGAAAAAACTGGAGATTTTTGTCATAGACATATTTTGAGAAATTGGTTAATTAAAAATAATATTATAAAGGAGATTAAAGAATTATGATTATGCCTGAGAATACAACTCGGAAGGTTGATAAGGAAGGCCGCATTACTATTCCTGCATCGATTAGAGCAAGATTTGGATTGAACATTGGGGATGACATGGAATATTTTGTCATTGCTGAAAATGATGAAATGTATATTGCTTTTAAAAAGAAAGGGAAAGAGAAAGAATAACAGTAATAGTAGCAGTAATAGTAATATAATATTATTATCGTAATCCTAAAATAAAATTTCGTTGACTTTTTCGAATATCCAGGCTTATATATATATTATAATTAAAAAAATATTTTTCCCGAAACACACCGCCCCTTCCCGGTATGACAGGTTGCAAACAACTTTTTTCTACGCCATGGGGGGGGGGGGGTGGAGTGGGGGATACCCATCTATAGAGTAAAGAGAACCTTTGTTAAAGATGTGTCAATCTTTCCAACTGGCAATCTTACACTACTTGTCTATTGTCCAAAAATTCTCGACCTATCAACATGAATAGATTCACACGCCCGTCAAATACTACCCCATTCCCCCTCATTAATAAAAGCTTATCTATTGTAAGCACGCGCGTGCCTGGTCGTCTCCTTAACGTACCTAACCCCCCGCAGGGATGCGTGTTTATTATAATATATATACTGTGAAAAATTTCCAACGAATTGCAACATCTTGCCTCGCGCGCAAGTTTTCCCGTATCCTCCTATCAACTCTTTTGGTAGGGGGATACACCTTTTTACGGGCAAATTGTTAAACTTTTAACGATGTGGGAGCATTTGTTAAACTTTTAACAAAGTCCAGCGATTGTTAAACTTTTAACAAGAACATTCAATGAATAGAGCGATTGTTAAATCTTTAACAAAATAAATCAATGATTTGTTAAACCTTTAACGAGAGTATTCAGCAAATAAAATACTTATTAATTTTTTAACAAAGTCCATGATTTGTTAAACTTTTAACTAGGATATTTAGCAAATAAAACATTTATTAATAATTTAACAAACATGCTCTTTGTTAAATTATTAACACAACGATCTTTGTTAAAATAATAACTTAACGATCTTTGTTAAAATATTATTTTAACAGTCTTTGTTAAGTTATTAACATAACAATCTTTGTTAAGTTATTAACTACTAAATGTTCTTATTTTCTTCTTATAATGATTACTAAAATATTATCTTAACAATCTCCTGAACAGTTTGTTAAAAAAATATTTTATTTTTTTTTTAAAAAAAAGTATTGACAAATCCGGGCGGCTATGCTAATATACAATCAAGATGAGGGAAGGAAAACCCAATAAAACCGGAAAGGAATTAATAACAATGATGAATAACAACAAGAGATACAGCGTGTATTATGTTTTTGAAGGCGGCGTAGCCTATGAATGGATTGCAAGCTTTGCAAATCGTCGTATAGCTGAAGACTTTGCAGAAAGCTATTCTCGCAATTTTGCAGAAAATGAAAACTATGAGATTGTAGAAGAAGAGATTTAAATCTCTTCTTTTTTTTGTCCTCGGCTTGTTAATTAATTAATTAACGATGATGCGGTTTGACAATTTTTTGTTATACCAATTCAATAAAAAATTGTCAAACCGCACGGCCTTTGTTAAAAAAATATTTTTATTTTTTTTTGAAAAAAATGCTTGACAAATTGCCCGGGCTATGCTATACTGTAACCAGAAAAGAAAAAGAAAGGAGAACAGTAAGATGCCCGCTATCGATTTAACAAACATGACATACCATGCAGAAATAGACCGTGCAACAAGATTTTCCATTATAAATAAAACTGTAGGTTTTGGTAATCCGGTTTACATCGCAAGCGATAAAAAAGGAAGAGACGCCACTGCAACATTAACAGATACAGGAGTGCTCATTGTTAGAGACTTAACTAATAAAATAATTACCGCGTATGTAGCTTCTGTCAAGCAGGCAATGGATGTATACAAAAGAGCAACAGGAAACGATAAAATGCCCCGCAAGCTGTGGGCAACAATCAACTACAACAATAATACAGAGGCATGGAAGAAAATGATAGCTGTAGCCTAAAAGCTACAGCTTTTTTATTGCGTCCGGAGATTGTTAAAATAATAACTTAACAATCTCCGGTGCAGGTTGTTAAAAAAATATTTTAAAGAAATCTCTTGACAGATTGCCAATAGTGTGATAGAATACATACAACAAAACAAAGAAATGTATAGAATTAACACAATCAACAAAAACCTGTCAAATAGCGCACATGTTGTTAACCTAAAGACAAACAAAATAAAAACAGTTTATTCCAATAGGAAAGGATGAGATGAGATGAAAAGACTTTTTATTATTGTTGTTATTGTTTGCGCACTTTGCTTTACTTCTGGTTTATCTTTTGGCAGAACATACGCAATGTCAACTATAGTTGTTGATGTAGATCATGAGAATGATGTTGTAACACTTGAAGATTTTAACGGTTTTCAGTGGCAATTTGAAGGCTGTGAAGATTGGCAAGTTGATGATATTTGCGCTTGTGTAATGAATGACAATCATACACCTTCAATCTTTGATGATGTAATTGTTAATACTAATTATTGCGGATGGATTGAGTAACCATCCGCAATAATTTTTTTTTAAAAAATTTGAAAAAAACTCTTGACATTTTGCCCGGGTTGTGCTATACTATAATCAAGATGAGGGAAGGAAAACCCCAAGAAGAAACCAGAAAGGAAAAATAAAATGAACGATTATCAGATGATCAGATTTCTCAAGGACATTATGAATGTTAATGATGATGTAGTCACAATGGCAATCCGCTTGAGCGATACTGTAGAAAATGCTTGTCTTGAAGTTCTTTCCTATTACACTGATTGCCCAAACTTTGAGAACTATATCACAGAGAATGGTGATTGGGTTTTTGAAGAAGCTGGTTATAAAAACTACAATGAATGGATTGAGAGTCTTTAAACTCTCAATCTTTTTTTATTTAATACTTGTTGATTAATTAACTAACAAAACTGGGCGTGCACGTTTATAACCGCACTTTAGCGATTTAAATCGCAAACGGACCATGCTGCTGGTTACAATATAGTTACAAAAAATTTCGGTAATGTCATCACTTGTTAAATAAATAACTAACGATCCCGAAACGTTTGTTAAATTCTTAACAGGAGGGGTAGTCTCCGGAAAAAGTTATAAAAGAAAGACAAAAATTTTTTTTAAAAAAAGTATTGACAAATCCGACCGGACGTGTTATTATAAAGCCACAATAAAGAGAAGGAAAACTCAAACAAACCGGAAAGGAAATAAATAAAATGAAAATGACCGTGAAAGAGCTGAAAGAACTGCTGAACAAATACGATGATAACGACATAGTTGAAATCATTGGCGGTGAAGATGAAAATGGAGAGTTTTGCGAAATATACATCAACAATGAAGAAATTTAAAAGAGGTTAAAAACCTCTTTTATTTTTTGCAAAGCTTTGTTAATTAATTAATTAACGAAGTAAATGCCCGGACGCATGATCTTTGTTAAAAAAATATTTTAAAAAAATAAAAAAAAATGCTTGACAAATTGACCGGGCTATGCTATACTATAATCACAAAAGGAAAAGAAAGGAAATAAAAAAATGAAAAACAATTATTATTTTGACATGGATGGCGTTCTTGCAGATTTCCACAGTGCCTACACTGGAAACAGAGAAGATGCTATGAATAGAGAATGGATAGCAAATTTAAAGCCTTTTATGGAAAATGTGCAGATTGCAAAAGATCTTATCAAAGCAGGAAATAAAGTTTACATTTCTTCTTTGGCGGCTTCTGAAGAAGCAAAGCAGGGGAAAATTGATTGGCTTGCTAAGTATCTTCCAGAAATTCCCTCTTATCGCATTGTGATCATTGTAGGACATGGAAACAAAGCACAGCACCTTAAAACTAAAACGGGAATTTTGATTGATGATAAAAAAGCAAATTGTCGTCAGTGGGAAAAAGCCGGAATGACTGCTATTTGGCTTGAGACCAAAGGCGAAAAAATTACTCTTTAAAAAGAGTAATTTTTTTTAAAAAAAAAAAAGTATTGACAAATCCGGGCAGTTGTGCTAATATACAATCAAGCTAAGGGAAGGAAAACCCAAGATAAACCAGAAAGGAAATTATAAAATGTTTGATCTTGTCAATGGTAGCCGTGTATTTAATTTCAATGACACTTATGATTATTTGCATAATTTGGTCGGTGTAAGTACAGAAGCTCTTGATCTTGCTTTCAGCCTTAATGGTCAAAATATAGAAACTGCTACAGATATTCTATTTTACTACACTGGTTGGAATGACTTTGATGCTTATTCTAAAGACCTGCAGGAGATGTGATACATCTCCTTTTTTTTATTCCAATAGATCGTTAATTAAATAATTAACGAAACTCCGGCAAGACTGCGCGAACTGGTCCGCCCGGGCGCAAAAGCAGTTCCCGCATTGTTAAAAAAATATTTAAAAAAAATGCTTGACAGATTTCAAAAAATGTGATATAGTATAATCACAAAAAGAAAAGGAGTTAAAAAAAATGTATTTCTTTCAGCTTGTTACCCTTGAGCCTATTAACGGATTTCATAAATATTATTTCTTTACAGCTTTTGGTAAGCACTGCCCTCGCTCTACTAAGTTGGATAATAGCTACCCTGATAAGCTGCGGCTGTTGATAGAAGATGGAGAGGAAATACCTTTTACCCTTGAATGTATAAGCTTCTTTGCTTACATCT
>Ga0310697_10001588_pt1 | contig 26046 bp, 21 predicted proteins | sample 172DNAGHGlowgp2_FD_203883 | JGI IMG/M metagenome (GOLD analysis project Ga0310697, IMG submission 203883) | Sheep rumen microbial communities from Palmerston North, Manawatu-Wanganui, New Zealand - 1728 DNA GHGlow gp2 (v2) (version 2) | ecosystem: Host-associated > Mammals > Digestive system >...
AAATCGAGGTGTCGCAAAGCACCGCCTGGCACGTCCTGCACAAAATCAGAATCCTGCTGCGCGACGAGGATGATGGCTTCCCGGACACGGTGCACGGGGAAAAAGTCGATGTGAACAACGGCTCCGGCAGGCCGCTCGTCATCAGACAACTCACGGAGCCGCTGAAACTGCATCCCAAAATTCTCCCTTTCGTGCAGCCCAGCAGCCGGATATTCACTGACGACTACGTCTGCTACCAGACACTGGCAGAGAGTGAATTGGAGAAATATAATATAGAAGAACCGCACGGCATGAGACGAGATCCGAAAACGAAAACACCTGTGAATAAAGGAATTGCGAACGGACTGTGGCTCCAAGTGAAACGTATGGTGGCGGGGATTTACCATTTCGTGTCCGCCGCGATGTTCCACCGATACGTCTATGAAGCACTGTTCAGGAGGAGGACCTGCCGATGCAACAACACGCAGCGGTTCGAGCAGGCGATAGGGCGCGTCGAACAGGTGATCCCGTACTACGTGGTAAGTCCGTGACGGGGTACCGTGACAGGGGTACCGTGCAAGTGCCGGCCGCCAGAAACAGCAAAAAGATTGTCACTATTTAACTGTGAATTAAACAGTTTTAAACAGCCGGAAAGGGGTAAACAGTCAACTTCCATATACTGGAAAGAAACTAAGTGGACTAATAATCAACATGTGTTCGAAAAAAGTTAATTATCTAAAAATGAATAATATAACGATACTTTTTATATTTGCATCGTCAAACCCAAAATACAAATTGCTACGTTATCCAACGTTAAAATTACAAAAATTTTTTGTCTAGACGACATCTTCTGCAAATTTTTCAACAATAAGACCAAAAAAGACCCTCTAGAAAGCAATGACAGGAAGAAACACAGGGATAAAACCAACAAACTTTCAAACACCGAGGTCATCACCATCTTGATTATATTCCACTCTTGCAGGCACAACTGCCTAAAGCATTTCTACAAACACAACAACCGTCGATTGCGTCAAGATCTATACCTATAATCAATTGATACTCTTTTAGTTGCTAATTCGAGCTCACGTTATTTTAGATTCTGTTCAACTGACTTCGCAGGTTTTGGAAATGTGGAGCGAAAATGATAAAAGTAAAGCTCCCAAACAACTTTTCAGAACCGATTCACCCACTCCGCCACTTCCGTCGCAGAGATGTTCTTCATACACTTGAAATGCGTGCGCTTGCACCTTGAACTTCCGAATTTGGAACAAGGGCGGCAATTAAGTGGACAAACCTCGAAATTGCGGAATTTCTCCCGTTCGCCAGGCATATAGGGATAATAGCCATATTCAGGAATTGTGGCTCCAAAAATGGCGGCCGTAGGCTTGTGCAACGCGGCCGAAATATGCATCAGCCCGGTATCGCCGGTGATTACACAGTCTGCATGTTGCAGGATTGCCGCCGACTGGTAAAGCGAATATTTGCCGCACCCATTGGTGGCACGTTCGCCGAGTTGGGAAACCACCTGCTCGCCTTCTTCATAAACATCTTTGCCTCCTAACAGCATGATGGGCTTGTGCAGGATACTGCCGATTTCCACCACTTTCGAAACGGGAATACGCTTGGTGAAATGCTGCGCGGCTAGCACTATAGCCACGAAACCATCATCGAACATCATAGGCAAATCATCTTCATCAAACCCTTGGTTGTCGGGAATGTAAAATTCCAATCCTTTGTGATCATTATGCACATTCAGCATCTTGACAGCCTCAAAATAACGCTCCACGATGTGCGTTTCCGGAAGCCCATTCATCTTGAAATGGATACAAAGCCACTTGGCAAAGTTGTGCTTGTTGAATGTGTAGGCGGGAACTCCCAGTTTACGCACTATTTTACGTGAACGAAGGGTTTTCTGCAAGTCGATGACAACAGAAAAACGCTCTTTTTCAAGTTCCTGAATGGTTTGACTCACATTTTCGGGATCGTACGTATAAACCTTATGTATATGCGGATTTGTTTCCACCACAGGCACATAGTCCTTTCGAACCAGAAAATGCACCTCGGATTGCGGCAACTGCTCATCTAACGCCCTTACGACCGGGGTGGTCAGAACAATGTCACCAATAGAACTGAGTCGGATAACTAAAACCTTTAATTGCGACGGGGGTTGTATTTCGTCCATATTGCGTTAAAAATTATTAATTTTCTTCTGACAATGCCTTGTAGTGGTTATCTACCGGTGTAGCGTATATCTTCAACAAATTTTCATGCATTTTTTCAAACGGAACATCGGCTATCTGCGATTTACGTTGCAGATATTGCTCAAAACGAGTTTTTTCGTCCGATGTATAAAAATGAACGAAGTCCTCGTTCTGATGCATCAAATCGTGGGCAATGTAGTTGTTCGGATAAAGCGTATAGTTCTTATATATCTGATTATCAATGAAATGACAAATCTTATGCAGTTTGTCGTTATTGGTGATGTCTGCGGGAACATTATCCAACTCCTTGTCCAACGGCTTACCAATAGCCAAAGAGACGCGCCCTTTCTGTCCAAAAATACCCTGCTTAATGCTGTCGAAGTCTTCACCGGGTTTCTTATGGTAGGTAGTATGTTCACTTATAGCCAACTCTCTGGCTTTCAAGCTATCACAAGGCTCATACTCGTAGGATATAGTTACGGGTGTAATGTTCATTCGTCGGATGGTTTCCACCAGGTTTTTGTCGTTGCCGAGGGTAATCATCTTAAGCAGCCCTTGTTTGGTAATATCGTTCCCATCCTTTGTGCGTCCGTCGCGCTGGGCAATCCACACAGACTCCCTATCCTCAAAAAGAGAATACTGAATATAGGCCGCCAACCTCTTGGAATTCATCAATTTGTCACGCATTGACCCACCCCTTTTCACCTTAATCATCTTGTTCAGCTTGGCCACCTCCCCGAGCAGAGGCGTGGTGAAAAGATTGTCACCCATAGCAATCCGGGAGGTCCTGCGGTGTGTGATAAAAAAATAGTATTCCAGAATGGCGGGATCGAAGGTGATATCGCGATGGTTGCCGATATACATGTACGCTTCGTTCTCAACCGTGTTCTCAATGCCTGACAACGAAATACCTTTCGTGGACTGCGCGATGAACGCATCGACGAATTTCTTGTCGAAGTCCGCCTGAACCTCATCAATAGTGTTAAAATTTGCAAAATCCTTCCGAAACTGCTCAATAGAGTAACTGGGAACGCACAAAGCAATGGCGTCCTGAAAACGGGGATCGTCCATCAGGCGGTAATAAGCCTCCTTGAATTCTGCATCCGTATAAGGTCGTATATCTTCAAAATCTTCTACTTGCATCATACAAATTTGGCGGCAAAGATAGCAATTTTGGCAATATGGAATTACCCTAATTTAAGAGACTGGCTTCTTGAGGATTATTCCACAAACTTAGGAGTATTTCCGTCGCAACAAGTCGCAAAATGAGAGATATGCATCGGATTTTGAATCCCAATAAAATTTCTGCTTCAGATGTTCAAGGCAGTCGAAAGCCTCCTCCATATTTTTGCATTCGTTGAGTTGGCGGATGGAGGCACTGAAATCCTCCCCGCGATTATGGAACAACTCCTTGATATAGATAAATTTGTCGTTAATGGAAATGGCTTTGGTCAAATCCCCGACCTTGGCGCGTTGGTATTGGCTGCTGATAGAATGGTCCTCGCGCTTTTCGTTGAACAGGTCGTTGAGGGAGCGTTGTTGAGGCTTCGCAGTAAAGTTTTCTGCACGTTTTGGAGGTGCAGGAGGCTGCACAGCCGGCTTTTCCGGCATATTCTGACGGGAAACCTCTGCCTGCACGGGTTTTTCCGACGCGGAAGTGGATTTCGGAGGGATAAACTGCAAGATGTCGTCTTCCGCGTGTTTAGTCTCATCCACCTCCGGACCAACTTTGATTTCAAAATCCGTTTCGACGAAAAGACTGTCCGCATCATCTTCCATGATACTGTCTTCACTCTCTTCCGTTGATTCCTCTGGTTGCTCTATCTGATCAAAAATGTCCGGAATAGAAGCAGTCTGTTCCTTCTTTTCCGCTTCTGGCTTCACCTCGCCAACGGTTGCCTGCGACTCGTTGATTTCTTCCGCTATGCTTTTGAGCTCTTGCTCGACGGTGTTATAGCTTTCATGTTCTGTGTCAAAGAAAAGCTCCACATCTTCTTCCAATGTTTTGGCCGGTGTGAACTGTTTTTGAGGTTCGGACGCAGGCGCAACAGGAGCGGCTACCGCTTCCGGTGCCTCATACTCCTCCGTCTCCAAGGCCGACAGCTGAACATACAGTTTCCTCGTTTTCTCTAAAAGAATTTCTTTTTCAATCAGGGCCATTTTGACCTCTTTTGAACTGTTGGATAACCAATTATCCAGCATTTCCGACATCTTTTGGTATTCGTCGTTCATTTTTTTGTTTTTTATATGTCAGATTAACGGTTTTTATTATACTTTTGCACGCTGAAAAAAGATGCAAAAATACGAAATTTATACATATTAGAGAAATGTTTTTAGAAAATAAAGCGAGCAGGAATCATCGAAAAGGCTGGATTGAGGTAATATGCGGATCGATGTTCTCTGGAAAGACAGAGGAGTTGCTGCGACGTATCCGCCGGGCGGAATTCGCCAATCAAAAAATAGAGTTGTTTAAACCGGCCATTGACACAAGGTATGACGAGACGGAAGTGGTGTCCCACAACGAAAATTCGCGAATATCCACGCCTGTCAACAATTCATCGGAAATACTTCTGTACGTCAACATGAGTGACGTGCAGGTGGTGGCCATCGACGAAGTGCAGTTTTTCGATGATGGCATCGTGGATGTTTGCAATCAGTTGGCTGATGCTGGCATTCGTGTGATTGTCAGCGGGTTGGATATGGACTACAAGGGAATCCCGTTTGGCCCGATGCCCAAGCTGATGGCAGTGGCCGAATATGTCAGCAAACAACATGCCATCTGTACACGTTGCGGAGACCTCGCCCATTTCTCCTACCGTATCGTAGCCAACAAGCAACAAGTGCTTCTCGGCGAAAAGGATTCGTACGAACCACTCTGCCGGCATTGCTTCAACGAAGTTATGAATAACACAAGAGATTAAATGTCAGTTATTTGCTTTCGTTTTATATCGCAAATGGCAATGACCGCCATGGAAGCCCAAACCAGAACGGAAAGTTTGTCTGTGTCGAGGAAATTGTTGAATACACCGTGAACATAGTAGGAAACAAGAGATAGAGTCATACATAACGATGTGATTTTCAATATTTTGTCTTCGGCATAAATATAGGTTTTAATTCCATAAAATAGAATCGTGAAGACAAGAATGAAAACGGTTATGGTGCCAGGGATACCGCTTTCGGCACATGGACCGATGTATTCGCTGTGAGCGTTTCCCCCGTCGCCAAAATCCGTGGATATAATAGTCCGATAATAGCCGTGCTGGAATGGTGCATATTCGAATTGGTACGTTCCCGGACCCCAGCCAAACACGGGCCTTTCCTTGATCATTCCGAACGCGGCGGTCCAACGGTTGAGACGCTCCATATTGGAGGCATCAGTGCTGATATTCGACATGGACTGAATATGCTCCACAAAATTCCCAGAGGAATCTTGGCTGTTTCGGCTCATTTTGTACAAAATGTCATCCGAGTAAAAAAACAGCAGTGCACCGATCACAAGTCCCCCGGAGATCAACCAGGACAGCTTTATACGCAGCTTGAGAATCACCAAAACCCCTATGGCCGCAACCAGGCTAATCCACGCCGCCCGGCTGAATGACAGATAAAAACCCATCAAAAGAATCAGGGTGACAACAATATAAAAGACCTGTTGGGGCCATTTGTTCCCAGGGAGAAAGAAAAAGCCAGCCGTGACAGGCAGCATGAAAGCCAATGCAGCACCGTATGCGGTATGGTCGTTGTAAAAGGGTGACATCACATAGTGCGCATAGTGCTCATCGAATCCGCTAATCGCATGTTTATATGTGGTAATCAGCACTATAACGACCAATCCTATAGCGTAGCAGTTGAAATAACGAGACACATTGCGGATGTCATCGTCTACCATCTGCATGAAAAACCAATAGCAAGAGGTAATGAACCATACCTTTGAGGCAAAGAATTTGAATGAAACCACAGGCCGTACGCTGGTCATACAAGTGACAAACATCCAACCCAAGTAAAGGAAAAGAGCAATGGAGATCGGGTGTTTCAACATTTTGGGATTCAGCCGCAAGTCATACAGAATGCGGGCAAAGAATACCATGGTCAGTCCGATCATCAAGGCTTCCGAAGGCAACGATAGTCCCAAAGGGATTTCCTTGCTGTTGATGACGACCGAGAAAGGGGTGGTCAGCGCCACCAGATACATAGCCCAGTCGGCATGGAAAAACACAACATACAAGCCTAATGCGGCAACCGTAATCAGCGGTATGACAGGAAACTCCCTGATTATGGCATAGCCGTTGGCCAGCACCAGCGCCAAAACAACCAATAAGACAGCAATGTGCCGCTTAGTGATCCGTTGTGTCAGCTGTAATATCCTTTCTTTCAGGCCTGTTTTCAACTCTTTCAATCATTAACAGCACAATCATTGTCAGAATGAAAGCGCAAAGGGTGGAAATGATGACAATGATGGATTTTTTAGGATAATACTTTTTGTCGGCAGGATAAGGCTGATCAATGACGAATTTCACCGGCATGATGGTGGTCATGTCCATCTTGGCATCCATCAGCTTTTCCTTGCAGAGTGCGTGATATTTACTGAAATTGAATTCCAGATCTTGGTACGAGGTGAGCTGGGCACCGTATTTGGCTATCGTATCTTGTTCTTTCTGAATACGTTGCATGGCAGCAGTATTGCCTTGTGCGGCCGCAATGGCATATTGCTGCGTAAGGCGCTCGCTTTGTAACTTCACGTCAAACACGCCGTGAGACATGATTTCGCGGATGGAATCGTTCACGATGTCCAATTCATGTTGGATAGAGTCCATCTGATGCTGCAATATGGCAACAGCCGCACTTGCGCGCTCGTATTCCACCCGGTTCTTGATGGTGTCGAGCCAACGTATGACATCCAGTGTCATCTGGTAGGCTCGCTGCGGGTCCCAGTCGCTCATCGAAACAGAAATGGCACCGTATTCCGTTCGCTTGACCGTCAAATTGTTCATCACCGTTTTGTACAGTTTGGTTTTGCCACCCTTTTTGTTGAGGTCTATACCGTAATAGTCCGCCAAATTGTACTTGTTGATCAGGGAGTCCTTGATAGCGACGGCGTTCAGGAAAGGCAGCATCTGCTCTGTCTCGTCAACTGTCGCCAAAGCCTTGATTTCCAACCGTTCGTTGTAGTTTTGCTCATTCAACAATATTTTTGACACCGAGCTGGTGCGCGGTGCATAAATCACGGCAGTGGATTTAAATCGAGGACGCACCAGGAAGGAGCACGCAGCCGACACGACAAAAGTGGCCGCACACACGATAAGCAACCACTTCCGCCACTTCCACATGAACTTTAACAAACTGAAAGCGTTGTATTTGTCTTTATTTTCCATTCGGTTAATGATTTTGGTTGGAATCTGAAGCTATTCGGTGAAAAGGGATTTGCTATAGCAGTCCGAGCTCCATTTTGGCGGCCTCGGTCATACAATCCATCGTCCACGGCGGATCAAAGGTGACATCCACCACCACTTTATTCACACCGGGAATCATCGACACGCGGGTCTGCACCTCCATGGGCAAACTCTCCGCCACCGGACAGTTGGGTGCAGTCAGCGTCATCAGGATATAGACATCATTGTTCGCGTTGACCTCCAACTTGTAGATAAACCCCAGCTCCCAAATATTGACGGGAATTTCAGGGTCATAGATGGTATTGAGCACCTCAATCACTTTGGTTTTCATACAATTAAGTTTTTCAATTTTGCAAAAATAACATTTCTTAACGCAATAAATACTATTTTAGTGTATTTTTTTCAACAAAAATCCATGTATATCATTTTGGATGGCTATTGACGAATTCCTTCCGAAACACTTGGCACATTTATCCTCTCTGACAAATGATTACAGCCGTTATCTGTAAAAGCCCTCCTGATCAACGTACTGAAACACCGCCTCAGGCATCATGTAGCGTACGGACTTGCCGTTTTTGAGATTGTCGCGGATCAACGTGGAGGAGAGAGCCATCAGGGGCGCATCGACAAGGTGAACGTGCGGATGGCGGAGAAAATCGCCACCGTCATAACCAGGCCGGGGATAGACATAGAGATGGTAGTTTTCCAAGATATACTCGTAATTGAACCACTTCTTGAAAGTCTGCAGGTTGTCCTCGCCCATGATGAGACAGAACTCGCGCTGCGGATACTGTTCGTGCAGCACCTGAAGGGTGTAGCTCGTGTAGGAAGGCTTCGGCAGTGAAAACTCAACATCGCAAGCCCGAAAGCGCAAGTCGTCGCCAATGGCTAAATTCACGAGGTGAAGCCGCTGCCGGTCGTCCAACAGCGACGTTTTCTTTTTCAGCGGGTTCTGCGGCGACACCACGAACCAAAGTTCCTGTAAATCGGAATGTTCCAGCAGATATTCGGCAATAATCAAGTGCCCGATGTGAATCGGGTTGAACGATCCGAAATAGAGTCCTGTTTTCTTCATTGTTCCTTAAAAAAGCGCAAAAGTACAAAATTTTGGATTGCCGACCCCAATGACAATTGAATCGCATCACGCTCTTCTGGAATGTAAAATCCAGTTCGACACAAACAAAATCATTGGTTTTTGTTTATTACTGCCAGATAAATGGCTTTTTCTGTTTTCCCCTCCACCAACCGTTTCATCTCCCGCACCTCGCGCTGCAGGAACCCGTGGACGCGGATCTCGCGGCCGTAGGCGTAGAAGGTGATGGTGGAGAAGCCGGCGATATACGACTTTAGTATAATTTCACTTTGAAAAACAAAAAAACGTATCAATGATGTTCTTTTCAAAGTGAAATATTGTATTTTTGCCGCAGTTTCAAAAAATAAAAATTTTTCAAGTTTTGCAAATGAAAATAATTGAACGTGTTGACTATCAAAATTATCTTTGGGATGTAAAAGACACTCCTGATATTAAAGTTATCACGGGTATCCGTCGTGCAGGCAAATCGGAAATAATGAAATCGTTTGTTGATCGTTTGAAAATGAATGATACGAGTGCCAATGTGGTATATGTTGATCTTTCCGTATTGGAAAACGAGTCGTTATTGGAGTATCACCATCTGTATGAATGGGCGAAAGCACGGCATAAGGTTGGGATGAAAAACTATCTGCTTATTGACGAAGTGCAACTTTGTGAACATTTCGAGTTGTCAATCAATAGTTTGCATAGTTTAGGATTGTATGATATTTATCTGACAGGATCTAATGCCTTTATGCTGAGTTCCGATTTGGCAACTCTTTTCACCGGACGTCACATTGAAATCCATGTGTTGCCTTTCTCGTTTAAGGAGTTTTGTGCTTATTACGAATCTGATACCGATTTGCAGGTACTGTTTGACCGATATGTTGTGGAAGGCGGCTTGTCGGGAAGTTATGTTTATGAAAAGGAACGTGACAGAAAGAATTACGTGAAAAATGTATATCATACCATTTTACGGCGCGACTTGACGGAAAAATACAATCTGCCTGATTCGAAAATGCTGGAACAGGTAACAGAATACATGATGGACAACATCAGCAACACAACTTCGTCCAATAATGTAAGCAATTGCTTGACAGCAAATGGCACCATAACCAATCATGCTACAATAGGTTCTTATCTGAAATACCTGTGCGATGCTTTTGTGCTGTATAAAGTGTCCCGATACGACATACAAGGGAAAAAATATTTGCAGACCTTGGACAAATATTATCTGGCGGACAGCGGGATCCGTTTTGCCGTATTGGGGAGGCGGAACATGGACTATGGTCGGGTGTACGAAAACATTGTTGCATTGGAATTGCTCCGCCGAGGGTTCAGCATTTATGTTGGCAAACTTTACCAGAAAGAGGTTGATTTTGTTGCTATGCGGGGAAACAAGAAAATATACATCCAAGTGAGTGATGATATCAGCAATCCTGAAACTTTTCAACGGGAAACGGACCCGTTATTGAAAATTCGGGATGCCTACCCCAAAATGCTAATTGCAAGAACAAAGCATGAGTTATATGATTATCAAGGTATTATGGTTTTCGATTTGGCACGTTGGCTGAAAGAAGGAGATTCTGTTTTTTAAAGCTTGTGTGTCACCTCTCCTCCACCAGCCGTTTCATCTCGCGCACCTCGCGCTGCAGGAACCCGTGGACGCGGATCTCGCGGCCGTAGGCGTAGAAGGTGATGGTGGAGAAGCCGGCGAGCGGGGTGTGTATCATCACGCTTGACACCGCCTCGTAGGGGATGAAGTCGGTGTTGTGGTGCAGCAGTGCCTGCATCCTTTATTAAAACAAATTGGAAATAGCGTATAGCGGAAGTATGAGAATCCGACTTTGCGCACCAGCATCAGCTTTATCTTGATTGACGAGTTCGCCGAAATTTTCAAGCGAACACCTGACAGCTTCCGTCAGGTGCTTGTTGTGCATGAACAGATGCAGGCTTTTCATCTTGCCGCTGATACCAGATTTCACCTCTACAGGAAGCACGCGCATATTGCGGGCAAGCAAATAATCCACTTCGGATACGGTGCCCCTGTCAAGATTCTCCCACCAATACAGGTCATTCTGTGTTCGAGGCGAAGAATATTTGACTATTTCCCAGCCGGCAACCATTTCTGTCAAGCTGCCCTTGTCCACCAATTGCGCCGCTGTATCTGTAAGAATCTGTTGGGTCAGGGGACCGGCGCCACCCAATTCCAAATCCATAATGCGCAGGAGCAGGCCACTGTCAAGATAAATGTATTTCTGGAATTTCAGGTTGCTTTCCGCGCCGAGAGGAAGGCCGTTCCCTGCAGAGTGTATCACTCGTTTTATGATTCCCGCATCTGATAGCATTTGCAGGGCTTTTTTCACCTCTTCACTGCTTACATTGCCTTGCACCTTGCTATAGACAAATTTTCCACCAATCTGGCTTACAACACTTTGGAGAGTGTTGCGTAACAATTGCGGATCTGTTTTCTTTGCATACTTGGCGAAATCGTCATAGTACGTTTGCTGGATATCGTCTTGCTCGTTAGCCGCAAGCACATAATCGTGTGTCTCCACCCATTTGGCGACGCTTGCCGGCATGCCTCCCACTAAAAGGAAAGTGCGGAACTGCCCGACCAGCTCCTGATGCAGCTCGTCAAACATGGGTTTTTGAGGATTTGCCTCTCTTTTGGCCTCAAGCCATAGGGTTTTGCCCTGTGCCTCCAAAAACTCGTCGAAAGACATCGGATACATGAACAGCGACCTTATGCGCCCAACCCCGAAAGAATGCAAGTCTTTTAAGGTAAACTCCAACAAAGATCCGGCTGCAATCACGTGCAATTCGGGAAAATCTTCCTTGAAGGACCAAAGACTGTGAATGGCTTCTGAACAATCCTGTATTTCATCGAGAAAAAGCAATGTCTCTCCGGCCACCACAGGTGTGTTGTACATTCTGCCAATCATGGCTGCAAGATCATGAGCGTTCCGTGTCCTTTCGAACAATGACTTCAACTCTTTACGTTTTTCAAAGTTGGCTTCTATGAAATACTTGAATTGCCGCCCAAGGTTCTTTACTGCCCACGACTTTCCCACTTGTCTTGCCCCACGCAATAGCAAAGGCTTGTGATCAGCACTCTCTTTCCATTCAATCAAATATTTGTCAATAGTTCTCGGATAGTACATGACTTTCTTTTTTGCCTGCAAAAATACAAAAAAATGCATTGCGAAGAAAAAGTCAGAGGAATAATCGACACTTAACATATAAAGATCAGATGAAAATAGAGTTGGACACGAATAAAAATCAAAGAAATCACATCTCCTCCACCAGCCGTTTCATCTCCCGCACCTCGCGCTGCCTGAACCCGTGGACGCGGATCTCGCGGCCGTAGGCATAGAAGGTGATGGAGGAGAGGAAAAAATCCCTGCAGTTGAAAAACAGCCGCAGGGATATGCAACGTTGGAACCGAAAGCCAAAAATCTATATCACATTTTTGGGATTCGTAGAGTAATCCTGGGTCATCTCTTGTCCTAACCCCCAGTCAACGATAACTTTGTTAGACAAATTGCTAAAATCAGAAACTTCCTCAATGTCAAGCAGATAATCGCCTCGACTATTTGTATTAATTGTATGGTTCTTCACCTTGAAAACCCCTAATAGTTTGGACGGCTTTTCTGCATCATTTGATTGGTGATCGTATGCCCAAAAGAAGACAATATAATCGGCTTTAGTCATCCTTTCGGCACGTTTTCCTTCTCTTGAAGAGGAGACTGACCAGGTGCTTAAGAATGCCATAAGATCTTTTTTCCCTGCTTTTTCAAGAAACTCCGGGAATTTAGATACATTTTTCGAACCGAAATCAACCCCGTTCTTTCCCTGCATGGTATTCAGTGGAAGACATGTCATCTGGATTTTGTTCTCTTCATTGGCAACACTGTCAAACCCTGCATTGCGACCTTTCAATAATTCTTGAACAGTTAACATTGTACGCATAATCGTTTGATTTTTATAAAAAAATGATTGAATGGTCTAATCTTTTACACAGCGGACGGAAAAAGCTTTCCACTGATAATAATCAGATGAAGAGGTGTACATAGCATTTAATTTATATCCGTTATATGGCAAAGAAAAGTATCTTACTTTGCTTTCCGTAATCTTATCTTGCGTGGCAGACCAAAAATTGGCATATCCAGAAGTAGAACTTAAATTTATAGATCTTCCATCTGAGCTTGAGCATCCTGCACTGCCTGACGGCATAGCAGAAAAGCCAGAACCGTTATTGTCGCTTGGAAAATTACCAATTGAGCAGTATGATGTACTTGTCTCCCATCCGGATTTAGAGGCTAAAGCCTTACCATAATAGTGATGTGTAGCATCATCGTCACATAGGTATTTGTTTTGGCTAATTAGGTAGTTCTCAAGCTGTCCCCATTCTGCATCACTTGGAATATGCCACCCTGTAGGACAAACGCCCTGAATGCTACTTGGATTGGTCGCACTACTACTTGCTCCATGCATGATGGCAGTATAATTGTATAATCTTCCATAAGCATTATTTATGGCTGTTCCTTCCCCTGGCTTTACCCAAATACAGTATGCTGCTGGAATGGTACCCGTTGTATAAGCGGTGCCTCTTGCAGCTATTTCTGTCCCATCAGAGTAATGCTTGGTTCTAAGATTCTCTTTCATCCAACATTGCGTTCCGAGCATGATTGTATTATAGACATTACCGTCATAATCCGTTATAGTAGGCGTTTCAGGGCATGGCATTGAACTGCCACCACCCAATTCCTCAACTTGATTTTGCAAGTCGCTTATTGTTGCTTTAAGTGTTTGTATCGTTGCTACCAACTCGCAAAAGCTGATGGTGTCGCATGAGGCATTGTTGACATACTGGGCATCGTTGTTAAAGCCGCTTACATTGTTCGGTACAGTGGGAATGGATGGGAGATCACTCAAATCATTGTAGCTGCCTGTTGTAGCCACTGTCGCTAAAGTGGGCAAAGTAGGTATTTCGGGCTTGTTCAATATCATTGCCGCTCCTTCCGTGGCGTTCCAGTCAGCATTCACTTGCGCAGGAATCACTGGCAACTGACTCTCTGTGACATAATGGTTGTCTGACAGATATTGCGCAAGAGCACTCTCGTTCAGACTCTCGGCATAAAGCGCGTATGGCATCGCAGTGACAGGTGTGTTTTGCGTGACCGTGGCACCTCCTGGCAGAGTGATGACGCTACGTATTACCGCATCCTTCCACGCGATCTGTGAAAAATCCCCTGTTTTAGAACTGCCTTCGCCTATCATAATAGAAAGCAAACCATTCTGGTTCGTCATAACAGCATGTGTCTCTCCATATTGGCTCACATTGGCAGCATTCAAAATGGTGATGACTACTTGTACGTTTTGGTTAGTTACCAATTCATTGCTGCTGTTCCGCACTACAGCTTGATAACTGAGTTTTGAAGATTCGCTTTGTGCGAAAATGCTGTTCATTACTAAAAACAACATTACAAATAATTTTAATTTTTTCATATTTATTATCTTTAATTATTAAAATATTCCACATTCAATTTTTTCATTTGCTAATAATTCTTCACACATCTTACACTATAGGCATCTGCACTCTGTCCAAGCAAAGGTTCGTCGCAATAATAAACCAGCTTAAGATAGGTGTTTGGAATTGGATCAGCACCGATATACCAAAATGCCGTTTCACCAAGCAAATCCTCAAAACGGTTTGTGGCAGAGTTGAATTTTCCGGCGGGTAGAGCAGTGAATCCAGTGCTGTTTGTATTGTTGTTTGGATGTAACCATAGTTCTGTAGAGCGTAAATCTTCGGCACTAAAACTATGCAACGCAGTCATTTCCGAATTATTCGGGATATGCCACCCATTTGGACAGACACCTTGCACGAATCCATCGGCATCCGAAACAGGTGTTGTCAAACTGTTTTCTGGCACACGCACAGCCGAGTACCAAGTATAAAGCCTGCCGTAAATATTCAAATTTGCACCTTCGTCTGGGTGGAATCCCGATCTATATACCAACGCTTTTGCAATAATTGCTTTGTCATTCGAATAATGCTGCGTCCGCATATTGGTTTTCGTCCAGCAGTAGCCAGCTAAGGACAAGACTGGATACACATTGCCTTCAATATCTGTGACCGTAGGCTCGCACACCACATCTAATGGTTTTATCAACAAGTACAACACCGTCAACGAGTCGTAGTTGTAAGAACCTGCAAACGAATACTTGCTGTCCGAGTAATTCCCAATCGGGATACTCGTTGGATATAAGAAACCGTTTTCGTCATATCCTTCACCAAGATACCTTTCTGCGGAAATTTCAGTTCGGAGTAATTGCGCCTGAGCGAATCCGGCTGTAACTTCATAGCCGTTTTCAGCAGAATGTTGCGAAAACAACTGCCCTATGGCAACATATACGTTGTTTTCTGTATTCCCGCCCACAGTTAGCCCATGCATGGTTTCAGGCACCTGTGCTCTTGTAATACTGCACAATATCAGCAGTGTAAAAATTAAAAATAAGCTTTGTTTTTTCATTTTAATAAAGTATTTGCTGAATCATATTTTCAAAACTCTTGTCCTTTTGTTTTCTTGCCGTCTTTTCTATCTCCTTGACATTTGCACTATCAAGTATAAGAATGGCTTTCTTTTGTATCGTAATAACATTCTTCAGATTCGGATTTGACATCAAATCAGATGTCCACTTCAAATTTGCACTATCAATATATGCAATGTACGATTTGAGAAAAGCTTTTGCCGAAGATCCCTGCTCCCGTATCTTAATGTCGTTCTGCAACACAATTTTCCTTAATTCAATAAAACGAAGGCAATTCTGTTGAATACTCTCGTACCTATACAACCTTTCGCAACACTTGCTCAGGTTGTCATCCATTTTTAAGTTCATAGAAGAGCAGAATGCATTATAACTATCTTGAATATCCTTAAAGTCTTTTGCATCTGCCAAAATATGTTTGGATTGAGCTTGAATGAGAGACACCAATGCTATAAACCGTAGATATTCTTCCTGTTTAAGGACAATATTGTTGTAATATTGCAAATAAGACTTAGCATCAGAATGCTGTTTTTCTATGTCAAAATCTTCAGTTGTGTAGAATGAAATGATATCTTCCCTATCTAAGGTTCTTGCATTATCTTTGATTTTTTTCTCAAAGCCAATAATGGAATCTCTCATGGAACGAACCTCATCCCATTCGCTGGGCAAACGCTTGAGGAAGTTAAACCGAGTTGCTGCTTTTTCGTTTGAGGCCTGCGTGTAAGGAGGTGTCAAGGTGTAAACGCACTTCCAAGGTTCCCATCCCACTATGTGGTTTTTGCGAAATAAAGTACAAAAGAGAACACAACAATCTTTCTCCACTTTAGCACTATCAAATTTGGGCTTTTCATCTGTCGAAACAGGAATCCACTGTACGTTAATATCCTCTTCAACGGTTTTATCATTAAGCCATGTAATATCTTGTAGTAACTGACTGTAGGTTTGTTTAGTTATTCTTTGTTCTCTCTTTTTAATCAAGTGGTCTTTTATTTCTGCAACTTCGAATGCTTGTACATATTTCTCAATCTGAGACTCTTGATCAACTGAAAGAGCTATATCACCTAATATTTTTCGTCGAACTTCTAACTCTTTTTGAATGAAGTTTACAATTTTTACTGACTTGTAATAAGATTGCAACTGATCTCCGAACAATTCGTTAACCAATGAATCGTCAACTAAAGAGATCGTATCGTTATTGATTATAGATTTTGAAATAGTGTCAAAATTCTGAAATGTAGCAAAAACGGGACGATAATCCAGATAAAGCTGCCGTTCAAAATCTTTAAGCCCCCAATCGCTCATAATAGGAAATATTGTTATATCAACCGTTTCAAAAGGGGGGAGAAAGACACCCTCAAAATCCGCCCAACCATATCTTGACAAAATCCGATTTATCTTTTCATAGAAATCCCAGGATAACCATTCGTATTGTCGTTTACTTGACTTAAATCCATGCGAAGCTTTCTCCTTATCAGAAGCATTATTACGCAAATCTGCCCTCATCTGGTCCGTTAGTTTTACAGTGGTATATTGTTTGGATGTTATGACCTTGCCATAACTATCACGTTGAATCTCAGAAAGAAGAACGCCCGTGTCAAACAAATATTCACTTGATCCCAGAACAACCTTGCCATCGCATAGCCCATTGACAGCACGTCCTTTAAAAGTAGTGCCTCCTCTATCCCGATGAAGATGGTCTTTTGTGTAAATGTAAAAGTCCCCATCCACTTTTCCGTTCTTATAATTTATGATGGCCTTGTTCTCATAATGGCCATCTTCTGCATAATCAATCAAATTGTATTTCAATTCTCCATGTTTCTCTCCCGCCTTAAAACTACCAGAAAAAGATTCTGACAAATTCCAGTTCATCGACTTGTACCGCCCTTTTATAGACAGGTTGCTTGTCATCATCCCGTCTAATTGCCCGTTTTTGTAGTTTGCACTAAAAGAATATTTGCAAGACAATCCTCCAATATAATAATCTCGTTCCGCAGGCCGTGTCCCTGTCAGCGAGTATTTTCCGTGCCTGACATAATTACCTTCGTTATCAACATAATATGTGTAGGTTTCTTTACAGTTTATATAAACATCCGGCCACACTTGAATCACATAATTGTCAGTGTGTGTATGCAATGACTGAGCACTGATATTCCAGAAAACAGACAAAAAAAATATTAAAACAACAAAATTTCTCATAAATATCATTGTTTGCTTTTTCGAAAAAGAAGACGTAAATTGACAGAATATTACTATTTGCTAAACCAATCCTCCTGGACTATTCGAGTGACAAAAGCGAAATATTTATTTTCACCATAATTGTTTGTTTTCATCTTTCCTTGAACTTCTATTATAAGATTTACTTTATCGGAACCCTTTAGCAATTCTGTTATGCGTTGACCAATAGGAGAATTTTTAAGATAATACAAATATGATTCTCCTGAAAAATATAGGAAATAATAATTATCACCTAATCCATAATTATCATAATAGGCGTTATCTTGTCTATCAAAAGAAACACGTATAAGGATTTTTTCTATGCCATGCCGTGCTGTATAGCTATTCAGTTCTTCAGCATTATATTGCGCTGAAGCTTCCCAATCCACCTTAAATCCGTCCATTGTCTTGCGCATATAAAGTTGTGGCAGGGCAGACCCTCTGTCGTTTCTGACATTAACAATGAATTTATCGCCTGGCTTATAATTACTCCCTGGAATGGCTATGGTGTTTTTGTCAATCACTCGTCTATTGTAGCCGTTTGCATACTTTTTTCGCATAAGCGGTTCCACTTTATTTGGATTATATACTATGGGGAGCAGGTCTTCCCATTTTTTTGCCCCATAAAATTGTTGCACCACACTGATGATGGAATCTTCCTCCGTCTTCGGGTCGGTTATGAGTGCATTGGGATCGGCGGCAGCTTTCAATTGTTTGAGTTCGGTTAATTCTTTCTGCATCTGTCCGATGGTCTCAGCTTGTGATTTGTTCAGATCTTCTTGAAACTTGATTCTGTTTTCCAACAACTCATTTGCATCTGTCACCACTTTGATTGAAGCCTTTAGATTGTCAATGGTACTTTGTATTTGTGTATTTTCATCCTGCAAGTCTTTTATCTCTTTTTGTAAAGAAATGGCTGAACTTTCCAGCTGAGTGATGCGCTGGACTAATTCTTCCTTTTTCTGTGCAAAGACACCTGAAATTATTGCTATAATGATTGTTGTTAATAATATTCTTTTCATATATATTGGATTTTCTAAAATTCAAAAACAGTTTGATATTTGCTGCTCTGATCCTCATTCACAAGATGAATTATTGCTACGGAATTAATCATATTAATATATTGTCTGAGATCCAAAGATTTATTGTGCAGGAACATACGTTAATATAAATGTGTACGTGCCTTTTGCAGGAACCTCGTCATCATTGAACATGACTGATACTTTCAGCAAATTGTTATTATAGGTGATAATCCTACATGCCCTTATGGCATTATCATAGAAAAAAGGAATCTGCATATACAAAATCGTTGGATTGTTAGGGTAGTCAAAATACCATTGTCCAAGGTTTGTCTCTTGATCATATCCGAAACCGTCGCTGCATAATAATGCTCCAGGCAGAACTTTTTGCGTCCCATTTTGGGAGAAAATCATTATATCATCTTTTTCGCAATTAAATAAATATCCATTCATTAAATCAGAAATGCGTGTGCCATCAATCATTTCATATGCAGGAGAGGATGTTGCTGTAACCAACTTCCAGCCCTGTGGAATGGTCAGGCTATGTGCTGTAGTAAACGATCTCTCTTCCCCATAGTATGTCATACCATTGTTTCCTTTGGCATACGCACGCACGTAATAAGTGGTGTTGTTCTGCAAATTATTAAGACAGCTTATGTATTCACCTGAACCTCCTCCATCTGTTGTTATGTGGTCATTTACCGTGGGTGATCCAGATGTATTGTAGCAAACACCACGAGCGGTTGCTAATCCTTGGGTAATAAATCCGCCACTTTCAGCACTATTTATTGAAATATTTGTAACAGGTTTTGTAATTACTATAATCTGATTGTCAGGGTTGTCAGGTGTGTCTCCATTAACGGTAGAGAATGATATTTCATTTCCATAGGTTACTCCGTTGCCATTTCCTGCATAAGCCCGAACATAGTAAGTGGTATTGGGTTGCAATCCTGTCAGATAACTTCTAAAATCGCCACTTCCACTGCCATCTGTGGTATGAGGGTCGTTTATGTCAGGCCGTCCGTCTGTGTTGTAACACACTCCTCGTACGGAGACGGCTGCGCCGTTGTCTTCCACCGTTCCACCACACGTGGCTGTGGTTCCTGTAACGGCGGAAACATCACCTGTGGCTACCATAGGAGTTTTTTCAGGTTGGCACCCTTGTATGAGTAACAAACTTATTATGGTAATACAAATTGTTGTCGTGATGACGAAAGCTTTGCTCGCAAAATTCATAATCTGTTGCCTTGTAATATCCATAGTTATATAATAATTGTTTATTTCTCTTTTTTTCACACCGCAAAAGTACATCGCTTTCCCTCACGCAGTTAGGTTCTTTTTAGGTTCTTTTTCACGTCCTTTCCGGGTTTCACAAACGGGCATAAAAAAACCGCGAACTTCATTGTTTCGAGTTCGAGGTCCTGGAAAAACCCGCAATGCCAAAAAAAGAAAGCTCGCGGCTGTTCACCGCAAGCACCTCGGCATTGCATTTGAAATTTTCCAGGTTTCGAACTTGCAAAGATAAAGCGAAAACGCTTCTGCTATGTATTTATAAAAAGGTTCTTTTTAGGTTCTAATTCTTTTAGGTTCAATAATTTAAGTTAATATTTCCGCTCTGTGAACCCATATCAGGAACACAACGGCAAGGTTAGGAAAAAAATTTTATATGCGGACGCAGAAAAGAAATTTTTGCTCCGAAGATTTCGCAAATAGGCACAGAAACTGCGAGTTGTATAATATGCACTTTTCCTAGTGCAGTATTTTTGAAATCCTGCACTTTTTTTTGTGCATATCAAAAAAAAGTGTATTTTTGCAGAAAAAAAAGGGGTTATGATTGATACGGTTCTCACGGAATTCATGCAGGAGCAACTCGGACTGGTTCGCTTTGATTTTATTCGCTACAAGTACAATCAGATAGACTGGAACCTTCGGATGGCAGGGCTTGTCGGGCCAAGAGGTGTTGGTAAATCGACTCTGGTTTTACAGCATATATTACAGCAGAAAGAATCGCAAAACGCATTGTATATTTCTGCGGACCGCAGCTATTTTGCGCAGCACACGCTGGTTGAAGTGGCATCCGAATTTGTGAAAGAGGGTGGGACACATCTGTATATTGATGAAATTCACAAGTATCCGGCATGGTCAACAGAGCTGAAAGAGATATACGACGGACACCCTTCCCTTCGGGTCTTCTTCACAGGTTCTTCAGTGCTCGACCTGCTTCGCGGACAAGCCGATCTGAGCCGCCGTGCGGTGATGTTCACCATGCAGGGACTATCGTTCCGGGAATATCTTGAGATGTTTCATCAAATCAAAATGCCTGTGTATTCCCTTGACGAAATTATAGCCAACAAGGTGGATAACAGTCTGATACCGCACCCTCTGCCCTTATTCAGGCAATATTTGCGCGACGGTTACTATCCGTTCAGCAAAGAAGGTGCGTTTTTCTCGCGATTAGACCAGATAGTTACACAAACCCTGGAATCAGACATAACCCAATATGCCTCCATGTCCGTAGCCACCGGACGGAAACTCCGGCGTCTGATGGCTATTGTGGCTAAAAGCGCACCTTTCAAGCCTGATTATTCCAGCATAGCCAACGCACTGGGTATAAGCCGGAATGTGGTGCCGGACTATCTCCTCTATATGGAAAAAGCGGGCATGATTGGCCAGTTGCGCGATGAGACAGGCGGTATTCGCAGCCTCGGGAAAGTGGAAAAGGTGTTTGTGGACAACACGAACATCATGTATGCGTTGGGTACAGCAGACACGAACACGAGGAATCTGCGTGAGACGTTTTTCTACAACCAGACGCGTGCCGTCAGCGATGTCATTTCATCAAAAGTGTCAGATTTTGTCATCGGAGAACATACGTTCGAGGTCGGAGGGAAAAACAAGGGTGGCAAGCAGATTAAGGATGTTCCCAACGGGCATATCGTAAAAGATGATATTGAATATGGGTTCGGTCGGGTGTTGCCTTTGTGGACCTTCGGTTTGCTTTATTAAATCGTTGAGTATTTCAGACGCTACCTTAAATTTTCAATCAAAATCTAAGGTAAAGAAGTAATATTATTTTTGTATGTCTTTTTTAAGAACAAAAAAATCATTGTCTTGAGTCCGAGGTCCTGGAAAAACCCTGCAATGCCAAACAAAGAAAGCTCGCGACTGTGAACCGCAAGCACCTCGGCTTTGCATTTGAAATTTTCCAGGTTTCGAACTTGCAAAGATAAAGCGAAAACGCTTCTGCTATGTAATTATAAAAAGGTTCTTTTTAGGTTCTAATTCTTTTAGGTTCAATAATTTAACTTAATATTTCCGCTCTGTGAACCCATATCAGGAACACAACGGCAAGGTTAGGAAAAAAAGTTTGATATATGAGCGTGAGAAAACGAAATAATCATAAGACAAACTCCATGTAGTTGGAAGGGGTGATGCATTGAAATGGCGTGTCCGGGTAGTTTCTGGCGAAAGAAAGGGACTGCCGCGCACGTTTCCTTTCGTTCCATTTGAATTCGAACGAACTGAGGCGACCGTCCTCCTCCTCTATCAGGTCGATTTCCTGCTGTTCCACAGTGCGCCAGAAGTAGAGGGAAGCGAACCGCCCCATCCTCGCGTTGCGCTTGACACGCTCACTAATCATCATATTCTCCCATAACGCACCTGCATCCGAGCGCAAATCCGGCGGAGAAAAGTTGTTGATCAGAGCGTTGCGTATCCCGTTGTCATAAAAATAGATCTTGCGGCCGCGTTTGATTTCACTCCGCATGTTACGGCTATACGAATCTAACCGAAACACCACAAAACATTGCTCCAATAGTCGGATATAGGCTTCTATCGTGCCTCTGTCCGCCCCCAACATATTGCTCAATTCGTTGTATGACACTTCGCTGCCCACTTGCAGTGCCAGAGCCCTAACCAATTTCTGCAAAAGCTCAGGCCTTTTAATGCCATTATAACCCAACAAATCCTTGAATAAATAGCTGTTGGCAATTTGAGACAGCAATCGCTTGGCATCGGAATAATGTGTGACAATTTCCGGATAGTAACCATAAATCAAACGTGTTGCCAGAAGCCTTTTTTCCTCCCTTTCATCCGTATGTTTCACCAGTTCGTGGGTTGACAGCGGCAACAGTTTGTATTCGTACAGACGACCTGTGGCCGGTTCGTTAACCTTGTTGGCGAGTTCAAGCGACGACGATCCTGTTACTACAATTTGCGTTGACAAGTGCAAGTCGGCAAACATTTTGAGTGTCATGCCTATATCCTCCACCCGCTGGGCTTCATCAATCAGCAAAAGTTTGTGTCCATCCGCCAACTGCCTCAATTCTGTGGAAGTGCGATGGGTCAGGAGATCGGCATCGTCGTAATTATCACAATTGAGACGGTAAACGTCTTCCGCTTCCTCTGCAAGCATATCCAAAACCGTGGTTTTCCCCGTCTGCCGAGGCCCTAATACTACTAATATTTTTCCAGAACCGAAGTCTTTGTGTAACTGATTAATAATATCTCTCGCTATCATTTTGATTCTTTTTTATATCAGCTGCAAAAATACCATATTTTGCGATTCAGACCACAAAATATGGTATAAATTTTGCGATATAAGCCTATAAAAACGAAATGCTTCTGCTATATGTCTATAAAAAAAGCTCTTTTTAGATCCTAATTCTTTTAGGTTCAATAATTTAAGTTAATAATTCATTTGTCCCTTCCCCTTCGGGAAACATGAGACAAAGATAGTGATTATTTTTCAATTACGCGAACAAAATCCACTGTCTGCATTTTTTTATAAATATATTTTGCTGCTATCCGCAAAATTTATTTTTGCGAAAATACCGCTATCCGCAGATTGTGTGTGCCAGCTTGTATCAGCTCCAAAAGGTGGACACGACCGGTAACTGGAAAACCCCGCAATGCCAAACAATGAAAGCTCACGGCTGCTCACCGCAAGCACCTCGGCATTGCATTTGAAATTTTCCAGGTTTCGAACTTGTAAAGATAAAGCGAAAACGCTTCTGCTATTTAATTATAATTGGTTCTTTTTTGGTTCTAATTTTCTTTTGTTCAATAATTTAAGTTGATAAATCCGTTTTATTCTTCTCCCCAAAAGGGAATGGGCAAAAAAAATTGTTTGTCAAGAGGTTATGACAGAAAAAAAAGCACGTCGAGAGAAAAAAACATTCCGGCTGCAAAAGGAGACAAAAAATGTGTAATTTTGCAGCCGGAAAAGAATAAAAGAGAATAAAAGAATGTTTGCAGTACCCTATCTGTCGGAGTATTTGCAGAACATGGATTGAACGAAATAGGCATAGAGAGATTATCCTGACCCTCACTTCACCTCCCGCATCAGTTCCTTCCACTCCTTATACAGCCTTCGCCCCTCTTCTTGGTACTTTTTACTCTGATCCAAAATCGATTGGTATATTTCGGGCTCTCTCACTTGTTGCTCATTAGTATAATAGGGTATGGCAGGATACTCTTGTGTATAGGAGGCCTTCTTGGCCTTGATCTGGTCGTTGGCATAGTTGAAGAAACTGTTCCGCTTGGATTTCGGCAATTGACTCCGAATCTGGCATTCGCGAATCTTTGATTTGTATTCGGCAATGTAAATCAGGTCACGCAGTATATTGGATGTCTTCACCTCTTTGCTTTTCACATACGAATCCACCGGCTTGAACATACTGTCGATGGTGAATTTGAAGTTGTAAATTGCTATGTCAAGGTCTTTTTGCGCTTGGTCTTTTTCCTGCTCCCGGGCATTTAGGATGGAGTCCGTGCGCTGCCTTCGCGCCACGATGGCCTGCGTATCCACTGAACCCGACACAATCGTCAACGGTTTATCAAGAACATACGTTCCATTGCTTTGATCTTCGTAAACGGACAATGGCGTTTCCTTTTGATTTGGTTCCGCCAAAAAAACGGTATCATGGAGGGTAGAGGGCGGAACCTCCGTTGGTTGCGAGGGCTCTGTGGATTCGCCTTTCGAGTGACGAATCAGCAAAAACGCGGATAATGCGACAGTCAAGGCTATCACAGCCATTCCCCACGGCATTATCCTTCTCCCCCTTTTGCAACTCCTCATCGCCTCCGCTACCTCATCCGCTGAAGCATACCGCCTCTCTTTCAACGGTTGGATGCACTTGCGGACAACACAACCGTAGCGATTCGGAAACAACTGCTTCAAAATCAGCCCGTAAGCGTATAAATCGGTGCGGTTATCGATCTCCCCGCCCGCCAATTGCTCTGGCGCGGCGTAGGCTTTCGTGTAAGCCGGTTCCTTGAGCACAGCGTAATGGTCGCTGTCCGACAACCCGAAGTCGATCAGCTTGACATGGTTGCCGTTGTAAGTTATCAAAACATTGGATGGTTTGAGGTCGCGGTGTATGATCTGCTTCCCATGGCAGTAGCCAATAGCCTCCAAAAGCTGCCGCGCCACAGTCTCCCGCACACTCCGCGTCGGGTTTTCCGTCAAAAACTCCTCCAACGTGCGCCCATCCACATACTCCATCACAATGCCGAGACCGACACCTGGAACCTCTTCCCTGCTATAGACCCGCACCACATTCGGGTGGTTGAGCTGCATCATCAGGTTGAACTCCTTCTCGAACATCCCTTGATACACGGGATCGTTGGCGACCTCGGGCTTCAATGTTTTCAGGGTGAACCATTGACCGTTGCGCTGTGCTTTGTGCAACCGGCAGTAGCCTCGCGAGGGCAGTTCAAAGAAATCGGAGAACTGCCCCGAAACAACGTATTCGGAGGATGGAACAAACCCAGAAGTGGATATGTCGTCGGGATTTTCAAACATGCGGCAAAAATACTATTTTTGCTTTAGGTTTTAGCTTCATAAACGAAAGGATTGTTAATGGTCAACCGCCGACAGCAATAAAGAACCAAAAAAGAACCCGCTCCGCATATCAGAATGTTTGCTATTTTTGCGGCTGCATTTTGAAAGAAACATGTCCATTAATCCGCAACATATCACCCTGCTGCGCCAACTCGTGGAGGAGTCGGCGGATCACGCCATCGCCACTTCCAACGACTTCATCTTCCTGTCGGGGGAGATTCGCGGACGGCTGAACGAGAACCTCAGCGTCTCCACACTGAAGCGGCTCTGGGGTTATGTAGATGGCTATGCCTCGGTGCGTCAAAGCACCCTCGACATCCTCGCCCGCTTCGTGGGTTTTCCCGACTGGGAGACCTTCGTGTCGGACTACTGCGAGGTGGAGAGTGTGCAATCGTCGCACCGTGTGGTATCAGAATCGCTTTTTGCCAAAGATTTGAATGTCGGTGACAACGTGGAAATCCGTTGGAACCCCAACCGCCGCTTGTTGCTCAACTATTTGGGTGACAACATGTTCACAATCACAGAGTCCGAGAATGCCAAACTTAAAGTAGGCGACCGGTTTCTGTGCCAGCGCTTCATCTTGAACCAGCCCCTGTTTGTTGATGTTCTGGGCAACGAGGGTCAGACAGCAGTGTTTGTGATGGGGAACAAGGGCGGATTGACGAAAATCTGCAAAAAGAATCCCTGACCAACTCTCACCTCCGGCGAATCTCGCGCACCACCACTTTCCCTTCCACCACCTGAAACTTCACCTCGTACCCATCGAACGGGAACC
>Ga0310697_10001590_pt1 | contig 26037 bp, 23 predicted proteins | sample 172DNAGHGlowgp2_FD_203883 | JGI IMG/M metagenome (GOLD analysis project Ga0310697, IMG submission 203883) | Sheep rumen microbial communities from Palmerston North, Manawatu-Wanganui, New Zealand - 1728 DNA GHGlow gp2 (v2) (version 2) | ecosystem: Host-associated > Mammals > Digestive system >...
CGAATCATTCTGGATCATGCGGACGTTCAATCCGCTGTTCTTCGCGACGTTCGGCACGTTCATCGCGCTGCTTGTGATTGCAAGTCTGATCCTGAAAAACAGGAGCGAAAAAACCAAGAAGATCGTTCTGATCACTGCGTGCGTTCTCACGTTCATCGGCTTTTTCGTGTACAAGTATTTCCTGTCGATCGACACGGAGTACGACAAGCTCGTGATCGAAACGCGCGGAGGCTTTTCCTGGTGGGCGGAGCTGCCGCTGCAGCTTTGCAACATCAACATGATCCTGATCCCGATCGCGGTCGCGACCAAATTCCGTCCGCTGATGAGCTTCAGCTTCTTCCTTGCGCCGCTCGGCGCGCTGATGGCGCTGATGTTCCCGGCGGTCGGCTTCACCGACTGTTCGATCTGGCTGCCTCGCATGATCGGCTTCTACGGCACGCATTTCATGATCATCATCGAAGCGATCGCGCTGGTCACCTTCGGCTTCTATCGCCCGAAGTTCAAGGATTTCCCGAAGACGATCCTCACACTTGTGATCCTGCTGCTCGTCATCACCGGCGTCAATCTGCTGCTCATCAAGACGGGTCTCTATGACCGCGCAAACTACTTCTTTACGATGGAGCACGAGGGCATCTCGATCCTCAAGCTGTTCTGGAGCTGGATTCCCGTGCCGGTGCTGTATCTGCTGCCCGGCGCCGTGATCCTTCTTACCTACATGTCGCTTGTGACGCTGCCGTTCGCGATCGCGGATAAGGTCAAAAAGAAATAAACAAATATCGTGAACATGACGGACGGGCGATGCCCGTCCCTACAGAATATCGATTTGAAATCGTAGGGACGGGCATTGCCCGTCCGGTTCTTTTTACCGCATTATGTTTCGAGTGATGACCGTAGGGACTGGCATTGCACGTCCGTTTCCTTTTTGCACATTCTTTTAGAAAAAAGATCTCCGATTTCCATTGACATGTACAGTCTATCGTGATAGACTAAACATGGTCGATAGGAATAGACCAACATAACAGGGAGGGCATCAGGCATGGAAGTGGAACTCGGCGCCATTCAGGAACGGTTTGCGGATCTGATCTGGGAGCATGAACCGATCGACTCGGGGGAGCTTGTGAAGCTCTGCGCCGAGCGGTTCGGATGGAAAAAATCGACCACCTATACCGTCTTAAAGAAGCTTTGCGAGAAGGGGCTGTTTGAAAACGCAACGGGGAAGGTGTGCGCACGCATCTCCAGGGAAGCGTTCTATGCGAACAGAAGCAAGCAGATCGTAGCCGATTCTTTTCACGGTTCGCTGCCGGCGTTCTTTGCGGCGTTTCTGTCCGGTCGCGGATTGACGCCTTCGGAAGCGGATGAGATCCAAAACATGATCGATTCATACAAGAGAGGGGAATGAGCATGGAAGCGGTCTTTTTGAAGGTGCTGAACATGAGCCTTTCGGCAAGCGTTCTGATCCTCGTTGTGCTTTTGCTTCGATTGATCTTGAGAAGAGTGCCGAAATGGGTTCATTGTCTGCTGTTCGCGATCGCGGGCTTACGGCTGATCCTTCCGTTTTCGCTGCAAACCGTGCTGAGCCTGATCCCGTCCGCGGAGCCGATCCCAAGCAACATCGCGGTCATGCCGGAGCCTGCGGTCAACACGGGCATTCCGGTCGTCAACGAAACGATCAACCCGATCATCACAGAGCGCTTTGCGCCGGAGCCTTTTAACAGCGTAAATCCCCTGCAGGTCGTGCAATACGTTGCTTCGATCCTATGGATCGTAGGTATCGCAGGGATGCTTGCGTTCCTGCTCATCAGCTACCTTCGCGCAAAACGCAGTGTTCGCGCCGCGGTGCGGGATGAAGGCGGGATCTATCTTTGCGACGAGGTACGCACGCCGTTCATTCTCGGTCTGTTCCGTCCGAAGATCTATCTGCCGTCCGACCTTTCCGCGGAGACGCAAAAAAGCGTGTTGCTGCATGAACGGGCGCATATCAAACGCGGCGATCAATGGTGGAAGCTGCTTGCCTTTTTGATCCTTTCGGTGCATTGGTTTAATCCGCTGTGCTGGCTTGCGTACATTCTCTTTTGCCGCGACGTCGAATCCGCGTGCGACGAAAGCGTGATCTGGTTGATGACGAAGGACCACGTCGCCGCCTACTCGCAGGCGCTTTTGGAGTGCAGCCGTCCGCATCGGATCGTTTCGGTCAGTCCGCTTGCGTTCGGAGAAACCAACGTAAAAAACCGTGTCAAATCTGTGCTGCGTTATAAGCGCCCGCTGCGATGGGCAATTATCGCGTCCGTTGTGATCCTCGCAATCGTCGGGCTCTGTTTTTTGACAAATCCGAAGGATCAATCATCCGAAACGAAGTGGGCAGGGGACGGGCATTGGTATACGTTTGCGGTCTATGATTCGTCAATGTCCACATTGATCAGTTCGACGAATATGCTATATGATCTTTGTTCGACAGAATATCGCGCTGCAAACATTGAAGGCGTGGCTATCGGCAGATTGAAGGGGGCAAACAAAGAGTATAAGGTGTATACCGCCGATCCGAAGGAACGTGTGATTTGGGTCGAATTGGATTACGATCATTTCGTATACAGATTGACATATCGCCGTTTCGATTGTGATTTACCGATACCGGAAGCAAAAAACAGCGGATTTGAGATCGGTGATAGTATGGGCTATAGAGGAATCCTCTCACTGTCGGACAACGCAGAAAAAGAAATGCGCCCGCTGCTGTCTGCACTGAATACCAAAGGAGAAAAAGTGCAATGCACACGCACGGAATTGACGGATTGGAATTATGTATATCTCGTCAGCAGCAAGATCCCCGGACTTGCATACAGGTCAGACACGGTGATTGCTCTGTATAACGGGCAGATTGTGCTTGGTATATTTGATGATTTCAGAGCACAGAGTATCAGCGGTACGATCATAACAGTCGACACGGACAGTGTGCTGTATCGCGAATATGATGCATATCTGAACGGGACGCTGCAAAACGATACGGAGACGGTACAGTATTATCGTTCCAAGCCGATCTTTATTCCCTGGCAATACGGACTTACCGACGGAACAAATAAATACTGCTATCTGCCGGAAAACTGGTATATGTGGTACAGATGGGGCATGTTTGACGGAAGCAACGAAACATTTGCAGGTTACGTTAATTCCCGGTTGTTTGCTCCTTCGGGACAAATCTATTATGAGCCGGTCTTTTTGTGCGAGCCGAATCGGAACATACTGAGAATCTATACCCATGACGATTCGGACAGCAGCTTGATTCTGATCAGCGAGGACAGCGCTTTACCCGATCCGTTCAAGGAGAAACACCGCGTTTATCTGATCAACGATACCAGGGAATATGATCTGGAGCTTTCGGAAGCGTCAAGCGACGAACTGCGCGATCTGTATCAGTCTGAAAAACACGGAAGCAAGTCAATCGACAAGGATGCGGAAGAATACGGAACGCTGATTTTGCGGGACGTTTCAACCTATCATAAATTGTGTTACGCGTTTGCAGACGTCCGTATCAAAGGGGAAAACTTGTGGCTCATCATGTCGGACACCGGGGAAGCTGTTCCGGTCCCGCAGAATACACACGCATATGCGGAACTGATGGACATCTATCAAAACGGCAAGCTGCCGCAGGGACAGTATTTCTATCTGCACTGAAGCTTGACGAATATCAGAACATCATAACAGCAGAGCGGGAAGAGTGTTCCTTCCCGCTTTTTGCACGGATGACGTTCGATTGAAAGGACGAATGCCGTATCTGCGCAGCTTTGCGGGTCGCCGAGGACGTCGCTCCCTACAGTTCGTTGATGCATACTTGCGCACCTATTCGAGCTCCCCTTGTCAGGGGAGCTGTCGACGATAGTTGACTGAGGGGTAGTCATTTATATCTGTCGCCGAGGACGTCGACCCCTGCGAAGGCATTTTCGAAGGTGCGTTCGGAAACGTGTTCCGGCTCGTGTGTCCGGCTCAGGCGGGACGTCGAGGTCTGTCCACTCCGTTACATAGGAGCCGTCGCGTGACGATGCAGATGCATCGTCTTTCGCGTCGCCATCGCCCCTACAGAAATAAGGCAAAAAGACGTGCGGTTATTCGTAGGGGGCGGCCTCCCGGACGTCCCGTCAGGCATCGCGCGATTCAGGATCCGTTCGCCGCGATGATTGGTTTCGTTATCCTTTCAAAAACATAATGAAAATGTATATTTTCCCTCTTTTCGGATGGAAGAAACCGTGTTATACTTGATACAAGTATAAGTATACATTGAGAAAGGAATCGGTATGAGCATCGTCGGAAAAAGCGAGATCCGTGTAGACGCCTTCGACAAGGCGACCGGACGGACCAAATACTATGAGGACCGCATACCCGCGGGCACGCTGTATGTGCGGATCAAGCACAGCGAGATCGCGCACGGGTTCGTGAAATCGGTCGACACCTCCGAAGCCGAGAAGATCCCCGGCGTCGTCAGGGTACTGACCTGCTTCGACGCGCCGGAGATCGACTTTCCGACGGCCGGGCATCCGTGGTCGATGGATCCGGAGCATCAGGACGTCGCGGACCGCAGGCTTTTAAACACACATGTGCGCTATTACGGCGACGACGTGGCGGTCGTCATTGCGGAGGATGAGGTTTCCGCCATGCAGGGCGTGCGCGCTTTGAAGGTCGAATACGAAGCCCTGCCGTTCGTGCTCGATCCGCAGAAAGCGATGGAGGACGGCGCGCCGCAGCTGCATGACGAATACCCGCACAACATCTTAAAGCACACTTCGATCCGCAAAGGCGATTACGAAAACGCGATCAAAGAACCGGGGCTCATCAAGGTCGAGGGCTGGTACGACACGCCGACGGTGCAGCATTGCCACATCGAAAACCACGGCTGCTTCGCCTATGAGGAGAACGGACGGATCACGGTGGTGAGCTCCACGCAGATCCCGCACATCATCCGCCGCGTCGTGGGGCAGGCGCTGGGACGTCCGTGGGCGGACATTCAGGTCATCAAGCCGTATATCGGCGGCGGCTTCGGCAACAAGCAGGACGCGCTGTATGAACCGCTTTGCGCGTGGTGCAGCACACAGGTCGGCGGAAGACCCGTTCGCATCGACTGCTCACGCGAGGAGACGTTTGTTTCTAACCGCGTGCGTCATGCGATCCGCTTCCACATCACAAGCTGGATCCGTCCCGACGGCAGCATGGCGGCGCGGAAGGTTGATCTCTATTCCAATCAGGGCGCGTACGCAAGCCACGGACACAGCATCGTCGCAAAGGCGATGGGCTCGTTCCCGCAGCTCTATCCGTGCGACAACATGGAATGCGACGCGTACACGGTCTATACGAACATCCCCGCGGCGGGCGCGATGCGCGGCTACGGCATGCCGCAGGCATCGTTTGCGAACGACTCGAACATCGAGGAATGCGCGCACGCCGTGCACATGGATCCGGTCGAATACCGGAATAAGTACATCATGCCGCAGGGGTATTTCGACGGCTTCAGCAAAAACTGCAATTACTACGATTCGCACCGCGAATGCCTTGCAAAGGGCAAGGAACTGATCGGGTACGACGAAAAGGTAAAGGAATTCGCAAAGGACACCGGTCCGGTCCGCCGCGGCATCGGCTGCGCTTCGTTCTGGTACAACACGGCGGTCTGGCCGATCGCGCTGGAAACCTCCTCGAACCGGATGCTTCTGAACCTCGACGGCACGGTCACGATGCAGGCGGGCGAGACCGAGATCGGACAGGGCGCCGACACCGCGTTTGCGCAGATGGCGGCGGAGGCGATCGGGTTAAAGAGCTATAAGGACGTCCACGTCGTCTCCTGTCAGGACACCGACACGACGCCAACGGGGCTCGGCGCGTACGCGTCGCGGCAGACGTACGTCGCGGGGTTCTCGATCCGGAAGACCGCGGAGATCCTCAAAGAGAAGATCTTTGCCTACGCGAACAAGCTGACGCGCCAGTCCGTGAACAACATGGATATCCGTGACGGCGTCGTGGTTCGCAAGAGCGACGGCAAGCCGCTGATCACGCTCTCGGAGCTTGCGATGACCGCGCAGTACAATCCGAAGGACAGTGAGCACATCACGGCGGAATCGACGTTCACGATCCAGAACAACGCCTATTCGTTCGGCTGCACGTTCGCGGAGGTCGAGGTCGATATCCCGATGTGCAGGGTCACGGTGAAGAACATCGTGAATGTGCACGACTGCGGAAACCTCATCAATCCGGCTTTGGCGGCGGCGCAGGTGCACGGCGGCATGTCGATGGCGATCGGCTACGGCATGAGCGAACAGCTTTTGTTCGACCAAAAGACCGGCAGAGCGCTGAACAACAACCTCTTGGACTACAAGCTTTCGACCGTGATGGACCATCCGGATCTCACCGCTGCGTTTATCGAGAATCCTGAGCCAACGAGCGAATTCGGGACAAAGGCTTTGGGCGAGCCGCCGGCATGCTCCGGCGCGCCTGCGATCCGCAACGCGATCTACAACGCGACCGGCGTTGCGCTACATAAGCTTCCGATGAACTCGCACAACCTGTTTGCGGCGTTTACCGAGGCGGGACTGATCCACGACGATTGGCAGGAGGACTGAGCCATGTATGATATGAAGGCATTGTATGAAGCGACGAGCGTCGAACACGCCGTCCGGCTTCGTTTGGAGCATCCCGAGGCGCAGATCATCGCGGGCGGCAGCGACGTGCTGGTGCAGATGCGCGAGGGCAAACGCGCGGGCAAGGAATTGATCAGCATCTACGGACTGGACGAGCTTCGCGGCATTTCGATCGACGAAGACGAGAACATCCGCATCGGCTCTTTGACGAGCTTTTCGCACATCACGCGCGATCCGATCATTCAGAAATACATCAACGTACTCGGCGAGGCGGTGGACATGGTCGGCGGACCGCAGATCCGGAACATCGGCACGATCGGCGGCAACACCTGCAACGGCGTGACGAGCGCGGACTCCGCCTCGACGCTGCACGCATGGGAGGCGATCGTGGAGCTGACCGGCAAAAACGGCGTCCGCAGACTTCCGATCAAGGATTTTTACATCAAAGCGGGACAGGTCGATATCCGCGTCGAAGACGGTGAGATCCAGACCGCGATCCTGATCCAGAAGGCAAGCTACGAAAACACCTTCGGGCACTACATCAAGTACGCGATGCGCAACGCCATGGACATCGCGACGCTCGGCTGCTCGGTCAACGTCCGGCTTTCAAAGGACAAAAAGACGATCGAACGCGCCCGTATCGCCTACGGCGTGGCGGGTCCGGTGCCGATGCGCGCGCCGCATGCGGAAGCGCTTGCGAACGGACAGCCGATCAGCAGGGAGCTGATCGACCGATTCGCCCACGCGGTGCTCGAGGACATCAACCCGCGCGATTCGTGGCGCGCAAGCAAGGCGTTCCGGCAGCACATCGCGGTCGAGACGGCAAAGCGCTGTCTCTTTGAATCCATCCTTCTGGCGGGAGGTGAGCTTTGATGGCACAGTATAAACTGGTTCGTTTCACCCTGAACGGAAGGGAGGTCGAAAAGGTCGTCGACGTGCGCGCGTCGCTCACCGACATACTGCGCAACGATTACCATCTGACCTCGGTCAAGAAGGGCTGCGAGGTCGGCGAATGCGGCGCGTGCAACGTGCTGATCGACGGCGAGGCGTTCAACTCGTGTATCTATCTTGCAGTGTGGGCGGACGGGAAGAACATCCGCACGCTCGAAAGCCTGACCGGACCGGGCGGCGAGATTTCCGACATCCAGCAGGCGTTTATGGAGGAGAGCGCGATCCAGTGCGGCTTCTGCACGCCGGGCTTCATCATGACCGCCGTGGAAATCCTCGAGACGAAAAAGCTCTACACGCGCGACGAGCTGCGCAAGCTGCTTTCCGGGCATCTCTGTCGCTGCACGGGCTACGAAAACATACTGAACGCGGTCGAAAAGACCATGAAACGCAGATTGGGCGTGCCGGTCGACTGACAGAATCAGACAGCGCTGCAACCCGCGGCGCCTTGCTTTTGCGATGCGTTCCGGGCTCTGACCGCGCTTCGGAAGAAAGAGAACAAGCGACAGGTTTGCGCCTGCCGCTTTTCCTTTGTCGCGGTTTGTTCCGAGAAATTTTGCAATTTTGACGCAAAAACGGTCTTTACCGGACAGGGAATTTGTGGTAGACTATGATGAATTCTTATGAGGTATATCATGAAACAAACGAAAAAATCACTGATCTGGGTATTGATCATACTGCTTTCACTCGGCACGGTCGCATGCCTGAACGACGCCGAACCGGTCCCGACGGACGTTGCGGAGCTCGTGACCGCCGCGCCGACCGCCGCGCCGACGCCGGAACCCACGGCGGAGGAGATCGTGTTCGCCGCGCCCGAGACGCCGGATCTTCCGACGCTGCCGCCGACGCCGAGCCCGACGCCCACGCCGGAACCCACCGAGGTTCCGACGCCATCGCCGATCCCGTTCTCGTACTACTGCCCGACGGTCAACATGAGCTTTGAGGAGCTCGTCGGCTCTTTGCCGGACTTTGACGAATCGAACCCCAAGAGCAACACGACGTTCTGGATGCCGAAGGGGTATCCGGCGCCCGATACGTACCGCATCGTCGTCGATCTCTACTGGCAGATCGTCGCGGTCTACACAAAGGATCCGGACACCGGCGAATACACCGTACCCGTGCGGTATATGACGTGCGCGTCCGGCGATCCGCGCAAGTACAACGAAACGCAGGCGGGCACGTTCCAGATGAAGCCCACCAGAGTCCGTTTCGGCAACTTCAAAACGGGTGAGACGGCGCAGTACTGGTCCCTGATCCGGAGCCGCACCTATTTCCATTCGACGATCTACTCGAAATACCGCGATCTCAGCTCGGTCGACAAGGCGTCCTATGAGGCGGTCACCAGCGGAAAGAAGGCGTCCCACGCCTGTATCCGCCTGCTCGTGCCGGACGCGCGGTGGATCTTCTACAACATCTGCTACGATACCGTGTGCGAGATCCGCAAGGGCTCAAAGGACGACGCCGAAATGCAGGCGATCCGCGAACAGATGCACTTTGCTGCATGGAAGGACAATGCGGATCTTTCGACCGCAAACACGCCCTATACCGACAACTGGAAGATCGAGGACGTCAAGCTTGAGAAGCCGTACGTCCACGCGACGCAGCCGCCGGTGCCGAAAAGCTGAAACATCCGGTCTGTCGAATCGTTTCGACAGGCCGTTCTTTTTTGCAGCGCAGCCGCACATGCCGCCGTTTTTTACGGACGGATGTGAAGTTTGCTTCCCGTGATTGCGCACCGAACGGCGGCGCCGTTTTTGCACGGGCTTTCTTTTGCGCCGACCGTTCGGCTTTTTGTCATGTTTTCCGTTCCCGCCGCGTAAAGTTTGACAGCAAGGGGGGAATCGGAATGAAGCTTGACGAAATGAAGATCCAGTACGATAAGAGCCGGGACGGATTCACAAAGGAATCGTCGTTCGAGGTCAAGGCGGAGAAGCCGCTTCCGAAGATCAACGTCAGCGGGATCGCCGTCAAGGTCGGACTCTGCGCGGGCGTACTTGCGCTTGCGTTCATTGTGCGCGCGTTCGGCGTAGGCGCGCCGAAAACGGACGTTGCGACGGTCTCGACGCATACGGAAAACAGCGGCGAACTGCGGGAGGAACAGCCCGGCAGGCTGAAATACGTCGATGCCACCGGCACGAAATGGGCAGCGCCCGTACGCGCAAACGACATCGAGCTTCTGCGCGACGGACAGCTTTTGCGGTTTACGGCTGGCGCGTCCGACGTACTGTCGTGCATGGACGGCAAGGTGCTCGCGGTCGGAACGGACGAAACGCTCGGCAGCTATGTGCGCGTGCAGAATGAAAACGACTGTGAAGCGTTCTACTACGGCTTTGAGGAGATCAAGGTGCAGGAGGGCGCCGAGGTCCATACGGGCGATACGATCGGAACCGTATCCGTCGGGCGCAGTCTCTATCTCAAGGTGCTGCAAAACGGCGCGCCGCAGGATCCGACCGCTTACGTCGACCTATCGCTGAACCGCGGATGAGCTTTGCGCTGAAAAGGTGCGAGCTGCGCGTCACGTTCGGCGCGGTCGCTTTCGCGGCGGTCTGCATCGTCGCAGGGCAAACGCAGACGCTTCTGCTTGTCGTTCTGTCGCTTGCAGTACACGAGACCGCGCACGCGATCGCCGCGAAGAATCTGGGCCTGTCCGTCGCGCGGATCACCGTTTATCCGTTCGGCGCCGTCATGCAGCTTTTCGGCATGCCGGAGAAGGGGGAGTGGACCGTCGCCGCGGCAGGACCGCTTGCGTCTCTGACGTTTGCGGCGCTGCTGCGGCTTTCCGCGCTGTTTCTGCCGCAGGGGGAACGCATGGAACGGCTGATCGGGATCAATCTGTCGATCGCGGCGGTCAATCTGCTTCCGGCGTTCCCGCTCGACGGCGGACGGATCTTCCGCGATCTGCTGCGGCGCTGCGTCAGGGAGCGCACGGCGCGGACACTGCTGCTGTCTTTCACGGCGCTGATCGCGCTCGGTATGACCGGCGCAGGCGTGTATTTGATGATAAAAGGGATCCCGGCATGGACACTGTTTGCGATCCCGCCGTTTCTCGTCGTATCCGCGTTCGGGGAGTGGCGCATGCCGGACGCCGGGATCGTTTCGCACGTTATGGAGCGAAGGAGCGCCCTGCGAAGCGGAACGGCGGAGAAGGCGCAGCTTGTTGTGCTGCCGGAACACGCAAGCGTCGGACAGGCGCTTTCCGCGCTTTCGGGCACGCGCTATACGATCCTGCGCGTGCTCGGGGAAAACGGCTTCTGCGAGCTCGACGAGGGACGGATCCTGGACGCCGCGGCAAGATACGGCACGCAGACGCCGCTGAAATCCGTGATTTCGAGATTGACCGACGGAAAATGATGTGGTATACTTTATAAGTTAAAGTATGCAATCATACAGAGGAACGAAGATTTGAACGACCGAACGCTGGACATGCTGCTTTCGCGCGTTGAAAAGCCCGCGCGCTACATCGGCAGCGAATGGAATATGGAACGCAAGGAAGTCTATGACTTCCGCTTTGCGCTGTGTTTCCCGGACGTCTACGAGATCGGCATGTCGCATCTCGGCAGCCGCATCCTGTACCGCGTGCTCAACGATATGGACGGCGTCTACTGCGAACGCTGCTACGCGCCGTGGACGGACATGGAGCAGGCGCTGCGGGAACTGAATGAACCGCTGTTCACGCTCGAAACGAAATCGCCGCTCAAAGATTTCGACGTCGTCGGATTTTCGCTTCTTTATGAGATGTGCTGCACGAACGTGCTGACGATGCTCGATCTGTCCGGTATTCCGTTCCGGTCCGCCGATCGCGACGAATCCTGTCCGCTGATCGTGGCGGGCGGTCCCTGTACCGTCAACCCCGAACCGATCGCGGAGATCATGGACGCGATCCTCATCGGCGACGGGGAGGAGCTGGAGCCCGAGCTCGTCGCCTGCGTGAGGCAGGCAAAGCGGGACGGCGTTTCCAGACGGGAGCTGCTTCTGCGGCTTTCCGCCATCGACGGCGTCTATGTACCGTCGCTGTATCGCCCGGTCTTTGAAAACGGCAGATACGTCCGCATGGAACGGCTGTGCGAGCAAGCGCCGGAGCATCCCGTTCGCCGCGTCGTGCGCGACCTCGATCACGCAAGGTACATCGGCCGTCAGCTCGTTCCGCATATGCAGATCGTCCACGACCGCGTCGCCGTCGAGGTCATGCGCGGCTGTACGCGCGGCTGCCGGTTCTGTCAGGCGGGCTATATCTACCGCCCGGTCCGCGAGCGCAGAAAGGAAACGCTGCTCGATCAGACGCGCGATCTCGTCCGCTGCACCGGCTATGACGAGGTCTCGCTGCTTTCGCTGTCCACCGGCGATTATTCCGAGCTGCATGAACTTCTGCCTCGGATCATCGACGACATGGCGGAGCAGAAGGTCTCCGTATCGCTGCCGTCGCTGCGCATCGACTCGATCCTCAAGGACGATCTCGAAAAGATGCAGACGGTCCGCAAAGGCGGACTGACGTTCGCGCCGGAGGCGGGCACGCAGCGCATGCGCGACGTCATCAACAAGAACGTGACGGAGGAGGACCTTCTCCGTGCCGTCACCGACGCGTTCACGGCGGGCTGGTGCGGCGTGAAGCTCTATTTCATGATCGGTCTGCCGACCGAAACGGACGAGGATATCCTCGGCATCGCGGAGCTTGCGAGGAAGGTGTCGAACGCGTTCTACCGGCTCCCGAAGGACAAGCGCGGATCGGGCTTCCGCGTCACGGTCTCCGTTTCCACCTTTGTGCCGAAGCCCTGGACCGCGTTCCAGTGGTGCGCGCAGGACAGGCAGGAGGAGATCGTCCGCAAACAGCAGCTTCTGAAGACCGCGCTGAAGGGCATACGCGGCGCGGAGCTGCATTGCCATCCTTCGGTACTGTCCGTGCTTGAAGCGGTGTTTTCCCGCGGCGACAGGCGCTTAAACGACGTGCTGATCGACGCGTACCGGCGCGGCTGCCGCTTCGATTCGTGGGCGGAGCATTTCAAGCCGGACGCCTGGGCGGAGGCGTTTTCGGAGAACGGACTGACGATGGACGAGTATGCGCATCGGGAACGCGCAGCCGACGAGCCTTTGCCGTGGGAAATCGTCGACGCGCTCGTCACACCCGCGTATCTGCTGCGCGAATGGAACAAGGCACAGGAGGCGCGTACCACAAAGGACTGCAGACAGGGCTGCAACGGATGCTTCGGAGAACACTGTGAAGATTATTGCCGCGTTTGAAAAAACAAAAGAGCTAAGCTACACCTCGCACCTCGACGTGCAGCGCACGCTGCAGCGCGCGTTCCGCCGCGCGAATCTGCCGCTTGCGTTCTCGAAGGGCTTCAACCCGCATCCGAAGCTCAGCTTTGCTACGGCGCTTGCGACCGGTTACACCAGCGAGGGCGAATGGCTGGAGGTCGAGCTGGACAAGGAGATCACGCCCGAAGATTTTATCGAACAGGTCAACGCAGCGCTGCCGAAGGGCATGCGCTTTGTGCGCGCGTTCGTCGCGGACGACGGCTTTCCGACGCTTTCCAAAATGCTCGTCGCCGCGCGCTATCTCGTCACGCTGTATACGGACGCGCCTGTTTCGGCACAGGCACTTTTGAACGCAGTCAAGGCGATCATGGACAGCGAGGAAGTGATCGTCGAAAAGAAGACGAAAAGCGGGATCAGACCCGCGAACATTCGCCCGGAAATACGGGAGGCGGAAGCGATCTCCGCTTCGGACCGGACCGCAGTCGTTGCGGTCGTGGGCACGCTCAACGCGGCCGGAGGGCTGCGTGCGGAAACGTTCGCACGCGCGCTCTTTGAACGGCTCTCGGTGAACGGACGCTTCACGGCGCACCGGACCGCGCTCTGCTTTGAGGGGAGCGACAAGCTTCCGCGCCTCCGATAAAGGAAGGTTTTTATGAATAAAGAAATTTTAGTCGACGCCAACGCGTTCAATACGCGCGTGGCGGTCGTCGAGGACGGAACGCCCGTCGAGCTCTATGTGGAGCAGGAGGGCAGCGAACGCCTCGTCGGCAACATCTATCTCGGCAAGGTGCAGAACGTGCTGCCCGGCATGCAGGCGGCGTTTGTGGACATCGGACTCGAAAAGAACGCGTTTCTGTACGCAGGCGACGTATTTACGCCCGGCGACGCGTACGACGAGCTTGAAAAGATCCCCGAAACGCGCAAGATCAGCGAGCTTCTGAAGCCCGGTCAGAACGTCGTCGTGCAGGTTGCAAAGGATCCTGTCGGCACGAAGGGGGCGCGTGTGACCACGCATCTGACGCTTGCGGGCAGATCGCTCGTGCTGATGCCGACCGTCGAATACATCGGCGTGTCCCGCCGCATCGAAAAGGAAGAAGAACGCGCAAGGCTCAGAAAGCTCATCAAGGAGCTGAAGCCGGAAGGCATGGGCGTGATCGTGCGCACGGCGTCGGAGGGGCGCACCAAGGAGACGTTCAAGGAAGAACTGGACAGCCTGCAGCTTCTGTACGCCGATATTCAAAAGAAGGCGAAATCGCAGAAGGCGCCGAAGCTTTTACACGAGGAACAGAGCCTGCTGTTCCGTACGGTGCGTGATCTTCTGATGCGCGACGTCGACCGCGTATTCGTCAACGACCGCAGCGCGTATCAGGAGCTTTGCAGCATCGCGTCCGTCATGGCGCCGAAGCTCAAGGCGCGCATCCTCTTTAAGGACAGCGAAGCGCTGTTCGAGCGCTGCGAGGCGGAGAGCAAGATCGACAAGGCGCTTGCGCGCAAGGTCTGGCTGAAAAGCGGCGGATACCTCATCATCGACCGCGCGGAAGCGCTGACCGTCATCGACGTCAACACCGGCAAGTTCGTCGGAAAGGACAACCTCGAAAAGACGATCACCGCCACCAACTGCGAGGCGGCGACGGAGATCGCGCTGCAGCTTCGCTTGCGCGACATCGGCGGCATCGTCATCATCGACTTCATCGACATGGAGAAGGAGTCGAACCGCCAGCTCGTTCTGCAGACGCTGAAAAACGCCATGCACGAAGACCATACGCGTTCGCACGTGTTCGGATTCACGCGGCTGGGGCTCGTTGAGTTGACCCGCAAAAAGACCGGCAGAAGCATCGGCGATACGCTGAAGGTCACCTGCCCGTGCTGCGAAGGCGAGGGCAAGGTCCTTGCGCCGCATACGGTGTTCAACAAGCTGCGCAAGCAGACGCTGCAGATCCTCAAGAGCTCCAACATCCGCCGCATGTACATCGAGGTGCATCCGGACGTCAAGGCGGCGATGGAGGGGCTGTTCAAAAAGAACGGCACGCTGTTCCCTGAAGTCGAGAACGTCTCGTTCTATGTCCGCGCAAACGAGAACATGCATCCCGAAAAATACACCGTGCGTCCGCTGCCGGACAAGAAGGTCGCGGAGGCAAAACGCATCTGCACGGTGCTGCACTGAAACGGTTTCGTAACCCACGGGACGCCGTGATCCTGCATCCTGAGAAGCAATGCGACGAACGATCTTCCCGTTGCTTCACTCCGTTCGGAATGACGGCTCTGAACGTGCGGACAGGATCCGAAAAAAGTCCGAAAAATCTTGAAAAAAGTCGTTGACAACGGCTTTTTTCTATGTTATAGTCATGCGGTGAGCCGCTTCGGAGCGGTATTTAAGTATGTCCCTTTGAGACATCTCCGTATTTGAGCGAGTCTGGGAAGAAGGAGGAAGCACAAAGCAATGTACGCAATCATTCAGACCGGTGGTAAACAGTATAAGGTCCAGGTCGGCGACGAAGTTCTCGTTGAGAAGCTCGACGCAGAGGTCGGTACCGAAGTCACCATGGATGTTCTGCTCGTCGCGGACGGTGAAAACGTCACGGTCGGCAAGCCCGTCGTGGACGGCGTCAAGGCAACCGCAAAGGTTCTCGAGCACGGCAAGGGCAAGAAGGTTATCGTCTTCAAGTATAAGCCCAAGAAGAACATCCGCAAGAAGCGCGGCCATCGTCAGCCTTTCACCAAGGTTGAGATCACCGCGATCGGCTGATCCATGATCACCGTGACCGTGACCCGCGAAAACGGCGATCCCGTGGGATTCAGAGTTTCGGGGCACGCGAATATGGGTGAGTACGGGGAAGACCTCGTGTGCGCGGCGGTATCCGCCATCGTGCAGACGGCGATCCTCGGGATCACAGAGGTATGTCACATCTCGGCAGGCGTTTCGATCGAAGAAGGCGAAACGGTCTGCATCCTCAGCAAGGATGCGAACGCGGATGCGATCCAAAGGGCGGGCATCGTAATAAATACGATGATCGCAGGATTACGGAGCATTCAGCAATCGTATCCCAGAACCCTCAAATTTCGGAACAAGGAGGTTTAGATCATGTTTCAGATGAATCTGCAGCTTTTTGCACATAAAAAAGGCGTCGGTTCCTCCCGTAACGGCAGAGACAGCGAATCCAAGCGTCTCGGACCGAAGCGTGCGGACGGTCAGTTCGTCCTCGCAGGCAACATCCTCGTTCGCCAGCGCGGTACGCACTTCCATCCCGGCACCAACGTCGGCATCGGCAAGGATGACACGCTGTTTGCGAAGATCGACGGCATCGTCCGTTTCGAGGTTCGCCACGCGGGCAAGAAGACCGTGAGCGTGTACGCCGAAGAGCAGGCGGAAGCATAAGAACCAAAAGTACAACAGCGTCGCAAATGCGACGCTGTTTTTGTACGTGGATAAATTGACCTGCGGAACGGAATCGGCTGCGCCGTGAATTGCGGCTTTGCTGCATGAATTGTTCCTTTGGAACATGAATCGGCCGCGCCGTGAATTGCGGCTTTGCCGCATTATCTGTGAATATACATCCTGGTCAGGTCCAGTTCGCCGTCGCCCTGCACCATGCAGAGGAATTCCCAGCCGTAGCGCTCGTAGAAGCCGGTGTGGTCGGTGACGAGATAGACGGGGGAGACGCCGTGCGTGCGCAGGTCCTCGACCGCCATATTGAGGAGTGCCCCCGCGATCCCGCGTCTGCGGTGGCTTTCCTCGGTATAGACCGCACAGACGTTCGGAGACAGGTCTTTTCGGTCGTGGAAGTCGTTTTCGATCACGCCGAGCCCGCCGACGATCGCGTCGCCGTCGAGACAAAGATACCAGCCGTATTCGGTCTCGCCGGACAGGTACGCGTCCATACATTCGAGATACGCTTCTTCCGGAACGCCCCATTTCGAGCTGAACCATCGCGCAGCGGTCTGTTCGAGCGCCGGACGCTCGCGCAGGGTGATGAATTGATAAGATTCCATAGAAACCTCCGGCTTACAAAAAAATGCCGCAGAAAACCGCATTCCGTTTGCGGTGATGGAGATCGGGCTGTCGTGCCCGCATTCCGTGCCGCATACTCCGCTTTCCGCGCGTACCGTGCCGCCTCGCCGCAAAACGACGCACCGTATCGTAATTCGGTTGCCCGGTCGGATCCCCTAAACAAAAATGAAAACAACCTGCCCAAAAGGCAGGCTGTTTTCATGGCGCAGAGAGAGGGATTCGAACCCTCGATACCATTCCTGGTATACACGATTTCCAGTCGTGCGCCTTAGACCAAGCTCAGCCATCTCTGCAAGGCGTTTTTGTGGACCTTTGCTATCTTACAACAATCCACCGAAAAAAGCAAGATATATTTTCGTTCACGCAAAAAATATTTTCAAAAACCTCTTGCTTTTTTATAAAAACCGTGTATAATGTTCACTGTTCGCGGGGCATTAGCACAGTTGGTAGCGCGCAACGTTCGCAATGTTGAGGTCAGGAGTTCGAATCTCCTATGCTCCACCAGAAAGGATTTGTTTCGGCAAATCCTTTTGTTTTATCTCGTCTTTTTCCGTTTCTGTATCAAACGGGGACTTTCCGGGAGGTACGCAATGCCTGCGCGCAAATCCTTTTATTCGGAGATTGCCTATGTCGTCGGGATCGTTACGCTCGCGCTCGGTACGGTCTTTATGGAGCGTGCGGATTTCGGCGTGTCGATGGTCGTTGCGCCCGCATACCTGATCTACCTCAAGGTGTCCGCGCTGCTGCCGTGGTTCACGTTCGGCATGGCGGAATACACCCTGCAGGCGGTGCTGCTTTTCGCAATGTGCATCGTTTTGCGAAGATTTCGCGTCGGCTATCTCTTTTCGTTCGTCACCGCCGTGTTCTACGGCGTCGTGCTCGACCTGCTGATGCTGCTCGGCGGTTTTCTGCCGAAGGACGTGCTTGCGCTGCGGGTCGTGTATTATGCGGTCGGCGTGCTTTTCTGTTCGATCGGCGTGGCGTTTCTGTTCCGGACCTACGTCGCGCCGGAAGTTTACGAACTGTTTGTCAAGGAGCTGTCCGCAAAGTACGGTTGGAAGATCCATAAGGTCAAGACCGTTTACGACTGCGTGAGCTGTCTTGTCGGCGTCATCCTGTCGTTTGCGTTCTTCGGGCTCTGGCGCTTTGAAGGCGTAAAGTGGGGAACGATCCTTTGCGCGCTGATCAACGGCTTTCTGATCGGCAGGATCGGAGCGGCTCTGGACGTCATGTTCGAGTTCCGCGACCGCTGGGCGCTTCGGGAGCGGTTTTTTCGGTAAGAAAGGGAGGATCGGATCGTGGAACGGTCGGCGTTCAAAACGGAAGAGCTTGCCTATATCGCGCTCGGTGCGGCGCTCATCACGGTCTGCGCGTGGATCACGGTGCCGCTCACCGTTCCGTTTACGATGCAGATCTTCGCGGTGTTCCTTTCGCTGATCCTGCTCGGCGGGCGGAACGGCACGATCGCTGTTGCGGTATATATACTGCTTGGCGCGATCGGGATCCCGGTCTTTTCGGGCGGCAAAGGCGGCTTTTCCGTACTGATCGGACCGACGGGCGGATACCTTTGGGGCATGCTTCTGATCGGCGGCGTCTATTGGATCGGCACAATGCTGTTTCAAAGAAAGCTGTGGATCGAGACCGCGCTGCTCGCCCTGGGACTGCTGATGTGCTACGCGTTCGGCACGGTCTGGTTTTCGGCGCTGAACCCTGAGAAAGGCTTTGCTGCGTCGCTGCTCGTCTGCGTCGTTCCGTTCCTGCTGCCGGATTCGGTCAAGCTCGCGCTCGCGCTCGTCTTCGGACGAAAGCTGCGCAGGATTCTTTCGATGCAATAAGCGCCCGCGCGGTGCTTTTTTTATAGTTTGTTCATTTGCTTTCCGATCCGGCGAGGGGTACAATAGAAACAGGGAGGGATGGCATATGCAGATCGTTGTTCTGGACGGATATTGCGTCAATCCGGGGGATGTGGACTGGAGTCCTTTGAAGCAGCTCGGCACGCTTTCGGTCTATGACCGGACGCATCCGGACATAGTCGCGCAGCGGCTGCGCGGCGCGGAAGCGGTGTTTGTCAACAAGGTCAAGCTGAACCGCGACGTGCTGTTCGGCGCGCGTCAGCTTCGGTTTATCGGCGTGCTTGCGACCGGATACGATGTGATCGACGTCGACGCTGCGAAAGAACGCGGGATCGTCGTCACGAATGTGCCTGCGTACAGCACGGAGGCGGTCGCCCAGCATGCGATCGCGCTGCTGCTTGCCATGTGTCAGCATGTCGAATACCATGCGTCGCTCGTAAAGAACGGCGCGTGGACGGCGTCGCCCGATTTTTCCTGGTGGAAGATCGCGCCGACGCTTTTGTACGGCAAAACGCTGGGTATCGTCGGCTGCGGCAGGATCGGTTCGCGCGTGGCGAGGATCGCGGACGCGCTGGGCATGCGTGTGCTCGGCGTCAATCCGACCGAGCGGGAGGGCTTTTGCGGAACGCACGTTTCGCTTGAAACGCTGCTCAGAGAATCCGACGTCATCTCCCTGCATTGTCCCGCAAAAGCGGATACGGTCGGACTGATCCGAAGGGATACGATCGCACAGATGAAGGACGGCGCGCTGCTTGTCAACACCTCGCGCGGAAGCCTGATCTCCGAATCGGACGTATGCGACGCGCTGAAAACAGGCAAGCTCGGCGGCTACGCCGCGGACGTAGTCAGCGAGGAGCCGATCCGGCTCAAAAATCCGCTTCTCTCTGCGCCGAACTGTCTCATCACCTCGCATTATGCCTGGACGCCGAAGCCGATGCGCCAGAAGATCATCGACGTATCGGCGGAGAATCTGAGATCCTTTGTATACGGCTATCCGATCAACGTCGTCGGCTGAACCCGTACCGCAACGCCCCGTCAAGGGGCTTTTTTGCTGTTTTAACGGATTTGCCATGCTGAATTCACAATTGCCACTTGCAAAAATCGCAATTTCGGGGTAAACTGTAAACATCTATTCTCGGAGTTGTGTATCATGTTGCTGTGGACCGATTCGACATGGACCGCATGCGGCGTCTCCGAAGGGGACGGCGTGCTGGTTGCTCTGTCCGGCGGCGCGGACTCCGTGGCACTGCTGCTGGAGCTTATCGAGCTTCAAAGGAAGGGAAGGATCCTGCGTGTAGAGGCGGCGCATCTGCATCATGCGATCCGCGGTTCGGACGCCGATGCGGATGAAGCGTTTGTGACGGAGCTTTGCGAACGTCTCGGCGTGCCGCTGCATGCGGAACGTATCGACGTGCCGCAGCTTGCAAAGGAATCCGGTCAGTCCCTGGAGCTTGCCGCAAGGAATGCGCGCTATGCTTTTTTGGAGCGCACAGCCGCGGATCGGGATCTCGACTGCATTGCAACCGGACATCATCGGGATGATCAGGCGGAGACGCTTCTGCTGCATCTTTTGCGGGGAAGCGGCACCGACGGTCTTGCCTGCATGCGGCTTCGTTCGGGACGGATCATCCGTCCGCTGCTGTATACGGACAAACGCACGATCCTCGCGTATCTTTCCGAACGCGGGCAGACGTACTGTACCGATGCGACGAATTTCGAGACGGACGCAACGCGGAACCGCATTCGCCTGCAGGTGATCCCCGTGCTCGAAACGGTCAATCCGGCCGTGAAGAAAGCGCTTTCCGATGCGGCTTCACACATTGCGGAGGATGCGGATTTTCTGAACGCACTGGCTGTGGAAGCGAAAAAGACCTGCGGCTCGGACCGGCAAAAGCTCCTTGCGCTGCCGCGTCCCGTTCGGCTCCGGGTCCTGCGCGACCTGCTGCCGTATCGGAATTTCACGGCCGCGGACCTCGACCGCCTCGACGCGCTTCTGCGCGGATCGACCGGGGACGAAGCGACGCTGAAATACGGCGTCGTCGCGTGGCTGGACGCGGAGCGTCTGCGCATCGGAAAACCCGATCGCGCGCCGTTTTCGGTTCCCGTACCGCGTACCGGCAGCGTCAGACTGCCGGGCGGCACGCTTTCCGCGGAACGCGTCCAAACGGCAAAGCTTCCTTGCGGCGCCTTTGACGCGTATATCGACGAAGACATGCTCAGAGGCGGCGTTGTTGCCAGAAGCTCGCAGCCGGGCGATCGGTTTACGCCGTTCGGCATGCACGGCTCAAAGCTTCTGAGCGACTATCTGACGGACAGAAAGGTTCCGCGGTTCGAGCGGACGACGCCGATCCTGTGCGACGAAGCAGGGATCGTGTGGGCGGCGGGACATACGCTGGATGACAGAATGCGCGTCCGCGCGGATTCAAAGCATATTCTGCATTATCATTATGAGGAGGACTGACTATGTGGGGCAAGGCATTCATGGCGCAGGACATCGAGGAAGTTCTGCTGTCGGAAGAACAGATCAAAAAACGCGTACAGGAGCTCGGCGATCAGATCTCGAAGGACTATGACGGACAGGAGATCATCGTCGTGTGCGTGCTGAAGGGCGCAAGCATCTTCTTCGCGGACCTCATCCGCGCGATCACGGTGCACGCCAAGATGGACTTCATGGCGATTTCGAGCTACGGCGACGCGCAGAAGACCAGCGGCATTGTCCGGATCACGAAGGACATGGATTCGAGCATCACCGGCAAGCATGTTCTCATTGCGGAGGACATCATGGACAGCGGTCTGACGCTTTCCTATATGACCCGACTGCTCTGGGAACGGCAGCCCGCTTCGATCCGCACCTGCTGCTTCCTGGATAAGCCGGAGCGCCGCGAATGCGAGATCACGCCGGATTACTGCGGCTTCGTGATCCCGAACAAGTTTGTCGTCGGCTACGGCCTCGATTATAAGCAAAAATACCGCAACCTGCCCTATGTGGGCGTCTTAAAGCCCGAGATCTACAGCTGATCCCGGATCGATGGGGCATACGCCCCTGAACGGAGGACATTTTGGAATTCAATCCGAACAATCAAAACAACAACCAGACCGGCAAATCCGGCTTCACGGGGCGCCGCATCGTTACGATGCTCGTGTGGGCCGGGATTCTGATGCTGCTCGTATTCATGGTCACCAACGGCTGCTCCTCGAAGGGCCCGAAGGAGATCAAGTTCGCGGAGTTCGCGGAATATTACAAGAACGATCAGATCAAGGCGGTCTACGAGGTCATCGACGGCGGCACGTATTACGGACTGCTGCAGACCAGCGAATACGACGCGACGAAGCTGCCGGGCAAGGCCGATTTCGTCATGTATCTCGACAACAGTCTGTTCTCGAAATACATGGGCACGCTCGTTTCCGAAAAGAAAGGGATCGACGCGGAGAAGGTCACCACGACCGACTACGACTTTGTCATGCAGAGCGCGCTGCCCGAAGGTACGCCATGGTGGTACATCGCGATCCAGCTTTTGCCGCTTCTGCTGCTCGGCGGGCTCGTCGTTCTGTTCCTGTACCGTCAGCGCGGCGACAGGCAGGTCATGGATTTCTCGAAATCCCGCGCAAGGCTCAACGATCCGAGCAAGGATAAGGTCACGTTCAATGACGTGGCGGGTCTCGACGAGGAAAAAGAGGAGCTCAAGGAGGTCGTCGACTTCATGCGCGACCACAAGCGCTTTACCGAAAACGGCGCGCGCATCCCGAAGGGCGTCCTGCTCGTCGGCCCTCCGGGCACGGGCAAAACGCTGATGGCGAAAGCCGTCGCAGGCGAAGCGGGCGTTCCCTTCTTCAGCATCTCCGGTTCCGACTTCGTCGAAATGTTCGTCGGCGTCGGCGCTTCCCGCGTGCGAGATCTGTTTGAGACCGCCAAACGCAGCGCGCCCGCGATCGTGTTTATCGACGAGATCGACGCCGTCGGACGTCAGCGCGGCGCAGGCTTAGGCGGCGGACACGACGAGCGTGAACAGACGCTGAACCAGCTGCTTGTCGAAATGGACGGCTTCTCCGCCAACGAAGGCATTATCGTGATGGCGGCGACCAACCGCGCGGACATCCTCGACCCGGCGCTGCTGCGTCCGGGACGGTTCGACCGCCGTATTACGGTCAGCTATCCCGACGTCAAGGGCAGGGAGGAGATCCTGAAGATCCATGCGCGCAACAAGCGCTTTGCAAAGGACGTCAGCCTCAAGACGCTCGCGCGCCGCACGCCGTACTTTACCGGCGCGGACCTTGAAAACATTCTGAACGAGGCGGCGATCCTCTGCACGCGCGATCATCGCAGAGAGATCACGCAGGCGGATCTTGAGGAAGCGGTCAACCGCGTCGAGATGGGTCCCGAAAAGAAGAGCCGCGTCGTGACGGAGAAGGATAAAAAGATCACCGCATACCACGAATGCGGACACGCGATCCTCGCGCACGAGCTCGAAAACTGCGACGATCTGCACGAGGTCTCCATCATTTCGCGCGGATGGGCGGCGGGCTATACGATGACGCTGCCGAAAGAGGACATCCACCACATGCTCAAATCGCACATGCTCGACGATATCTGCATGCGCATGGGTGGACGCGTTGCGGAGCAGATCGTGTTCACGGACGTTTCCACCGGCGCGGTGCAGGACCTTAAACAGGCGTCGCAGACCGCCCGAAAGATGGTCGAAGAATACGGCATGTCCGACGCGGTCGGTCCTGTCTTTGTCGGCGGAGACACCGAGGTCTTCATCGCGAAGGACTGGGGACACTCGAAGAACTATTCCGAAGCGCTCTCCGCAAAGATCGACGCCGAAATCCGCTCGATCCTTGAGGGACAGTACGAACGCGCGGAAAAGATCCTGACCGAGCATCGCGATGCGCTCGACGCCTGCGCGCAAATGCTGCTGAAGTATGAGCGCGTGACCGGCGAACAGTTCGTCCGAGTACTGGAAGGCGAGGATGCGGACGCGGTCATGGCACAGCCGGAGACCGAAGCGCCGCTAACCGCGGAGGAACCGAAAGAACAGGAAACGGAAGCATAACGCCCGATGGAAGAAAACCGCTTTGATCTGCATACGCACAGCTGCGTCTCCGACGGTACGGCAACGCCGACGGAGATCGTTCGCGCCGCCGCGCGCGGAAAGATCAGGCTGCTTGCGCTGACGGACCATGACAATATCATGGGCGTTTCGGAAGCGCTCGAAGCGGGGAAGGAATACGGCGTTCCCGTGCTGCCCGCCGTGGAAATGGACAACGAGTGGCGGCATGAGCTGCATATCATCGGGCTCGACGTCGACCCGAACAATCCGACGCTTCTGCGCGCGCTCGAGATCGCGCGCGACCGCCGCGAGCGCCGCAACAAGATCATCTACGGAAAGCTCAAAGAGGCGGGCTACGACGTTCAGCATCTGGTCGGACGTCCCGAATCTGTGACGACCAAGCTGCATATCGCGCACGCGCTGATCAAGGGCGGCTACGCGAACGACGTACGTGACGCGTTTGCGAAATACCTGCGTCCCGGCACGGTCGGCTACTATACCGAGCCGCGATTCACGCCGCAGCAGGTCATCGACATCATCCATCTTGCCGACGGGCTGCCGATCCTGGCGCATCCGTGTCACATCCGCGACAACCCGCACGGACTGATCCGCGAACTGTACGACCTCGGGCTGATGGGGCTCGAAGGCTATTATCCGACGTCCACGCCGCGGCAGACGGAGATGTACGTTTCGATCGCGCGGCAGTATCACCTGATGGTGACCTGCGGCAGCGACTTCCACGGCGACAACCGGCCCGGCGTGCCGATCGGCTGCGCATGGCGTCCCGTTCCCGTGCTCGAACAGACGTTCGAGACGCTGACAAGGCGGATGAACACCTGATCCGTGAAATCAAATCAAACTGCTTTCTTCCGGGGAAGCAGTTTTTTTCGTTCGGGGGTTGCAAACGGAACGGGAATCGGCTATAATACCTATGTTATAGTCAAAGATGGAGGATGTTATGAACGATCGTATCATTCGGCTTCGCGCCGAAATGGAACGTGCGGAACTGGACGCGGTTCTTTTGAAATCCGTGACTGCGATCCGCTATTTTTCCGGCTTCACCAGTGAGGACGCAAGCGTTCTGATCACGAAGAACCGTGCAGCGCTGCTGACCGACTTCCGCTACACGATTCAGGCAAAGGCGCAGTCCGGCGACTGCTGCGAGATCTTCGAGGTCGCAGGCGCGGCGCACAACGAAAAGCTCAAGGAGATCATCGCTTCCGAAAACGTCAAGCGCATGGGCTTTGAGGAAGATTACGTCAGCTACGCGGGCTATGAAGCGTTCTCTAAACTCGGCGCAGAGCTCGTCCCGTTTGCCAAGGAGCTTTCGCTGCTTCGCATCGTCAAGAGCGAGGACGAGATCGCGTGTCTTAAAAAGGCGCAGTCCATGGCGGACGAGGCTTTTTATGAGCTTCTGAAGGTCGTCAAGCCCGGCATGACCGAACGCCGCGTTGCCGCAGAGCTCGAGTACATCTGCGCAAAGCTCGGCAGCGAAGGTCCCTCGTTTGAAACGATCGTCGGTTCCGGTCCGAACGGCGCGATGTGCCATGCAGTCCCGGGCGAAAGAAAGCTCACTGAGGGCGATCTGGTCGTTCTTGATTACGGCTGTATGTACAACGGATACCATTCCGACATGACGCGCACCTTTGCGGTCGGCAAGGTCGATCCGTTCGCGGAGGAGATCTACAACATCGTTCTTGAGGCGCAGACCCGCGCGCTCGACGCTTTGAAACCGGGCATCACCGGCAAGGAGCTCGACGCGATCGCGCGCGACTATATCAAGGAAAAGGGCTACGGCGACTGCTTCGGTCATTCGCTCGGTCACGGCTTCGGACTTTTGATCCATGAGGAGCCGCGCGCGTCGGTCACCGGCGATACGGTGTTTACCGAAGGCATGACGATCACGGTCGAGCCTGGCATCTACATCGAAGACAAGTTCGGCGTCCGCATCGAGGACTGCTGTGTGGTCACGAAGGACGGAAAGCTGAACTTTGCGCATGCAACCAAAGAGCTGCAGCATATTTAACAAAACAAGGAATCAAATTGGGAGGACATACTTATGATTATGGCAGGCGATTTCCGCAAGGGCGTGACGGTTGAGATCGACGGCGTCGTTTGGTCGATTTCCGACTTTCAGCACGTAAAACCGGGCAAGGGCGCGGCGTTCGTTCGCACCAGGCTCAAGAACGTTATGACCGGCGCTGTGCTGGAGCGTACCTTCAGCCCGACGGACAAGTACCCGCTGGCACACATTGAAACCAAGGACATGGAATACCTGTATTCCGACGGCGAGCTCTACTACTTCATGGACA
>Ga0310697_10001591_pt1 | contig 26033 bp, 22 predicted proteins | sample 172DNAGHGlowgp2_FD_203883 | JGI IMG/M metagenome (GOLD analysis project Ga0310697, IMG submission 203883) | Sheep rumen microbial communities from Palmerston North, Manawatu-Wanganui, New Zealand - 1728 DNA GHGlow gp2 (v2) (version 2) | ecosystem: Host-associated > Mammals > Digestive system >...
ACATCGGGCTTACAGCAGATTTCTCGATTGACTACTCAGACGCGAAGCAGGTGTCGCTTGCCAAGGAAGCGGCTGCCGACGAAAATGTCGTTATCGACACGTTCCGCCTTACGCTGACTGAAGTCCGTTCTTTCTGCAGCTTCTATGTGGGCGTTTCTGTCAAGCAAGAAGATGGGCTACTGCTCTGGCCGTATGAGGATGATCCGGCGGCGGTGCTCCCCATTTCGTTCACGGATGGCGAATTTGTCGAGGATGCGTTCAAGAACATCAACTTGCAGACCGAAGGACGCTTGAAGGAAATTGGAGTTTCATTCGAGGTCAACAAGAAAAAAGGCCACAACTCGATTTACGGGCACATTCGCAAGAAAAACAAGAATATCCCGTTTGTTTATGAATTGTCCGGTATTCAGCTGTTCTCTCTGCGCTACCATTATTCGCAGATCGATGTTCAGGATTCGATGGTGAATTTGTCTGTAGCGTTCCGCGTACGACGCTTCGTCGGTGGATTGGATTTGACCTCTGCGACAGTGGGCGAGGACGGAATAATACATATAAACAAAGAAGAAAATTCGGATCTTTGGAAATCGATGAATGAACGCTTTGTACCGAGTTTTCAGGCCTTGCGCTACGATTATACGAAAGCTGACGGTTCATCTGTTGATGACTACGTTGATGACATTTGGAATGTAATTAGTGGAGAAAAGAACAAAAACCTTGTTGATAATGGGAACTTTAAAAATGGTGACAGCAACTGGGTTTTCCTCACTCAGTTGAATGGCGCCGCCGACACCTCTATCCTGAAAGAAAATGGCGAAAATGTGATGCGTGTCCACGTAACGAAAGGTGGCGCTTTCTCGTACAGCGTGCAGCTGTTGCATGAAAATATTCCTGTGGTGGCTGGAGGTACGTACAAGTTTATTTTTACGGTCTGGTCTGATGTCGAAGGGATAATTACTGCGCGATTGGGAGGCTATATTTACAATGACAGCACCAATGGCTTCCAGGAGCATGTCAATGTCACGACGACTGGCCAGTCGTATGAAAAAGAGTTTAAGACTGTGCGGACGGATCCGTTTGCTCGCCTGGATTTGAATTTGGGCAAGAGCGAAAGAACGATATGGATCAAGGACGTGCAGTTGATTAGGATTAAGTAGTTTGCTAAATTTATGCCATTATGGCAACTATTCCAACTTTAAAAGAAAATACATTTGTGTTTTCTTTTTTTTATTCTTATAATTTTTATATTTATTAAGACCGGCTTATGCAGTTAAAGCCTGAAAATATTGGAAAGATTTTAAATGTCCAAACGAAATGTTGCGCTAATTACAGGTGTCACGGGCCAGGACGGCTCTTATCTTTCTGAATTTTTGTTGGCCAAAGGCTATGAAGTCCACGGCATCATCCGCCGTTCATCCGTTGATTTCCGCGAACGCATCGCACACCTCGAAGGTAAACCGAATTTCCATTTGCATTACGCCGACATGGGCGACTCCATGAGCCTTGTGAAGGTTGTGGGGAAGGTCCAACCGACTGAAATCTATAATCTCGCCGCCCAGAGTCATGTGCAGGTTTCATTTGACTCTCCAGAATTTACCGCCGATGTGGATGCCACTGGCGTGCTCCGTGTTTTGGAAGCCGTCCGCACCAACCATCTAGAAAAGACTTGCCGCATTTATCAGGCCTCGACTAGCGAACTTTACGGTAAAGTAGAAGAAGTCCCGCAGAACGAAAACACCCCGTTTCATCCGTATAGTCCGTATGCTGTTGCCAAGCTTTACGGCTTCTGGATTATTAAGGAATACCGCGAAGCGTACAATATGTTCTGCTGCTCAGGCATTCTGTTCAACCATGAATCCGAACGCCGTGGCGAAACTTTCGTGACCCGCAAGATTACGCTTGCTGCCGCCCGCATCGCCCAAGGCAAGCAGGACTGCCTGTACCTCGGCAACCTCGACAGCCTCCGTGACTGGGGCTACGCCAAGGATTACGTGGAATGCATGTGGCTCATTTTGCAGCATGACGAGCCTGAAGACTTCGTGATTGCGACCGGCGTGCAGCATACCGTCCGTGAATTTGCGACGCTTGCGTTCCACCATGCAGGCATCGAACTCCGCTGGGAAGGTGAAGGCGTGAATGAAAAGGGCATCAACGTTGCTAACGGCAAGACGGTTGTTGCGGTGTCCGAAGATTTTTACCGCCCGACCGATGTGGTGAACCTCTGGGGCGACCCGAGCAAGGCGAAAAAGGAACTCGGATGGAACCCGCAAAAGACGACGTTTGAAGAGTTGGTGAAACTCATGGTCGATAGCGACATGCGCAAGGTCGCTGCTGATTGTGTAGCGGTTCATGTACGCACGAATCTTGCTGAATATCTCGAAAAGGGATTGGTGAAGTAAAGGTTGATGATGGTTATAGTGCGGACACAGAAGGAATGGTACTGTCCTGAGCCTGTAGAAGAAACTAGAAGCTCTGTCGTTCTCGATGGGAATCTCCATAACCTTGTATATTGGTCTTCTTATAAAATTTGTGCATAAACGGAATATTATATGACGACCACGGAACAACAGAACAATAAGCGCATTGCGAAGAATACTTTGCTACTGTATTTTCGTATGTTGTTTTTGATGGTAATCTCTCTTTATACAAGTAGGGTTGTTTTAAACGCTCTTGGTTTTGAGGATTACGGTATCTATAATGTTGTTGGTGGTGTTGTGGCTATGTTCTGTTTTTTGAATGCTGCGATGACAACAACAACTCAACGTTATCTTACATTTGAGTTAGGTTCAGGAAACTTTGAAAAACTAAAAGCCGTCTTTGCTACCAGTATTTGTATTCATTTATTGATTTCTTTTGTAATCGTAATATTGGCTGAAACCATTGGTTTGTGGCTTCTAATCCAAAAAATGGTTGTTCCTGATGAACGATTTAGTGCTGCAATGTGGGTTTATCAGTTAAGTATTTTAGCGACCGTTTTTGCTATTATGAGTTTCCCATTCAATGCTGTGATTGTTGCTCATGAAAAAATGTCTGCTTTTGCATATATATCCATACTAGAGGCTGTATTAAAACTTGCAGTGGCCTTTCTTCTTTCAATTGCAACTATTGACAAACTTGTATTTTATGCTGTTTTGATTGTTGTTTCACATCTTTTTATACAAATGATTTATGTGGCTTATTGCTTTAGAAATTTCAAAGAAACAAAATCATTTTCTTGTCATGAAAAAAAATTATTCAAAGAAATGTTGTCTTTTGCGGGATGGAATTTGTGGGGCAATTTTGCAGGAATTCTTTTTGGTCAGGGCTTGAATATTTTGCTTAATATGTTTTTTGGTCCGGTTGTAAATGCTGCAAGAGCAATTTCTGTTCAAGTCCAAATTGCAATAAATAATTTCTCGTCAAATTTTCAAATGGCTATAAATCCGCAAATAACAAAAACTTATGCATCTAATAAACTTGACGAAATGCATAGACTTGTTTGTCGGGGGTGTAAGTTCACATATATGCTTCTCTTTATGCTAAGTTTACCTGTTTTTATTGAAACCCCAATAATATTAAAAATATGGTTAAAAGATTTTCCTGATTATTCAGTAGTCTTTCTTCGTTTGATGCTGATTATTATGATTATAGATTCTTCCGCAAGACCTTTGATGACTGCCGCTGCCGCAACAGGTAATGTAAAAAAATATCAATCCGTTATTGGATGCCTTCTTCTTGTTATAGTTCCAATTTCTTATGTTGTGTTAAGGTTAGGAGGGGCTCCTTGGTCGGTGTTTTTGGTTCATCTTTGTATATGCATTGTTGCTTATATTGTACGACTGTTTATTATAAAACCGATGATAAAACTACCCATTTCTTTTTTTGTACAGCAGGTTGTTGTTAAATGTATGTTAACAACTTTAATGGGTTTGATAATTCCGCTTTGTTTAAAGCGTTTATTAATTGAATCGACCTTGAATTCGGTTATACTTATTGCAGTAAGTTTTGTCAGTTCCTTAGTGACGGTTTTGTTCTTTGGGTTAGATGACCATGAACGGCATTTTATATTGAATAAGATGTTTAAGATGAAAAGGGAAAAAGAAATATGAGTATTTCTTCCATAACTTGTTCTTCTTGTGGTGCTTGTGCTAATGCTTGTGTACATGGTGCTATTTCCATGCAGCTTGATACGGAAGGCTTTTATCGTCCCGTTATTGATGTTGAAAAATGTGTGGAATGTAGGATTTGTGAAAAAGTTTGTCCATGGGTAAACACTGTTTCTAATCCTAATGGTTCGAACGCAACTCCGCAAACTGTTGCTGCATACGCAAAAAATGAAACTGTTCGTATGGAATCGTCTAGCGGCGGAGTTTTTACGGTGCTTGCGGAACAGGTTTTGGATGAAGGTGGTGTCGTTGTTGGTGTCGCTCAAATAGAACCGACGAAATTCGGGCATGTTGTTGTTGAAAATAAGGCTGATTTGGCTAAATTGCGAGGCTCCAAGTATGTGCAGGCTGATGCTGGGCTGATTTATCGCGAAGTGCGTTTTTTGTTACGGTCGGGTAAAAAGGTTTTGTTTTCGGGAACGCCTTGTCAGGTGGCTGCTCTTTATGCTGTTTTGGGACGAACAGCGGCTTCTGCCGACTTGACAACGGTCGATGTTGTGTGCCATGGTGCGCCTAGTGTGAAGGTCTTTGAAAAGTATATTGCAGAAATGGAGAAAGATAAGTCGGCTCATGTTTTGTCCACCCGTTTTCGCGATAAGCGGAAAGGGTGGAGATTGTATTCAATGACTTCGTCATTGAATACAATTTCGGGAGACTGTTTTCAAATTTCCAAAACGCTTCGTGAAGATAAATTTATGCGTTTTTTTTTGCAAAACATTTGTCTGAATACAAGTTGTGCTGATTGCAAATATGGAAAACTGCCACGCGTTGCAGATATAACATTGGGTGATTATTGGAATATTGCATGTGTTCATCCAGAAATGGATGATGATAAGGGAACGTCTCTTGTTTTGTTGAATACAGAACGTGGTAAAACTTTGTTTGCTTCAGTAGCTGATAGAGTGGTTCTTTGTGAGTCGAAGGTTGAATATGCAATAGCAGGAAATCGTAATATAAATAGTTCTAGTAAACCACATCCTAAACGGATGCAATTTTTTAAATATCTCGAAAAGTATACCTTAGATGAGTTACAAAAAAAATATTGCTATTCGCCTTCTTTATTGAGAAGGATATATCTAAGGACATGTCGTGTTTTGGAACTAAAAAACAGATGACTGTAAAAAAACAGAGGATAATTTTGTTATGAAAATTGGCGTTCTTACAGTTCCGTTTAATAATAACTATGGTGGTTATCTTCAGACTTATGCTTTAATGAATGTTCTGAAAAGCTTCAATTGTGATGTTGAACTGATATATAGGCGTAATAATAAGATTCGTTTTAATGCCTTATTGATGGGCTTTGTGAAAAATTGTATTAAATTTTGTATCGGTCGTGATATCATATCTCTATTTCCAAATCAAGAAAAGGCTTATACACTAAAGGGGGGGGATATGCTTTCTTTCGTTAATAAGTATATTAGTCCTAAATCTCGTCCTTTTTATAATTCAAAAAAAATGAATCAGTATATCAATGAGAATTATGATGTGGTTGTTGTTGGTAGCGATCAAGTGTGGAGGCCTGAATATGTTTCGAATATACAGGACTTCTTTTTATGTGGTGTTAATTCAAATGTACGGAAAATTGCATATGCAGCTTCCTTTGGTTGTTCAAATCCGAAATACAATGAAATGGAAAGGGCTGTTTGTGGAAAGTCTCTGAAAAATTTCAACGCGGTTGGTTTAAGAGAAAATAGTGGCCCTATGGTAATAAAAAAAATGGGTTGGAATTGTGAGTCGAAATTGGTTTTAGATCCAACACTATTGTTAACAAAAAATGACTATGAATCTATTTTGACAAAAGACCCGTCTTTAAGTATGGGAAAAATATTTCTGTATCTTTTAGATAAAAGCAACAAAAAAATTGTTGATATGATATCTGAGAATACGAATTTAGGTACATATTATATTATAGATCCAGATAATTGGAAATCTCCTTCATATAAGATGCCCGCTGTTGAAGATTGGTTAAAAGGAATTCGTGACGCAGAAATGGTATTGACAGACTCTTTTCATGGGATGGTTTTTGCAATCTTGTTTAATAAACCTTTTTGGGTTTTTGTTAATAAAGAAAGAGGGGCGACACGATTTCAATCATTGCTATCTCTTTTGGGTTTAGAAAAAAGAATGGTGAGCCAAGAAGATTTTGAAAGATGTGATTGGAATGACTGTATAAATTGGGATGATGTTGGTAAATCATTACATCTCTTAAGGCAAAATAGTTTTACCTTTTTACAGAAGGCTCTGCGATAATAAGGAAAAATATAATATGAATCATGCTTTTCTTATAATGGCCCACGATGAACCGGAACTACTTAAGCGTATTGTAAACAGATTGGTTGCTCCAAATCATTATATTTTTATTCATATTGATTGTAAAAGTCCAATATACCCTTTCGAATGTCAAATGCACAATGTTTATTATTTGTATGGCAAACAACGTGTTAATGTCATTTGGGGTGGTTTTTCTCAATTAAAAGCTGAGTTCCAATTAATAAAAGCAGCATTGAATTGTGGAATTGATATGGATTATTTTCATCTCATTTCGGGGCATGATTATCCTATAGTAAGTAATACTTCTTTTGATGTTTTTTTTGAAAATAATAAAGGGAAATCCTTTTTATATTATGACAAAGAAGATGAAGCCATTCTTTGGAGACAAGAAAAGTATCCTAGACGAGTGTGTCCATATTATCTCTATGATGTAAATATAAAACCGATGTTGCTAAAACGTATTGTATCCAAAATATTAAATATAAAAAAGAGATCTTATATTGAAAATTTGTATGCAGGCTGGAATTGGTTCTCTTTTCATAAAACAGTGATTTCTTGGTTGATGTCTCATCGTCAACACTATATATCGATGGAAAAACGATTTCGTTATACATCTTGTTCGGATGAAATGTTTTTTCAAACAATTCTTCATCCCTTTGTGGAACAACTGGATATTGAAACAACGTCATCTTTGCGGTATATTGATTGGCATCCCAAACGTCAAGCCAAATCTCTTCCGTTAATTTTAGAATTATGTGATTATGATGAAATTATTCAAAGTGGTATGCTGTTTTGTCGCAAAGTAAATCATTCTCAAAGTGCTGAATTATTAAACAAATTGGATGCATTTGCAAAAAATTAGGGAACAATCATATGATAATATTAAAAATATCTAATACTAGCCTAAAACAATGGCGGCGTTAATATTCTATAATTTAAAAGGATGCAAATGTGTATATTTTTTGATAGAAATTTTAGACTTCAACTAAAAAAAGAGTTGTCTTTTTACGATATGTCAATAAAAGCGCGTTTGTTGTTTCGTTTATCGGTTTATAAGGGAAAATATGTGAAGTATTTGAGATATTGTGAATATTGTAAAAACCATAAAGGTTTGTTTTTTTTGTTGTTGTATTTTTATTACAATATATTTTATATGAGATTGGGATACAAACTTGGCTACGAAATTCCTTTGGGGACTGTTGATTGGGGCTTAAAAATTTATCATATGGGATCTATAATTGTGAATGGAAAGATTGGTAAAAATGTTACTCTCTATCCTGGGGTTTGCGTTGGACAAAAAGGAGACGGTAATAAGCCAACTATAGGGGATAACTGTTTTCTTGGATTAGGCTCGAAAATTATTGGTTCGGTCATATTGGGTGATAATGTTATCGTAGCTCCAAATGCGGTGGTCGTAAAAGATGTTCCATCAAATTGTACTGTGGGTGGGGTTCCTGCTAAAATTATCAAACAAAGGTGAAATATTATATGGTTTATTTAATTTGTCAAGATTGGGCTAATACTAGCAATAATCACGCCGGAATTAAGTACTTATGTGAAAAATTGCATGAATGTAATCCACATAAATATGAAATAAGAACGATTCCTTTTTTTACAAGTGCAAGAACTAGATCTAAGGTTAGATTTGTTGCGGCAATACAAGTTAAATTTGCTCAATTCAAACATAAAAGATTTCTTCGATCTCTTTTGGTGCAAATGCAAACTGTTTTAAGGACGGGAGATGTTGTGTTTCTTACAGAATATATGGAAAAATTCTTCCCTATGAGGCATTTTGCTGAGCAAATACAAAAAAAATTTCCAACTATCCCTATTTGGGCAATGGTTCATTTAGTTCCTTCGAAATTAAATGCATCTTTTCCATCTGATTTGGAGTTCCTTTCATGGATGAAATGCGTAAATAAAATTTATACTTTGGGCTCATCTCTTACAGATTATCTAATTAAAAGAGGTGTTCCCTTTGACAAAATAGTAACAACTTTTCATTATGTAGATGATTATTACAAAAATCTGAATATTCGATATCCTGAAAAACGTGTTAAAGTAATTGTAATGGGCAACCAAGTCAGAAATGTAAAATTGTTAAAAGCTATAATTGTGGCTAATCCAAACACCGATTTTACTTTATGTCAGGGGTCTATGGACTTGACGAATATTTTTCACGATACGTCTAATGTTAGGTTAATTCCTTTTGTGTCTGAACCGAAATTACGTCAATATATGATAGAGTCAGATATTTCTTTAAATGTAATGGATGATACAATAGGTAGCAATGTTATTGTTACGTCGCTTGCTATGGGGCTTGCTTTGATATGTAGTGATGTCGGTTCAATTCGAGATTATTGTGATGAAAGTAATACTATATTTTGTGAAAATTCAGTTGATTCATTTTGTGAGGCTATTCGAAGTCTATCTTGTAATAGACGACTTGTATTTGATATGAAATGTGCCGCTCATAAACGTGCGGATTATTTGACTATCAGTAATTTTGAAAAAACAATTGTTTAAAGTTGAAAAAATGATTAAATATTATATAGACAGAATAAAATATTACCTTGCGAGACGGAAATCTTCAAGTTTTGTCAAGTTCCTCCAATCAAAGGGGGTTTCAATTGGTAAGGGAACGGTTATCCCCCACCCAAGGACTGTAACCATAGATTATTCGCGACCGTCACTGTTGTCTATTGGTGAAAACGTTCGTTTAAATAAGGATATAACCATACAGACGCATGATTTTGCCAGTATGGTGTTTGTTAATAGGGATTGCGAGTTTATTCCTTCTTTTGCCCCGATTTGTATTGGAAATAATGTTTATTTTGGTCAAAAATGTACAGTTCTAAAAGGTGTCACTATAGGAGATAATTGCATAATTGGTTTTGGAAGCGTCGTTACAAAAGATATTCCCTCAAATTCAGTTGCTGTAGGACAACCGGCTAAAGTAATTTGCTCGTTGGATGATTATTTGGCCAAAAGAAAGGAAAAAGAAGTTGACGAGGCCATTGCTTTGGCTTTAAGTATCTATAATCAAGGAAAAGTTCCTTGTGTTGAGGATTTTTGTGACGCTTATACAACTTTTGTAGATGGTTCAAATTATAAAGATTACCCATATCCATATGGTAATGTTTTTAGTAAACAACAATTTGATGTCTTTAGAAAAAAACATAAAGCTGTTTTCCATGGCTTCGATGAATTCTTAGAAGAAGTTAATCGCAGAAAAAATACCCCCCCAAAAAACAAATTTATGAAAGATTAAAAAAAGGTCTGTTTTGTAAGTATGTCTTCATTTACCCATATTGTATTATATCTTTTATTCTTCTTGGTTGCTTTTTCCTCATTAAGAAAGCTGCAAAAAATGAATATGATGTCGAATACATACTTTTGGTATGCTGTTTTGGGTGTTGTTTTTTTGTTTATCCTTTTAGAAGGATGCCGGTACATGCGTGGGCCGGATTGGCTTGCATACAAATATCGTTTTGAACATATAGATGTGAATGAATCGCAAAAAGGATTCCTTTTTTACATGCTCTTGTTACGTGCTCTAGGCTTTAATTATATTGGGTATTTTGTTACAAATGCTGCTTTGTTTATAGGTTGTATTTTTTTGTTTATTCGTAATGTTTTTGATTACAGAATATCGTCATATTTTTATTTGTTGGCTATACTTGCAATGCTTGTGAGATTTGAATGCCAAATCCGCCAATATATTGCGATGCCTTTCATTTTTTTGTCGATTCAGTGCTTTATTTCAAAAAAATGGATTCCTTTTGTTGCTTTTGTTGCTGTCTCAAACACAATTCATTCTGGATCCTTATTTCTATTAGCCGTTTTTTGTCTCGCATATACCTTTTTGAAATTCACTTTGCCGTATAGATTTCTGCTTATAGGGTTGTTTTTTTCCTATTTCTTGGCTAGTTCTGACTTACTTACCAATTATTTCTCTAGAATTCTTTCTGGATTAAATTTTGACTTTGTTTTAGCATCAGATCATTTCAGTCGTTATTTAGAAAATACAGATCGTTGGTTCGGTGCAGGTTCGTATTTGGAGACTACAGAACAATCTTCTTTTGTAAAATTAATGCAATTTGGTTTTGAGGCATCTTGTATAATAGGCGGTTTCTTTTCCTTAAAACATCTTGAAAATAGCAATAATTTGATATTTAAAACAAATGTTTTGCTTAGCGATGTTGAAGTTCAGGTTATACGATCCTTTTTCAATATAAGTTGTTTAGGGTTCATTTTGAACCGTTTATTTTTTGGGTATGAAATTTTTCAAAGAATATTTGGTCAATTGTACATACTTTGGTTTGTTCCTGTGGGTTTTGTATTTTATCTTTATTATATTAGGGAATATATAAATATAAAATATTTGGGTATTCTTATCTTTTTTATGATGGTGTATTTGTGTCTGTTTTGGGGGAAGTTCGTCTTTTTTAATTCTACAGCAATGTTTATTTGGGATAAAATTTGAAATGAGTTTTTTTTGATATGTTGAAGGATTATAATTGTTTATCTCTTATAAATAGGTTGATCGATGTTTTTGCCCAAAATTAGCGTTGTTATTCCGTGCTATTGCGTTGAAAAGTATTTGGATCGTTGTCTAAATTCTATTGTGAATCAATCTTTAAAAAATATTGAAATTATTTTAATTGATGATGGTTCTCCTGATAATGTTCCTCAAATGTGTGATGATTGGCAACAACAGGATTCTCGTATTAAAGTTGTTCATAAAAAAAATGAAGGTCTAGGATTTGCAAGAAATTCTGGTTTGAATGTGGCTTCTGGAGAATATGTTGCTTTCGTTGATAGTGATGATTTTGTTGATTGCTCTATGTTTGAATTTTTGTATAAAGAAGCAAAGATGTCAAATGCTGATGCTGTATTTTGTGGTTTTAAAAGGGAACAAAAAGATGGTTCTTGGAATGACTGTAAAGAAGTTTTACAGCGGACTGTTTTTGAAAAAAAAGATGTTGTGAATGTTATGTTGGATATGATTGCATCAGCTCCGTTTACATCTTGCGAGCGGAAATATCAGATGTCGGTTTGGCATTCCATTTATAAACGAGAAATTATTTGTCAAAACAGGATTCTTTTTCCATCGGAAAGAGATGTTGTTTCAGAAGATCTCCCTTTTCAAGTAGATTTCCTTTCTAATGCAAACAGAATAGTATATGTTCCTGAGATATACTATTTTTATTGTTTAAATGGTTCTTCTCTTACTGCGGTGTATAAGCCAGAAAGTATTGATTTGTTTAAAAATTTAAGAGAATTGCTAGTTAAGAAAACAAATTCTATTCCAAATAGTAAAATAAGAGTAAATCGTCTTTATATAGGATATCTTCGATATAATTTAATGTTGTTGGCAAAATCAGAAAGAACTGACAAACGTCAATTGGTACGTTATGTATGCAATCTGGATGTATGGGGAGAAATAAAAACTGAATTTAAGCCTTCTTTTTTACCTTTTTTTGCACGTTTGTTCTATTCTCTTATGTCGAATAATCATGATAAACTTTTATGGTATTATATAATGTTCGCCAAAAGTTTTATGTAGTTGATTCTTGTTAAAAAGGAAATGCGTATGTCTATTTCATCTGTAATATTAAAATTATATGCGATCCCCTCCTGCATAAAGGACAAATTGCTTTCCTATGTCGTCAAAAAGACTTTGCGTCATGCCGGCAAAAATATTTATATGTGCCCCTCAAAATCTAATTTTAAAGGATTGCAAAATTTGTCTATTGGCGATGATTCTATTATTCCTAAGGGGAGTGTCTTTTATTGTACAAGGGCTCCGCTTACTATTGGTAAAAAAGTCATTTTTGGACCAAATCCCACTATTATTACAGGAAATCATCGAATCGATATAATTGGTAAATATATTGCTGATGTAACCGATGCTGAAAAACTTCCTGAGCATGATGCTCCTGTTGTTATTGAAGATGATGTTTGGTGTGGGGCTAATGTAACCATTCTGAAAGGCGTTACGATAGGTCGCGGCTCCGTTGTTGCTGCTGGTGCTGTGGTGACAAAATCATTTCCTCCATATAGTATAATTGGTGGTGTCCCTGCTAAAATAATACGTATGAGATTTACTCCAGAACAGATTTTCGAACATGAAAGCATTCTATATCCTAAAAAAGGACTATGATATCAAAAAATGAATAAAGAGTATGAAATGAAAGAATTGGGTTCGAAAGATCCTTTGAAAAGAGATTCCAGCATTGATATCCTTAAATGCTTGGCTGTTCTAGCTATTACAAATTCGCATATGGGCTTGGCTTATGGGAAATTTGCTTTTTTGGCTACAGGTGGGGCTATTGGTGATGCTTTGTTTTTTTTCTGTAGTGGGTATACGTTGTTTTTGGGGCCTAAAAGGGATTTTTTTAATTGGTATAAACGAAGAATAAATAGAATCTATCCAACGATTTTTACATGGTCTGTGTTTTTGGCTTTGTTTTTTGACCTTCATTATGACATGCCTAATATTCTTTTAAGAGGAGGGCATTGGTTTGTTAGTTGTATTATGATTTACTATATAATATTATGGTTTGTAAGGCAATATGCTATAAAATTATTTTGGCTTGTTTTTTTATTTGTGATAAGTTTAATTGTTGTATGGTACTTTGTTTTTGGTATAGACGACGTTGGCAATAATATCTATGGGTATTGTTATTTTAAATGGGTTCATTACTTTTTGTTTATGTTACTTGGTGCTGTTAAGGGATTGCACAATCATGTTTGTCGTTCTGAAATTCGGTTGCCTTGTTTTAAAAAAACTATTATTCAGCTAAGTATTTGTGTTGCGTTGTTTTATTTTTTATGCTGGTTCAAACAATTTGATGGGATGGCATTTGATTTTTTGCAAATTTTTTCTCTTGCGCCGCTAAGTTGTATTTGTCTATTGCTGTATAGGCTTTGCAACACAGAATTACTTACAATTGCGTATAATCATAAATACATTGGTAGATTAATACGTTTTATAGGAGGACTCTGTTTAGAAATATATTTAGTTCAATGTGCGTTGATTAAGCTTAAACTGAATCTGATTCTTCTTCTTCTTTGTATCATATTGGGGGCCTATATTTTAAGATGCTTGGCAAGAATATGGCGACAAATTTTTAGTGAGAATAATTTTAAATGGGGCGAAATTGTAAAATTTTATTAAAGTCTCAGAAGTTTATGTTAAACAATTGAGTTGATGTTTTTGTGCTAAAAAATGAAGAATAAAAAATTCAAAAATTGCTTTATGAAAAACAAAAGAGTTTTAGTCGTAGGTTCGGCTGAACAAAGTGCTGGTGGCGTGGCATCCGTTATTAAACTGATGAAGAAAATGCCTGTGTGGGAAAAATATCATTGCTGTTGGTTGGGTACGCAAATTCAACGAAATTATGCATGGAAAATATGGTTTGCCCTTAAAGCGTATTTAAAGACTCTTTTTATTATATGGCAGTATGATATAGTTCATTTTCATACTGTACCAGACAAAATTTGTCTCATTATTCAAATGCCTATATTTCTGCTAGCGTTAATAGGGAAAAAAAGAATCATCATGCATATCCATATGGGCAATCAGTTGAGAAATCATACCCATAATTCTCTATTTCTTTGGTGCCTCAAACGATCAAATCTTATCGTTCTGTTGGCCCAAAAGTGGCAAATGCTTTTCCATGATTCATATGCAGGAATAAAAACGCCGACAACAGTCCTTTACAATCCGTGCGAGAATATTCCGAAGGTTCCCTTCTCTGAGAAAGAGAAAGTAATTATAATGGCGGCATACTTTAACGACAATAAGGCTCCTGATTTGTTGCTAAAGGCATGGCAGAGCATTCGTGGTAACCATCCTGGTTGGAAAATTTACATGCTCGGAAGTGGAGAAGTGGAACGTTTTCAATCGTTGACTGATGAAATGGGCTTGTCGGATACCGTAAAGTTTACAGGCTATGTCGTTGGAAAAGAAAAAGAGGATTTTTTCAAAAAAGCAAGCATTTATTGTATGTGCTCTTATGAGGAAGGCTTTCCAATGGTTGTTTTGGAAGCGTGGGCATACAGCATTTGTGTTGTTACGACACCTGTGGGCGGGTTGCCCGATGTTTTGGAGAACGGGAAAAATGCTTATGTATTTGATTTTGGAGATTGGCATCAAATGGCAAATCATTTAGAAAACTTGATGTCAAATTACGAAAAGCGATATGAAATGGCTGAATATTCTAGAAAGTTCGTATATGACCATTTTTCCATAGAAAAAACGAATGATGCGATGGAACAAGTTTATTGCTCAATTTAGGATGAAAAGGAGAAGTTTGTCATGGATGGAATAAAATGTTTGTTGCATCTTAACCTATTAACCTAACCTCAAAAAGTTTACAAAAAGTTTCTATAAAAGAAAATTGTAAATGAAAGTATCTATAATCATTCCTGTATATAACGTTGCGCTCTATATTGAGCGTTGCCTCAAATCGGTGATGAACCAAACATACTGTGGTGACATTGAATGCATTTTGGTAAATGATGCGTCATCTGATGACAGCATTGCCATTGCAGAAAATCTTATAGCAGATTATAAAGGCCCAATCCAATTCAAAATTCTAAACCACGAACAAAATAGAGGTCTTTCCGCGACTCGTAACACAGGAATAGAGGCCTCTACAGGAGACTATCTTTATTTTTTTGACAGCGATGACGAAATCACGCCCGACTGTATTGAAAAGTTGGTGCGGCCTATTTTAAAAGACCCGACAATTGAAATGGTTGAAGGCTGTTACACCATCATCACAACTAATGAAAAAGGCTCCCCATCTGAGTGCCCCGTTTCCAAGCCTCATTTAGAATACACCACTAAAGAGACTGTGAGAAATTTCTATTTCTCTAGAAGCTACGAAAATATATTACCTTGGAATAAACTTGTTTGCAAAAATTTCCTCGTTAAAAATAAACTCTATTTTAGGGATATCCGCGTAGCAGAAGATAATCTTTGGCATTTTCATTGTTTTCAACATTTTGGCCATATTTATACAATTTCCGATATTACCTACAAGCATTATATACGGCCAAATTCCATCACAACAACTCCGAATAAAGATTCTAGAAATAGATATGCTCCCCTTTATGCGGAAATAGCCAAAAGTCTATCTCCTAACGATAGTGTTAGAGAAGTCAAATACTTCCTTAAAGGCTTTTGCCTGTTTTATGTTGGTGGGCCAATAACGCCAATATATAAACAGACTGCCGAACAATTTTTAAAGGTGTTGAAAGAAAAACATTGCATTAAGGATTGTTTTTTTCTCGAATCAATTATCGTTTTATCGAAGTTTACACCTGCAAGAATAATCATGAAAAAAATGGGTGATTTTTATAGATGTAAAAAGTTGAAAAAATAAAAGATTGTTATTACAAATAATTTCATATAAAGGGAATACATAAATAATGAAAGTTTCCATAATCATTCCTATATATAATGTTTCTGCCTACATCGAACGCTGCATCAAGTCAGTAATGAGCCAAACGTACAACGGCGAAATCGAATGCATCTTGGTAAACGATGCCTCTCCGGATGATAGCATAGACATTGCTGAGCGCCTTATCGCGGATTATAACGGTCCCATTCAATTCAGGATTTTAAACCACGAACATAACAGGGGACTATCTGCAGCCCGAAATACAGGAATTGATGCCGCTACTGGAGACTATCTTTATTTTTTTGACAGCGATGACGAGATTACGCCCAACTGCATTGAAAAACTTTCACGACCAGTTTTGAAAGATCCCACAATAGAGATGGTAGAAGGTTGCTACACCGTTATCTGGGATGACAGCAACAACGGAAAAGCAGAATGCCCCATGCCCAAGCCACAAAAGGACTTGACCACAAGAAAAGCTGTAAGAGACTTTTACTTTTCTAAACAGGCGCATAATAAATATGCTTGGAATAAATTGGTAAAGAGGACATTTCTACTAAAAAATCTGCTTTACTTCAAGGAGGGTTTCCTTGGCGAAGACTATTTTTGGCATTTTCAATATTTTAAATATCTTAGCCATCTTTACATTATTCCTGATATTACATACAAGTATTGCAGACGGCCTAATTCCATCACAACCAAGCCAAATCAAGACATCAGAGCTGGTATCGGACTCCGTTATGCAGAAATAGCCAAGAACCTCTCTCCCACCGAAGGCTCTCAAGAAGTAAAGTATTTTCTTAAAGGATTTTGTCTTTTGTACATTAATGGACCAACGACTCCAATATATAAGCAGGTCGCAATTCAGTTTTTGAAGGTTCTGAAAGATAACCATTGCTTCAAAGAATGTTTTTTTCTCAAAACCATTGTCTTTGTTTCAAAGTTTTCAATTATCAAAAATTTCATCAAGAAATTGGGTGTTTTTTTGAAAAGCGTCAGCAAAAATAAAGATGAAAATAATTTTAAAATGTAAACAGGATTTAAACACCAAAGTTTCTCAAATCAAATAAAATTTCAATCAAACTATTTTTAGGATGTAAATTTATATGGAAATAGCGAAAATCTCTGTAGTCCTTCCCTGTTACAATGTGGGTAAATATATTCGCCGTGGATTGGATTCCATCATTGCACAGACTCTACAAGAATGGGAGGCTATTTTGGTGGATGACGGTGCTACCGACGACACCGGCAAAATTTGCGATGAATATGCTGCAAAAGACAGCCGTTTTCACGTTGTCCACACAAAGAACCAAGGAGTGGTAAAAGCCCGTAACATAGGGATGCTATATACTCATGGAGAATTGCTGTACTTCATGGATCCCGATGATTGGATTGAGACTGATTGTTTCAGCAAATGCTATGAGACTTACAAGCAATACGATTGCGACATGGTTCATTTTGGAACAAAATGGATTTTCAATGATCATATCTTCGAACAGCCTAATCAATTCGGCATCTACAATGGTCCTGAAATATGGAAGGAATACACAAGCCAACTTGTAGGGTTTAGCCAGAAAGCTCTTGATGGTTATTATGCAGGAAAAAATATTTGGGGCTTGAGAAGAACAGAAAGCATGTGGCGTTACATGTTTAGGCGTACTTTTGTAACAGAAAACAACTTGCAATTTCCTGATGTTCCTTTGTATGACGACGGTTTTTTCATGGTCGAAGCTACTTACAAAGCCCAAAAGTTGGTGAGCATCCCTGATATGTTTTATAATTATTTTCAGAGAGAAGGTAGCATAATTAATAGCGAAAGAAATGTTGAGCGCACCTTCAACTGCAAATACAAACAGCTTCAAATTACAAAGCAACTACGCGACATGATAAAGGAGTTCGACCTGCATGACTATTATATGGGATCCCATATATTATCTTGCTTGAAAATGGCTTTACTTTTTGCCACCAAAATAGGCAACTACAAGTTGTTCCATAAATATGTCTCTCATCCCGAAGTTCAGGAATCCATACGGAAAGTGAGCTTAAAAGGTGCTCCACTTAAGTTTTCCATTCCAGTCCGATTGCTGAAATTTCACTGTCCGTGGCTCCTTTTTGCAGGATGCTGGATTCTGAATAGAACCGGAAAAGCTAATAAATTCATACAAAGCCGCATCTAAGGCTATTCTCCAATGATAAAAGTACTTATAAATGCATATGCATGCTCTCCAGGCATGGGAAGCGAACCAGGAATGGCGTGGAACTGGTGCGTGAACCTCGCAAGATATTGCGAATTATTCATTATCACGGAAGGGGAATTCCGTGAAAGGATAGAAACGGTCGTACCAACGCTCCCGCATGGGAAAAATATGCACTTTTATTATAACCCCGTTCCCGAAAAAGTGCGACAGATGTGCTGGAATCAGGGCGATTGGCGCTTTTATAAGTATTATAAAAGATGGCAAAAGAAAACAGCTGAAATTGCAGAAGATATTTGTAAAAAAGAGAACATTGATATATTGCATCAGCTGAATATGATAGGTTTTCGTGAACCCGGATATTTGTGGCAAGTTTCTAAAAAAAAGGGAATTCCTTTTGTATGGGGACCGATAGGTGGCTTGAAACAGTTCCCGTTGGAATACGCCCATGGCGCAGGTGTGAAAATGCAATTTTTCAACTTTGTGAAAAACAAGATAAACTGTTGGCAAATTGCTCATGATGGGCGCGTTTCGGCGGCATTACATCAAGCTTCCTTGTTGATTTCTTCTATTCCTGATAGTTATAATACTATTAAAAAGTACCATAATCTTGAATCCGTTGTCATTCCAGAAACAGGCTGTTTCCCGAATGATTTTAAAGATAATTTTCAAGGACGTTTTATTGGATCGGAAATCAAAATTATATGGGTCGGAAAATTTGACTTTAGAAAACGACTTGATTTGGCACTGAAGTCTATGGCTGTAGTTCGTTCTAATGGAACAAGAGTCTGTCTCGACATTTACGGAACGGGCAACGACAAACAAATTCAGGCAAGCACAAAACTTGTCGCTGATTTGGGCATTCAGAATTGCGTGCATTTTATGGGTAACCGACCTCATGGTGAAGTGGTTTCTGCGATGAAATCTGCCGACTTGTTCCTGTTTACCTCTGTAAGTGAGGATACATCTACCGTCGTCCTTGAAGCAGTTAGTTATGGATTGCCTGTGCTATGTTTTGATGCCTGTGGTATGTCAACTGTAATAACTAATGATGTTGGTATCAAGATTCCTTTGACAAATCTTGAACAGTCTATAAAAGATTTTGCCAATGCGATAAGCATGTTACACGATAATCGGACATTATTGCAAACAATGTCAAGAAATTGCTATAAGCGCGCTTGTGAACTTTCTTGGGACAACAAAGCAAAATCAGTCCTGGCTATGTATGAAAATGTTTTGAAAAAGCATTAGTTTTTGCCATGAATGCTTACAAAAAACTCACAATTTGCTATTTATGGATGATGTTGAGAGAAAATTATGCTTTGCATTAGAAACCTGAATCTTCTTTGTAGTCGCGCCGACCTGGCTAATTTGCCTGAAGGCAAGTTGTTGATTAACTCGATTAATGCGTTTTCGTACAATAATGCCCGCAAAGATGTGTTGTTTGAAGAAGCCCTGACGAAGGGGGATGTCCTTATTCCTGATGGTATTAGTATTGTTCGGACTTGCCGTTGGCTTAAGGCGAAATCTCAACCTAAAGAACGTATTGCAGGATGGGATTTGTTCTTGTTCGAGATGCATCGGCTCAATCAAAATGGGGGTAAGGTGATGTTCTTGGGCTCTAGCGAAAAGGTCCTTGGACTCATCCGAGAAAAGGCGGCTTCTCGTTATCCGAACTTGGAGGTGATAACGTATTCACCTCCTTACAAACCCCAGTTTACCGTCGAAGACGACTTGAATATGGTGAAGGCCATCAATGATGCTGATCCTGATTTGTTGTGGATTGGAATGACCGCTCCTAAACAGGAAAAATGGACGTATGCCAACTGGGATCGTTTGAATATCCATTGCCATGTGGGAACTGTGGGGGCTGTTTTCGACTTTTTTGCGGGGACGCACAAGCGTGCGCCGGAAGTTTGGCAAAAGCTTGGTTTGGAGTGGCTGTATAGACTACTTCGTGAACCTCGTCGTATGTGGAAAAGGTATATTATTGGCAATATGGAATTTATAAGTCTCGTCGTTCGCGAAAGGATGGGTTTTTAGAAGATGAATGTGAAAAAAGCACCAGAACAAAATCAGCGCATGTTGCCTGCTATGGCCTTCAATCCTACGGATATGACCGATGATCTTCTTGGATTGTTTAACCTTGTCCGGCGTCATTGGTTTGTTTTATTTTTCTTCTCAATTATTGGCTTGATTATTGGCTTGACTTATGCTCGCTATAGTCGAGATGTTTTCCAAAGTACGGCAATACTACAGTTGGATACAAAGTCTAAAAGCGGTAAGGCTATTTCGGACTTCGGGGATCTTTTTGAAACGCATAGTCCTGCTTTGGCTCAGGTTTATTTGATTAAGAGCCTTAGCGTGATGATTCCCGTTGTTGAAAGGCTGCATTTGAATTACAGTGTGGAACCGATGGGTCTCCTTGACCGCCTTATGCATCGTGAAGGGCGTATGGATTTGGATTTGTTTGAACCGCCCATGGAGTTGATGACGAAGGAATACAAGTGGATTGCCGAGGTCAAGTCGGATGATTCTTATGAACTTTTATCTCCGCTTGGTGGTCGCATTGTTGTGGGCAAGGTTGGCGAAACGTACCGTGTACCAGTGGGGGCGGATTCCGTAGCGATTTGCGTTAAGTCGATTAATGCATTACCGGGTCAAAGGTTCTTGTTGAGAAAATCGTCTGTTCTTAGTGTCGCAGAGGGACTGCGCAAAGTGGTGAATGCTGACGAGTTGGGGAAGAATACGAATATTCTTGAAATTTCGTATGCGGACCGTTACCCGGACCGCGCTGCCACCGTGCTCAACGCTGTTGCCGAAATGTATGTGCGTCAGAATGTCGAGATGCGCAGCGCCGAAGCTGAAAAATCGCTTGAATTTTTGGAAGAACAGCTGCCGACGATTAAGGCCAAATTGGATTCTTCACAGCAACTTTTGACAAACTACCGCAATAAAGTCGGGACTGTTGATTTGGGGTACGAGGCCAGAGGAACCTTGGAGCGTCAGGTCCAGCTCAAAACACAGTTGCTTACTTTGCAGCAGGAATACCAGGAAAAGAGTCGCTTGTTCAAGCAGGATCACCCTGCAATGATGGCGCTCGCTCAGCAACAAGAACGCTTGCAAAACGAAATCGGGAAAGAAGAGGGCAAAACCAAAAAACTCCCGGCAACACAGCAAGATGTGCTGAAACTCCAACAAGATGTTGAAATCAATAACCAGCTTTACACATCTGTTTTGAACAATATCCAGCAGCTTCGCGTGGTGCGTGCTAGCGAAATAGGGAATGTGCGTATTGTCGATAAGGCGTATATTCATCAGAAACCGGTCAAACCAAACCGCAAGAAGATTGCATTGATTGGATTGGGTTGTGGCTTGGGGTTCGGTTGTTTCCTTATCCTTTTGCTGAATCGTTTGCGTAATCGTGGAGTGGGGTCTTCTTCTGAAATTGAACGAGAAACAGGTGTGAGCGTTTATGCGAAGATCCCTAAGACCAAAGTGAATGGTAAATTGGCTGGCGTGAATGACAAACGTTTCATGTTGGCGGCCGCTGATACCGAGGATGTCGCAATTGAAAAAATCAGGGCTTTGCGTACGGCGTTGGAATTTTCTTGCATTGACGAGGGCGGAAAAGTGCTGATGGTTACGGGTATTGCCCCTGGAGCCGGTAAATCATTTGTCTCTTTTAATTTGGCGTATCTCTTTGCTAAACAAGAAAAACGAGTCCTTTTTGTCGATGCGGATTTGCGCAAGTCCCGTCTTTCTCACAAAAAGGAAAAGGGCATTTCGGACATTCTTCTCAAAGTTTGCAAGTTGGAAGATGTCATTATAGATTTGGGTTCCGGTGCGTACTTCTTGCCTAACGGCTCTCATGCTCCTAATCCGGGAGAGTTGATAAGCTCTAGAGCGTTTGCCGAACTGATTGATGAATGCAAGGCGAAATTTGATGTGGTCGTCATCGACACTCCGCCGAATTCGCTTGTTTCGGATGCTCAGGCTATCGCGAAGCTTGCTGATTTCGGTTTAATTGTGATCGAATACAAGAAACATCCTATGGAGATTATTCAAGAAACGATTGACCAACTCAATAATGCCAAACTTAAGAAATTAGCTATCGTTTTGAACCAGTGTGTAAACGATGGCTCGTCTTATGGTTATGGGTATGGTTCCGGTTACGGATATCGATACAAGTATGGCGAGAAAAAGTAAAAGTTGATATAAACCCTGGAGTTGTCTCTCCGGGGTTTTGTTATTTTTAAAGCATTATGGCAACTATTCCAACTTTAAAAGAAAATCTCGTTATTGAGAATATTCGCCCGAACATTGAGGGCGGCCGTTTCATGCTCAAGCGTGAACCCGGCGATACAGTGACTTTGCAGGCCGACATCTTCCGCCACAGTCACGAAAAGTACGATGCTGCGATTTTCTACCGCCATGTTTCCAAGAAAAAGTGGGAACAGGCTCCGATGCACTTTGTCGATAATGACCTTTGGGAAGGTACGTTTACAGTCGGCAATATTGGTTACTACGAATACAAGATTTGCGCATGGACCAAGGAACCGAAAGACGTTCCGACCGAGAGCCCGGTGATGAAGCTTCGTGTGGATCCGGTCTATAGCCGCGTGGGTACGTGGTACGAAATGTGGCCGAAGAGCCAGGGGACAGACCCGAAAAAATCTGCCACATGGAAGGATTGCGAAAAACAGCTTGACTATATTGCTGGACTGGGCTTTGATACGGTTTATCTTGTTCCGATTCACCCGATTGGAGTCACGAACCGCAAGGGCGCTAACAATGCGCTTCATGCGAAGGTCGATAAGAAAGGCAATCCGCTTGAACCGGGATGCCCGTATGCTGTTGGCAATAAGCATGGCGGCCACTACGATGTGGACCCGGAACTCGGGACCATGAAGGATTTCGAGCATTTTGCGAAGGCTGCTCGTGCCAAGGGACTCCGCCTTGCGCTCGATATTGCGCTCAACTGCAGCCCGGATCATCCTTACGTAAAGTCGCACCCGGAATGGTTCTACCACGAGCCGGATGGCAGCATCAAGTTCGCCGAAAATCCGCCCAAGAAGTACGAAGACATTTATCCGTTCGACTACTACAACGAGAACTACAAGGAACTCTGGAAGGAAATCGAGAATATTATTTTGTTCTGGGCTAGCAAAGGCGTTGAAATCTTCCGCATTGACAATCCGCATACCAAGCCGTTCCCGTTCTGGGAGTGGCTCATTGCCGACGTGAAGGAAAAGCACCCGGAACTCGTGTTCCTCGCTGAAGCGTTCACCCGCCCGAAGATGATGCATCGCCTTGCAAAGTCGGGCTTCGACATGAGCTATACGTATTTCGCGTGGCGCAGTGCCAAGTGGGAATTCGAACAGTACTTGAAGGAACTCACACAGTCTAATGCTAAGGAATACATGCGCGGAATCTTCTTCCCGACGACGCCGGATATTTTCCCGAAGTATCTTGCGTACAAAGGTGCGAACGCCTTCAAACAACGTTATTTCTTGGCGGCCACGCTTTCGAGCCTTACGGGTATGTACAACGGATACGAACTATGCGAAAATATTCCGTCTCCAATCAAGGAAGAACTCGCCGATAGTGAAAAGTATCAGTACAAAGTACACAACTGGAGTGGCCCAGGCATTCAAGACTTTGTTCGTCGTCTGAATACAGCACGTCAGGAACATGTTGCATTGCAGGAATACGATAACCTCGAATTCCATTACGCACAAAACGACCAGCTCATGGTTTATTCCAAGAAGTCTGGCGATGATGTTATTCTCTGCGTATGCAACATGGATATGGACAACGTGCAAGAAGGCATCGTAGAACTCGACATGGCTAAGCTTGGGCTCCAGAACGATGCGTTCTACTTCTTGAAGGATGTCGTGACTGACGAAAGTTACGTTTGGCGTGGCAACAAAAACTACGTGAAACTTGACCCCGCAAAGGCACCTGGCCACATGTTCATCCTCAAAAAGATATAGTGATTGGTGGTTAGTAAACAGTGGTTAGAAATGTTTTTTCTAACCTCTTTTACTCGTCCTCCTCGCTCCTTTACTTGTCATTCCCGCCGGAGCCTGTCCTGAGCGAAGTCGAAGGATGCGGGCATCCTTTTTTTAAAAAAAAGTGCGCAAACGCCTGACAGCACTTGAGAATGCCCCGGAAGCCCTGCATCCGGGCGTTTTTTTTGGGATAACTCACAAAAATTCTTTTAAAAAAATTTTTTGCGTCTTTTTTAGATGATTAAATCTAATTTTAGACGAGGTATTAAAAGGTTGATTATGAAAAAGGTTTTATTGAGTTCTGTATTGGCTGCGGGCGCTTTTGCAATGTTTAATGCCTGCTCTGATGATTCTCCGTCTCCGCTTACTCCGCCTCCGCTTACTCCGCCTGTTGCGGCTTCTTCATCGAGTGTTGTTGGGGAGGTGCAAAGCAGTTCTTCTGTTGGGCTGAATACGAGTAGTTCTAATCTGGTTTCGAGTTCCGCTGATGTTCCGCTTAGTTCTGCGGATGGTCCGTTGAGTTCTGCAACGAGTTCCAGCGCGGCAGTCGGCCCGAATTCTAGCACCGCAGTCAACCCGACATCGAGCGGCACGGTTCCGGGTTCCAGTGCCGATGTGGTCCCCGGAAGTTCTAGTAGCAAAGGGCCCGAACTCGACGCGAGCGGGTTCCCGACGCTTGAATCTTACGGCAAACCTCCGGCTGCGTACACCAAGGACATTAGCGCTACAGCGAAACGCGGCTGGAATACCCGTTACTGGGACGCCTGCAAGCCGCACTGCTCCTGGCTTAGGGAAAGCGCTAACGATATAACCCGTGCGGACACGTCTTCCAACGAGGCGTATCTTGCCGAACTTGCCACTGCGCGTAACTGCAACGTCCACGATGTTGAAGTCCCCACCTTTACCCTGGGTGACGTGACGAAGTCCTGGTTCGGTTACAACGGGACCAGAAGCGCTTGCGGCAAAGAAAAGGAAAAGGGCGTGTTCACTTGTACGGACATGGCTCCAATAGCTGTGAACGATACTCTTTCTTATGCATACGTTGCGGGCACTGCCGATAGCAAGTGCGGCAAGTGCTATCACTTGCAGTACGACGGTCACTTTAAGGATGAGTTCGAGAATAATCCTCCCAAGGCGACCCATAAGGCGCTCAAGGGTAAACACCTGGTGGTAATGGCCTCCAACATCGGTAACGATGTGGCGGGTGGCAATGCCAATCTTCCGGCAGGACAGTTTGACTTGATGGTCCCGGGTGGCGGCGTGGGCGCCTTCGATGCGCTCTCTACCCAGGTGAACAAGGGTGCCGGTTTTAACTGGGGCGCTGGCTTTGGCGGGTTCCTTACGGAATGCCAGAAAAACACGAACTGCGGTACCGAAGGTTCCTTGGAATGTTACCAGACGTGCGTGAAGGACATGTGCGACGCGGCTTTCGGTGACGCCGGGCTCCCGAACTTGTTGCGCGGTTGTCACTGGTTTGCCGACTGGTATATGGCTGCGGACAATCCGACCTACTACATCGAAGAAGTGGAATGCCCGCAGTACTTGATTGACCATTACATGACACGATTCAACACCTCCTTGGAAAACAACTACAAGAAGGTTGATGACTGGTCCACCTTCAAGGAAGGCGACGTGCTCGACACGCTCCATTGCTGGAAGGCGGGCGAGGCTCCCCCGGAAGAGGGCTGGGTAAATCCGAGTGCCGGTTGCGATGTTAAATAAAGAAATGGAATGAATTTGTGGCTCCTCGCTTGTGCGGGGAGTTTTTGTTTTTCGTTTTCCGTCCCCGGCGAGGAAAATTTCTGTTCATAGAGTGTTGACATCATGTAGTCTCGGCGGCATACAACCCGTTTTTATCGAAAAAAGTGAAAAAAATGAAATTTTTTCGCGTTACCCCCTTGACTTTTTCCCTGAAAATTCTATAATTGGCTTCACCCTCGAACGGGTCCCCCAAAACGGCCCTGACGAGACGGAAGCCCGCGAGACTTCCGGGAA
>Ga0310697_10001593_pt1 | contig 25995 bp, 15 predicted proteins | sample 172DNAGHGlowgp2_FD_203883 | JGI IMG/M metagenome (GOLD analysis project Ga0310697, IMG submission 203883) | Sheep rumen microbial communities from Palmerston North, Manawatu-Wanganui, New Zealand - 1728 DNA GHGlow gp2 (v2) (version 2) | ecosystem: Host-associated > Mammals > Digestive system >...
GTGTCGATGCGGTCGGCACTTGATGGCGACTGGCACCAATATACTGGAAAAAGAAACCCCCTCGGCTTTCCAAGGGGGCTTCCGTTTTGTTTAGGACTGAGACAATGTCCAGCCGCTAGGCAGCTTTGCAAGTATATCTGTGTAGTCCACGCTGGTGTCCGAGCTCCCGTAGAGGGTTCCTGCGGATGCCACGCCGCTGAATGCGTCGCTGGCTATGTCGCTGGCATAGACGGTGTGGTACAGGTACAGCTTGTCAAGGTTCGAACAGTCCATGAACGCCCCGCTCTGGATTGTGGTGATACACTTTCCGATGCGGCAGCTCTCCAGGGCGGTGTTGCCCTTGTAGGCCGCCGACCCTATTGTGAACACATGGGAGCCCATGACGGTGCGCGTTGTTCCGACCCACAGGTGGTCCACCCTGTCGTTGCCGCTGCGGGACACCTTGAACAGGCCATGCTGCTCGGTTCCGCTGTACTTGGTGTAGAATGTGTCGCTGGCAAGTGATGTGCTTCCGTTCGGGCCGTTGTTTATCTTTATGTCTGTCAAGTTGGTATTTGCAAACACATTTCTCTGAAAATCAGTCACTGTGTTTGGAAGTTCCACTGTGGCGACGTTGGTGTTGGAGAACGCGCCAGCCTCAAGCTTCGCCAGTGTGCCGTTGAACGTCAGGATGCCGCCGATATCTGGATGGTAGTAGTTATACACCAGAGGGACGACTGTGCTGTTCTGGTTCTTGAACGCGCTGGCCAGTGGCTCAACTTTGTTTCTGTCGGTAGATGTGTATTTTACCACTGAAAGGCTGGTGTAGACCGTCCAGCCTGGCAGGTACTGCGTCCAGTAAGCTGTGTCGGCCCCAGGGACCATGTACAGGGTGCCAGTCGCTGGTGTGTTCATGAACGGGTTGCCTCGGTCGTCCATTGTGCGGGTGGTGTACACATATACATCCGTCGCGTTCTGGAGGTTGAACGTATCAGCGTCTATAGAGTGCAGGGCTGGGCCGAACTCTATTACGGAAGATTCCAGGCTGGCGAACGCTCCACCCCAAATATAGCCTACGCTCGGAGGCAGGGTCAGCTTGCCTGTGTCTGGGCCGTTGACAATCGGGCTTGCATTGAATACGTTCCAGTCTATATCTGTGCAGTCCTGTATCTCGACGGTTGTGAGGTTGTCGCAGTTCTCGAATGCGTTGGAGCCGATATTTACAGCGATGCTGGGTATATACAGAGCCGACAGGTTGCTGTTGTTGGAGAACCCGTATTCAGGTATCTGGTGCAGCCTGGTGCCTGCGTACTCTATCACACCCCAGCCATTGAAGTATATGTGTTTTATGAGCGGCGAGCCGTTGATTTCCGACGGCGCATTAATCTGCTGTCCGTCTGTGGTCTGGTAGAGTATCTGGTTCTGCTTCCTGCGTATGACGGTCCAACCGACAGGCATGTCGGCTATGAAGTCGGCGAAGCTCGCGTCGTTGGCATACCTTGGAATGTAGATTGTTCCAGTGGCGTGAATGCCGCTGCCGAGGTCGTTGTTGGTGATGGTCGGGCCAGTCGCTCCATCAAAGCCCACATATTCGAGGCTTGAACAGTTATAGAACAGACCGTTGCCGAGCGTCGCCAGGTTCTCGCCGAACTCCACGCTCACCAGGCTTGTGCAGCCGCCGAACGCGCCTGAGCCGAAGCTTGTCACGCCCTTGGCCGAGAACTCTGTTATGGCTGTGCCGTAGAACGCGCTGTTGCCGATGCTTGTGCAGCTGTCGCCGACAGTCACCTTCGCGAGGTTGGAGCATCCGAGGAACGCGCCGTTTCCGACCGACAGGCAGGTGTCGGGCAGTACGATTTCGAGAACGTCAGTGTTGTTCTGGAGGTCGGTGCTGTCGTAAGCCGTTATGTCGCCAGAATATGTCACCTTGAGCCATCCGTTGCTGTCGGCTGAGGCCACCATTGTAAGGCCAGTCAGGGTCGGGGCGGTTATGGTAACGCCTGGCGTGTGCTTGATTGCGAGCTGGGTGTTGTCCATTATGTATTTCACAGTCCACTGTCCGATGTTGTTTACATTGCCTGGATAGTTGAGGAATGTGCTGTAGTCCGCTCCGAGCGGTATGTAGACTGTTCCGACTGTCGGAATGTCACAGAACACTTGCTTGTTGTGTTCGTCCTGTGTCGGTGCCAACTGTGAGTTGAATACAACAGTTGCCAAGCGTGGCAGTGAGAACTGTCCTGCATACCCGCCAAGGTCCGCATTGTTGAACGAAACCGAGCGGTTGCCGAACTCCATCCTCGTTATATGTGAAGAGTCTACACACACACCGCCGTTAAACGTTATGCCGTTGTCTGGCCACACCCATGTGCTTAATCCACTAACATTGTAGAATGTGTATTTGTCAACCTGCGTCGCACTGGATATGTCTGGCATCGAGCTGAACGACAGGCGTGCGCAGCAGCCCTCGGCGAAGTGTGTGTAACCCGAAAGGTCGGCCTGGTTGGAACCGCACCAGTAGAGGGTCGTCCCGTCCTCGCTTTCGATAGCGTATCCACTGTTGGTTACGTTCAGGTACGGGTTGTTGCTGCCGCCGCTTGCGTGGGATATTCTCTCGCCGCCATGACTGAACATCTGGAGGGTGTCGTTGAGGACAATCTCGTTTATGTTCAAGCAACCAGGGTCCCAACCACTAAGTGGATACAATCTTAGGCTTTCACAGCTGTCACCGAGTACCAGCCTGGTTATAGTGAAGGGACATCTTCCATTAATTCCATTGAACATGCAGGTGGAAGCGTCGACGCAGCGGTCGTCCATATCAAGAAGCGCGATTGTGGAGTTTGTAACCGTCTGGTTGACTACATTCAGACCCGTCCAGTCTTCCTTGTAGTAGAGGCATCCGTCGGTGCCGATGGTGAGTATCGGGTTGTCCTGGCAGACTGTAACTGCGCAGTCTGGCTGTATTCCGTTGTTGAAGAGTTGTGTGTAGTTCCAGTCTTTTCCTGCGTCCATAGAGCCGCCTACGACACCGAAGTACTCGCCGACCTCCATAGCTTGGGGTAGGGCTTCACACATGTTGAAATATCCGACTGTGTCTGGCAGGTATAGCTTGTCGCATCCTTCCCAGTTGTCACTCAGCTCGCCGACAGTCTCGTCGTAGGTGATTGTGCCGACACCGTCCGAGAATGTGTGGCTGGCTGGCTGTATATCGTAGCTCACCCTGTTGTGGACATGGTGGTACTCAAGGTCCATCTGTTCTTCAGCCTCGTAAGCGATTACAGTGCCGAGTGCCTGGAATGTCCAGCCTGAAAGGTCTGAATACTCCCACAGGTTGTTGTCGGTACGGGTCAAACATGTTCCACTGGCTGGCAGGTTGGACAGTCCGCTTATAGTGGCGTCGTTGTTGGCGTACCAGCTCTCAATGTTCTGCAAGGCTGTGAACGGCGTGAAGTCGATAGATGTCATGTGAGGCGACTTGAGCGTCAGGCTTGTGCAGTTGGAAAGGTTGGAAGTGCCGCTGTATGCAACCACTTCTGTCTTGTACGAGGTTGTTATGCTTTCGATATTGGATGCGTTGTCGGTATTTACGACAATCTTGTAAACAGGCTCGCTAAATACAATGCGTCCGTAGGTGGTTGTTTCTGTCGGTGTCAGGACGTTGTTATCGCTGTCGTATGCCGTCAGCCATGTGCTGTTGGCCTGTCCGTTTGTGGCGGTGTACCTGATTGTGTTGAGGCCAGACGGCTGGGCCTGGGCCTGGAACGCGGAAGTCAGGCTGACTGGTGCCGTAACTGTCAGTGTTCTGGGGTTGCTGGTGTTTCCATCACTCCACGCTGTGAAGCTGTAACCTGTTGAAGGTGTCGCTTCGAGTGTCAGGACAGTGCCGTAGTTGACGGTCTGGCTGTAGTTTCCAGGCGTTCCGTTCACACTTACGCTGCCATTCTGGCCTGCGGTGATTGAAACCTGGAACGTCTGAATCTGGAAGCTGGCACTGAGGGTGATGTCAGACGTTACAGTCAAAGTTCTGGAAGCGGTCGAGCTGCCGTCGCTCCATTGGTTGAAATTATAGCCAGTGTTCGCTGTTGCTGATACGGTCAGCTGCGTGTTGTACGGGACTGTGGCCTGGTAGCCGCCTGTGACGCCGTTCACTGTGACCGTTCCGTTCTGCCCTGCGGATATTGATACGTTGTATGTATTTATTGCAAACACTGCGGTAAGAGTGAGCGGACCTGTTACAGTGACAGTCCTGGTCTCGGCTATAACGCCGTCCGACCACATCACAAAGTCGTAGTGCTGTGCTGGTGAAACTGAAAGCGCTATCTGGGTGCCGTAGCTCACAGTCTGCGAGTAGTCACCTGTGACACCGTTCACTATCACATTGCCTTCATCGGTGTCCTCGGATGCTATCGATACAGTGTAAGTTTCTGCGGCGTATGTGGATGTCAGGCTGACTGGCACTGTAACTGTCAGTGTTCTCGGGTTGTCGGTATTACCGTCTGACCAGGCAGTGAAGTCGTAGCCTGTTGAAGGTGTGGCTTCAAGTGTTAAGACGGTGCCTTCCGCGACAGACTGTGAGTAGTCACCTGCCACGCCGTTCACAGATACAGAGCCGTTTGCACCAGCAGATATGTTCACGCTGAAATACTGAGTCTGTGCCTCGTAGACCGAAGTCAGGCTGATTGCGCTGTTGACCACCAGCGTCCTCGGATTGTCAGTGTTTCCGTCACTCCACGCTGTGAAGCTGTATCCAGTTGAAGGCGTTGCTTCAAGTGTCAGGACGGTGCCCTCGATAACAGTCTGAGAGTAGTTGCCCGCCACGCCGTTCACTGAAACGGTGCCGTTCTGACCTGCCGTAACTGTGACCTGGTAGAACTGGGTGGCCTCTTCATAGGATGAAGCCAATGCTATGTCACCTGCCACTGTGATTGTCCTTGGATTGTCTGTGTTCCCGTCGCTCCATGAGGTGAAGTTGTATCCAGTGTTCGGAATAGCCTGGATTGTTAATACAGTGCCTTCCGCGACAGATTGTGAGTAGTCGCCAGGTGTTCCGTTGACTGATACCGTACCGTTCTGGCCCGCTGAAATTGAAACGCTGAAGTACTGGGTGGCCTCCTGGAACGCCGCAGCCAGGGCCACTGGGCCTGTTACTGTGACTGTCCTTGGATTGTCAGTGTTCCCGTCGCTCCACTGCCCGAACTCGTAGTCGGTGTCGGCTTCCGCTTCGATAGTCAGCACTGTGCCGTATGCCAGTGTGGCTGTGTAGTCGCCGACAACGCCGTTGACACTGACCGAACCGTTGGAACCAGCAGAAATCGAAACTGTGTATTCAGCGGCCTCGAATGAAGCCGCCAGGGTGATGTCATTGTTCACCACAACAGTCCTTGGGTTCTCTGTTTCCCCGTCGCTCCACTGGTTGAAGGTGTGGTGCTCGTCAGGAACCGCCTGTACGAGTATTTCCCGCCCTTCTGTGACGCTTTCGCGGTATGTCTGGTATCTTTCACCGTCAACGTAGAGAAAACCGCCCACAGGGGCTGAAATCAGCACTGTGTACCTGTTTCCGCTGTCAACGGTTCCAGTGTATACTGTATCGGATGGGAAATTGACCTCCCTCTTCCTGGCCATTCCACTCGTAACGACCTGGGAATCGGCAACAATTGAATATGCGTACTCGCCTGAAGACAGCGTACTTGTAAAGCTGGAAGGGATTATGAACTCCATAACATTTTCATCCCCAGTATCTTCTACGGGTATCGAATAATATTGATTACCCATACCATAGTGAAGAAAGAAAATGTATTCTCCAACTGGATTTGTACGCCTCAGCCTCAGTGTACGTATGATTAGGTTTTCGTCTGTAATGAAAATCATAAATTTTTTTCTATTAGAATATCATTGTTGTAATAAAAGAGTAATCTTCCCGTTATAGGGCACTATGGATACATGGAGAACAATATATGAATATGATGTCAGTTCAACTGGAAGCGTGCTTAACCCTAAAACAGGCAGGCTGTTGCGACCTTATAAAGACAGATACGGATACCTGCAAGTCGACCTATGCAAGGATGGTATTAAGAAACAGTGTTCAGTCCACCGCCTCGTTGGTATGGTGTTCCCAGACCTTGTAGGTTGGACCGAGGATGCCATTGGCAAACCGTTTGAGGAACTACAAATAAACCACAAGGACAAAAATCCTACAAACAACCGAGTCGAGAACCTGGAGTGGTGCGACTGTCCTTATAACATCAGATACTCACAAGCCAAGACCGTTTATATGTACACCCAGGACGATAAGCTGTGTGGCATGTGGCCCTCGACAATGGAATGTGACAGGAACGGGTTCAGCAGTGGCCACATCACCGACTGTTGCAACGGCAAGCTCAAAAAATACAAGGGCTTCAAGTGGAGTTACGACCCACCGAAGCCCCTGCTTGCCTTGCCGTTTTACCAACTCTAAAACCCTTCGACTACCCATCCAGCTGGCAGGTAGGTGTTGCAGAACTCCTGATAGCTCGCCGCCGACCCAGCTGGGCATTTCAGCACGCCGTTGTACGCGACGTTGTGGAAAGGCCCGACCCAGAAGTCGTCTGGCTCATGCTCGCACTGGGGCGGGTTGGGCGATGCAAATGTTAATTCAGACAAATCTGTGCACTCTCTAAAAGCATCCTCGCCCAGCCACTCGACGTTCTTCCCGAACCTCATCGACTTTATCGGGAGGTACATGAACGAGCCGAAGCCAATCCTCTTCACGCTGTCCGCCACCGTAGAGTACTTGGAGCCTTGTATTATGGTGTCGGTCGCCGTCTCAACGACGCACTCGCAGCGGTTCCTGCTGTCGTAGACTGGGTTCAGCGGGTCCACGCTTATCCTCTCAAGCGGGCATTTGTTGAATGTGTCCTCGTCCATGTCCGTCAGCGTCTTGGGAATGAACAGCTTCTTAATCTGGCAGCCGAAGAACACCTTCCCGTTCAAGGTCCTTATGTTCCTGAGGTCCACAGAGGTTATGCCAGTGTTGCGAAATCCGCCCTGCGTGGCGTCGATTATCTCCAGCGTGTCTGGGAACGTCACAGCGGTGACCGTCGCCTCGTCGCCGAAGAAGTCTCCGCCTATACCCCACACCTTGTTGTCGTAAACAAGCATCCCCTGACCGTCCTGGTAGGTGTTGCTGACAATGTTTGACAACTGTCCGTAATCATAATTCACATGGCCGCCAGGCGTGACGGTCTGCCCGTCGCTGGTCTCGTAATATATCACATACTCAGGATTTTTGCCGAACAACGCGTTCAAAGTCATGTCGCTGTTCACAATTATTGAACGGTTCGCGGAAGTGTTGTTGTCGGACCATTTCACAAACGTCTCGCCTTGGTCTGGAACCGCACTGATTGCCATCACAGTGCCTCCGTTGACTGTGCCTGAATAGTTGCCCTGTGTTCCGTCCACGCTCACCGAACCTCCAGCAAGTCCGTTCACTGTGACCGTATATGTCGGCGTTATCGCCGAAGAGAGCTTCCATCTGAGCCTGAGCTCCCTCAGCATGAACTTTGAGCCTGAGTTCGCGTTGAATATGCCGTTTTTGCTGGCCAGGGAGAGATTAGCCTCAAGCGTGCCCTCATATCCGAACATACTTCCAATCTTCATGCTTTCTTTTCCGCTGTCGACGCTTATCATGGCCCTGAAGTCCTGCAACCCCATCTTTTCAGGGTCGAGCTTCAGGCCAGATGACACCATGGCGCCTCCCTTGTTGTACTCTATGAGGTAGTCGTTCGCCAGGCGCATCTCTATACCGTCTGTGGTTGTGTACCCGCTCATTTCCAGGAGGGGGTAGCCGCCGCCTGGGTCCTTGAAGCCCAGGACGGCCTCCATTTCGAGGTACTCTATGTTCGTCGGGCCTGGCATGAACCACTCGTTGCCGCTGTCCGCGTCATGCAGCCAGACCTTCTTCCCGTTGAAATCCATAAAGCTTCCGCCTGTGTCTGGCTCGCACTGCGAGATGTCGCCAGTGGATGTGTCGAAGTTCTTGAAGTTGAGCGGGGCCACGCCGTCGTCCGCGCTCCACTTGTAGTTCCATTCTTTCTCGATGGCCTCCGCGTTGGCCGTTATGACCACGCCGCCAGTGACGCTCTCAATCGTCACCTTGCCGCCAGAGTACGCCGAGGCCGTTATGTCGGTGCTTCCCATCGTCACCTTGACGGTCGCTATCTGGTATCCAGCAATCGGGGCCAGCGTCGTTGTGTACCTTGTCCCGTCGGCCACCTTGGCCGCTGTGTTGGATGTTTTGACATTCGTCAGGTTGTATGCAATCGGCCTGTCCACCACAGACTGTACGAACGATGCGTACAGCACTATCGGCGAGGTCCCGACTGTCACCGTCCTGGAGAAAGTTGTGTTCCCGTCTGACCACTGGGCGAAGCGGTAGCCCAGGTCCTCGTATGCGGTGGCCATAATCTGCGTCCCGCTCGGATGGTTGCCGACGTAGTTTCCGTCCACCCCGTCGACCTGTACATGGCCGTTCTCCTGGGCATAGATATATACGTCGTATGTGGGCGAAGCCCCTATGTTGTACGGCCACCTTACGTTCTGGCCGTCCACAGTCGTCACCTTGATGTAGCCTCCGTCGACGTCCCTGTTGTACACCGTCGTATGGTAAGGGCTTATCTCGGGCTGCACATGGAAGTTCGTTTCCCCGATGTTCGGCGAGTCTGTGGAATCAGTCAGCCCGTTAGATATGCCGAGCGTCAGGAAGTCCACCTGGCTGGGGGTGTTCAACTCAACCTCGCTCGCCTCTCCAGCCGCCAGGTCAAGCCTGTCTATTTCGAAATCGTCTATGGCCGAGATGTCATGCCCTCCGCCTGGTGTTATCGGTATGATGTTCGGATTGCCGCTCTGGGAAACCCTTATGACGCAGCTGCCAGCGTTGTTCGACACTACTATGTAGCCGTTCCTGGCGTTCCTTGAACTGTTCCTCGCTGCGGTGACAGTCAGCTGCACGCTGGCGCTCCTAAGGGCCGCAATGTCCGCACTCCTTGCATATATCAGGCCAGTGCCTGGGACCAGGTCCCTGTAGTTCCATGACGTTATGTTAAACTCCGCCGTAATCCAATCTGGCTTGCTCGCCACAATCGGTGTGTTGCCAGCACAGGACACCGACAGCGTCCTCGTCGCGCCGCCGTATCCGAAATGCAGGGTGTTGGTGCTCGGCGTGAGGCGACCGTTCTGGGAGTTCGTCACAGTGAGGGCCCACTGGAGACCGTCCGCGTTGGTGAGTATGACCACGCCTTCAGCTGTGAGGGTGTAGTTGATATTATATCTGTAAATGTCGAGCCTGTCGCCGTTCTTCACCGCGTAGAGCCAGTCCGAGCAGCTTGAGACGCTCCACGCGCTGCTACTGAATACATCCACGCCGACGGACGGCCCGCTGGAAATAGCGACGGTGTCTGGCATGGTGTAGAGGTACGGGAACCTGGCGCCAGTGTCGGAGTAGTTGGACCTGTCGTTCACCTGTACCAGCTCGACCTTGGTGGAACAGTCGGTGGACAGGTCGAAGTCCTTAATCTGGTTCACCATGTACAGTATGTTGTCAATCAATATGAATTTGTTGAATTTGAACTTCATCCAGTCGTCGGCTGTCAGGTAGAGGTATGTCGAGAGGACTTTGGTCTGGACACTGTAACGGTCGTCCAGGTAGTCCCTCCAGAATTTGTCGTATATGTACGAATCGTTCGAGAAGTTTATCAGCGAACGTTTGAAATACAGTTCCTTGGGCTTGGCGAAAAAGACGGAGTACTGGCCGTCGCCCGACCAGGTGCTTATGGCTGGGAGCCTGTCACACTCCACCGCGTAGCTGCCGTACTTGGTCCAGCAGTATTCGCCATGCGTCATCTGCCACTCTGTGTCGTCCGTAACGAGCACGCAGTGGCTCCCGTCGTTCCTGGGCCAGCTTATCGTCGGGTCTGGGGCGTATGTGCCGTTCCTGAAATAGAACTGGCCTGAGTTGCCAGCGTTGGACCCCTCGTTGTCGTTGTCTGGATAGTATTCGTTTGGAAGGTATTTGTAGTCGTATCCTTTGAATCCAGAACGGGACGGGTGCCGCGTGTTGAACATCGCCGAGTCCTGCTGCTTGGACGCAATCATCGACGGAGGCAGCTCGGCGAACACCTCTACGGCCTCGCTGTTGAAGTCGTATCCAGTTTCCACCCTGTAGCTTCCGTAGTTCCTGCCGTAGAGGCTGAAATACCTCTCGAACAGGCCGCCCTTGCCCTGGGCCAGCTTGAAGTCCAGCCATTTCTTGTCGAAGTTTATCGGCTTGAGCTTGAACTCTTTGGTCCTGTCGAGCTTGTCCGTCCAGTCCTCTATTGTGGAGTTCTGGAAGAACCTGTCGCGCGACATTACCCTGACGGTCCTGTCGTCTGTGTCGAGGTCGAACACCAGGCGGAACATCTTGCAGTAGTCCAGCATCAGCTCGAACGGCGTCTTTTCAATCGACCATATCCTGTTCATTGTAAGCTGCGAGCCGCTGCGGTTCGCGTATGTAACGGTGCACTCGGTGCCGAAGCTGGTCAGATACCAGTAATGACCCGATACAGTTTCATTTAAAGTATAGAAATCCGTCCACAGCCAGTCCCAGCGGGGCACCCAGGAACCAAGCGCGAACTCGAACGGGTCGCCGTTGTTGGCCGCGTACTGGTTTGCTATGATGCAGAACGGGTTGTGCCACACTACGTCGAAATCGGCGACCAGCTGGCCTGCCCATGCGTAGCCGTTCCATAAGTTCACTACGTTGTCGTCTGGGCTTGTGACGTACCTCGGATGGCTCCTGGCCGTTATTCCCAGGTCTATGCTGGTGTAGGCGTCGCTCGCGTGGTCGGTGGTGTTCGAGTAGAACATATACTTTGTTACGGCCCCTGGGATATACTGGCCAGTGTATGCGTCGACGGCCCTGATTTCAAGGAACAGGTTGTTGTCGTCCCTCAGCCTGGCGTACCCGTCCGCGAGCTGCGGGTCTGGATTGGCGGCGAAAAGTGTGAACTCGAAACTGGAATGGAAGTGCACTGGCCTTCCGTTTGCGTAGAAGCGGTTGCCAGCCTGGTACACATGCGTGCCGCTCGCGTGGCTGAACGACAGCATCTGCTTGTGGTTGTTGCTGAGGTCGGCCTGCGCGGTTGTGTTGCTGACGTAGTTGTTGTAGTGTACGGCCAGGTGTTCGGTCGGTTCCTCGCCAGCCTCGGACTGGGAGTTGTCGTACAGGCTCGGCATCGTTATGACAAGGTTAGCGTAGTACGGGTTCTGCGGGTTGAACCAGCTCGGGTCCAGTTCCAGCCTGTAGTCACCCATCTGCTCGATTTTCTGCTTCAAAAGCTGCCATACGGCGTCGACATATACGAAAGGCTGCTGGTAGTAGCTCCTGAACTCATGCTGGTAGTGCTCATCCACCTCGGTTCCCTCGTCGAGCTGGTTCCCGTCGCCATCCTCTGGGCTGTCCACCCACTCGAACGTCCCAGGCCTCATTTCCTCCCTGTCGCTTTTAAAGTCTGGATATTTTCCCTGGTATGTCGGCATGAAGCCTATGTAGTCCAGGTCGCCCTTGCTGGCCAGGTCCAGTGTGTGGCTTTCCTGCCTGAAGCTGTTGGCGACGATGTTCCTGTCTATCTTGCAGCCGTATGACAGAGGGTTGGGGATTGTGTACCTGTCGTCGTCCGTAGGGTGGAACGTCAGCTGTTTCAGGTCGTTGAATATCTCACCCATCTTGCTGTAAAGGACGATGTAGTAGTTGCGGTCCTTCGGTGAGTTGGACGCGGTGTCGACGACCTTTGCGACACCCACCATGATGATGGTCTGGTTGTTGAGTAGTATAAACGGGACCTTCTTTCGCGGGTCCAGTCCGCTCGTTGTCACAACCTGGTCTGGGCGGAATGCGTTCTCGAACACAACGTTATTCCTGGCCGTCATCGGGATGGCGACCGTCTTTGAATAGTCGGTGAAAATCTTGGTAGGGTCCTCAAGACTCTCGTATGTCCTGGTGAGGGCGATGCTGGCCTTTTCGTTCAGGTCGACCTCGGAACCGTTAATCAACAAAGTGAAATTAAGCATATATTATCGTTTTTCAATAGAATATTTATTGGATTAGTGTCCAGGTGTTCGGGAGCGCGGCCATGACAGACGAATAGTCGAGCCCAGGCTGCCCATATACAGTTCCGTTGTTAGGCAGAGAGGTGAACACGCTTCCTGCGAGCGTAGGTACAGTCGTTGTGCTTTCAAACGTTATCGAGGCCAGACCTGAACAGCTGTAGAACGCGAAGTTTCCTATGTTCGTCACCAACGCTGGGATTGTTATAGCCGCCAGGCTTGAGCATCCGTTGAACGCATACCCGCCGACCTTTGTCACGCTTTTCGGTATGACTGTGTTCTTGCAGCCCATTATCAGGGTGTCCGAAGCAGTTTGCACAATGCCGTTGCAGTTGTCGCGGCTGTCGTACACAGTGTTCGCCGAATCGACCGTTATGGCTTCCAGTCCTGGGTTTCTAGACAGTATGGAGTTGCCTATCGAGGTGACTGAGGCTGGCACCACAAACGACGACAGGGCGGTCTGGTGGAGTGCCGCGAAGCCTATGCTTGTGACCGTACCAGGAAGCGATATCGAGGCCAGGTTGGTGCAAGCGTACAGGGCCTGGTTTCCTACCGCCGTCAGGGGCTGGTCGAACTTGATTACACCCTTTCCGCCTGAGTAGGTGTTGCTCTGAATGGTCGCCCCGCCGAAGTTGTTCGGGTTGTACGGCGTTATTGTCTGACTGTCCGTCGTTGTGTACCATATTTCGTCGTTCGGGACTGTGTACACAGCGACACCGACCTGGGTGTCAGCCGATATGATGAACGAGTAAGGCGCGCTGTGGTGTGTCCCGTTTTCGTCGACGAATTCGGCCCAGCATCCTCCCGTCGTATACCTGAAATCGAGCGTGACGGTCGTTCCGATTGCGTACTCGCCCCATCCCGTAATTTCAACTTTCGCACTGTCGGACTTTGGCATTGCCATCGTAACAAAAGCCTTTTTCGCCTGGACGTCCTCGAGCGTCCACACGCCGTCTGCCAGGTAGTACCTCTGTGCTATGCTGTCAGACTTCCTTTCCTCGGTTATCTTGTCAACCACAACACCGAAGTTGTCGGCCTGGCTGGATATGTTGGCTATCATCGAGGCCGCTACTCTGTACGGCTTCTGTAAGTTGTTCGGCCTTACCCTTACGAACGGCTGGGGGTCTGGCGTGTTGTATTGGACTGTCCCGCCAGTCGGGAGCGTGTACTGGTGTGTGTCCTGGATAAATTCACTGGTATATATGTCGTTGTTGTTGACGTCCCTGAGGTAGACGAGCCTCGACCCGTCGACTGTGTTCCCAACCGAGTCCACAAGCTCGACGCCGCTGCTGTCCCTGACGGTGTTGTACGGCGCCTTTATATCGGTGTACATGGTGTCCGCCACCCTTGTATATCTGGCCGAAACATCGACTTTCAGGCATCCGTTGCCAATCTCGAAGTCCTGTGCGGAAACCGACAGGTCCCTGTTCCCCGACCCAACGCTGCCGTTCGGGGCCGACAATGTCAAGCCCTGGTTGTCGTTGCCTATTTCAGTGTCATCTGCGGTCACAGTTATGTTTGAATTGCCGTTTCCAATCTTGCAGCCAGTGACCGACTGGACCGACAGGGATGTGTTGTTGTCGCCCACCGTCACATAGTTGCAGCCCCTCAGCTCGCCGCTGTTGCCCGAGCCGACTATGACATTTTGGCATCCTATGATGTCGAGGCTCCCCGCGCCGTATATGACGACGTTGGAACATTGCACAATCGAGCCCTGGTATGGGGTGCGGTATCCGTCGCTGTCGAAAGTCGGGGCTACGCTTACATTGACGCTGTTGCCTATCGTCGCGTCGTTCACCCAGTCAAACCAGGCCTCGATGCTGCCGTTCGAGAGGTAGATGACCAAGCCCTTGAACCCTGCTGGCGGGTTGGGGTTGTCGCTGTCGAGCGAATAAAGGAGCGTCCATCCGTTGGAGGTTGTCCCAGCCTGGGACAGTTCGCCCGCCGCCACAGCCTCCATTATCGGGTGGAACGTAGGATAGTCGTTGACTTCGTACTTCTCCCCCACTGTGAGCTGGGCGTTGTCCCTCAAGTCCTTCAGGTTCTGGTAAGTTATTGATACAGCCATATTATTCCATTGTTATACAGTTATCTAACGGAAGGAGTATGTTGAAGCGGGCGTAGGCTCCAGCTATAAAATCGGAAAGCCCATGATTGAAGAAGTCGATTGAATAGCCGCTCTCGACGTCCAGTATGCCGTCGTCCTCTTTCAGGTCGTTGATTATCGCCGTCAGGGTGGCCATCCCAGCGTCCTGTAGGTCAATCCAGTTGGAGCCGTCCTGCCTGAGCCTGTCGCCGTAGTACAGGATACACTCCACGCTCTGGTATTCGTCGGTGTTGGTTATCCTCTCGACTGTGAACGCCACAGCGGCGTATTCTGTTTCTTTGGACTGCCAGGCGGTGTACGGGGAAGCCTTTGAGTAGGTGGCTACATTTATCTTTGTATGGGCGTGCTCGCCCACAAGTTCATAAAGTTCTGTAATAGTCATGATTTTTTTTTTAATAGAATATCGATGTTGTTTGTAATAAAACAGGTGCGCTTCCGTTATAAGTGTGTCGATGGGACTTCCACTTGATGAGAGTTCACACCAATATAAAGAAAACAGGGAACCCTGTCTTGAAAGATTCCCTGTCTTTGGTTATCTGGCCAAGTTGGCTGGATTTTTCAGTGTTAAGAATGCACTTCCGTCCATCCAGACGGTATTCCGTTTGCGCCGCTCGGGTATGACGCCGAGCCGAGGTTGTGGAACGTCCCTGTACTTGCAACACCGTACAGCCAAGTAGTTAAACAGTAGTTTGCTGAAATATCATCCGCATATATAGTAATTTCAGACACATTACGACAGTTATAGAACATGTTGCGGTAGCAGCTGGAAACCAGGGTTGTGGCGGGAAGCTCGGGTGCCGTCGTCAGGCTTGTGCATCCTTGGAACATGCCGTTGTAGCAGCTGGAAACCAGGGTTGTGGCGGGCAGCTCAGGTGCCGTCGTCAGGCTTGTGCATCCTTCGAACATGTTGCGGTAGCAGTTGTTAGCCACAGTTGCGGACATTATCAGGTCGGACGCATCCACAAGATTTATGCTGTCGGAGAATAAATAGGCGAAACAAGTTGAATTGTTTGTGGTAAGTGCTGAATTCTGGTAGTTGTCCCCGAACAACAGTGAATTTATACAGCCGCCTACTGCGTATCTGCCACTGCAAGAAATCCAGTGGCCTCTATTACGGCCAGAACTACTACCGCTCCATCTATTTGCTGTGGCCTTAAGATATAGTTTGCCGTCGGCTGGGACCGTAAACGTTATACCGCCTGTGGTGATTTCGGTCGGGCCGCTCCAGTTTGCCATGTCCGTCGAAACGCTTACACTGACCACAGGTGTATAACTTTCAGTGCCAGCAGTCAGCGTCAAGGTGTTGGCCGAGCCGCTCAAATCCTTCACATAGAAGTGTTTGAACTGCGGTGCCGCTTGCTGGAAGCTGGCACCCAGATAAATGTCGCTATCCACCGTCAGCGTCCTGGGGTTGTCTGTGTTCCCGTCGCTCCATTGGGTGAACTCGTAGTCGGTGTCTGGCAAAGCCTCGATATCCAGCACTGTGCCGCCTGGGACGGTTTCAAGATAGTCGCCTGGAACGCCGTCGACGCTCACACTGCCGTTGGCGCCAGCGTGTATATCGACATTGAAATCCTCCTCAACCTGCTGGAACACTGCGTTCACAATGTTTGTGGCGCCATCCTCGTTCCCTGAGCACGCATAGGTCGGGTTCTCGGTCGGGTCGTTGACTGAAACCTGTCCCTGGGTGGTCCATTCGACAAACTCGTAGCCTTCCTCTGGGAAAGCCTCAATCGAGCGGCAATCCTCTGGGATAACCTCTTCCGTAACCGAATAGTCTGGCTCCCCTCCGTCGATAGACACAGTCCCTTCACCCTGCACGCCGTTTACTGTCAGGTATGTCGGCTCGACATATTCATCTTCATGGCAGTAAGCGGTAAGTTCAATTTGTCCGTCCACAGTCAGCGTCCTCGGATTGTCAGTGTTTCCGTCGCTCCAACTGTCGAAGATTGAGCCTTCTTCGATTATTGCCTCAACCGACAGTTCGGTGCCTTCCGCGACAGACTCGTAGTAGTCCCCTTCGACCCCGTCCACAACAATCGTAAAGGGGCCGCTGGAATATATGTTCACTGAATAATATTGCGTTTCTTCCTGGAAGCTCGCGGCCAGGACAATGTCGCCAGTGACCGTCACCGTTCTGGTTGTCGAGGTGTTTCCGTCGCTCCAACTGTCGAAGCTGTAGTCTGTGGCTGGCAAAGCCTCGAGAGCCAGGCTTGTGCCGTATGAGCAGTAGTCGTCATAATCGCCTACCGTCCCGTCGACGCTCACACTGCCGTTGCCGTTGGTGCGTATCCGTACATGGTAGCTCAGAGGGTCGTTCTCGGAGCTGAGGGCAATGTCGGACGTAACGGTTATTGTGCGCGGGTTGTCTGTGTTCCCGTCGCTCCACTGCGTGAACGCATAGTGTTCGGACGCGGTGGCTGACAATGTCAATACAGTCCCGTCTGGAACTGTGGCCGAATAGTTGCCTGAAACACCGTCCACACTCACGCTGCCGTTGGCGCCAGCGGTCACTGTGACAGTCCACTCCACAACTGGCTGGGCCTTGCCGCCAACCACAAAGAAGCGGCCCCTGGTGGGTTTCTTGTATACAATTAGCATATTATTTTCCTCCCAAATAAATTCCAGTCCTCACTACGTTGTTGTGGCTTGGGCTGGTTATTGCGCCGCAGTTGCAGCAATCCTTCCACTCTGGCACCTCGTCGGCGTTCTTGTCAAGGAACTTCACCAGGCGGTTGCGGTAGTACTCGGCCTTGCTCGCCCAGTAGTTTTCAATGTACTTTACTGTGTTGAGCTCGTTCTGGTTGGCGTTCTGGTCGTAGTTGGAAAAAACACCGATGTTCCCGACCTTGAAGCTTGTCAGGACGCACAGCTCGCCCATCGCCCTGAACTCGAGCCAGGGGACGATATAGCCGTCCAGGAGCTCCTGGTATACTGTGTCGGGTATGTCGTTGTTCTCCACCCTGCTCTCGAGTGCCTCGTACAGGCAGTCGCCGAGCAGTTCCCTGAGGTCGCGCTGGGCTATGATTGTGGCGGAACGGATGTAACTGTCGTCGACATTGTCGTTAAGGAGGTCCGCTTTGAGCCTTTCGCTTGAAAGAAATAATACCATGGCTATTCAATCGTTTTTATGTCGTTATTAGGCTGGGCCAGGTCGTCGAACTCGATGGTGAACGGCTTTATTTCCATGCAGCCCTTTCCGAAAATCTTCTCGAAAGCGTCGATGACCTCTTTCTGGGCTGGCTGGATTACGGTCTTGTTGTAGAGCTTGAACGCCTCGTTGAACTCCTGTCCAGTGAAGCCTGAGTTCGTCTTGTTGAGGCCCGTCAGCACTGGGTTGATGCGGAAGCCAGCGTATATATTCTCGCGCGTGGTTCCCATCAAGTTGTTGTACTTGTTCTCAAGCCCGTCGTCGGCAAGCCTCTCGATTGTGGTCGCGTGCTCTGTGTCGTCGTTGAAGCTGAGCACTATCTTGCCAGCGTTTGAGGTGCCAGAGAACTTGTCGTAGATTTTCTGCTCCAGTTCGTCGATTTCGTCCTCCCCGAGGTTCTGGCCGTTGTTGAAGTTGATGACCGCCGACGGTGTGAAGTTGTTCAATATGTTGGTCATATTGTAGTTGTCGACCTCGGCTGAAATCTGCAAGTCTGTGAGTGCGCCCACATACATCGGCGTCGGGTACTGCGTCCTTGTCAGTCGGCCCTTGTAGTAGAACACCGAGTTGGCCTGCTTGGCCCCGTTAAGAAATCTTGGAAGCTTCACTGGTTGTTTCCTTTTCCTGCTGTCCCACTCGTTGAACCATATTGTGTCCTCGTCCTTGCTGATTCTGACCTTGCGCATGTCGAGCCAGTTCAGCTCGGCCACCTTTTCGAGCGACTTGGACCTTATCACCTGGATGGCAAAGCCACCGAACAGGCAGTAGTCCATAACGCATTTGTAAACCAGGTCATCCAGTGTGTCGCCCTTTCTGTTGACAGTCTGGAAGCCTGTAAGATTGACGATTTCGTCACCCAAAATATAGTCACGCATCGAACCTACAATCGCGGTCATTATCGAGCTCTTCTCAAACAGGTTGTAAAGTTCATAAGGCAGCATATTGTTCTCGCCCCAGTAGATGTATTCCTTGTTCTTGTCCACAACTTTTATCTCAGGGGTGTTTGCTGTGCGTGTTTCGATGAATTTTAATTTATCCATTATTATCAGATGTTTTATCTAAGAATATATCACCGCGACCGTTCGGGCGGGCAAACAAAAAAGCCCCCGAGGACCGAGGGCTTTGTTTTAGTTGGCAGCCTGTATTACTGGCCAGTCATTGTCTCGTATGCAGCGTCGCTGACAGGCAGCGGAAGCTGTCTCTCGTCCACTGACAAAGTGATGTTGTATCCGTTAGAGTCGCTTGGAGCGGCGCCAGTCTCGACGGTTCCCTCGCTTACGTTCAGGTACTCGTCATGGCCGTACAACCACTTGTTGTCGTTCTTGTCGACCACAATCGCACAGGTCTCGCCCTGTACAAGCGACATGACTGACAGACGCTTCACTGTATCCTGTTTGGGGAAGTACATGTTGACAGCGTTGCTGAAGAAGTTCGTACCGTTGTCGTTAACGGTCAAAGTGTTCGTTGCGCTGGCGGTGTTCTTGCGGAAAGCGAACTTGACCATAGCCTGTGCCCCAGTCCCAAGGGCTGCGGCTGAAATGCTTGACTTGATGGCGTTACCGTCTGCGTCAACCACAGCCTCTGCTGCGTCTGCTGTTTCGGTTCCGTCAGCTTTCAGGTACATATAGGTGTAGCTATAGTCGCCGAAATTGCCAATCCAGACCTCTTTCACGCCAGGCAGGTTGCTGCCGCATGAGCTGGTGATTTCAAGTATGTGAGTTGGGCATCCCATGATGTTTCTCCTTATTTATTTTTTTTTCTTTATTTTCCTTTATTTATGGGGCCTGGCCTATCCAGGCCCCTTCCTCCCATTACTCTGCTATGATTAGCGGTTGACGTAGATATATTCAGGGATTGCGTAGTTTGTCGCAACGACGAACTCGATAACCATCTTGAACACCCTGTCGTCCTTTGAGTAGAACAGGTCGACTTCCTCGCTGTCGCCTTCGAGGTCGACACCGTAGTACAGGTTGTCCATCGGGGTGGCTATGATAACGTCGAGACCCTCAAGACCCTCGATACCGCGGATGGTGGTGCCAGCTGCGCCAGGCATTGAAATTCTGTACTCGCCCTCGGTGATTTCCTCGAAGATGTGGTAGAGGTTGCTGTTGGTCAGGTCGATAATCATCTGCTTGAAGTTGCTGACGCTCATCAGGATGGTTGCGTTGCCAGCCATTGCAGGGTCAAGTGCGAGCCAGAGCTTCTGGACACGCTGCCATACAGTGTCGGTGCCTTTTGCCAGTACATTGGCCGCTGGGATTACGTTGTTGGTGATGTCGGCGGACATGCGGGTGTAGAGGCCGTCGGCCAGTGCCATGTTGCCAGTACCGTTGGTGGTGTCGCCCTGCCAGATGAGCTTCTCGACGATTGCGCCGAGCTGGTTCAGGTTGGCTTCAATGATTTGCTGCTCGAACGGCATATTGTCGTCCTGGCCAGTGGCTGCCATTTTGACGTCGGAAGCCTTCCAGGTGTTCAGGAAGTCCTTGGGGCAGAACTGTTTATTGACTTTGATGAAGCTGGGGGTGAGGGTACGGTTGGTGAACACATCCTCGCCAGTTGCATTGAATCCGCAGGTTGTGCCGTCGGCCAGGGTCACTGAGCTGTCGAGGCGCACAATGGCGGTCGGGTTCTTCACGCCAGTCTGAAGGTTCAACAGACGGCTTGATTTTGAATTGAAGACGGCCTTTGAGATGAGCTCGTCTTTGTTGGCGCTGAGATAGTTTTTCAACTTAGCGTCCAGGTTGGTAATGTCGTAGCTAGTTGCCATTTTAATATTCCTTTTTTGTTCTTTATTATCTTATTTTCTGTTCCTCAGGAACTTTACGATGTTTGCGGCCTTCTCCTGCGCGGTGGGCTCGTCGGCTTCCTGGCTCTTGAACTCTTCCTCTGCGGGCTTGTCGGCTGGCTCTTCCAGCTTGGCCTTCAGCTCTGCGTTCTCGGCTTCGAGCTCGGCGATACGGGCTTGCAGTTCGGCTATTTTGGCGTCCTTCTCGTCCTCGGCTGGGGTTTCCTCGGCTGCTGGGGCCTCTTCCTCGTTCTCTTCGACGACGGGTTCCTCGGCGGGTTCCTCGGCGGGAGTTTCCAGTGGGGCTTCCTTGTCGGCGATGACAGTGATTACACCCTCGGCCACTGTGATGACCTTGTTCTCGTAGTTGTATTCGCCGTCGGGAGCGGGCACAACGTCGCCGTTGTCGTCGGTGGTGAACACCTCTTTACCTACTTCCAGGTCGCCCTCAACACTGAGCACAACGCCTTCCTCTGTATTGATGTCCTCGAATTTGAGAAGCATCTGTCTGAGTTTGATTAAAAGGTTTTTCTTCATGTGATTATGATTTATTTATTATTAGATTATACAAATGTTGCCAAAACGGCGGGATGCGTCCCGACACTTAAAGTATTGGTTTAAGTTACTTTATTTAAAATATTGATTATTAAATATTTTACTTTTTGCTACTTTTTAACTTATTCAGGTCCAGCCACGCAGCCCTTACGTCGTCACCAATCTGCTCGGCCACCTCGTTGGCGAACTGTTCCAGTAAATCCTCGCTGGCTTCCAGCGTCCGTTTCAGAGGTTCGGCCTTCTCTCCGTCCCTGCGGTAGCCCCTCTCGCTTATTGAGCGGTAGATGGGGTAGGCGGCCCTGCGCAGTTCCTTCTGTGTGGTGGGCAGCGGCTTGCCTGGCCTGGGCATGAACTTGCCGCGTTCAATCTTCGACGCTATCCACTCGGACAGGTCCTTAATCGGGTCGTCCCAGCCTGAACCATGCGTGGGGCCCCTGCCGTATTCCAGCTGTTCCCAGTATTGGAGGACGGTGAACGTTATGGTGACGGCGTCCATTTTAAGTATGACATCATAGTCGAGTGTGTTGACGAAACTGCCAGTTCCGTATGCGTCGATGTCAAGCAGCCTGTTCCTATACCTTTCAAGCAACGCCTCAGCTATATCGTATATGTGAGTCAAATCGACTGTATTTGAAACTGTCATAAGATTGTTGTATATTTGCTTTTAGAATATAAAATGCAAGCTATATGAAAACCTACTATGTGTATGTACACCATGTCATCGACGCCGACCTGTACTATGTCGGCCAGACCTGCAACCCTAATTGGAGGCATTATAAAAGTTGCTACATACAGTCAAAAAAATTTTATCAGCATATCAAAGACTCATTGTCAAAAGACCCCAACATTGAAACTTCGTTTGTTTATTGTGCGAACACACCTGAGTTGGCCAGGATTATTGAGGACCGTTTCATTGTACATTACCAACAACTGGGTAAATGTTTGAATACTCGTAGAAGTGGTTATGTCGAGGCTGACCTGAAAAAGTACCAGAGGGAACACAAGAAACTTGAATACCAAGCGGACCCCGACAAATTTAAAACCAAAGCCAAACAATACCGTCAGCAGCCAGAAAACAAAATTTATTGCAGGGTCAGAGACTTCAACCGTCGCCACCCCGACCAGATAAAAGAAACGCCGCTCGAAGCCAAGCAGCGTTATTTATCCGATGGTTATATCCCCGACTATATCAATTCATCCGACCTTCAGGTCTGACCTCAAAGTACATACAAATCCATCTTTATCAGGACCTAACTCATTAAAACCCAGTGGTGCGGTTGTGTACGGTTCGAGCCAGTCCACAATCTTGAAGCTTCTGATGCGGTCGAGCCTCAGGTTGCGCCATGCTGGTATCGGGTCGTCTGTGTGGTGTGTAGGCCCGAAGTGCTGGTACACCCTCAGACAGGCGTTTCCCTTGCGCGTGAAGCCTATTTCCATAGTCTGGACCTGGCGGTTTCCGACGCATATACCCGTTTCGCGGCCCACCTCGTCGATATATGTGACCATAGCTGGGCGGTGTTCCACAATGGCCCGCTCGTAGTCGTTCTTTGGAATGTTTGGGTTGATGTTGTCAACCTCGACGGCCTTGTCTATCCGTTCAGTCACCCAGTCGAACCCTGGCTGCTTGATTGCCTCGCCCCAGTTCACCAGGCCCTTGTTGCCTGTTTCGGTTACATTGACGATGTTTTTCTCGTTGAGGATTCGCCACTCTTTGCCGTCGTACAGCACAACGTTACGGGAGCCCCTGTTGTCGAATATCGAGTAGGGGGTTCCCTTGACTGTGCGGTCGCCGTATTTGATTGAGAGTTCCTTTTCACCGTCGATAGCCTTCTCTATGACGCTGAGGTCACTGGCGAACTTTTTTTTTTCACTCGACCACAGCAGTTCAACGTCGTCGCCGAGTATCTCGCGCAAAAGGTCCCAAACGTCCATCTCTTCAGGGTCCGCCTCGTAGCCGTCGTCGACGGTCTCTCCAGTAGGCTCAAGGTCTGCGTTCACCTCGATTGAGAATCCGTTCAGGTCGTCGCCGTTGACAATCTGCTGCCAGAGCTCGTCGTCAAGCACCTTGTAGCTGACAAAAAGGGAACCGTCCGCAACGTCCTCGAAGCCTTTCGGCACAATGCCTTTATCACTGTCCTTCTTGAAGTACTCCACCATAATGACGTTGTCAAGGTTCTCGCCGTTGTGCTGAAGGCTTACGTTGTTCCACATGTTGAACTTAGAGTACTTCAATATGATGTTGTCGATGGTCTGCTCGTCGAACACCACCATATATTCACCCATTTCTGGGCTTCTGCGGTATATCGGCATACCGTTGATGATGGCTGGGCCTGTCACAATCCTCTTGGCTTCGTCCTGGACGGTGAAAGCCAGCTTCTCATGCTTGTTGAACGCCAGGAAGTTCACCTCGATTGCAGGGTCGTCGACCAGGCTTATGCAAGTCATGCCTGTTTCCTCCTCGTCTGGGTCAACGACTATACGGTATAATGGCAAATTTTTAAAGTTCATGTTCTATTTTTTTTTCTTTTAGAATATTGTTTATTCTCAGAACGACGCCTCAGACTCAATCACCGACACCCTGTTCACTGTGTCCGTTATATCCGTTTCAGTAACGTATACTCTTTGGTCGCGTATGCTGTCTTGCAGGTCAGACCCCGTCTCGTAGGCGACGGTCTGATAGGCAGACACACTCGGTGCGTTTGCCGCGCTTGCTGACAATTTCTTGCTGTGCAAATTGTTAAGGGCGAGCTGGCCTTCAGCCAGGGCCAGAGCGGATAGCACGCCGCCATAGATAATGTTACCTGGTGCAGGAATTCCTGACTTGACTCCTGACATGAATGCGCTCAGGGCGCCTGACACTGTGTCCATAATTATATTGGCCTCTTGTATCTTCTCGTACTGGCGGCTACCCTCACTGTACTGTTCTTGCACCTTGGAAAGAATGCCGCCAATACTCGAGCTGAGTGTTTGATAAGCGTCTATATATGCCTCGTCGAGCTCCATACGCCTCTCATAAAAGTCCTTTTCAATGTCGTAACGCTGTTGGGCAATATCTCTCAGAGTCGCGGTTCGGTTGGCTTCCATTTCCTGCCAGCCGCCGTCGTACTCGTTCTCTATTTCCCGCATCCTTTCCTGGTGCGCCCTCTCAGCTTCCTCGACAGCCTGGTTGTATTCCAGCTGGCTTATCAGTTTTGCGTTCAGTTTCTGGTCCAGATAGCCCATCTCAACCCTGAACCTCTCCTCCTCGTAGGCTGTGTCTCCGTCCCTGTTCTCTTTCAGCACCCTTTCCTCCTCCGCGTAGCGTTCCATTGCAAGGCGGTTCAGCTCGTCGTTCTTTGCCCTCTCAGCCTCCACTTCCTGGCGGTTGTATTTCTCTATCAACGCGAATTTTTTCAACCACCAGGCGTTGTAAAGTTCCTCTTGCTGTTCGGCGTATCTGCCGCCTTCCTGGTCGGTCAATTCGTTCTGCGCGTTCTGATAGCGACTCTCGTTGACAGTAGCCCTCGCTCCGCGATAGTTTTGACTGTCGGCGAGCTTTTTCCTGAGCTCGATAATCGCCTCGGTCTTTTTGCGCTCCAAGTCCACTGCCTGGCTGTTCATGCGCTCGATTTCCAGCAGGTCCTCGTTGGTCAGGCCGTCCGTCAGGCCTCGTTTGCCGAGCTCTTTATTGTGCTTAACCCTTAGGTTTGTCCACTTTTCCAGATAGCCGTTGAGCTCGGATATTTGCCTGTCGTAGTATTCCTCTGCGGTGAGCTCCTGGTCGCGGTACAGGTCGCTGGTGAGAAGCTTCTGCCTCTCGTATGCGGTCTTGATGTCGTTCAGCTCGCGGGCCCTGCGGTCTTCGGCTGCCTTCTTGGCGTCTTCGGCGGCCTTGCGTGTCTCGTTATAACGTTCAACAGTCTTCTGTCGGGCATGGTCGTAGAACAGGGCCGCGGCGTTGTCGGCGTCCTTGTTGGTTTGCTTCCATATATCATTCTCCTTGCCAAAGTTCTTCTCTAAGTTCTCTAACAGCTGCTTCTGCTTGCCGTACTCGCTCAAATAAAGACCAGTCTGTTGTTCTAACAGCTCGGTCCCCAACTTCTTGGCCTTTTCAGTGGCCTCGCCGAACTTAACAACTTCTTTGTCAAGCTCTATCTGGATATTGGCGACATTTTCGGAGAAAATATCTATTATTTCATTCCATTCTTCGATAGTTTTTTTCTCTCCTTGAAGCTCTTTTTCGAGGTGAGCGTCCGCAATACGCCTTTTGTTTAGCTGTGACTGGGTTCCGCTCAAATCAGACAGCATGTTACGCTCGGACTCTAGTGCAGTGTTCGCCTCCTCTATCTTGAGATTCCTGGCTTCCTCCGCCGCTTCCTTCGTCTTGTTCACTAGATTGGTTATCAGCGAAACAAGGGCCGTTGCGCCCATTATAGCGAGCGTGAACGGGTTGGACATCATGAACGACTTCATGGCCACTTTAAGCCTATTGAACGAGGCTGTCAGCGTGGTGTTCGCGGCTGTGGCCACACCAGATGCGGCTGCGTCCTTCCTCTTTGCGGCTGCGTCTACGTTGGTTGCCGCCGCGTTAGTGGTTGTGGAAGTTGTGTTCTTTATGGTTTCCCTGGTGTCGTCCTGTTTGGCTTTGGTCAGGTTTTTTATCCTTTTCCAAAGGTCCTTGAATGATTTATCAGCTGTTTCCAACTGACTTAGGCCCTGTACGATGGCCATAAGGCTCTGTATCTTGCGCATTGCCTCGGTAGCCTCGTCGGACGACGCCCCTATAAGGTTCATTACCCCGTTCATCGCGGATATGGAGCCCACCACACCAGCGCTTACGCTGGTGATGTTGGTCAACACCTGGCCGTAGTCCTGCGTCGCCATCTTTGCCGCCTCGGTTATCTCCGTCTGTTGATGCATGAGGTTGCCGAGCTGGGTTGCGGCTGCATCATATTCCTCTGTCCCCTGGGTGAGGCCCGCCATTTCGTTCTTCAAGTCGCGTATTTGCTCTTTCAGCGACTTGACATCCTTGGTCGCCTTTGAAGTGTTGGCGGTGGCTATGTTGAGCTGTACTGTGCTGTTTTGTGCCATTTGTTATATTCTATCTTTTTGAATAGAATATAATTCAATAGCTCCACCTGAATCCTCTGTGTTGTTTACGCTTTCCGTTGCAACATTCAGCAATATTGCCACTGCTAAAACCATTTATTCTGCATTCAGCCAATGATGGCCATACTTTTACAAGCTGTCCATCCAATGTGTACTGGTAAACTGTTTTAGCGAACGAGTATCTGATATTGTAAGGCCCGTCGCACCACTCCA
>Ga0310697_10001594_pt1 | contig 25994 bp, 29 predicted proteins | sample 172DNAGHGlowgp2_FD_203883 | JGI IMG/M metagenome (GOLD analysis project Ga0310697, IMG submission 203883) | Sheep rumen microbial communities from Palmerston North, Manawatu-Wanganui, New Zealand - 1728 DNA GHGlow gp2 (v2) (version 2) | ecosystem: Host-associated > Mammals > Digestive system >...
TCAGAGATGAGATAGTAGCTTTAACAGTGCGGATCCTCTTTGGAGACCATCCCCACTCATTTAATGCATGTGCTTGGAATTTAGAGAGTTCACGTTTCTTTAAGTCTACAAAGAATTTGTTCTTGTTGTAATCAAGATTCCAAACCCAGAATATATGTAAGTTCCTGCTGTACTGATAGATTGTACTCTTAGACCTGCCGATAGAAGACAGGTATTCGAGAAAATCCTTTTCCAGTTCCATATTGTCAGGATTTACTAATTTCAATTTTTCATCGGAAGTAATATGGTTATATACCGTACTTCTTCCTTCACCTTTCCTTTGCGTCATAAACACCTCTACTTAAAATAACGCCCAAAAGTTTGCTCCAAGTCTCTTTCCATATGTGTAAGAGAGCGTTCCCAAAATCCGCTTTTACCTTTAATGCGTGCTGTACCTGCTTCGGCTGCGGTCATAACTTGCAACGGCGAAAAGTAACTCGCAAATCCTCTCGAAGTGAATTTCTCGTTTGGCACATGATAACTGCCAAGTTGAAGATACGCCTCGAAACTCACGCTTGTTCCGCCAGAAGAGATACCAGTTGTCCTTGGCGAACTACCAAGTTGACCTGTTCTTTCGTACAATGACGGATTACCTTGCGAGTAGAACGCTTGCGTTTCTTTGAGCATGTCTGCTTTGATTTTTGTTTGTGTTGCTTGCATTGCTTTCTGCATTTCCTGAACAATCATTTGTTCAAGTTCGGCAGAACTATTTGCGATAGGCATATATCACCTCTCACTTTTGAACAGGAAGTTCGATAACTTTCGCGTCTTCCGTGTTTTGCTTAAATCTTTCAGAATTAGCGTAAGCATCGGCGATTGATTCGGCAGAAAGTTTGCCTTCCTTAATATCATTCATAGCTTGGGCAATTGTCTGTATATTCTCTTCTGTAAATGTGCCACTAAGCATATCCGCAATATTGGTCATGCCGTTGATAATCCGCTGTACCAGAAGACCGCCGTTCTCAACTCTTGATTCGACAATTTTCATTGCATGGCAGTATGCATTGCTAAATCCAAAATATTCATCATGTTGACAAAACAGTGCATCTTCGAATGCTGTAAGGAAATCTGCATTGTTGGAAATATTTTCAAGTTTTTCAAAATCTGTATCTCCATCAGTATCAATATTTTCAGGAGTAATTTCATCGCCATCTTCTGCGATTGCACAATTTTTGAAATAAAGATACATAGTATGGATCTCACCTATATGCGGAAGATACTCGCCTGTTTCGGAGTTGAAATATCCTTCCACAATCTCGTCAACCAGTCTTATATAATCTGCCAGCTTTAACTTATTATTGAACTTCATTTGTCTTCCCCCGTTCGGATTTCTATTGCAGTCTTATTTAAGAAATCCTCAACTTCGTATTTGCTATTTGTTTTCATGAGATGTTGGCTTATCACAATATATGGAATATCATTAGATTCTAAATCCGCAATTGTAAAACTCTTCTTTGTTATCAAATCTTGCAGTTTTAGGAAATCATCTATTTGCAGGAAAATCGTTTTCGAAATTTCTCTGAACTCGATAATAAATCCACATACACAATTGCCAACATCATCGATTTTTTTTAATCCATCTATCTGATAAAAGTGAATGTCACCTGACTCTTCTTTAGACCGCTCAAATGATATTGACCTACCCTTTACCGTCTTTAGCTCTAATGCGTATAACGTATACGTCTTCGGATTCCAAAACAGAAAATCATATGGGTTCTTTCTTGTGAATCTAAGGTTTGACGCATGAGAAAACGACTGTGCTGGATCCGGTATCCTTATTACGCCAACATAATCAGGCACGCATTTCACGAAGTTTCTTTCAAATACTTTCCCTATATTCAAGTCGGTTTACTCTCCATCCACTTTTTGTAGATATAAATTGTTTCTGATTTTAGGAACCAGAATGTGATTCTACCATCGTATCCCTCTCTTTCCCAAACAAACCTCGGCTGGCATCCATTCTTAATATAAAAGATTGTCTGTTTAAGGTTGTCAATTGGGACGAGATTTTCTCGCCCGTAACATGCCACTGCTTCTTCTAATGATCCAAAATTAATTCTTGTCTTCATAAGTCTCTCCAAAAAAATAAGGGGTAATACGATACGGATTGTAAAGTATTACCCCTCAGTTATTTAACTCTATACAATCCACATTCTTTGTTGGTTGTTTCTTCTGTTTTGTTTCCCATGGTCTCTTCTTCATCTTGACAACAGTCGCTTCTGTCACGATGGAGTATTTGCCATCTTCATATTCGACCTTTACAGTTTTCGCTTCTTTGCCGATTGCCGGGAATTGGATTTCTGTATCGCCAAATTTGACAACGGAAACTGACTCATTATTGAGAATGACTCGACATTCTTTAATCATGTTTATCTTCCTTTAAATTAAAAAAGTCCCCAAAGCATTTTTCTGGGGATTCGGATTTGACTCTATTAAATTCTTCTTGTGTAACAAATGAGAAATTATGATCCTTGTATGTGATGTTTCTTCCAATGCAAACCTTGAGGCGTTTTGCGGAACCTTCTGTGGCGTTGCTAAACATGCACTCACAAGCTACGAAAGCGCTTCCGTAGTAATTGCCGTTTTCGTGGCAGTAGACCGGTTTAGAATTATACGCTGGCTTATTAAGTAATTGTTTACGATTACTATATTTAATCCATCCATTCTGTTTTCCAAGTCTCTGATATCGAAAAATTGTCTTTTTTGAAAATTTAAAATGCGCAGCAACATCATCTATTGCCATTGAAGGATTTTCATTTAAGAAATTACACACAGCTTTTACGATGTTTGATGAAGCGAATACGCTACACTGTTCCCAATCTATATCATCTTGGTTTACATCTAATAACTCCAACAAACCTGATTTACATATATTTTTCTTAATGTATTCCTTGCTTGATTCTCGACAGTCAATAACAAAATAATGACCTATTCCATTATTTAAGGCTAAATCTCGTTTGAGTTTATCGTTTTCTTTTTCCTGTTCTAAACTTCTGGAATGATGTATTGGTCTATCATAATGTTGATTACCATGCTGTTCAGTTATTATCTTTAAGCCATTATATTCTATATAATCATCATAGATTCTATTTTTAGACCAATCAAAAATTTTCTCTGGTGTAAAATTAACTCCAATTTGTTCAAGTAAAAAATACATGAATTTATTTGGATAACTCCATCCATCGCTACAAGCGCACGCTACTCCGTGATTGGCATTTACAAGACCTATACTTTTTTCGTAAACCCTTCCGCAATCCAAGCATTTGAATTTCGTCTTGACTTTACTATACTTGTGATATATAAAGGCGTCATTTGGATTTACAAAATAAGGAATCATCCAAGGTGCGGTCGTTGAAATGTCATTTACACCTTTTACAGTTTTTCTTGATGATACATGGCAAGCATTACACCCACAATTTTGAAAGTGCAAAGAATATTCAATCACCGAATCTTCATTACCACATTTCAAGCATCTGTATTTATACCATTTTTCATTTAAATAATATGCTTTGCCATTTTTCTTCTTTTCTTTCTTTACACAATATCTATCAATTATTTCCAACTCTCTTGAAGAATCTTTAATTACATCTCCAATGTTGTATTTAAACTTAATAGAACTCAATTTTCTCTCCGATATAGAAAATGGGTAGGGATAAACACCCCTACCCAAATTCAGACTCAATATTAAATTATCATTACATTCGGCTTATTAGATAGCCTCGGACTCATCCTCAACAAAGTCAAGAACGTTTCCGTCTTTGTCTTCCATCAGATCAACCATTGTGTTCGAGAATATTCGCTACATATTCCCAGCGGACTAACCGCTTCTCTATCTTTCGATAGAAGTGCAGACTATATCTTCATCCATATGGATGCCCACCACAGGCTACCGCTTGGTAGCACTTAGTCGTTGAACTTTACCCTGTTCGGGTCTTAGCTGCTGATTAGCCATTATTACAGCACTTAGGGTTTAACCGTATGCTATCTGTATATTTTCTTTCTACTTTCGTGGCCTTCACGCTTGCGTTTGTTTCATCGCTACGTTGTGGTATATACAGCTTTAGGCTTTTCCAGCAATTCAATGGGTATTTTTTCATGCACATCTCTGTACACGCACACTATTCTTGATTAATGTGAGAGTCATAGTAGCAGGATCGCCTTCGGAACTAAAGGACAGTTCGAAGTCACGTTGCACAGACGCCTTGTAAGCAGTCATGATGAAAGGTGTCAGGACGCCGACTTCATCCTTATCCAGAGTGGACATGGTGATGAAGTAGTCGTTAGGAATCTTCTTGTTGTTGAAGGAGACTTTCTTGACTCCGGTATCCTTCACAACGATATAGCCGACTTCGTACTCGGTATCGGCAACAATATCGCCTGCTGTGGTTGCAGTGAAAGTGCCATCGGCATAAGTTCCCTTAATAGGAGTGTCGCCGTACTCGCCAGTCTTGAAGACGAAGACGGAACCAGCTTTTGCACCATCAATTGCGAGAGAGCCACCAGTAGTAGCTTTGACGGTTTTCTTTGTGGCGTAAGCCGCCTCTGTTTCAACAACGCCATCGGAAAGGAGAGCATAGAACTTGAAGGGAACCACTTGCGCCTCGATAGTCATTGTTCCTTCGATGGGGTTCTGGAAAGCAATCGCTCTTGTACCTTTCTTCATAGCGTAAACAGCATCACCAGTCAGACCAGCAGTAGTTGTATTCGCAGTGTCGAAGAAAAGGAAAGGAGCCATAGTCTTCAGAATTCTAATGTCAACATCGCACACTTGGCGATTAGCTTTATTAAGAGCGGGCATTTAAATTTCCTCCTTAATAACAAAAGACTCGCCTATGCGAGTCTCACTTATTGTTTGTCGTAATTATTTTTATACCAAAGCGTGTGGTCATAAGTATTTTTCTCATCACCCCAAACCGCCACTCTGACACTATTCAAATAATGAATGTCGTCATTTTGCGTCTTACTGAATTGATCGTAAAGTTGGAATAGCGTGGCATCCCAGATATTTATGATATTTAATCCAGCAGACTTTGCGGCAGTGGAAGAGATAACGTTCGGAACAGAAGCATCTATCGTTGCCTGCTTCTCTTTCTTTTTTGTTTCCTCTTCTTTCGCTTTCAGCATCTTTTCATATAACTTCTTAGCTTTAGCATTTTTAAATACGGGCTTTTGCTCATCGAGTGGGTCGTCACTTTTGATACAACAAACCTGTCTTAAAATATCGAGAACATCATAGATGTTTGAGTAATTGATTACACCGACAATATTATCTTCTGTAAATTCAATCTCATCGTCCGGGGTGTCGTAATCATCCGTGTTAATGGTATAATATACATTATCCCTAAAAACGACTCGCTCGATAAAGAAGAAATTGAATATTTCCAGAAAGCATTCACGTAAATCATCATACAATAGAATTAGGTCGTATAATGTTGTATGGATTTTTTGTTCGTCAGGGATAGACTCCCAATATGCTTTGTCGGTTTCGTCAGCTAAGTTGTTGTAGTAGTTATTTGGCGTAAGTAATAGATACGCCTCATACACCCTGAACCGTGGAAATGAGAATTCACCAATCTCACGGAGAGTGTGTTTCTTTACCCTGCCAATCGACAGTTTAATAGGTGTCGGACATAATAATGTATAGTATTCTAACTTCATCTGAAATTAGGAACTGTGAATACAAGAATCCGACCGTAGAATTCGGTAGAGTTATATATGTCTATATTGTCCAACACCAACTCACCAATACCAAATTCTCTAAGAACCGTTGGATTGAGAATAGCGCCCTCAATCATCTCGGCAAGAATATCTGTTCTGTTACCCCAGAAATCCTCTTTACTGTAGTTCTCTAAAATATCACGGTGGCAAATCGCATACATGATTACCTTGATGTCTTTAATCTGAGATCGCAGTTCGGGCATAAATACATCATAGTAAATATATGTGTCTGTATCCTTTATCGTGTCATCTATAAATAGATGTGAAAAAATATGCTTTTTTGTTTCTTCGAGTTGTTGTCTCGAATTACCCGTAGTCCCTGTGAGAATTTCCTGTATGTTTTCATCTTTTAACAGGGCATTATTGATACGGGTCTTAAATTTTCCCAACTCGATAGTCGTCTTCTTTCTACCCATTTCTCAATATCCCTCACAGCATCGAGCATCAAACTAAGCCGATAATCGTTACTTTTACTTTAGTGTCTTCATAACCTTGCAAAAATAACTCAAACGATTTATTAAGTAGGTCATAATTATCGACAGATATACAGATAGTGTTATTTATATTATCGACTTGCAATTTATCTGCGAAGTCGCATTCAATTTTCCATTCGGGTTCAATATCAATTATCTGACCATCTTGCGTGAATACAGCGGTGAACTCAGTAGCGCCAAGTCCAATATACAGCTTATCTGAATCCGAAATGATTTTTGCGGTTATTTCACCCGTGGATTCTTCCTGTTCATCATCGGACTCTGTATTGGTGTTGACTATTTCGCTTGAACACAACCAGTATCCAGAATCGCCTATTCTGTAATAACCATCACCGTTATGCTGTTCACTCTGCGTTGCCAGAATTTCGTAATGTCCGCTGTCTATATAATTGTAAAGTACGCTGTCATTTCTTGTGCATTCGTATGTAATCAACGAGAACGAAGTATCAACTTTCGTATCCTCTGGGATGTCTTGCTCATAGTATTCTGTGCGCTTATCAATGATGAACCGCACGCCTTCATCAAGCATGATACATTCTTTATCATAAGGCATACATATCAGTAATTGGTCTGTTCTTAAAGTGTAATTTCTTTCTTCTCTCTGACCATTGTTGTACTGCGAAGCAGATTGTATATTTGACCATCTCTGGACTACTTCGCCATTGACATTAAGCCATGTCATTTGCCAGTTGCAGAGAACAATGACAGCTTTTTCATACATCCCATTATCGTCAACCAGACCTTCTATGAGCCAATATCTATTCTTATACTTTACTAAATAGCCAGCTTTGCAAGTACCAATAGGGACAAGTAAGTGTCTCCTAAATGCATTCAGTTTAGTATCTTGTGTCCTTCTCAGGATAACCGCACGCATTGGCACGCATTCAGATAAATCAGGATTACAATATTCAACATCAATTGCAATATCGGTTTCTAACGCTTCTTCAAAACCTTCGGTTGCAAAATCATTTAGCGCGTCATTTTCAAAACCGCTAAGTTGGGAATGCGGTGATTTTAGTAAATACCATTCTTCTGCCATGATAAATCACCACCTTACACATATGCTGTTGGTTTTTGATTCTGAACCATATATGATGCTTCTGCGTCATCATATTCAAGTTCGGCGCGAGCAGCAGTCTTGCTCCCGTTGTTTCCATCAATAGACAGGTCACGGCTCACAATAGATACTCGTTTATTCACTTTAGACACCTCTCGTTCTTGGTACATCTGCTTCATAAATTTTGCAAGAGTGTCAATTGTATATTGGCTGATTGCTGGCTCGAAAACCATATCGTCTTCATTGAACTCGATTGGGTCTAATTCAATGGAATACCTTGCAACAGCCTTTTTCAGCCAGACAAGTTTAAGCCCCTCTGGAATCACCTCTTTGTCTCGAAACGAACTTTCAAAGCTATCGAAAACATCTTGAACTGTCGTGTATTCCATGTTTCTCCTTAACGGTGGCGAGGATCCTCGTCCTGCCTAACCCTATCCAATTTATAACCCGTGTACTCTTCCGCAAAACGGATCTTGCTGTAATCGTTCAGACCAAGTTTAGCGATAGATGCCATGAATGCGTACTTTTCTGCGCGTGTGCGGATCTTGTCTCTTACCTGAGACTCGAACTCGCCCTGATTGGCAATGCCGAAAAGTTTAGACACAACGTCATCACTGAATGTATCAGCGTACTCGAAGCCAAGTTCTCTAAGAACTCTCTTGTCCTCGATGATGATTGTGGCGTGAGAGCCAAAACCATCAATACCAGCAAACAGTTTGTTGCCGTTCTGAACCTGACTGATGACTTCGTTCACTGTCAGCCTGACACTTCCTCTTGGCGGAATGTTGACATCACCGATTCCCATAAGCCTTGCAAAGCCTACAATCCATCCAGCGATGTTTGTCACGGTTATTTGCTGTTCCAAATTCAACTGCGGTTCCTCTTCGGGAGTTGCAGTGATATTATCAACAATGATTTCCTCTGGCATTTCTGCCTTCTTATTCGTGGTTCTTGCCATTATTAATACCTCGTTTCAATTATTTTTCACGTTTTCAACTAAAGCTATGTTTCGTCTCGTTATAAGACTCTATAATCTTGTCAAGCCTGTCAGATTTGTGAAACACCCAATAACGGTTTCCGCTGACTTTGTTGATTTTTGACGCATAGCATTTTTCGTTAAAAGCACACAAATAATGGAAGAGTCTTAAACTATAACAATAGAAATTGTCGTTACGTTCCATATTTGTTCCTCATATAAAAGAGGGCTGCTGATTGCTCAACAGCCCCACGTAAGTGGCGGATAGTTATTCCGCAGACTTAATTATTCAAATCACAGAGAAGAGATGTTGCTGTCAAGGAACATACCGATCTTATATTCCTGTCCTTTGGCAATATCGACGCCTACTTCGAGATCCATACGCATTTCCACTTTTCCGTTCTTGACATTGTTGCCAGTGAAAGAAGTGAGACCGCCACGAGTGTAAGTAGCGATAGGAGACTTAGCGCCAGTAGGAACGATGAAGCCAAGACCAGCAGGAAGCATTGTCTCGAAGTCATCGCCAGTCGCATTCAGAGTGGTCTCATCGTAAGGGTTCTCGATCTCTGCCAGAACAGCGCCGTTGTACATGCCAAGCAGACCGTTCTGGGCGATCTCGTTCATCTGAGCCTCGGAAATGCCAGTGATAGTGTTGGAGTTGATAGAACCAACATAGCCAGCCCAAGGAGTGAACTGAGACAGAATAGCGTAGTCGCCGATAACGGTAGGACGACCAAATCTGCGGATCTTGGTCAGAACGCCATCAACACCAGCCTTGGTCAGACTGGCATTCTCGAAAGCATACTTAACGCCAGTAGCGTTGTGAATAGCCTCGTAGACTTTCAGAACGATAGCACGCATTGCTTTGTTGCGGATGTCAATGCGAACCTGCTCCATACCCTCGTTCTCTTTGGACATATCGCCAAGAGCGACCCTGCGATAATCAACCGCATATCCACCAGAAACGGTGAATGTAGGAACAGGGTAGGTCTCTTTAACGATTGCAGGGAATACAACGTCACCGCTTGCAGCCTGCTCACGAGACTTTTCACCAACATGCTTGTAAATCTCACGCTCAATGGTCTCATCGTAGCCAACTGCCTGATAAGAACCGAAGATACCGAGCAGTTTCATCTCCTGAAGAAGAGGAGTCTCGATGGCGAAACGTCTAAGGGTATTCAGTTCTGCAACAGCACCAAAGTCGCCGTTCTCAGCACGAGCGCCAAGCTCTTTAATATACTTAACAGCCTTGTCAGCACCCTTGATAGCACCAACCTCATTGCCCTTGACCATTGCAGAGAAAACTTCTGCAACTACAGAAGTAGCACGCATCTCTCTGTTCAGGTAATCAGAGTCTTTACGAAGGTTATTCAGTTCGTATGTAGTATTCATTAGGATATACCTCCATTATTCAATAATCATCAAGCGCCAATGATAATCACAGCCTTGACAGCAGCTTCGGTCAGAGTAACCTTATCTGTAACCTTAAAGCCGATTGCGCCTGCGTCCGGTGTCCCAGCTTCAAGTTTGCCATCATCACCAACTACCAGAGTAGAAACACCGGCAGTCAGACCGGAAATACCACCAGTAATATGCTTGCCATCAATGACAAGTTTCTTGTTAACCCATGCACTCAGGTCGTAGCCATTAAGGTACTCACCGGCAGGAATAACAACATCATCTTTGTAAGCGTCATCACCAACGATGGTGTTGCAGACCAGATATGTCACGCCATCATCTGTGATAAAGCTGTTATTTACGACATCATCTTCGGAAGTAAGAACGGGATTGATCTTTGCAACATCCAGCATTCCGATAGTCTCAACTTTAATCATTTTTATTTCCTCCTAACATTAGGTAATCAGAAAATGTCAACATCTTCCTCTGTCTCAGTCTTGGAGCAGACCTCAGAGAAAATATCTTCAACACCTTCATCTTCACGAATCTCAGAAGCCAACTTTGCTTCCTCTTCCTGACTCTTTCTGCCGATTCCAGCATAAATCTTGTCAACGACAGAATTAATTTCGCTTGTCAGTGGACTCTCGTTAAAAGCATCAATCTCAGCCTGTGCATAAGACTTCTGCTCATCGTTGAAATGTGCGATAGCCTTATTAAGCTCGCCAATCTTCTCATTCTTCTGAGCAGTTTCGAGTTCACCTTTCAGAGCATTCATCTCGCTTGTCATAGTCTCTTTCTCGTCAGCAAGAGCCTTATTAGCAGCTTCAAGAGCCTCAACCTTTTCCGTCAGCTCTGCGATACGCTCGTTAAGTTCGGATGTGAACTTATCGTTATCGGCTTTCATATTCATACAATCAGCAATACGTTCCTCATATTCAGCCTTAATCTTGCTGATTTCATCTGCATGAGAATTCATTTCAGCAACGACCTGAGAAACGATAGCTTTGATTTCATTCTCGCTCATCGTTTGTTCCTCCTTGTGGGAATCGTTGAGTTCCAATATTTTTGCTGTTGGGTCGGCAGGGCGGACTCCGAGAAGGGCATATCCGCTATATACGAACTCCATAGGAATACGACCAATATCCTTGTAGCCATATTTATAGACGATGCCATCGTTGTCTGCTGTTCTTAAAATTTCAATACTGCCGAACGGGGCATTGCCATCTTCAATATCTTTGTCGAGTTTTTCGGTAAAGTTGTGATAGCATAATCCATCTATCGTGCCTTCACCGATACATACAGTTTTCTTTTCACCGTCATCGGTTTCGATTTCCTCTATGTATCCTTTCTCGAAAGTGCCGACCATTACGGCGTCTTCAAAGATTGGCAATCCATCTTTAATTTCTGTTTCTCCATGTCCATTCAGGAACGTCCTTTCTTCATCGAGAAATTCGCATCTAAGGCTCATACCCTCAATAGAAGGAAGTGCACGTTCGCAATATTCCCGAATCCAAGAGATACCGTTTTCGTTATACTGTGTGCCTACCTCGTTTACCTCATCCACGCATGAGTCGGGATAAATTTCATGCAGTATAACCTTGAAATGTCTGCGACCATTCTTTGAAACTTTCTTAGAAATTTCAAAAGTTTTCATTTCAAGTTCCTCCTGCGAACATTTATGTATGTAAAAAGAGGACAGCGTTTGCCATCCTCTTAATTACCTTTATGTATTATTCCTACTTGGCGATGGAACGTTATTCGTCCCGTTTGCCCTTGTTTGCAATGTACTTGGATTATTGCTATCCTCGTCCACCGGGCGACCGCCTTTATTATCAGAATCTTCATTTCCAGTATACGTGTAGCTTGTCTTGTGGACAGGATACTTATTCTCGATGTCATCTTCGAGTTCCCTGTCAAGCAGCGCAAAGTAAACCTCTGGCGCAATGCCGACCGCACTCGCCCAAAGAGCAAGAGAGCCTTTACCTTGAAGATAAAGATCTTTTGTATTCTGGATCATTGATTTCTGATTTACATATGTGGTTTTGAAATACCGACATTCAACACGATTCTTTTTGTCTTTAATAACATTCATGTTGATGCACTTGTTCAACTCTGCTTCAATCTGGTCAATCCATTGAAATGCCTGTGCACTTACCAATTGCAGATTGTTTTCCTGAGATGAATAGTTGCCACTACCTGAACCATTCAAGAGAGAAGACGCGATACCCAAATCTTCTGAAATCTTTTCACCAAGATTTGATTCGTACTTCACATCAAAGATGTCCGTGTTGCTTGCCTCGATTGAATTGATTTTTGTGCCAGCTGCGACAGAGAAGAATGAGATTCCGCCACGGTTATTCTTTTTAAGAACCGCGCCTTTAACAGCTTCATGTTGCTTCTCCTGTTGCACCTTTGTCAAAGCTGAGACACCTTTTTCTTTCCCTTCCGGGAAGGTTTGATAGATTATCCTGTTGTTGATTTCATCGAGAACATTTCTCTTTGTGTCGATGAAGTCGTCGTTGTAAAGAATATCGTTGATGGCAGTGATGACAAGTGGTCTTCCCCACTGTTCATCCTTGCTACTCTTGATTTTGTGGACGATAGTCTTTGTATTATCAAGGACAACCCATCCTTTATGGACGTATGTCTTTTTTGAATTGTAAGCATCACGGATCTCTTTTGGATATTTCCTTAGTTTCTCTGCGCTTGCCTCGCCCTCGCCATTATCGAAATAGTCGAGATTAAAAGCCAACACATAAGATGAGTTCCTGATTCCTACAATCCTCGTGTAATCCACTGGCAGGGAAATGATGCTTGCGTTCATACCGTATTCATTAATTTCAGAAATCCTCTCAACGTCATAATCAGACATAATTTTCTTTCTTGAATACGGTCTTTCCGTTGTCTCAAAATAGTAGAACGCAACTCCGTCAATCATCCCATTGAGAAGCGCATCACGCACAAATTCCTTGTGCTTGATGGTGTTCAATGTGGACTCCATGAGTGCGACATTCCTCTTTTTCTTCTGAACACTTTCGCCATACGGGACAATAATCTTGTCAAGTGTTGGCAGTGCACAGATGTAATCAATCGTATTTGACAGGATGCCGTTGCATCCGTACAGCATACGAGAGATGCTCCTAAGAATCTCGTTGTTGTTCATGGGATCCCTGATGATTCCGCGCAATTGTTCAGGTGTATAGTAGTCGAAAATATTCGACAGGCTGAAATAGAATGCATCGTTTGGGGACGTGATTCTATAGGAACGGTACGCATTGCTTTCGTATGATTCGTTGCTCTGCGATTTTGCCGAATTGTTTTCGTACTTCTTTGGTTGCTTTTTGTAACTTCGTCTATATTTAGAGGAAGTATTTTTGCTATTTGTCATTTAACATACCCCCTCGTTAAGCGACAACTATTTATGTCCTTCTTATTCATATTAGTTTACAAAAACATTATATTCATACTCTTCGTTTGCATTTATCAAATCCTTCGCTAACTCTGACGCAAACCAACAGAGATAGCTTACAGATGTATATCTGTCTTTCCTATTCGAAGATGATTCTCTAATCACTATAGCCCCTGTCTGTTCCTTCTTCTCGTATGTAAGTTCTGTTGTCTCAGATATAAGAGCCTGAGTCTCAAGGAACGGAGATTCAAAGAAGAATTGTTCATCGGCAGACGGAGAGTTGATATATTCATTGATGTTTGGCAGAATTGTTTCCTGCGCTTCTTGAAATGGAACAAGAAGATCAATTTTCTTGTCAGTGAGATATTGTCTAAAGTTTATAGCAATATCACTATTAAGTTTCTGAGAGGCATTGACTACATAAATCCTTGGCTCTGCACCCTCAAACTTCATTCTGTTGGAAACACTATCATCATTCATGCAAGTAAGTGGAGCATATTCAATGTCTCTCTCATCGTCATACATGATATTTGCAAGCATGTCGTAAATCGCAATCAATTTGTTAACCTATTGGTTTTTTATCCAATAGTTCTAACAGTTGTTATTCCTGTTAGTTCAGCATATCTTTTTACCATGAAGATTAAGAAATTCTTTTAACTGTTTATCGTTATTTAATTTTTTACCATATATAGAATGAAATTTAATATGGCATGATTCGCATAATGCAATGCCATTGTTAACATCATATCTTTCATCTGGAAAATCTTTCCAATTCTTTATATGGTGTGCGCATAGTTTTACAGCATGACCATTTCCATTTCTATCACCACAACATTTACACGTATATAAATCTCTATCAAATACAGATTTTCTCCAATTATGGTATTCAAACGTGGCTCTTTCTACTCGATGGTACTCAACGCCACCTTTCCATCTTGGACTATCTTCCCCAATTTTTCTCGGAAGAGTTTGTATATATGATGGAGCGCCATATCTTTCAATGCATGTGTCTTGCACTTTTTTCATTATCTTTTCTGATTGTAATGGGCTTTGCACACCATATTTCTTTATATTGGTTTCAGATATACGTTCTTTAATGATGTCAGAAGAAAATGGATTCCTTGCTCCATATCTTTCTAAATTTGTTTCTTCTATTTTTTGCTTTATTGAACTCAAACTTAATACACTATTAACGCCATATTTCGCCATAGAAGTATCAACTATTTTGTGTTTCTTGCATTTATTACAGCAATCTTTATGAATTGTTGTTTTTGTATTTTCTGTATAATATCTATGCCATTCTTTCTTATATGCAATACCACAATAATCACAAATCACATCAACAAGTACATTACTTCCAGATGTTAAGTCGTTGACATCAACAGTAAATGGTTCCCCCATTTTTGTATATTTATAGCCTAAATCGACATAATGTTTTTTGATTTTTGAGTTCCACTTTATTTCTACAGTTTTTGATAATAACATCACTCCTTCCTCTTAACGCAATAATAAAGAGTCGAGTATAAACTCGACTCGTTAATGAAAAGAGTGGTTGGTAATTATCCAACAAATCTCTTAACTTTTTAGGTAGTGCGGACTCTTGGATGGATTATATTCTGATTATCAGTTTCACCATCTATGCGTTGCGTGTGACTACGCTTTTAACAGTAGCCTTCCACTCTGATTAGCATTTCAGCTTTCCAGATTTCTTCCGCACTGATAACTTAATACGTTTCCGCATTAAGCGGCATTTCTACCAGCGTTTCTCATATCAAGAACTATGTAGTCGCTCTGAAAATCTTCGAACAACTGTCTAATTCTTAATGCTTGCTTTAATGTATTTCCGCCTTGCACAGATTGCATAAAGTGGCATTTCACTCTATATCCATTACTGATTTCGACATCTGTGTCATCGGATCCTCTTGTATATCTTGTATATTCAGGTATCAGCCTTGCGCATGTGAAAATGGAGTTATCGTTGTTCTTATTTTCAACAAACGCCATATCGCATGAGACCACTCGTATTTCGCCCTTTTGCTTTGGAATGTCAAACTTGTTTCTCTTTCCAAGTCGAACATCCATATTGTTTCTTGGATAGAACGGTTTCTTTAATACCTGATTTTGCTGTAGCATCAAATATGTAAAGTAAGCAGAAACATTTTCTTTTACTCGTTCATTTAAGAACTCGATACGCCAAGTAAGGTCATCTTGTTTCTTCTTTTCTTTGCGCAGTTGTGCAAGGCTCTTAATGCCATGCTTTAAAACTACAGCTTCATCGAATGCAAGTAGCACAGAAGTGCCATTGTTTATCATGTCGTCATACGCTTGGTCTACCAAACCCCACATCCAATGTCCATTGTCAAGCCAACTTGAACTGATATAAATATCAACCGCTTCATCAACAGCTCCCTGAATATTTGCATATTCTGAAACATAAGGTGCTTGGCGAATGATTTGGAACGGCGACAATACGCTATCGTCAATACGCTTGTCCATTTGCCTAAACTCTTCTCGAATAAGCACGGTTGAGCGATTGCCTCTACCATTATCGCTTGCAGTAACAACTTTAATCTCACTACCGCTTCGGAATTTGACAACAGCTTCGTCCTGTCCGGTCTTGATACTGACAATCTCTTTAGCCAACATAGGATATTTATCACGTAGTTCTTTCGAGATCTTATCTGAGATTATTAGCTTAGATTGCCCTTTCGTTGCAGAGCTTATTACAACTTTTGAATATGGTTTGAGTATGCATATACAACATGCATATATTGAAATGATGAATGATTTTGCAGCTGCGCGACATGCAACAATGACGCACAACTGACAGATTCCCATCATGTAAAGTATTATCGCTTGGTATAAGTGTAGTCGTATTCCTAAATAATCCATTGCGAATCTATGCAGGTTTCTGCGGAAGAATGTATTCCACAGAAAAAAGTGATGCATGTTAGATTCATTATTCAGAAAATGACCTTTTGGCATTTTTTTGTACAGGTCTTTTTGTTTGTCATCAGCATATTCGTTGATGGCAACCTTCATTTTTCTTGCAGAATAACTACTCATTCGTCATCCACAAAATATTCTTCGTCACGATCCGTTGTCCCGAATTTCAAATTCTTTAATGGACGAAGTAACATTCTTTTAAAATAATCGCCAAGTCCATCGAAATCTTTATAAAGTTTCTTGTCTTTATAATATTCTTCTGGTGTATACTGACTGACCATTCGAGAGAAATCTCCCCATCTGTCGTCACTACCATCAATGGTCTCGGTCGTTGTTTTTAATCCTGCCTGTACAAATGTTTTTCTATATGACTCCGTTAGTTTAATGTAGTCATCCGTTCTGCCATTTTTCATTGCAGAAACTTGTTGCATCTTTGTTTGGCAAAGATCCATGATAAAGATTTCCTGATTGCTGTCACAATCTGGATTAGACTTTTTAAGATAGCGATAGTGTTCTTCCAAAGCCTTGTAATCATCATCAGAGAACCCTGCCCCCCATCTCGCCTTTACACTATCAGGTATAGTCGAAACAGGTTCTACTTCTTTGTCGGATGGGATTGTGGATGGCTCCCTCATATCAAAGAAGAAACCTTCACGCAAAGCGTCTTCAAATGTTTTCCCTTTATACTGAGACATATTATTTGCTCTGCGCATATAATCACTGATTGTTGGTGACGCATTATTCTTATAACACGCATCCACAATTGAATCCGAATAGTATATATCGTAAATCATGCATATCCTCTTGATAGAGAGATATACACTTTCATACATTCGTAAATATCTATTGTATAACAGTGCAAGACAATCTTTGCAAATTGGCATATATCCATTGATGCCATAAACCATACTGTTGCTCCGGTAGAATCCTTTTGGATCTTCCGTTGTTAATCCGCACTTATGACACGAGTATGTCAACTCTTGCACTGGCATCATTTTTTTTGCCAATATGCTTACCTCACTTTGTTACAACTACTTTCTATAATCGCAATTATATTTACATATCCAATCCAACGTGCGCCCTGAGAGGGAATCGAACCCCCATATAACGGTTAACAGCCGTTTGTTCTACCGTTGGACTATCAGGGCAATAGAAGAGTAGTTACACTCTTCGGGTTGTATTATTCAGTTAAACTGCCAAGGAAAATCGCACTTGCGAGAATTTCCGCAAAATTGCCAATAACGTTTCCAATAATGTCTTCGTAATCATCATCGAAGCCTTCATCGTCATCGTCATCGCCAAACATTGCGCAACACTCGCAGCATCCATCGCAGTCTGCATCTATATCAATATCAAACTCGGCGCAGTCACTATCCTTCATGGCTTCGATAATTTTACTATTGGCGTCTGAGTGGATAAGGACAATGCATCCAGAAGCGCCAAGGTAAATTCCTTTATCAGTACCTTCTTTTTCGCGCCATGCAGGTTCTACGCCAACGTTATACTCGTCATCAACATAAACGTAATATTCTCTCTTGTATCCACCCCATTGTGGGTCTTCAATGTCGATGTTCTCAAATGTTACTTCATCAAAATATGCAAGCTCTTTAAGTAGTGCTCGTGCGTCCTCGTAAAACAGAGCTGCGTACACAACTTTTCCACTTTCTGCCAATCTACACATTGCTTCTGCAAGGTCTGCGTGCGTAGCAAAACTAAACTGAATATCACTCATCATCTTCCTCAAAATCCTCCCAAACGCCTGTCTTCACAGCCCTTTTTACTGGAATGCCCATTTTACATCTGGCTGATTTGACCGCTTCAAATTCTTCAAGTTCTCCCGTTATTGGATTATATCCATTTCTTTTCTTCCGATTCGTTACTTCAAATGTGCAAAATCCCCTGAGTTTTACATCTTCACCCTTTGAAAGAGATTCAATAATAACTCTCTTCATTGCGTCCAAGACTCTCTCACAATGGTATTTAGGGAGATTTATTTTCTCAGAAACTCTCGAAAGCATTTCTGATTGATTCATCTTTCTCACTCTCTCCAAAATAAGAAAACCCTGACCGAAGCCAGAGCTTAATCAACTTTCACGTCATATATACAAACAAGACCATCTTCGCTTACAACCGATACCGTTTGCTCCGGGCGGTTCTTTAACCTTCTATCAAGACAGTAATTATCTGACCCTGACACGCACCCGGACTGAATAACCTTTGCATCATACACAGTTGTTAATGCGTTGGTGTGTCTATGCCCCATAAGAACAATGTCTGGCTTTACGCCAAAGATCATTGTAAATCTTTGAACAACGTTGCTTGGCTCATCCTTATCACCGTGAACACCAAACACATGATTCCCACGAACGTTGAATATCGCAACGTCACAGTCCTTTTTGTTATCTTCTATGAAAACATTATGATAGTTTTGCATACTTGCTTTAAGGTAGTGCGGAAGTAAAACATCAAAGTTTTCGCCTCGAAGTGAATGTTCTTTATTCGCCACCACTCTTGAGTGATTTCCCGGAGTTGTGTAGACAAAAACGTTCTCAAACTTCTTTGATACTTCTGCTAAAAACTCGGAAAGCATAGAAGAGACATAGATAAACTGTTCTACCACGTTCTCATTGTTCTCGATCCTGAGTTCATGATGGATAAGCCCTGAAAGAATTTCGCCAATCACAACATAGCAATTCTGAGAATCGTGTCTTTTTTGTATATCGAAAAGCTGGTCTAAATATTTCCAAAGTCTTTCACGTAATACAGACATATCAAACCTATTGTACCAATGGTCAATGTTGATACCTGCGTGTAAGTCAGTGATATGGCAGATGAGATCGTTATCGGTTGACCGATAATCTCTCTCGACATACTCAAACTTTAGAGGCTCGACATGTTGAAGTTGCCTTGATACCATATCGATATATGATTCTTTTCTTGCCTGTTCACGTAGAACTCTGTTTAATTCTGTACGCTCATCGGACAACTTTTGTTTTTCCATCTGGACTTCTTGCTTGGCTTTTCTGAGTTCCTTGATATAATCATCTTCCGATGCATATTTATCAAAGACGCCAGCAAGAAAGAACTTTGATGCGTATTGGTAAAGTTTTCTATATGCAGATTCACTTCTGTATTCAGATTCATCAGTCCTGAACTCGCGGTTCATAATGTCTGCAATTTCTTTCCAATCAAGGTCAACCAGCCCGGCGTCTTTAGCCTGTCCAAGACGCCACAAAAATTGTTCCTCGTTTTCACCAGCCTTTTTGCTAAAACTATTATCTGACATTTATTTCCCTCAAAGGTCTACATCACCAGAGATGTAATAACCTGTCATCTTGTTCTTCGTACAAAAATCAATAATCTTTTTCTTTACAGACTTATCTCTTGTGTACTCCAAGAGGAATGCATACATGTCATGCCTCAGAAGCCTCTTCATGTACGATTCGTACCACTTATTCATTTCAGGTTCCTGTTTGCCAAATTCGCCTTTACCTGAATAAGATTTAATAAGGCTGATTACTTCCTCTTGGGTTACACCGTCAATAAAGGTTATAGACTTATGATTTGCATCCGAATCCATAAGTTTTGAAATGTACTCCGAACCACCGTTGACCATGATATATCCGTCAACGTCCTTGATCGACTTCAAGACATTAGTGATTGCTTCGTACATTTCAGGACTATTATGGTATTCGTAAACGTCCAAGTTATCCAACCACCACCCGTCAAAGCCCATCGCTTTGATTTCTTTCGCTCTACTGACGCACCACTTTCTTACTTTTTCTTCCCTCAAATCGAGATACCACTCGTGATGCCAATCTTCTAATCTGCTTAGACGGAATGGTTTTAGTGTATTGTAGTATGGACGTTCATCAGAAACGGAGCCAACTGAAAGATAACCTAACAGTGTGGCTCCGTGTTTCTTTAGTTTTTTAATTTCATCTATGGTATAGTCTTCGGGTTCAATGACTAATATCATATTCGATATTGCGTCCTGCTCTTTAGCTTTCGTAGTAAGCATTACCTTGTAGCCAGAATCTGGCGCAGCAGAGATTTCTTCGATCACAGTTGCGTTTGGGAATATCTTCTTCACCTTCGCAAGTGTTCTCTTTGCATTGTTTTTGCTTTTGAAAGCTCCGCATTGAACCCTGTATAATTTGCCGTACGGGACAATGACTCCATTGAACCCGGCATTTTTGACATTCTTTAACTGCTTTGTCGCATTGGCAATTTTCGCATACGAACCTACTTGAACCTTGTATAATATTTCACCCATACTAAACCCCTTTTCTTATCGTAGATTTATAGTCTGCCGACTTATGGAAACGGGTTTTAGGTCTCCGTTCCGACCAACGGGTGCTGACTATTATTTCGTAAAAGTAGCACTGATATTTTTCTTTGAAGAAGAAAGCGTCATTTTGTTGCCAATGCAATTTATATAAATATCACCGTTCTCATAGTTGCGTGCTACGATAGCGCCTACAGCTTCAAGCCGTTTGCGAGTAGTGCCACGTCCAGACTGCTCTCTGTGATGATAATTCCAAAATGCGATCTTGGGTTTGACAGCTTCGCAGATTGCAGTATTACAAGCATTAGCATCGCCATGCCACTGGCACTTAAATATGTCTGCTTTAAGGTTTTTAATCTCTTTGATTAAGAGATTATTTCCCTCATTCTGTAAATCGCCAGCCGTATGATATTTCCAAATCCCGTCAAGTGTAAACACAAGAACGATGGATTCATTGTTGACGAAATGATGGTCGTCATGCTCAGATAGTTTGTTTGCAGGCGCTTGCCAAATACAATCGCACTCTATCTTGCCAATAGTAAAGGTACTTCCCTTTTTAAGATATGTGCATGAGGCTCCATACTTCTTCGCCTTCTTCTCTTGATTCCTGATTGCGTTGCCGTAAGACCTCTGATGTTTATCGAGTTCGGTGCAATCTGGAAGATACAACGCCTCGACTTTAAAGTTCTCGAATACAGAAGTCAGGAAACCGTAATGGTCGCCATGAGCATGAGAAATTACAACCGCGTCAATTTTTGTAACGCCAGCCTTCTTTAGCTTCTTAATCGTGTCGCTGCCATTCATACCAGTGTCAATAAGAATGACGTGTTCAATATTATCATCTTTATCGTATTGGATTATTGCAGTCGCATCTCCGTATTTAGACTCACAACTCTCTGTAAACCATATTCCCCAAATCATTATTCTTGGATGCTCTGTATCCGTTGATGGTTTGGGTTGCATTTTTTCGGGATCTTGCGACTTGACAATATACTCAACAAGTATTGATTTATATCCAAAGTTTTTCAGTTTTCTTTGTACGTTCTGCGCGTTCTTGATTTTAGAATAAGCGCCGACTTGAACTTTATAGAGAGCACCGGACTTAACGACTATAGGATTGAACCCTTTTTGTTTCAGCTTTCTAAGCTGCCTGTCTGCATTAGCTTTCAGAAGATAAGCACCAACTTGGACTTTGTATATAACCATGTTAGCCATTATTCATCCTCCAAAACTGTTGCCTTACTAAGTTTACTTCTCACAATCTTGCTTGCCAGCGCATTAGCCTCTTCCTTAGATTTGATTCCATAAATCGCCACTTTATATAAACCGTCTATTTGTTTGACGGTTACTGCATAACCTGCCTTTTTTAATCTGTTTGCGAGCTTATCAGCATTAGCCTTGACTCCAAATGCACCACATTGAACCCTATATTTCTGTGTAGGGCTTGATTCTATTGTCCCGATATTTGCTTTCGCAAATTTGTTATAGAACTCTTTACCGAACTCTGCGCGTTTATTCCTAACAGCGCTTCCTTGGTTGGCAGGCTTTTCAAAATCTGTTAATACAATTGTCGATGCCTCATAAATACTCTTTGCGTTTCTAAGGACTGACATAGTTTTTGTATAACGTTGAAGTTCAATCCAGAGATATTCAAGCTGCATATTCAGGTCAGCGATGGACGCACCTTTTTTCTTCGCATAGTCATACAACGCCTCTTTACGAGTATGCCAAGTCCACTGTGCAAGCCCGAACCCGGCGTGGTCGTTAGCAAACCTACTCTTCGAATATGTTCCGTTGTCAACTTTCTTTACGTATGCGGAATCCGAACCGAGTCTGCCCTCGAACGAATTTTGAAGATTGTCGGGTCGAAGATTGCTTTCAGCCTTGAGATTACCCATAAGACCTGCGATTGCGTAATCATTCAGCCCTCTCGCCTTGAAGAAATTCCAAATAATTTCGTCATTCTCCAATTTACTGATAGAAGGTGAGGACTCTATTTCGCCGATAGAATTGGTCTCACCGTGAAGAGCAGGCTTCGCTTCAACATTTCCGTTTGCTATAGCCTCATCAATTGTTTCACCGTTTAACTCCGCCTTAGTGTTTGAATCCACATTGGCGTCATTATCCGATAGGCGTTTATTAACTTCTTTAGCAACATCGCCTAAACGATTGTAAAGCCAATCGCCCGGACAGCTCTTATTTGCAAACCATCTGTGTACGGTGATAACCATCTCATTACTTTTAGGTTCATAATTGAGCGATTTATTCTTATCGCCGAACCAGATCAGTTTGTTTTTGCCGTTCCTATGGCAAATATCTGCACACAGGTCAATAAGTCTGTTATATACTTTATCGTTCATCCAATACGGGTGCTTTGTATCGGACGCACACTCAATCGTAACTGCACGTTGGTCGTTTGAATTTGAGCTTGTACACCAGCTCCTATTTTTCTCTTCGACATACATACCGACTCGCCCATCTTTGTCAATGCCGTAATTAGAACTTGCTTCTCTTGAAGATTTTGCAAAAATATTGCCAAGAGATTCAGCGGTCAGTTGACCTACGACACAGTGAGGAGAGATACGGTCGATGGCATGAGTCCTTTTACCAGAATGGTTAGGACTTAACTTTGTGTAAACAACTAACGGACTATTTGTATATCCCATAATGAGTCCCCCTTTTTATATATCAATCAAAACAATATTGCATTATCGGTTAAAAATTTTTTAGCGACAGTAGTAGGATTTGAACCTACGGAGCCGTTAAGCTCTCTGGTTTTCAAGACCAGCGCGTTAAGCCTCTCCGCCATACTGCCATTTGGACATTAAAAAAGAGCAAGGCGTGCTTGCTCAATTTGTATTTGGCGCACCCGATACAACAATCCTGCAAATACCGAATGCGCCGAAGAGAGACTAAGAAAGAGATAAGAATGAAGAGCGGTATATCTCTATATATACCATATAACAATTACAGAGAGAAGGTGGGAAAATTCACTGTAGAGCCAACATTCTCTTTTCTTTTTGGCGTCTTTTCTTTTCCCTTTCAATTCTTCTCCTTTCTTCCACGTAGCACGCAGGACACCGAATAGTCCTCGACCTCATCTTCACGATAAACTCTTCACCGCAGTCAACACAATACTTCACCTTCATCCCATCCTCAACAGGCGGCATACATTCATTACAATACTTTCTTGTGTTATTTTTAGACCCCTTAATTAATCTGCCGCACTCCGCGCACCTGACATAATTCTCTCCAAGGTATTTAAGGTATTCATACCCCAGTTCTCTATAATCTGTGATAGAAAGTACCTTCTCTGATTCGTTGTCGATAAAAGTTACCCTGTTAGCCAGATTGCCAGTCTGCTTTGGGAACTGTAATAGACCGAGCACCATTAAATCGTGAAGCATGAAGTCCCTGTCCGGTACACTTCTCTTTACTCTTGCGAGTTCGAAGATTTCCTTCGCGTCATTGTTCACCCAGCCGTTATTTTTCTCGTTGCGTTGATTCCGCAGTTTTGCAAGGCATAGAAGAGTGAAGATGACTTGTTCCATGTCCCTGTCGCCAATCGACTGAATCGTGTCGAGTTCGGATTTTGTGATCCACACGCAGTCATCCTCATACAGCTTTTGCTTCCCTGCTCTCTTCGCAATCCGCTCGATAGTGTCTTCCCATTGCATCTTACTTGCGATGTATCGGAGATTGTAGTTCTTCCGCATGTAGTCATTCAAGAAGTCTTCAATCTTTTGCCGTCTGTAACCGAGAACATGATACAGGTATTTTGCCAACATGTTCAGCGTGACGTAAGGCTTCTCGTCCATCTCGTTATTTTTCAGGTAATGTTCTTCTACATAGGTTTTCTCATTCAGTACAATCATCGTCATTTCCCTCCACGGTTAAATCTACGGATACCATATCAAAAGTCTCACCGCCAAACTCAAACTCTGTTCCGCCTCGTTTCGGGAATGATAAGGCTCCTTTCTGTTCTGCAAGATTGTTAACAATTACTTCGCCGACAATATCCCATGCGAACTGCTTCATGCTCTCGCTCTGATAGCACAAGTCAAGGATAATGTCGCATAACTCTTTTTCGTTCGGACAGATAGCTCTGCACTCTCCCTTGAATTTTTCGATGAATAACTCCCTTGTGTAGCGAAGGTCATCGTCACCGTTGTAACCGGAAGAAGACATCTTCTGCCTGAATGATTCGAGTTCTGTTTTGTATGTGTCGTAAATTTGTGCGACCTCGTTAAAGCTCTTTCTTGAATATTCGACATGGCACTTCAACATGTCATAGTCGAAATCGTAGTCGCTGATGTTGTTGCCAACACGGTTAGGGAATTCATCCTCGAAAATCCAACAAATCCTGTTTATGACGCAAGGGTTCATTCCTACACCTATACCGCTTTTGTAATATTTCAAATACTCCCCCACGCCATCGGCATTATGGTCTAAGTCTTTCAAGCTGTCCACGTTGAATTTCTTTCGCACATCATGTTCGCAGTTCCGCTCCCATGAAAGATAGTCTTTGCGGAGATGCGGATAGATATAAGTCATGAAGTACGGTTTGTGTGCAGCTATGATGTTTGTATTGAGTTTGTGTTTCTCAGGATCCTCTTTGGTTTCATTTTCTCTATTTGCGGACGTTGAATACCAGTAAGGGGGCATTGGTTTTGCAATAATGCCCTTTATTCTCCATGATACTTCTGGTTTCCCAAAAGTGTAGACTATATCTTCACCTTGTCTGTGACAAGGGCAAGGCACTTCCCACAATGGAATTTCGCCATTGCAGTATAGACTTCATCCTCTGCGTGAGAGGGTATGTCTTAGTCGTTTGACCTTCCACAACATCGCTGTCATGGCTTGGCACTGGATTGTCTTATGTATTACTTATACGTCTTTCCATCTTCTGTAAGTTGCGATACCATATACGGTTCCTCTTGGTATACCAACTATTTGTGCAATTTCTGTATAACTCTTGCCTTCTTCTTCATTCAATCGTCTGATTTCTTTTACTTGTTCAACAGTGTATGTTGCGCCATTTTTGTTTCCAATCATCTTCTTTCTTGCCTCTTCTGAGCATTTATGTCCTTTTAGCCAAACTGACATCCGTTCACTCAATTCTTTGCGCTCTTCATCAGTCAATTTTGAGTATCTCGCCTTTTGTGATTCAGACATCTTCTTCTTTGTCTTTTCACTCGCTTTTCGTCCCGTCATATTTGCTCTATTTTTCTCGCCTATTTTTCTTTTTGTTTCTTCTGAAAGATGATGACCTTTTAGCGCACCAATATCTCCACCATTGGCAATATTATATGCAAGACCTAAATCTTTGTATTTTTTAATCTCTTCGATTTCACGTTGGTTGACATATTCAAGATCTTTTCCTGTACAGTCATCAAGTATTATGTATTCAAAATTATCGGCTCCATACTTGTTTATTTCACTTCCCAAATTTGGGTTAGCACAGTATCCACCTTTTATACTTGCTTTGTGGCAATCCCATCTATCCCCAAAATTATTTACAGTCTTGCCAACGTAAATCATTCCGTTTATCTTATTGCGTATTCCGTAAATTCCATATCTCTTATATATACTCATAACATCCTCTATGATGATATAAGCAATACACTTAGATTCCCCAGTTAGCCAACTAACAAATTATCATTTCCTAT
>Ga0310697_10001595_pt1 | contig 25982 bp, 35 predicted proteins | sample 172DNAGHGlowgp2_FD_203883 | JGI IMG/M metagenome (GOLD analysis project Ga0310697, IMG submission 203883) | Sheep rumen microbial communities from Palmerston North, Manawatu-Wanganui, New Zealand - 1728 DNA GHGlow gp2 (v2) (version 2) | ecosystem: Host-associated > Mammals > Digestive system >...
GGTTGTTTGGCGCCCGCCCCTGGGGTCGTCAACCTATTTTTGCCTATTTTGTATATATTTTACATACTTTTAGAACGTATTTACGGTATCGAAACAAGGCTTTTACACACTTTTAATATAACTATAATTTGATTAAAGTTTGCAATTTGTATAAATTTGCGTTAACCAGAAAACGCCGGAGGGTTTCGCGAATCCTGGGGCGTCTATCCGCGCGCCCCATGCCGGCCCCTTTTCCAGCGGATTGCGGAGAAAAAGATGAAACTCATATCTGCGGGGGTCCTGCATGGATGACCTCAACCAGAACAACCCGGAATTCCTCGCGGCGCTTCTTTCCGCGGTTCGCGACGGCGAAGTTGTCGTCGTCGAAGACTTTGCCCGCCTGACTGGCACCGGGGAACGTGAAATTGCAAAAGCGTATGCCGACGGGCGGCTTCCGACTGCACCGGGCGGGCGTATCCCGATGCGTGAGGGTGTGGTCGCGTTGGTGTCAGCCGGTGGTCTTCGGCGCGGTCCCGTGCCACAGTTCCTTACCGAGGCCGACACCGTAGCCCGTGCAATTTTGGGCCTTCCAATTCGTGACCAGGCCTCCGATATCGACATCGACGGGAGGACGGCCAAGCTCAAGCTCCTGCTTTTGAATGCCCGTGCGGAGGCAAGTAAAGCCCTCGCCGAAAAGACCAAGCTCGAAACGGACATCAAAAAGGGCGTGTATGTCCTGCGGGCAGAAGTTGAACTTGACGCGGCGACGACGGCGACACAGGTCTCGACGGCGCTCATGCAGTTGCCGGCCAGGCTGAGCGGGATGTGCGCCGGCCTTCCTGCGGAAGACATCGCCCGCATAGTTCGCGACGAGGTGTCGCATATCGTGCGGGTAATACAGACCGCTGCGTTTACGGGAGACTGGGGCGATGAATGACGCGTGGACATCGAACTTCCTGAAATACTTGCGCATACGGCAGCCGCAGCCGCTGTCCGTGTGGGCGGATGAGCACCGCGTCCTTGCCCAGGGAGCGAGCCCGGAGGCTGGCCGGTGGCGGACATCCCGAACGCCGTACTTTCGGCAGATCATGGACGCCGTTACCGACCCGAAAGTGTCTGAGGTCGTTGTGTGCTCAGGCGTGCAGCTGGGCAAGACCGAGTTGCTTTTAAACGCGATGTGTTACTACATCCAGCATGAGCCGTCGCCGATCCTGCTGGTCGAGCCGTCGGAAGACCTCGTCGTCCAGCTCGGGCGGGAAAGGGTAGACACGATGATAAAGGCGTCGCCGTCCCTGCGCCCGCTTTTCGGTTTCAGTGAAGATCTTAAAGTAAAATCCGGTGTGCTCAGCGGGAGTATCAAGCGTTTTGCAGGTGGATACATTAAGATGGCCAGTGCGGCCAGCCCGACGGATCTTATCTCGCGGCCGATTAGAATCGTTCTGTGTGATGAGGTGGACAGATACCCGGCAAGACCTGACGGGAACGCCATCGACATGGCCATCGGCAGAACGACGAATTTCATGGACCGAAAGATATTAATCACGAGCTCCCCTGGCGCCCTGGCGTCGTCTGAGGTCTGGCGTCGCCTCGGTGCGTGCGCGCAGTACGAATACAGAATCCCCTGCCCGCATTGCAGCGAGCCCCTTGTCTGGTCGTGGCGGATGGTCAAATGGGACAAGACTGCCGATGGCGTAGGCGATGCGACGACCGCGCGCATGGAATGCCCGAAATGCGGCGGCGTTGTTCGCGATGCCGGCCCAGCGTCGAGTGTTCAGCTGGCGGACGGGGAGTGGGTGCTCATATCCGGCGACCCTGCGGCAGGTCGTCTCGGCTTCCATGTGTCCGGCCTGCTCAGTCCGTGGATGTCCCTCCGCGGCATCGTGTCAGAGTGGCTGGCCGCGAATCAGGCCAGGGATATCGACCGTCTGAGAACGTTTATTCAGGACCGTCTTGCGGAGCCGTGGGATGACAGGCCGCCGGCGTGGCGGGAGTATGCCCCCAGCGAGAAAAGTCGCTTTGAAGATAGCCCGGATCATTCGACGCTCCGCTTCTTGACGGCGGGTGTGGACGTCCAGCGTGATCGCATCGAGATTTCGGTGTGGGGCTTCGGTGTCAACTTGGAATCGTGGGCGATTGCGCATGTCGTGCTCACGGGGGACCCGTTGTCTTCCGAACTTTGGGCACGCGTGCGGGAGTTCCTGTTGTCGCCGATAGAGACTGAAGACGGCCGCCAGGGCATCATCTTCGCGGCGTGCATCGACTCAGGCGATGGCTATTCTACGCAGGCCGTTTATCGTTTCTGTGCGCCGCTGGAAAAGCGCAGAATCGTTGCAATTAAAGGTGTCGGTGGCGACAATGTACCGCTCATTTCGCCGCCGTCCAGAATCGCCTCGTATCATTCTCCGCTGTATAAGCTGGGTGTGGACAGGCTCAAGCGGATTCTTTATGACCGTCTGCATATCTCTACAATAGGGCCGGGGTATGTGCACATCCCGAAGTCTTTGAGCGACGAATTTTGGGCGCAGCTGACTGCAGAATCCCCCGAAACCGTTGTCGAACGCGGGCGACAGGTTACTCGGTGGAAGCAGCACAGAGCCAGGAATGAGGCGCTGGACTGCGCCGTCTATGCCCTTGCGGCGTATGAGCTGTTCTGCCATCCCGGCGCACGAAAATAAATGCAACTGAGTTGCATTTACTACTTGCAACTAAGTTGCATTTGTGTCAGCATACCTTTGACGAGCTGTTCCGGCTGGACTCGGGCTGTGTACACACCACACGACAGCCGCTGTGGCGAGGAACCCCGGACGGCGCTTCTTCCGGAGGTGGCGATGACGATTAAACAGCTCCGCGCTCAAATAGATTTATGGGAGGCTGCCGCTTCTGCAGTCTCTAAGGGCAAGTCTTATACTGTGGATGGCCTTACATATACCCGGCAGGATATGTCCGCAATCCAAGACCGTCTCGACTCGTTGTATTCCCGTCTGGCCTGTGTACTTCGCGGCGGTTCGTGCCATCGTGCGTCACCTGTCCGGCCAATCGACCATATTCCTACGCGGGGCTGGTGAATATGGCTGTTTTTGAACGCATAAAAAGCGCGCTCATGTCACTTAAAGCTGCCCCGCGTTCCAGAGTTGTGTCCAGGGGTTTACGGGCTGTTCAGAATTACGGGAATGAGTTTTATTCGTGGGTTGGCTATGGCCGGCACGGTGCTTCTTCGGACTCGCTGCCTTTGGATAGCTGGTTTTCGTTTCCTGCATCCCCGCGCGATGACTGCGACAAGAACCAGTTTAAACTTAGGGCGCGAAGCCGTGATCTATACATGTCGAATTCCTTCTTTGGCTCAATTCTGCATGCAAAGCGTGACGGCGTAATCGGACGTGGTCTTGAGCTGGATGCGAAGATTGATGCTGAGGCGCTCGGGCTTGAGCTGGACGAGGCCACGGCTATTGAACGCAAAATTGAGGCCGCGTTTTCCCGCTGGGCTCGTAACGTTGGTGTTGACGGTGAATGCCTAAACGAAATTTTGCAGACGGCTTACTTTTCTACGATTTTGAATGGCGACTGCATCGCGGACCTCTATGTTGATGCCGCGGCGCGATCTATCCGGGTTCGCCTTATAGAGTCGGACTGCCTGCTGACTCCCCCTGCAGAAATAGCAAATGAACGTGTACGCTCTGGAATCGAGCTTGCGCCGAATGGCCGGCCTGTCGCGTATTGGCTGGCGACTGGCTTTGAATTTAATTCTGACGGTTTTCCCGTCCGATATTATAAGCGCCGCAAATTTATGGCGGGTTTTAATGCTCTGGCTGATGGGGCGTGGCTTCCGCCGCGTTCCGGCGCGATCTTCATTCACACGCCGTTTGACCGTCCTGGTCAGCTTCGCGGGCTTCCGATCGCTTCCCGTGTTCTGGAGGACGTGAAGCAGCTCGACCGGTATATGAAAGCCGAGTTGGAGGCATCGGTCGTTGCCAGTAAACCCGCGCTTTTTCGAACGCATCCGGCTGTAGAGGCACAGGCCGAAGTTGATATGATGGACAGCTTTGGCCGTATTCCGCCGCAGAGCGTGGACGAGACCGCCCTCCCTCCGCAGCATGAGCCTCCGATTAATTACGGTAACGGTCTCATGATAGACTTGTGGGACGGTGCAGATATGAAGGCGTTCGACCCGACGAGGCCTAACGCTTCGTACGCGGCATTTGTAGATCACAAATTCTCAGAAATTGCGGCGAATCTCGGCCTTAGTTCTGAGGTCGCCTTGAAAAAGTGGAACGCGTCTTATTCCGCCAGCCGTGCTGCTCTGCTCGACGCTCAGCAGGGGTACGAGATAGACCGGGCGCGCTTTGTGAATCAGCTCGTGCGGCCGCTGTACAACGCCTGGCTTGACCTGCATGCAGATGAATTGGGCTTGACTGGTTATTATACAGACCCGGCGCGCCGCAGCGCGTGGCGCTGTGCTGAATGGATAGGCGAGCAGCTGCCAAACATCGACCCGACCAAAGAGATCGATGCAGCGGCCAAACGCGTGCAGCTGTGCGTTTCCACACTTGCGCGCGAAGCCCAGGTCGCGACCGGGACAGATATCTCGGCGAATATCCGCCAGCGTGGATATGAAGAAAGACTTATGAGGGAATACGGGCTCGTCAAGGATCAGAATGGCCAGCCCATAAACGTAATGGAGGGCTCCGATGCTAATTGCGAGTAAAACAGGTGATGGTGTCCAGATTTCGCTGATAGGCGAGATCATGGGCGATAATGGTTGGTTCGCCTCGGATGCGCTGCAGATGAGTGCGATTTTGAGTGACGCTGGCGGCATGCCAGTGTCCTTGTGGATATCCAGCCCCGGCGGCAGTCTGGACGCGGCCTTCGCAATGCGTGCGCTCTTGGCAGAGTATCCAGGCAAAGTCACGATTTACACGGCCGGAATCGTTGCCAGTGCTGCGACGCTCATGCTGTGCGTGCCGGATGCAGAGGTGACGGCCCTTCGCGGGTCGGTCTTCATGCTGCACACCGCGCGTATGGTGTCTGCAGGGAACGCGGAGGAAATGCGGAAAAGCGCGGATGTGTTGGACATCTGTGATGATGAGATCGTCAAGGTGTATCAGCTTCGCCTCAAATGTGGCGAGGATGAGCTTCGGCAGATGCTGGAAGCTGAAACGTGGCTTCGCCCAGAAGAAGCGCAGGCGCTTGGCCTTGTCGATGCCGTCGCACAGGCGACGAGCGGCGGCTTTATCGCCGAGCCGAAAAATCCGGAGCCAGCAGAACCGGCAGAACCTGAGCAGATTACGGAGGCCGTTTCTGCGTGTATAACGCCGCGTATCGAGGCAATTCAGTCAGGGCTGGCTGATATACAGGCCCGTGGCGAAAAGCGCGTGCAGGCTATTACAGACGCCGCCAGCGCAGCTGTTTCAGGCATCGTTGACGCGTCGGATAAAACCGTTGCGGGTATCGTTGCCGTCGGTGAGGATGTCGGGAAGACTCTCGCTGGCGAACTGCAGGCCATTCGTGACGAGATAGCGGAATGCCGTCGGTCGTATGATAAGCAGGCCAAAAAGTACGCTGCTTTAGACGAGACGTTGTCTCGCGTTTATGCTTTAAGTGGTGGTGATGTTAGTTATTCGGTGCATGACGAGGCCCGTCGTGCAAACGATTTCAAGCTCACATATAACCGTTAAGGAGGGTTAGCATGAGTAACTATTTGAACGAGGGGCTCGTCGTGAGTCCTGACTATCGTGTGATGTCGGTCGTCCTTGCGGCGAATGCGACTATCGACAGACCTCGCGGCAGTGTTATTTGTCGCAAGGAGACTGATGACGGTACGCTGGATATCTACGGCGTGTCCGGTTATACAGTGCCCTTTGGCGTTCTTCTGGATGCTGTCCAGGCCGATGCATTGGCCACGCCGACAGCCAACATCCTCGTGTCTGGCGTCGTGAAAGCAGAGCTCTGTGGGAAGCAGGATAGTGGCGCGTGGAAAAATCTTGAAAAGTCGGCCTATGCGGATGATCCGGACGGCGGGGACAATCTTTTAATTCGTGCGATGCGCGACTACGGCATCATTGCTGTGTAATAAGGAGGACGGTTATGCCTAGCGATATTCTTTTTTCCCAAGTGATGATCGACGCCATCGAGAAGGAAGTCGTCCGCAGAGGGTCTTTTTTCCGCGATAAGTTTTTCCCCGATGTGCGTCTTTTCCCCGAGCGAACGGGACAATATGACCGCATAGACCACGCCGTGCAGAAGGCGCAGTTTGCTGGCTATAGCGGGTCTGCTATTAGCCGTCGCATGGGTTCGTGGGATACGAATTTCTTTGTATTTGAGAATTGCCCGATTAGCCGTACGATTACGGCGGATGACCTTGCACAGCGTTTTCCCGGGCACTCTGCGTATGACTTGATGGATAAAGCGCCAGAGTTGCAGCGTTTGTCGTGGTCAGAGTTGGAAGCGGACGCCATCTATACGGAAGAGCTTCTTTGCGTCGGCCATCTCAAGACCGGCAAGACGACCATCGAGGATCCGCAGGGTGTCTCAAAAGATCTCGTTGATAATAGCGCAGAGGCCGCGATCGTTTCCGGTAGCTTTAACATTGACCTCTCCACGGAAGGGAAAGCGGTTGCCTGGATTAACAGCTTGAAACGCCTCGTTTCCGTCGGCGGGTCATACCAGGGCGTTACGCTTGCCGGTAAAGGGGCTTCGCCGAATCTTCTTGTCGTCGGTTCTACTATCGGCGATGCCATTACGAAGGCATTTTCCGACGGCCGCGCGCACGCATTTGACGGCCAGATTAACCCTGCGGCTGATTATGCAGATGAGGGCATTTCTTACATTGGAAACATTCGCGGCCTGGATGTCTATGAGTGCGCCGACACGAATTTACTGCCTGAGAAAGGTGCGGTCTGTGGCTCTGCAGGCGCCAGTATTATGGCATACGGTCCGACGTATGTTAAGACGGAAGCGGGTATCGCCCGTATCATTGGCCGTCGTTCCATGTATTCAGAAGTCTCGGGTAATCCCGCGGCTGTCGAAAACATCCTCCAGTTTGCACCGTGTCCGGTTGCCAGACGTCCGGCTGACAATCTATACGTTGTTACGACAGGGACTATTAGCTGATGCGAGTTAGCCCTGTGAGGGAGTTTTCGCATGAAGGCCGCATTTATCGAGCGGGCGAAGTGCTGGAACTCCCTGAAGAAATGGCTTGCGATGGCATAAAGTACGGTCTTTTGGTCGGCTTGCCGGACGATGTAGGGGCCGTCGAAGACGTATCAGAGCGTGATTTATTTACGGACACCCGGACAGTAAAAAAGCAGGCTAAAAAGAAAAAGTCATGAGTATTTACGATGCGACAATTCCCGCCGATCTTGAGGACATCTTTACCGATGATGATGGTTTCTGGCGCGTGCATGATGTGAACGGCGTTAAAATGAAAGCTATTGTTCACGCCTCGCGCCTCACGCCACGCTCGGCGCTAATGGACCTTGGGACTTTTGGCGCGGATGTCGTGTGCATCGTTAGAGAAAGCGACTACAAGGCGGATATGCCGGAGCTCAGTTCGATCTTCTTTTTGGATGGCGAGGAATATCGTGTTTCTGCGTCAAACCGTCTCGGCGGCTTGTGCATAAAGATCTCACTGCAGCGCATAACGGGGTAGATATGGCGAAGAAAAAGCGTATAAATTACCGAAAAGACCTCCGGGTCGAGTCTCTGCCCATAGACTTGCGTGCGATGGCGGATGAGCCTATCGAGGCGATAACCGCGCGTGCGGATATGGCGGCGGCTGCTGCGGTGGAGACGTTTGACACGGCCACAGGCTTTTCTTTCCCGTTCAGCGGGAAAGCGGCGGCGCCGATGTTCCGCGACGTCAAGACCAGCAAACGTGGCGTGACGATCCTCTGCATCGTGTCAGATAATCCCGTTAAAACGAAGTACCTTGCCTGCATGCCTACACTTGACCGCGATACGACTGGCAGAAATCGTCAGCCGGTTTTGGTCAGTGGCCGAAAAGATCAGTGGGTGCAGGTGCCGAGCGGCTTTATCTGGAATCACCGCATTTTTCGCCGAGTTGGTGAGACCCGCGAACGCCGGGACGGCACGCGTGGCAGTAAAATCACGTCCGCGCGCCCTTGGCTCGTGGGTGCGGGGGCTGACCCATCGCCGGCAAATGCTCTTGCCGAAACGCAGCAGCAGGTGACGGACGCCGTTGTCGCTCTCCTTCTGCACTCGCTGGAGGAGTGACAATGCAGGCAAAAACAGTAAATGAGCTCATCGACTGTTTAACCCAATGGCTTCGGCCTATCTGGCCAGACCTGACCGGGTATGCTCATGCTCTGCCGGAACCGGCAAACGATCGATCGATTGACCGCACGCCGCTCTATGTCGTCACGGCATCCGCAGGGACGTATGGCGTCGGCGAGGCGACTGCAACGATTGTAATCGGGATTCAAGTTTGCAGTGATGCAAAGAAAGAGCTGGAAAACTATGAATTTGCTTGCAAATGGTTGCGGGACAAAATCGACGCTTTTGGGCGTGCGGTGTTCCTGCCTGCGGATGGCTTGCTTTTTGGATGCGCGCCACGTTCGCCGCTGTCTTGGTCTCTGCCGGCATCCCAGCCTCGTCCCGTGTGGCAAGCTCAAATCACTATTACTTTCGATCTTCCGGGAGCTTCCCGGGAAAACAATGACTTTTTAATTTAGGGGAGGTGCAAAATGCCATATCGACATGGTGTTTATACGTCGGAGGTCGAAACCTCGCTGTCCACGGCTCCAGCTGTTGACGCGTCTTTGCCCTTCGTTGTGGGTGCAAGTACAAAATCTTTCGGTCCCAAAATCGTTTCCAGCTGGCGGCAATTTGTCGAGCTGAGCGGGATTGATGAGGCCACGGACGCTGTCCCCGCTTCGGACGGTTGGTTTAGCCTTTCACTCGTTTCTTTTGCCTATTTCTGGTTCCGTATTGCCGGACGTGGTGAGTGTATCATGCAGGGCCTTGCTTCTGCGGGCGCAACGGCTGGCGTGTCGGATCTGGATGAAAACGACATTCTCGACGCGCTTGATAGCCTCGACACTATCTACGAGCAGACACGTCGGGAGCCTTCTATCCTGCTCGTCCCATACTACAGCAAAACGGGGGCAATCCAGGCGGCTATGGCTTCTAAAATGTCCACGTATGGCGGGCGCTTTAAAGGCGTCGCTCTGTGCGACATTGCCAGCTCCGGCCAGAAACTGTCCGATCAGACTGTGACTATCGTGGACGATCCGGACGATGCCCTTGCCGCGAAGACGCAGGCTTCGCCGTATCTGATTGCATGCTGGCCTCATGTCGGCGTCGATGATAGGCGCTTCGATATGAGTACCGTTTTGGCCGCTGTCATGAACCGCGTGGACGGTGAGAACGGCTCTTTGCCTTTCGTGTCTCCGTCAAACAAAAATTGTTATGCGACTGGGCTTTATGTCAATTCCGGCACGGAAGCGCCTATCTTCATGAATCGCGATGATGCGAACGCAAAATTGGGGGGCAACGGCATTTTCTCGGCTCTCAATACTGCCGACGGCTGGGTGTGCTGGGGTGATAACACGACGGCATACCCTGGCTCGCTGGATGTCAAGGATTATCTGATCGCGATCCGTCGCATGTTTAACTATGTTCAAAATATTTTCCAAGTCTTCGCGGCTTCGAGAATCGACAATCCATTGAATCGCCGCCAGCTTGAGGGCGTCGTGAATAGCTTTAACCAGATTTTGGCGAGCTTGCGGGGCTTCGGCGCATTGAACGCGGCCTCGATCGAACTGGATGATGAGCGAAACACGACTGCCCAGCTGATCGCCGGTGTCGTCTATTTCCGCATCAAAATTGCGCCTCCGCCTCCGATGGTGGAGATCAACGGCGTGTTTGAGTATGATGTCGTAGGCTTTGAGGCCTCTATCGCATAAGGGAGGGATGAATAATGGCTGGAAATACTGCAATGATTCCCGAAGTAGTGAGAAACTGCCGCTGCTATTATGACAATAAGCCCAAAAATTTCACAGGTGACCTGACTCTCCCTGTCTTCACACGCCAGACGGCTGACTTGACCGGTGCAGGCATTGCCGGCACGGTCTCCGTGCCTGTGCGTGGAAATCTTGAGGCAATGCAAGCGACATACGCGACACGCGTTGCGACGCCTGATTTTTTCGCGACTTTTAGCGCTGGACGGCATACGTTGGAGTTCCGCGGGGTAATCCAGGGCTCCGATGCGACTCAGTCTGTGGACATGAATTTTGCCTGCTTTATGGGCGTTTTGGCGCGTGGCGTGACGCCGGGCAATCTGACCAAAGCGAGCGAGATGGGCGCGACGGCTGAGTTTGAGGTTCTGGACTGCCAGGTCATCATTGACGGCGTGACCTACGTCAATATTAGCAAGCTGAACGATATTGTCGAAATTCGCGATGCAAACGGCGAGCTCGTCGACGAAAACGCGGAAGCGCGTCAATTCCTGAGCTGAGGTATATCATGGCTATGACTCCCCCAGCACAAGCGCTTTTTAGTTCCCTAAACGCAATCCTGACGGCGGCGAAAGGCCGCCCGAAAGGGTCGGCGTATATCGAGCAGTCACTTCAAGATAAGCTCAAGGGCATGACATCAAAAGACATGCTCGCCCTCGATCCTCCTTCGGTCGATGCCGGCATCTGGACTAATGATGCCGGCTTCTGCCGTCGGCTCGGTGCGTATCTTTTTGGCGTCTCGCCTGAGTCTGTCGATGAGCTGCCGTGGCAGCACTTAATCTTTTTTCAGCAAATAGTAACCGCAAATTTTATCAAATCTTTGGAGCAGGCAGTCCCCTGATGAGCATTAAGCGGGCGGTTGCCAGCGCGTCCCTTTTCCTGCACGCTGATCCGCTCGCTCTGTACTCCCTGCCCTTCCGTGAGATCATAGAGTGGTGCGAGGTTGCCGCCTCGCTCCAAGCTCCCCGGAGGTGATATGGCTGACGTAGTAAAAGAGATTGAGATTACAGCCGCGCTTTCGTCGGACTATCAAGATGCATTTAAAGCGGCGTCTTCCATTGCTTCGAGTTCCGCAAAAGAGTTGTCGCAGCTGACCAAACGTGAGACAGAGCTCCAGAAAATGCTGGAGCTGTCGTCGAAATCCGCGCAAGCGGCTGCGGATGGAAACGCCAAAGATGCGGAAAAATTGACGGCTGAGTATGACAAGCTGGCACAAAAGCTCGGCCTTGTCGATACTACGGCGGAAGGCGTCGCGGCTGAGCTGAAAAAAGTCGGCGATCAGAAAAAAGAGGTGTCGGCGCTGAATGAGTCGGCCAAAAAGTCGGCGGCTTTCGGCAAGCTCGCAAAAGACATTCAGACCTACAGTAAAGCGGCAAAATCGACTAAAGATCCAGCAATTATTAAACAGCTGGATATGATGAAGAAAAAATTTAAAGAGATGGGCGGTGCCATACCGTCCGAAAAGAAGCTGGGCTTCTTCGCGGGGGTGAAAAAAGGCCTTGCTGACCTGCCTGGGCCGATCGGCAAGGTTGCCAGCGGCTTTGGTGGCCTGTCGAAGGCGTCTTTAGTCGTCGGCGGTATTGCTGCCGTCGGTGCGGCTGCGGTGGCTGCGACTAAAAAGATCTTTGATCTGGGCGTTTCTGTCATAAATACCGCGGATAGCATCGCGAAAACATCCAAACAGCTCGGAATTAATGCGGAGGCTTATCAGGAATTCGCGTGGGCTGTCGGTCTCGGCGGTGCGAGTGAGCAGGACCTTGCGTCCGGCCTGCAACAGCTCAATAAGCAGATGGAGGCGGCGCAATCTGGGAACGCAAAAGCCGCAAAAGCGTTTAAATCCCTCGGTATTTCTATGGATGAGGTCAAATCCATGAATACCGAAGAAATGTTCGTTCGCATTTCTGATGCTCTGGCCGGTGTCGAAGACTCTACGAGCAAAGCGAAGACGATGTCCGATCTTTTCGGCGGTTCGTCGGCAAAGCTGACGGAAGCGATCAAGGGCGGATCTGCCGCGCTTGAGGAAATGCGGAAGGAAGCCCGCGAATCCGGGTATGTCTTGAGCAATGAAGACCTTGCCCGTGCCGAGGAAGCGTCGGACAATTTCGCGCGCGCGCAGATGCAGCTCAAGGGCGTCATGAATACGATCGGCGTCGAGGTCATGCCGGTGATAAATGAGGTTTTAACTGAGTTTGTCCAGCTCATGCGCGACAATAAAGATGATATAAAAAAATTTGCGGCGGTCCTTGCGGACGGCTTCCGTATTGCTGGAAAGGTCATGATCGGTGTGATGAAGGCCGTTCCGGTGATTATTCAGGTCGTACAGAATGCGCGTGAATTTTGGATCGAGACTTTCGCAGAAGGCTTTGCTGCGGCTGACCGTGGGATCTCTGCCGTCGTCGATGCCTTTGGGACGGCGAAAGATTTCGTGGTCGGCGTCTTCGACACGGTATCCAGCGCGGCGACGGCTGCTTTTGGTTTTGTAGTAGAGAAAGTTGAAACGGTCAAAACCTTCCTTTTCGATGCCTTCGACACGGTGAAAGCGTGGGTGCTTGGCCTTCCTGAGACGGTCGCCGGGGTTTTCACGTCGGTCAAAGACACGATCGAGGCGTGGTGGGGCGGCCTGAAAGATTCTGCGTCGTCCTGGGTGCGGTCTATCGTGGATTCCCTCGTGAATTTTATCATGGAAAAAGTCTCCTGGCTGGCTGACTCGCTCAAATCAATACCGATCGTCGGTAGTCTGCTTGAGGGCGACTCGCCTCTGGGTGCGGGCGGCGGTGGCTCGGTGACAATAAACGTCAATAATTCGGTTGATGCCCGCGGGGCAGCTCCCGGTGCAGGTGCGGAGATCTCCCGGGCAGTGCAGGCGTCGAGCGGGCAATCTGGGCAGGCCGTTGCGGCTGCGATGGCGAATTATCAGTCCTTATCATACGCGGGGTAAAAGATGCGCTCATATACCACAATTCAAGCCGATACATGGGACCAGATCGCACTGAAAGTCTACGGATCAGAAGTCGCCACAAAAGACCTCTTGGCCGAAAATGGCACGCGCGATCCTGAGCTGCTCGCCGTCTGGCGTTTTGAGTATGGCCAAAATCTTCGCGTTCCGGAGTCTACAGTGCCTGTGTCGCAAGTGATGACCCTTCCTGAGTATAGGCGCGCAGATGATTGATTTTGATGTCGTTTACAATAAACTTGATTCGCCCTCCCTCCTGCCCTTTCTGGAGTCTGCGGCCCTTGTCGAGGTGACGGCGGGGAAAGCATCGACGCTCTCGCTCTCGCTGTGTAATGCCGATGGTCGCTTCACGGGCTCTTGGCAAGCCACAAAGGGCGACTCTATATCTTTGCGCATGAAACCCGCCGGGCTGATGACTTTCGCGATTAAAAAGATTTCTGTGCAAGCCTCGCCGCGCGTCGTTGTCTGGGAAGCGGAAGCCCGTCCAGCTGTGAGTAAATCGCCGTCGGGTCGTGGCTCAGGTTCGCCTCCGCCCTCAAGCGGCGCTATCGTGTCGGATAAAAAATCTTGGGATGAGCAGGTAAAGAATAAAACGCTAAAGGACATCGCGCAGCGTGTGTGCAGTGAGTGCGGTCTCCGCCTGCAATACTGCGCGAAAAGTAATCCTAAAATCGAATATGTGGCCCGCTATAACGAATCGGGCTTTCATCTGGTCGATCGCCTTGCCCGCCGTTTCGGCCTGTGCGTGCGCGCGTCTGCTGGCACTCTGTCTATTATCGGCGCGCAACGCACAGAAGACGCCTCGCCGCCTGAGTCGATCGCTTTTCCTACTGATAAGATTATAAGCCTTGCCAAGGTCGATGATGTGAAGCCAGCTGCGGTTAAATCGGCGCGTCTCGATCCGCGCTCCGGTGAGGCCGTTCGGATGTCTGCCGGCGAAGGCGAGGGCGTCGTCGATGCGTATGATTTTGATCTGGATGATGCCGGGGCAATCTATGATGCCTCCGTTGCGAGCGGGCAGGCGGCTGAGCTGCAGATCGTCCCCACTTCCGGCATAGTGGCCGGAACGATTTTGAGCATTGACGGTTATGGCTTGCGTGAAGTGACGGAGATGCGCTATAATCGCACAGGTGATACGGAAACAATGCGAATTCTTACGAGGGCGGCGGAATGATAAGCATTAAATTCGCAAAAGTACGAAAAATCACGGGATGCCGCATCATGCTTGCCCTTACTGGATACGAGGGCGAAGCCGTTATTGAAGCGATCTTGCTCATGCCGTGCGGTGTTGCGGGCCCGCAGGTGTGGCTCCCTCCATCGGTCGGTGATGTCGTCGCCGTTCTGTATGATGCTGAACGCCCCGAAAACTCTGTCGTCGTCGGCGTCGTTTATCCAGACGGGAAAAATCCGCCTAAAACTGGGGCGGATGAAATCGCATTGCAAGCCGGCAAGGTCTTTATCGGCGATGATGTAAACGCGACAAAACCGTGCCCACGGGATGATCGCTTACAAGACCAGCTCAAAGCGATTAAAAGCGAGTTAGATTCGTTTGTGTCTGCGTACAACGCACATGTGCATACAGTGCCCGCGTTAACGGTGAATATGGAGATTGTTCCTCCTGTGGCTGGCCCTGGTACAACGGCGGCCACAACCTCACGAACGCAGACATACTCCGTCAGTTCGACGGCATCTGATTCCGTGGAGGTGAAGTGATGGAGATCGGCGCTTTTGGCGAATTTACTTTTGCGGCGCATGAGCGCGGCGGCGCGTGCAATTTTGACGCACTGCGCGTTTCGCGTGCTTCGCGCGTCGTGACTCATACCACGATTGAAGGCTTGCCGATCGTCGAGTTTCTCGGTCTTGATGCGGAAACAGTGAGCCTGTCCGGCAATTTGCGCCGGGAATTTTCCGGCGATCTTGATGACATACTATTACAGCTCAAGGCCCTGCAGGACGGCCAGCCTCGCGTTTTGACACGCGGGTCGCGCGTTTACGGTCAGTATGTCGTGCGTTCGCTGTCTTTTTCTGAGGATTCATGGACGGGCAGTGAGCTGTCTGCGTGCTCGTACACTCTTGAACTGGTCGCGACTAGGGGGTGAGGATGGACATGCTATTCCCTTCTACAGACCGTGAAATCTTGCTTCAGCGTTCGGCGTGCGTGTGCTCCATTCTGCGTGGTGAAGTGCCTTATAATCGGTCTTTTGGGCTCAATGCAAAGCTCGATGCGGCTGTCCCGCGTGAGGCTCAAATTCTGCTCGGTGATGCCGCGATGCAGGTCGAGAACCATGTCCCGGGGGCAAAAGTAACGCGCGGTGCGGTATCGGTATCGGCTGCAGGCCGTGCCGTTGTAAATCTTGCTGTGACGGAGGCGACTAATGGCTGATACTATTCCGCGCTTCGGCGCGTCTGATTTTTTTCTTGTAGAGACTGACCCGGTAGCCCTTCGTGAGCAGATCCGGGCAAGCCTGGCCGCGCTTCTCGGTCGTGACGTCGTGGACTCCGATCCGCACATGGTCCTGGCATCGGCCTTCCTGCCCTATCTGGTGCAGGGTCAAGCGTCGGCGGATGCTTGCGCAAAAGCAACGCTCCGCGCTTTCGCCGTCGGGCAAGACCTCGATCGAATAGCTGACGCAACGTGCGTCGTCGGGTATCTGGACCGCAAGCCCGCACAGGGGGCGATCCTCGCCTGCGTGGTCGTTTCGACGCTCCGCAGGTCTTCTGCGGATGCACCAAGCACATGCGAGATCCGGTGGTCGATGCGGTATGGCGTGCAGAAGGTGATCAACAACGTGCCCTATACAACCACATTTTCCGGTTCCGGCGCTGTCCGGCAGTCTTTCAGCCTGACGGACCCTCTCAGCAAGCCCGCGGTTTTCCCCATCTATCTACGTGCAGAGGATGCGGGCTTCCTTTTTAACAACGTCGGAATCGACGACATGAATTTTCATGAAATCCCGTCGCCCGACATCACGTTTGACCTCGTCGAGGTGGAAACGTCCACGGGGCAAACTTACGAGCTCCCGTCTTTTACTGTCAATCGCTGCGGGTCTACATACGGCGGGCGTGACGCTGAGACAGATGAGGAATTTGCTGAGCGCGTGGAGTGGCAAGCCCGTGCCCTTCGCGTGCCGGGATCTTGGGAGTATTACAAGCTCATCATGAGCGAGATCCCGCTTCTGGCTTCGTGGTATGTCGCCCCGACTGTAGATGCACAAGGACGAATCGTCGTTGCTTGGTGTGACAAGGTACACTTTATTCTGACTGAGAATGGCTTTATACAGCAGTTGACCGATCATGGCGAGGCTTACGACGCCTTCGTGAAGGCCGTTCGGTCCTCTCTGCTTGTGGGGCAGATTGCCTACGCATATCCGGCGGCGCGATATACTGACATCGCGGTCCCCTTCCGCGTGGTCTATCACGTGCCACGTGAAACAATCGACATCGCAAGCCTCAATAACCGCATTCAGCTGGCCTGGGAACGCTATCTTGACGCGCATGCCTGGCATTGCGGCGCTTTTGTGTCGCCTTCTGAGGCTTCGGCGGTGGTGCAGAATGCGGGCGGCGTCGATGTCGAGGTCGTCACTGCGCCGTCTCTGGATTTTTCGACGCCCCTGCCCCCTGATGCGATACTTACGAGCAGCCAGATTCGGCTGGTTTACTCCGGGCTTGCCGAGGCCCCAGTCGATCCTATCGGTGCAGATGGTGAGGAGATCGGGCCATGATTTACCTGGATGATAAGACAGACACGATCCTGCCTTACGGGCTCAAGGGAACGCCGTTTGAGGTCGTCTTTAAAGCGCTACAAAGCTCGGCGGCGTCGGTTTGGGCGGTCGATCCGTCCGTGTATCGTGCCGGCATTGCGTGGATGTACTATGCCGTAACCGCGCCGGATGTTTTGGTAAATGTTAGTAGAGATCTACTCTCGGCTGCCCTGGTCTCTGAGGCTGCCCCGCTGGTCAAAGACACCCAGACCGCTGCGGATCTGGTCGGTCTTCTGGCCGCGTGGCGTGAGTATAGGCCGACTTATGAAAATATGGAGGGCCTCTTTCCCTTCTATTCCGCGAAGGCGGAGGTCTTGCCAATAACGGATCCGGAGTCGCAGGAAGTCCTGCCTGTGACTCCCGACGTTTTCCTGCAATTTTACATCAAAATAACGGAAGTAGACTGGGCCAGACCTTTGACAACGGCGGAGGCTGTGCAAATCGGTGTCAATGCGTCGCCCATAGGCGGGCACGCTTATGCCTATTATGGCCTGGACGGGGAGATCTCGGTGCCTGCGTCGGACGCATACGGTGATGCGGTCCTTCAAATCGTCGGTGATGACCTGTGCCTCGCTCTCGCCCATGATTACGGCGTGATGACGGACTCTGGGGATGAGGATCTTCGGTCTGTGGTCTGGGGCAATGATGAAGCCGATCCGCAAGCCCTTGCGGCGGCTGAGCTGGAAGGTGGCGCGGTGCCCGTGTATGGGGAGATCGACATGGCTGTCGATGCCGTCGCGTATCTGCGAGCATCTGCATACCAGCACTTAAATAAATCCGTGACGGCGAACAGCACGAATTACCTGTACGATGCCGGCGCGGACGCCTCGCTGTATGTGGACGGTGATAAAACGTATGCTCTGCTTGGAGCATATACAAACGGGGACGTGTCCGTGGACATCGCAGGGGCAAGCCTGACGCTCGTTTCTTCCGGCGGGCAGTATGGCCTGCGCCTTGTTTGGGGCTCTACAGCGGCTCAAGTTTGTTATATCAAATATCGTATATCATAAGGAGGAATTATGGCCAGCGGTGGTTTTGCGTATGCTAGCGCGTCGGTGACCTATCATGCGGCGGATTATGCAACGAATTATGCGTGGGCTCTCGCCCTGCACCGAGCGAGGGTGACGGCCTTTTTGCGTGCGTCTTATCGCGCGTATGTGGTGTCTGGGGGCGGGCAATTCTCATCGCAACTATGGGATTCGATCCGGCTTTCTGATGACTCTAGCCGTGACGAGATCGAGGATCAGATCGAGTATGACCCCGCAGGGACTCCCGGGTTAACGGTGGCCGTTTACATTCAGATCGTGAACGGCACGGCTCAGACGGCGTACCCCGCTTTTGTGACGGTTTTCCAAAATCCGGATTCATATGCAAGCTATGCGATCATCACCTCGCGGGGATACCATAATAATGCGGGTTTCATTGGCGATGCCACAAAGGGGTTTTACATCCCTATCGCGAAGTGTCTGAGTTGCGGGAACTCCCGTCGGCTGCCTTACTCTTTCGCGCATGCCTTCGCGGCGAACGATTTTAAGTCTCTGCGGGTGGACAATACCGGCCAGCTGGATAACGGCGACCTTAGCCTATACGAGCTCCCCATCTGCCCGTCTTATGGTCTGGCCGCGTATGAGAACACATCCAACGTTTCGTCCGCCGGGCAGGCTTCGGTTATAACCGCTCCGGCTGAGGGCGTGACCTATCAATTCGGGTATGCGATAAAAGGCGTTGCGATTGAGGGCTTCTATAAGACGTCCGCATATCCTGCCGGTGTCGGTGCGATGTGGGATATCTCGGGGGCGATATTTGACGGCGACCTTGGCTGGGATGAGGGGGACTCCGAGTTCTCCGGCACGGTTTTTGGGTATTACTCGCCGTATGTGGACATCAAAGACCGGCAGGCTAGAAGCGTGAGCGACTCCATATCCTTCGCAGGGGCTGGCGCTTCTGTCGATGCCCTGGACAAAGACGGGCAAAGCTATGCCCAGCAGCTCCTGCAGTCGGGGGTGTCTGCATCATGTGATCCGGCATGCTCGCCGGGGTTCCTCCCGCAGCGGTCAAACTCTACGATCGGCGAGAAACTGGTCTGGTCAACTGCATGCGTCGCGTGGTCTGTGGCTGCATCTTACAACGCGGTCCGCAATCTTCCATCGATTGACGGGCAGGGAAACTCGGTCAAGGGCTTTTTGCGTGACGATATTTTCCGCTTTGTCTCTATTTTTGCGACACGTACAGGCGGCACGACGTTCCAAGGCGGCAATTTCATCGGCATGAACTGCGGCCAGCAGAGCTCTGGCTTCGAGGTCGGCGTTTTGCTCGGCTGGGATGCATCCAACGCGAACGATATTTTATAGGAGGTTCTCATGAGCGGATTTTCTGTAAGAGTCCTTACTACACACGGTCAGGCCCTTGTCGCGGGTGCGACGGCTGGCAATCGCCTCGCGTTTAAGCGCATGCGCGTTTCGTCTTCGGCCATGACTGAGCAGCAGGCGGCGGCGTCGGTGCCGACGGATTTCTCTGTCGATTTTGGTTCGATAAAGTCTGCCAGTGCGTCAGGGTCGGTCTGCCGCGTCGTCGCAACATACAAAAATCCCTTGTCCTCTGAGCTGCATTTAAAGACGTTTGCTTTGTGTGGCCAGCTGGAAAACGCGGCGACCGAGGATGTTATCGCGGTGCAGTCCGGCGCGGATGTCGATGTTGCTCTTGCTCCCAATGGCACGCCGGGGGACACGGTTCTAATTAGCTTTTCGCTAAATGTGACCGCCGGAAGTGTTGTTTTAGTAGAGGTTACGGGCAGCGAATCTGCCACGCTCGCCGATCTTGAGCGCTTCGTCTCATGCCACAAAGCGGGGGACAGTATGAGCGGCGAGGCGCAGGAAATCCGTGGCGCGAAGTCGTTTTGGTCTCCGATAAATCCCGTTTTTGGGCTTGACTGGCCGGCCTTCGATGTCGGGAGCCTTGTCTCTGTGAAATCGCAGCAAACTGGAATTACTGGCGGTGCGACTCAGATGGTGCATCATGTCTTCCGGATGACTAATGAAACGGCAAATGTCACACACGGTCTCAAATGCGTTTACGATGAAGCCTCCGAAAAGATGACGCTTTCATCTGACGTCGATCGCGTCGAGCTGCCGACTTTGGCGCTCGCTCCGGAGCTGACCGGGAACGGCTTGCAGCTGTCGCCTGGCCAGATCCTGCTCCTGCATGTCACGCGATCCGGCGTGCTCATGCCCATCTGGACAGGTGAAGAATTCACAGGATCCGACGGCTGGTCCATCTGGACGGCCATGTTTAAGCCGAACAGCGGCACGTTCGACGAGGGGTTCACGGAAGTGTCAACGCACAAATTCAGAGCCATGAGCGATGTCCAGGGGCTCGCAAACGGTGAGAAGGCGACACTGCTCGCACAGTGCATCGAATGATATGGATAGATTCTTTATTTTCCTGTTTCTGGCTGCAGTTGTCCTCTGCCGGCTGTGGCTGCTGTGGGTTACACCATGATCAAGCCTGAGATTGCGACAATCATAATCATCGTATTTATCATGCTTTTTGGGGTTATTTTGCCGATTTTGAACAGACGTGCACCGAAGTATGTGTCGTACCGCTGGTGCGTTGTGGTGGTGATTCTGGCGCTTTTGATAGGGTCTGTGATCGACTTCGGGGCGCTGCCGGATGATGCCCGCCAGAGTATCCTCGTGGGCGGGCTTGTGATCGTCGGCGCTTATATCGTCCTGCGTACGGTCGAAAAAGCCCTCGCAAACGGCTGGCTTCGTGGTGCAAGCATCGAGGCCAGCAAGGGTGACATTTCGGTCAAGGTCAAGGCTGAGGATAAGAAGTGACTTTGGAAATGCCTATTCGTAGCGGTAAATTGTCGTGATATTATCAGCCTTAATAATATCACCCTCTCCGGCTTTAATGCATTTCTCCGTAAAGTTCATAATGAATGACAGATCTCTGCTGAAACCTTGATCGTTAAACACATTTAATACTTTCCGCGGTGCTTTCTCCTCCTTTTGAAGTAGCTGTGGTCGTGACCTCGCTATCCGGCTTGTCGGCCAGGATTTCGACGGCAAAGACCGGGAAAGAAACCATGCGGAACTGCTGCCGGCAAAGCCGTTCTGTGATTCCCGTTACCTCCCGAAGAGTATCGTTTGACATAAGAATAACCGGTGCGTCCGGGTCAGCCTGCTGCAATTGTCTGATTAGATCTCTAACGGTCATTGTTTTGCTCCTTTGAAGTAGCGGGCAGGAATGCCCGCTCCGGTCTCCCTTAGATTTTAATTGAGTTTCTGAGCGTTTCATTGAGGTCTTTTACCCCGGCCCCTACTCCTGCCTGCATCCATCGATCCGCGATGGCGTCGTACCAGATCAACTTGCCGATAAGGCTATAGGCTCGGCCCGGTGGGATGCTTTCCCCATTAAGGCTTGCGCTACAAATGCATCCACATCTGTCGCGCTCGATGCAAAGGTTAAACACGGCTTTCATGCAGTATTCGCTGATGTAGTAACGCATCAATCCTTCACTTTTATCCGCAACAATGCCCAGTTTCTCAAGTCTTTCGGCTGTCGTCGTTTTAACTGTCATACTCTGATCTCCTTTGAAGTAGCGGGCATTCCTGCCCGCTCCTGTTTTTAAAGCTGATCTCCGGCGATCTCCACGAAGTCAGTCTCGTTCCAGTCGTCCGGGTCTTCGCAGTTCGCGGGGTATTCTCGGATATAAGCGAAGGCAACCTCGTGTTTCCTGCGGCTGCCATGGTGAACGACCATCTCGTCAGTCATCTGGTCGAGGTATCTCCGAAGGTTTTGCTGAGCTTCTGCCAGACTGTGAAACTCTTTGGATTCCGTTGTGTCGTAGGGTCGTTCACTGCCGTTTGAATTGTAAGATTTAATCCCGTAACAAATCTTGAATGTGCTTTCCATCGTGCTTTCTCCTTTTTGGGTGCTGTGGTTGGCTTAACTGCCCAACGCCGTCCTTATACATGAGTTTTAAACTCATGTCAAATAATTTTTTTAAAAAAATTTAATTTTCTTTCGTGAGCTGTAAAACGTAGGCAGCAAGGGCTTTTGCCTCTGCGGTCGGTTTTCCCCTGCGGCGAAAATTCGTCCCGCCCATGTTCCACGCAATGACCACCTCACGCATTGAGGTGAACCGCCGCCGGAGGCTGACCAGATATCCGGCAGCCGCATGAGTCTGGCAGATGAGGTCTTTCGCGTTTCGGCATCCGTGTGCCTGCATCGTTGCCGGCATCATCTGCCAGAAGCCGATAGCGCCTCGTTTTGACATCGCTCCCGGTCTGCATCCGGACTCGGCGACCATGAGCCAATAGTATTCCGCCGGGACGCCGTGCTCAGCGAGAACGGCCTCGACGACGGCCCTGTGTGGCTCACAGCGGTCTGCACGACCGTCGGCCAGTGCAGATACGGGCTGGAGCAAAAGAAGCATGATAAGGGTTATTCTGCGCATTCTACGCTCGCGTTTTCTGGGACGTACTTTTCATCCTGTCCGCATGGGTTCAGCTTCTGCGATTCGTCGTCCCATGACCAATACAGGCATCGGCCGGCGGCGTCGTAAAAGACCGTGGACGGCCTGCTCTCCGAGGCCCTCGCTATGCCAGCCCAGAGGCCGAGGATTGCCAGGGCAAACGCGGCGCAGAACATGATAAAATTCGCTTTTGGCGTGAAAAATCCCGTGTCAAACATTGCTTTCTCTCCATGATGGCGGCTTTCGCCGCCGGCGTCTAAAACTCGAAAATAAATTCATCCAAGGTCAGGTCTTCGAGCCGTCTCCCGGCGTGTGGGATGCTGGCCACCTCAGGATGCTTTCGCTCAAATTCTTTCCCGTCTTCGATGAGTCTTTCGAGCTCCCACTGATACCAGCAGCGAACCATCTGCTCAAGGCCTTTACGTGAGAAGCTGGCGTCGCACAGGTCATGCGTGCTGGTGAAGCTGAAAAGGCCTTCGTGATTTATCGACCAACCACGCATAATGCACTGCTCGTGGTAGGTGGCATCTGTGAAGTGGATGCCGGGGAGGCCTGCTCTGCAGCGCTTCCAGCAAATGCCGAGGATGCGTGTGGCTTCTGGGAAGCGGTTTGTCTTAATGGCATGTACAACGGCTGATTTCATGGCTTTCTCCTGCTGTGGTAGGCTCAACTGCCTAACAAGGCCTATATACATGCTTTTTAAACTCATGTCAAATAAATTTTTAAAAATTTAATTTTCTTTTGAGAGCGGTGAATAGTTAAATGTGCCGCCGCAAAGCGGACACCGAATCTCCGAACGAGTTTCTGTAGGCGCATCTGTGCTCGGCTGCCTTGCCACGCTGCCCGCAGTATCTACACCGACCGGTTTATAAACAGCTGCCGGGGAACTCTGCTCGGAAAAAGACACAGGCTCGAATTTTTTTATGATATCCGAACTCGTATCTAAAATTCTCTGTATTTCCCAATCGGCCAGGCCGAGGTCTTTGATGTCAAAGTCGCATTGTGCGGCAATGTCCTGTACTTCTTTGTCGAGCTGGTCCCTGTCCCAGGCGGAGATTTCCGCAGTCTTATTGTCAGCGATTCTGTACCCCTTCGCGCGGATTTCGTCGATGTCGGTCTGCCATACGACCGGCACCTCAGCCAACCCGAGCTGTTGTGCGGCCTTGTATCGCGTATGACCGGCCAGTATCACGCCTTGCCCGTCCACGACTATCGGCTGCCGGAAGCCGAAGGCCTGGATTGAGCGTGCGACAGCATCGACTGCCGCCTGCGGTATGATGCGAGGGTTTTTGTCATAGGGGCGGATTTCGTCGAGCTTTGTCATTCTGTAGGGTGTCTGTTTTGCCATATTGCCTCCTTAAAAATCCCAGTCTTTTCTGGTTTGCTGAGTGAGCCTTTTCACGATTAAATCGGCTTCCTGCTGCAGGTCTTCCCGCGTTTTCGGCTCATCCCAGTCGAGCGTGATAACTGGCCCGCGGCGTGTGAGAATATCCTGCAGATAGTCGATCTCGTTCTGCAATGCCTGCAGATAGCTGAGCCGGATTCCGGATTCACATGTCCGATTGCGCTGGCATATCCTCGCCGCACACGTCTCCGGCTTGGCTTTTAAAAATATCGCGCACGTCGGCTGTTCGATGAATTCCCGCATGTTCCTGTGCGCGTCCAAATAGCTCTCACATTCTGCCTCTGTAAAGTATCCGCTTTGCCTCTGGACGTTTGCAAAGCAGATGTCGCCGTAATAGCTCCGGTCGAGTATGTACCAGCCCTTCCCGGCCAGCGCAGCTGCCTGTGCGTAGCGCGTGGCTTTAAAGCGTTGGTGCAGGAGGTGCATCTGCATTTTGTACGCTGTGCCAGCCGGGTCGTCGTAATACGGCGTGAGAAATGGATTTGTCGCCTCGTCTGGCTCCGGCAAGTACTCCGCACAGTATCCCGCCAGGGTGAACGCCCCCGCCAGTATCTGAGCGAACGTCGATTTACCGACTCCGATATTCCCTTCGATGATGATGTAGCCGCTTGAATTGTGCATTTGTGTCTCCTTTAGCCTCTCAGCTCATCCAGAATGAGCTTCTGTGTGTCAATTTTTCCGCCTAAAACGTGCGAAATGCGCTCGTCTATCGTCCCCGGTGCGACGATACGGGTAACTTGCACGGTTTCCGCCTGCCCGCGCCTGGCCAGGCGTGCAACGGCCTGTAGCCAGAGCTCACTGCTCCACGGACATGTCAGCCAGACGATTTTATGTCCGCCATACTGCAGGTTTAGCCCCATTCCGGCCGACTGCGGATGCGCCGCCAGTACATCAATTTTTCCGTCGTTCCATGCTTTCACGATTTCCGGCCTCTTTGCATCGAAAAGAGCGAATTTCTTCCTGGCAGTATAAGCCGCGGCCTGGATATCTTCAATCGAAAAGTTGAACCAGTAGAACACGAGGTGCGGGCCTGGTTCCGTTAAAAAGATGCGCTCAAGCTCTCTGCGCTTCGCAAAATGTGGCCGTAACGTTTCCCGTGCTGCGCCTGGGTAGTAAACACCCCCGCTGGCCCACGCGGCGAGCTTCCCGACAAGGGCACCGGCGCTGACGGCGGTGATCTCTTTGCCCTCCAGCTCTGCGACCGCATCACGCTTGAACGCCTGATATGCCTGCAGGTCGACGGGGTTCATCTGAGCATAGACGTCCGTGTACACGACGTCGCACGGCGGCTGAGCTTCGAGCCGCAGTATTAGATGTCTTACGGCATGGAGGGCCGTTTCCCGAGCCCCGGGGACTTCCTCAAAACCAAAGCCGCACGCTTTCCGCCGCATGTACTGTGCGCGGAATGCCGTGATCGTCTTTCCCAGGGCCCGCCCTCGATCGAGCAGATACATCTGCGGCCAGACATCCTGAATCCCCTGCGGCGTCGGCGTGCCGGTGAGCTCCAGAACGCGTCCCCACGGGAACCACGCCAGGGCACGGAAACGTGCAGATTGACTGTTCTTTATGCTTGAGGCTTCGTCCACGATTAAAAGTGTCTGTTCGGGCATCGACGCGAGGGCGAGCAGGTCTGGGCTTGCAATGCATCCGCGCCGCGCGCCTTTAACGGCCAGTGCATCCCGCCCGATGCAGTACACCTCCGCCGGTGCGCGGGCCTGTGCTCTGCGGTCGGCTGGCGTCCCTCTGAGGGTGATGACACGCATCCACGATGTTTCCGGCCACAGTGCGCATTCCTGACGCCATGTGGAATCCGCGACGGCACGAGGTGCGACGACGACAGCGCGTTTTATCAAGCCTAGCCTGAGCAAAGTGCTCACCGCGTGCAGGGTGATCGCCGTTTTGCCGGCGCCCATGTCCGCCCAGATGGCCAAGTATGGCCGATCGATGGCCTGGGCGACGACGTGACGTTGTTCGGGGGTCAGAATTCGTGCCATATGCGGACAAGCTCCATTAAGCGCCAGCCAGTAAAGCCGACTATCAGTTTTATACTCATTATTTCGACCTCTTTGCATCGACTCTCTGGGCCTCCGGAACGGCAGAAAAGTCGTCCTGTTGTATCGGCCCGGCCGGAAGAACATCCTGGCGAAAAATTATTGTCACGACGGCGTCATCCGGTATTTGCTCAAGTAACGCCCGCATTTTAACGGCTTTCAAGCGAATATTTTTGTATGTGTGCCGGTATTGACGCGTGTTTAATCGTTGCTCTAAATCCGAAGCCCACCTGCAGTTGTCCGGGCCATATCCGGCGTCGTTATCAATTCGATCGAGGGAGAGTGTCGTGTCGTACCCGTGGTCCCACGCCCACTTATAAAAAGCGTAGAAGTCTTTTTTCCACTCTTCATAAACAGTGATCCCCCGCCCACCATAGTCAGGA